>Ga0247719_1000561_pt1 | contig 21040 bp, 23 predicted proteins | sample 41E_DmetaG_FD_189046 | JGI IMG/M metagenome (GOLD analysis project Ga0247719, IMG submission 189046) | Soil microbial communities from hillslope of Landscape Evolution Observatory, University of Arizona, Oracle, AZ, United States - 4-1-E_D | ecosystem: Engineered > Artificial ecosystem >...
TGGACCCCGGGCTCGCGCCGCCGGGCGAGCGGTTCGTCGTGCAGCAGCACCATGCCACCCGGCTGCACTTCGATCTCCGCCTCGAAATGATGAACGGAGACGTTCCCGTGCTCGTGTCGTGGGCGGTGCCGAAGAACCTCCCGTTGAAAAAGGGCGAGTCGCACCTTGCGGTTCACGTCGAAGATCACCCGATCGAATACGTGACGTTTTCCGGAACGATCCCCGCCGGGAATTACGGCGCCGGAGAGGTACGCATCTTCGACCACGGAACTTACGAGCTCCTCGAGCAGGAGCCGGCGAAAGTAACGTTCCGGCTGAAGGGATCGCGCCTGAGGGGCGTGTGGCATCTGATCCTCCCCAAGGACGGTGTCCAAGACTGGCTGCTCTTTTTGCGCGAGGACGAGCGGCCGCCGCGCGATCCGCTCCCCGACATGGCGCCCATGCTCGCTACCCTCGAACGGGAACCTTTCGACGACGACCGGTTCCTCTTCGAGATGAAGTGGGACGGCGTCCGTGCATTATGCGCATTCACCGATCAAACGCTGATCCTGTCGCGCAACCAGCGCGACATCACGGCGACATATCCGGAGCTCGCGTCACTTCACGACCGAATCGTTGCGCTCGAAGCCGTGGTCGACGGCGAGATCGTAGCGATCCAGGGAGGAAGGCCGTCGTTCGAGCGCCTTCAGTCACGCATCAATTTGAACGACGAAAAGGAGATCGCGCGCGCGGCGAAAACGATTCCCGTCACATTCATCGTGTTCGACCTGCTCTATCTCGACGGACGGTCGTTGATTTCGCTGCCGGTTGAAGAACGGAAGCGCCTGCTCGCGGAGGTAGTCGTTCCGTCGGAGAAGATCGTCGTCTCCGAAGGCGAGGTGGGTGCAGGTACGGCCCTGTTCGACGTCGCCGCAAGCGCGCGGCTCGAAGGCATCGTCGCGAAACGACTCGGCTCCCCATACCGGCCGGGAAAACGGACCCGCGAGTGGATAAAGGTAAAGACGCTCTACGACGCGGAGCTCGTCGTCGGCGGATGGACCGCCGGGACCGGCTCGCGCTCGTCGGCGTTCGGCGCGCTGTTGCTGGGCGCCTACGACGGCGACGAGCTCCGGTTCGTCGGGCTCGTCGGAACCGGATTCGACGAACGCGCCCTGGGTGACATGCTCACCCGCCTCCGCAGCCTCGAGGCGGACGAGGCACCGTTCGCCGATCCGGCCGGTATCTCCGGTGGACGCTTCGGCAAGCCGATCAAAAACCCACACTGGGTGCGTCCCGAGCTCGTGTGCAAGGTCGAGTTCCGCGAGGTCACGAGCGGGATCAGGCTGAGGGCGCCGTCGTTCAAGGGCATCGTCCTCGACGCCGATCCCCGTGACTGCACGATCGACGGGCTCGAGGAGCTGATGAACCCATAGCGAGAAAGCTGCCGCAGCGCATCATCAAGAGCCTGTACTCCGCCGCGGCCGGGCGACTTTACGAGCCGATCGTCGTTCGGCGCGCGTTCCCACTATTCGGCGGCAACCTGAACGACCTCATCGCCGAGCACGGCCGACGCGCGGTGGCAGCCGCGCAGGGCGAACCGATCCTCGACATGCCGGTGGGCACCGCATACTTCACCGTCGACATCGCCCGGGCGCACGACGGGATGGTCGTCGGGGCGGATATCGCACCCGGAATGGTGCTCCGGGCGGCCGAGAACGCCCGCGCCGCGGGTACGGCGAATTTGTTTGCAGTGGGGGCCGACGCCCACGCGCTTCCGTTTGCAGACGGGTCGTTCGGCGCGGTCGTGTGTCACAACGGCCTGCAGGTGATCCCCGGCCTTGCCCCGGCCCTATCGGAACTGGCCCGGGTGGTCGCCCCCGGAGGAATGCTCTACGTGTCGGTGGTACACACGCCGCTCGGCGCCGCACTCCCCCGGCGCGCCGCGAAGCATCTGCCGACCGTCTTTCGTTCGGGCCATGATGTCGCAGAAGAGATCGAGGCCGCGGGGTTCACGGTGACCGCGTTCGAGCGCAACCGGCTCGCGTACCTCCTCGAGGCGGTCCGAACGCTCTAAGCGCCGAGCTTTCTGTGCCTGTGCTTTCGCCGGCCGAAACCTCAGGCACACAAAGCGGCGCCCGATCACAGTTATCTGCCCAGCAAGAGATTCAGAAGGATCGTGCCCACGACGGATAGGAAAATCGACAGCAGGATCATCATGAGACAGCCGGGTCCGCCGCCCAGCGGCCGGATTTCGATATTGCCGAACCTCATCTAGCTCTCCTTCCTGAGGGTTGGTCTTTGCCGCGTCACACGATTCGAACGCGGACGTTGCAGTCGAGGAGAAATTGCCGCACTCGGTTCCAGTCGGCATACGCGTCGCCGGTTGTGACGACCTCACTTATGCCCGAGTTCGCAATCAGCTTGGCGCACGTGAAACAGGGAACGCCCGTGATGTAGATGGACGCCCGTTCGCGCTCCGCCGGCGACGAGTACAGAATGGCGTTGGCCTCGGCATGGATCGCTATGCAATCGTCGTGACCCCAGCCGGACGGGCTGTCCGAGTTGGCGCGGGGACAAGCCCCTTCGTCGCAATGCGCGTGCCCCGACGGAGGACCGTTGTATCCGGTCGAGCAAATCCGGCGGTTCCGTACGATCACCGCACCGTGTTTGCGCCGGACGCAATTCGACCGTGTGGCCGTCTCGCGCGCGATATTGAGGAAGTAGTGGTCCCAGTCGGTGCGCCCGCGCTGCACGGCTCCCCCGTTCGTCGAATCGACTGTCCGTCGCCGCCGATTCTGCACCACGGCCGGTATCCTCCGCGACTGTGACTCGGGATTCGGCAGACGACGTGACGACCGACCTGCTGCGATCGGCATGGATCATCCACGAGGGCCGGCGGCGACTTCTGGAAGAGTGGGCACGGCACGACCCCCGATTCGACGAGTCCGCACAGCGGGCCGCTTTCTGTGCCGCGCTTTTCGAAGGCCCGCTCGAAGGCCGCATCCGCCGCTCGCAAGAGGCGCTGGCCGAGGGGCACAAGGAGTGGATCCGCCGGGCGGTCGGATCCGCACCCGGGGAGGTCCCGTTCGGTGATCTCTTCGTCGTCCGGCTCGGCGACTGGGTGGAGGCGCACGCGGGCGCCTTGCTCGACGACGCGGCCGCGGCGCGCCTCAAGGAAATAGGTGACGACGAGCGGGCGAGCATGTCGTGGCCCGAGGCTCTTCCGGCGGCGGCCCCGTTCGAGCCGGTCGAGACGATTCCCGCCGAAGCTCCCGGAGAGGTCCGCTTTCGGTTTGGAATCCTGGGCGATCTCCATTTTGGTTCGGCGCGGGGCGAGATGATGGCGCGCGCCGCCATCGCCGACCTGAACCAATCGGGCGCCGAGCTGGTGATCCAGTTGGGGGACATAACCGAACGCGGAAACCGGGCCGAATACGAACTCGCGGTGCGTGTCCTCGCCGATCTGGAGATACCGCTCACGACGATGCTCGGGAACCACGACGTCTACTCGTACAACGAGGAGAAACTGCTGGGGCGCGAGCTGTATCCCGCATCGTTCGGACGGGAACCCGACGGCGTGCTGGTCGAGCACCGGGGATTCAGGTTTGCCGTGCTCGATTCTGCCGAGCACGCGACCTCGCCGTTCGCGCCGTTCAATCTCGTAACCGGGCAGTTCATGGAGGGAACCGGAGGGGCGACGGTGCGGGGCGTCCTCACTCCGCCGCAGCACGAGATCCTGGCGGAGCTCGCCGCGCCGGGATCACCACCCGCCTTCGTCTTCCTCCACCACCCCGTGCAGCCGTTCACGGGGTTCCCGCCGGTTTTGTTCGGGCTCGGCGACACCGATACCGGACGCATTCACGCGGTGTGCGACTCCGGCAACGTGTGGGGCGTTTTTTCGGGCCACACCCATCGCAACGCCCGGACCCGGGAGTTCGGGCGGGTGCCGGCGCACGAAGTGGCCATCCCGCGCGACTATCCGTTCGGCTACGCCGTGGTCGACGTCTCCGACGCCGGCTACGCCTTCCGCTTCGTTCAGCTCTCCGATCACGACCTCTTGCGCGAGGCATCGTCGGCTGCGAGCGCGATCCACCGCCGCTACGGCCTCGGCGCGCCGCACGAGCGCTCGTTCACGTGGACCCGCGCGCCCGGGAAGTGAACGGGGCGCTTTTTGTGCCTCAGCCTTTGCCCTGCGAAAGTGCACGCACAGAAAGCCGGGGTTAGTCGGCGCGCATGTTCGCCCGCGCCCGGTCTTTGAGGACCCGTCGCTGGGCGAACGTGTAGAGCGGCGGGCTGATATAGCGGGCGATCGTGAGGAGGTGGTATCCGCGCGGGACCACTCGCTGCAGCTTGCGGCGCGCCGCGGTGGCGCGGATCGCTCGAGAAACCTCGTCGGCGCTCGAGACGGCGCGCCGCAAGAAGCGATCGCCCAGCAAGTCGCGTTGCGGAAAACCTTCGGTCGGGACCGGACCGGGCTCCACCAGGCCGACGTGGACCCCCAGCGGCGCGAGGTCGAAGTTGAGGGCCTCGGAGAAGCCGACAAGCGCAAATTTCGACGCGCAGTACGCCCCGGCTCCGCCCAGGGCGAGCCGCCCCGCGATCGAGGCGACGTTGACGACGCTCGACGGCGCCGCGTCGATAAGGAGCGGAAGCAGCTCCTTCGTCACCCGCGCGGCGCCGAAGAAGTTCGTCGCCATCACGTCGTCGAGCTTCTCGAGCGCGTCGTCCTCGGCGAAGCTGCCGGGCCGGGAAAAGCCGGCGTTGTTGACGAGGACGTCGCAGCGACCGTGGCGGGCCCGCACGTGGGCCCCGATGCGAGCGATGTCTTCGGGGACGGAGACGTCGGCCGCGACCCACGAATGGGAACCGCCGCCCATCTGCTCGACGAGGTCGACGAGCAACGGCTCGCGCCGGGCCACCACGCACACCTCCGCGCCGTCGGCGGCGAAATCAAGCGCGGTCCGGCGCCCGATCCCGCTGGACGCTCCCGTGACGATGCAGACCTTGCCGGCGAAGCTCACAAAATCTCTCTCCTCTCGCTTGGTTTGGACTTTCCGGAGGGGGGTACCAACCACGGCGACCGTAGATTTCTGAGGAGAGAAGGAACAATGGAGATCCTCTGGTACATCGTGGTGGGAGCCATCGTGGGCCTCATCGCCCGGCTGCTTCTGCCGGGCCGGGATCCAATCGGGATCATCGGAACGATCCTCCTCGGTATCGTAGGCGCCGTGGTCGGCGGACTACTATGGCAGGCGCTGTTCGAGAAGCAGGTGGGGTGGATCGGCTCGATTCTCGCCGCCATGGTGCTCCTGTTCATTTACCGCAAAATGACGTACGGGCGGCGGACCGTATAGCGAGACCTCCCAACGCAGCCCGTTCACCCGCCGCCGGACCCGCGACCGGCGCCGGGACCGCAGGACAACGGCCCCCCTCCCCTCGGGGGGCCGTTGCGCGCCCTGGATACGTGCCGCCCCGGAGCGTCAGTGGTAAACGCGCACGGTCGTGCCGGTCTCGGCAATGCCGTAGATCCATTGTGCCGCCCACATCGGCACCCGCGAGCACCCGTGGCTCGCGGGATAGGTGGGAACGTCGGGCCACCCGTGGATGGCGCGGCCGCCGTCGAAGAACGACGGGTAGTAGAGGCGCTTCGGGCTGTAGCCCGCGATTTTGGCGTAGACCTTCCATACGCCGTCGCGGGTCGGGGTGCTCGCTTTTCCGGTCGACGTGTGGAGGATCCACTTCACCTTCCGGTTCTTAACGACGAAGATGACCTGTCTGCTCTGGTCGATCTCGATGTGGAACTTGCTCTTCACCCTCGGCTTCGCTTTCACCGGCGAGGCAAGGCGCCGCCACGTGGCCGCGGTGACGTTGCCGACGCGACTGCTCCGCTGCACCTTGGTGAACGCAAGGAGCGCATCGCGGGTCTTCTCGTCGAAGCTCGAGTCGGCGCGGGGCAGGTAGTAGCCGAGGTCCCTCAAGCGCCATTCGAGACGTTTCACGTACGCGCCCGAAGAACCGATCCCGAGTGACGGCAACGACGACGTCCGGCGCTTGCGGCTCGTCTTTCCGGCGGAGGCGAGCCCGGTCGGGTCGGCGGACGCCCGCACCGTGTAGGAGCCGGGTTTGCGGATTCGGAAGCGCGCCTTGAAGTAGCGGCCGTCGTCGGCCGCAACGGTCTTCTTCGCGACCACCCGCCCGTTGCGACGCAGCTTCAGCGCGACCCGCTGCCCGGGGAGCCCCGGCTGCACGTTTCCCGTTACCAGCGCCCGCCCGAACAACTCGACGTGATAGAGGTTAACCTTCACGATCGGCTTGACCCGGACCTGGACGGTAGGACTCTGCACGGTCAGCCACTCCGCACGCAGGATGACGTTCCTCCGGGGAACGAACGACGCCTCGTACACACCGCCCGCCGCGGTAACGGCCTCGGCCACCACCGCGTCGTCCTGGTCGAGAATCCGAATCTCCGCGCCCTCTTCCCCCGTCGACACCTCGCCCGACAGCCGCACCGCGTCGCCCCACCGGACGAGGTCGGCATCGGATTCGAGCGAGACGGTTCCGGTACCGGGATCCTGCGCCCTCGCCGACGGCACCAGCGCCGCAAACAACGCGAGCGCAACGGCAATGACCACGAACCTGCGAACCATCTCTCCTCCGTCCTTTTTCCGGCCCGGTAGACGGCAGCGGGCGCGCCGACGACCCCGGGGGAGCATGACACAGCGATCGCGCGAAAAAAAGGACGCACCGCTGCCGAATTCGGTTGCAGCAGACGGGGGAGGCGCGAGAAAATTTCGCGCATTCTGCCCTTTTAGGGAGGATTTTGCCCCGCCGGCTTCGAACGGAGAGAAAGAAGCCGGCCGAGCGAGCCGGCGCAGGATGGGAGGCGGCATGAATCGTAGATATCTGCTGCTTACGGCGAGCGCGCTGGCGATGTTTCTGGCGTTCGCGTCGGTCGCGTGGGCCTGCATCACCGTAAAGGGCGAAGCGACGATCGTGGACGTAAAGCGCAAAGCTGCGGCAACCGAGTACGAAGACTGCGCGGAGGGCGAGGCGTGCGCCCATGCCGGCGACGTCATAGTGGCCGCGGCCAAAGGGGCGATTGGGGCGACCGAGTATTACCTGCACATGCGGCAGTACACTCCGCCGGGCTGGACCGACCAGCTGGGTGACTCGTGCTGGGGATACGGGCCCGCCGAGGACACTCGCGTGAGCAAGAAGAGCGTCACCTCTTCCCGGACCGGGAAGATCCGCGCCGTCAAGGGGATCGTCCCGGACTACGGCTCTTCGAACCCGGTCCTGGGTCCCGTAGCAGTCTGCTTCGTGGACACGGAAAAAAACATCTACACGAACTCGGACTACCTGACGATCATCTAGCTCCAGGCTCGAACGACCTTCGGAAAGCAGCCCGGCGTCACGCCGGGCTGCTTTCGCGCGGGACGTCCGCCGACCCTTCTAAGGGATCAGCGACTCCGGTGTTCGGGTGAGGCGAAGCCGGTCGGGGCGAGCGGCAGCGCCGGGGATGCGGTCAGCGACACCGCGAACGGACCGGTCCGGGGGGGCGCGTACTGGGCCGAGCCGGTGGTGATCTCGAGCTCCAGCGAATGGCCGGGCCGAAGGATCCACGACACGCCGTGAAGCTCGACCGTCTCGTCGATTGCGCCCGCTCCGAGGCGGACCGGCATCGTCTGGTCGTCGACCGTCACCCGGGTCCCGTCCGGCGCAGCGTCGACGAGCTCGAGGTACACGTGCGCCGCGACGCCGACGACGTTTCCCTCCAGTCGCACCTGCGGGATGCCGAGGATCGGCGTCGCCTTGCGCGGCGGCCCGAGAATCACCGCGCGCGCGGCCGTCACCCCCAGCTCCTCGCCGCGTGCGGGCGCGCCGTTGGCGGGTCCGTCTCCCCCGGTGCCGCCGGGGCCGATGAGCGTGCCCGCCGAGACGGGGGCACCCGGCTCGAGCTTCGTTCCCGGAAGGGGGAACTTCGGCGCGCCGTAGAAGTAGCCGTCCTGCGCCTGCCATTCGATCTCGGGGCCGGTATCGACATCGAGGCCCTTGAGGTGTTTGTCGAACCACGACAGCACACGCTGCTCCCACAGTGGAGCGCGCCCCGCGGCGCCGTCGGGGTAACCGGATGCTCCGCCGGGATAGGTGCACCCGGTGATGGTGTGGCCCGAGCAGTAGGTCATGAGCTTCACCGGAGCGCCCCCGGATGCGACATTCGAATAGTTCTCGAAGCCGTCCTCGAGGGGAAAGAGCGTATCGATGCTTCCCTGGATGATGAAGGTGGGGATGCGGACATCGTCCGAACGAGCGGTGGTCGAGCGGGCCGCGAACCACGACCTGATGTCGTCGGTGATCGAGCCGGTCGCCGCAAGTTGAGCATGCCCGATGTGAATCTCCCGTGCGTACACGCCCGTCTGCGGCCCGGCCGCCGATCCGATGCCCTCGGCGGCGGCGCCGGCCGCCCCCGCGCCGTAAAGGAGCTCATCCCACGTCTGCTTCGCCACGCCGTTGGGAATTAGGTCCCGCGGCAGATCGCCCCACGCGATGACCGGGACGATCACGTCGACACGATCGTCGACCGCGGCGGTGTTCAACTGGACGCCGCCGGCGTTCGAACCCCCGTACCAGCCGACGCGGGGATCGCCCGGCCGGTCGAGGAGAATCTCGGGCCGCGCGGCCAGGTAATCCATCAGCGCGCCGGCGTCTTTGGCCTCGAAGTCGACCGATCCGACATTTGCCTCACCGCCCGACTCCCCGAAGCCACGAGAGTCGTAGGTCAGGACCGCGTACCCGCGTTTGACGAACTCGCCGACGGTTCCGGAGGAAGTCGTCTGCCGACGCCCGCCCCAGCCGTGCGTATTCAGGACTACCGGAACCGGCGCGCCGGCCGACGCGCCGTCGGGCAGCATCAGGGTTGCGACGATCGGCGTACCGTCGAACGACCGTACGACGATGTCGTCCTCTATTTTCGGCGCCGCACCGGCCGCCGTCGCTCCCGCCAGCGCGCCGGCAACCGCAAGCAGAAGGAACACCGTCCACCGTCTAATCACGAACAGAACCTCCCCGAAGCTATGTTTCCGCTACCTTTCGGAGTTCTGCCCGTTCCGCCCCGGATCTATTCGGCCGCGCTCGCCCCCCGCGGCGCGCCGGGCGGCGGCCTCGAAGGGGTTGTCCCGGTAGGGATGGCCGCCGGCCGCGACCGCCGCCACCGACGCCCCGAGGTAGGCGGGGATAAAGAGGGCCCCCCACCTCTCGCTCTGGCGAACGTGCTCCAGTTCGTGACGGAGCGTCTCGTCGTCGAGCTCGTCGACGGAGAGGACGACATGGCCGAAGGTGATCGCGCGATAGCGCCACCCCAGGCGGCGCGGCCACTCGGCCCCTTCACACAGGAGGAGGCCGTACACCACCGAGTGCCTCCGGAAGAAAGGTGCGAGCGACAGGCCGATCAGCGACATCGGCGCCGCCCAGATTCTGGCAACCGGGATCCGCCGCATCAGGCTCACCTCGGCCACGCTCCCGATGCTAGATTTGCTTGTCTCGGCCGGCACATTTAAAATAACTTTCAGCACCAAGCAACGCGCAGGTTGAACAGCCAGCCGCCGGACGTCCAAGATCGGCTGGTTTTTTACGTTACGCACCGCGGCGACGTTGCCGGCGCCACGGATGAAAGAGTCTCGCGTGCCAGAACTGTTGTTCACGACAACCGTGAATCATGAAGACGATTCGTCGTTCGTCCACTGCGCCGGCGAGCTCGATATCTCGACGTCCGAGCTCCTCGCGGATGCAATTGAGGAGGCGCTCGATAGGTCGCCCGCGACCGTTCACGTCGATCTCAGGAACACGACCTTTTTCGCTGCGGTAGGCGGCGACCTCCTGCTCGATCTGGTCGGCCGCTGCCGCGAGAGGAACATCGACTTGCACGTGAACGCGAGCGGACAGGTTCGCCGGGTGCTCGACCTGGTGAACTTTCCGTCCGAGGTCATCCGGGACGAGACATCGCATCACCGCTTCACCGCCGCCCTCCACAAGGGGCGGCGCGCCGGGATTTCGTCGGTCGGCTGGAGGGCTGCCGAACCGGACGCGGCGGCCGAATAAACAGACCGCGCGCCTCGTTTCCGGGCCGGGTGCGCGGGTACCTCACGGGTGACTCGTTCCCGCCCGCCCCGGAGGAACCATGCTGCGACTCGGCTACAAGCTCTCGAGCGAAGAGCACGCTCCCACCGATTTGGTCCGTTACGCGCGGCGCGCCGAACAGGTCGGATTTTCGTTCGCCGCGATCTCGGATCACATTCACCCGTGGATCGACCGCCAGGGACATTCACCTTTCGTCTGGGGCGTGATCGGCGCGATCGCGCACGCGACCGAGCGGCTCGAGATCGTTACCGGCGTCACCTGTCCCACGATCCGGATGCATCCCGTGATCGCGGCACATGCCGCTGCGACCGCCGCGTGTCTCCTTCCGGGCCGATTTGCGTTCGGCGTCGGCTCGGGTGAGCAGCTGAACGAGCACGTCACCGGCGCCAAATGGCCGCCCGCGCAGGTGAGGCTCGACATGCTCGAAGAAGCCATCGACGTCATTCGCAAGCTGTGGCGCGGCGAGCTCACGAGCCACCGAGGCCCGCACTTCACCGTCGAGAACGCGCGCTTGTACGACGTCCCCGATCAGCCGCCCCCGATCTTCGTCGCCGCGAGCGGAGACAGGGCGCTGACGCTCGCCGGGCGCGCCGGGGACGGCTTCATCGGCCTTGCCCCGGACGCCGAGCAAGTTAAGAAGTTCCACGACGAGGGGGGCGAGGGCAAACCCTCGCTGGCCGAGGTCAACGTCTGCTACGCCGCCACCGAAGACGAGGCACGCGCCGTCGTCAAGGAGTGGTGGCCGGTCGCGGGTCTCGGGGGCGGTCAACTCATGCAGGAGCTGGCGCTCCCGTCGCAGTTCGAGGCGGCGTGCGAGCCCGTCTCTCCCGAGGCCGCGGCCGAGACGGTTGCGTGCGGAAACGATCCCGAGCGTCACCTCGAGGAAATCCGCAAGTTCGTGGACGCGGGCTACACCCACATTTGGATCCACCAGATCGGCCCGGACCAGGAAGGCTTCTTCGACTTCTACGAGGGGCAGGTCCTGCCGAAGCTTTCGTAGCCGCGCCATACTGAGCGCGGTGACCAACCTCGAGATCGATGCGGGAGGGCGCGCCGTGCGCGTGTCGAACCCGGACAAGGTCTTCTTTCCCGAGCTGGGGGCAACGAAGCTCGACCTCGTCCGCTACTACTTGGACGTCGGCAGCGGGGCACTCACCGGAGCCCGCGACCGCCCCACGATCCTTCATCGCTTCACCGATGGAGCCGGTGGCGAGGGCTTCTACCAGAAGCGGGTGGGCCCGCACCATCCCGAATGGCTCGAGACCGCGACCATCCGCTTCCCGTCGGGCCGCACCGCGGAGATGCTCGTCGTCGCCGACCTCGCCCACATTGTGTGGGCCGTGAACCTCGGGTGCCTCGAGATCAACCCGTGGCCGGTGCGCGCCCGGGACGTCGAGCATCCCGACGAGCTCCGCCTCGACCTCGATCCCACCCCCGAAGTCCCGTTCGACGACGTCCGCCGAACCGCGCACGAGATGCGTGCGGTTCTCGCCGAGCACGGACTCACCGGATGGGCGAAAGGATCCGGCAAGCGCGGCATTCACGTTCTCGTCCGCATCGAGCCACGCGAGGACTTCACCGAGGTCCGGCGCGCCGCGCTCGTCCTTGCGCGCGCGGTCGAGCGCCGGCTTCCCGACATCGCCACGACCGCATGGTGGAAGGAAGAGCGACGCGGCGTATTCATCGACTACAACCAAAACGCGCGCGACCGCACGGTTGCCTCCGCCTACTCGGTGCGGCCCACGCCCGACGGACGCGTCTCGTGTCCGCTCACATGGGACGAGGTCGACGACTTCGACCCTCGCGACCTCACGATCCGCACGGTGCCGGCGCGCTTTGCCAAACTCGGGGATCCCCATGCAGACATCGACCGGGCGGCCGGCACGCTCGACGCCGCACTCGACCTCGCCGCGCGCGACGAGCGCGAAGGACTCGGCGACGCGCCGTGGCCGCCCCACTTTCCGAAGGCCTCGGGTGAGCCGCGGCGGGCCCAGCCGTCCCGCCGCCGCGGCGAATGATCGCTACGACGCTCCGACCTGCTCGAAGGTGCACTCTTCGGGGCGCTTGTCGGTTCGCCACCGAGCGAGCCCGACCGCGTGACGGAACCGCCCGCCCATCATCCGATCGAACCGAACCTCGACGACGAAGCGCGGCTCGAGCGCGACCCACGACGGATCGCGCCCGCCGGTCCACCGGCTGACTCCTCCGGGAGTCCGGCCGCCGCCGAAGCTCGACCCACCCTCGAGCGGGCGCAGACGGTCGAGGACCTCGCCCCGCTCGCCCGCCTTGAGACCGCTGGTATGCCCGACGTACTGCAAGATGCCGGCGTCGTCGTAAAGGCCGAGGAGGAGGGAGCCCACGCCGGCGCCGCCCTTCGCCAGACGGTAGCCGCCCACCACACAGTCGGCGGTTCGTTGGCGCTTGACCTTGACCATGTCGCGCTTGCCGAACAGATAGGGGCGGTCGAGGCGCTTCGCGACCACGCCGTCGAGGCCACGGTCCTCGTAGTCGACGGTCCACGCGCGCGCGGCCCCGGCGTCGTCCGTCTGCGGCGTGAGCAACAACTGAGAAGGTTCGGTCGCGAGGGAGTCGAGCAGCTCGCCGGGGCCGGCCGGCAGCGGCGCGAGCTCGCGCAGCCGCTCCAGCCGTTCCGACAGCGGGCGCGCGCTCAAGTCCATGCCGTCGACGACCAGCAGATCGAACGCGAGCACGCCGGCGGGAAGGGCGTCGGCAAGGTGACGGACGCGCGACTCGGCGGGATGAATGCGGAGGCTCAACGAGTCGAAGTCGAGCCCGCCGCCGGTCGATACCACGATCTCGGCGTCGACGATGCATCCGGTCGGCAATCGATCCGACAGCAGCCCCGTTAGCTCCGGGAAGTAACGCACGAACCCGCGATCATCTCTGCTGCGGACGTCTACCTCGTCGTCGTTTCGGAACACGAGCGCGCGGAACCCATCCCACTTCGGTTCGTAGATCCATTCCGGTCCCTCCGGGACGTCGTCGGCGAGACGCGCCAGCATGGGGGCGAGGGGCGGGGTGAGAGGCAAGGTCGCCACTCGACGAGCCTAGCCGCAGCGTAAGGTCGGGCGGTGCTGAAGGCAGCGTGTCACTCGGAGACGACCGGATGGAAGCCGGTCGAAGATCTCGCGTCGCTTTCGGATCTGCGGTCGGAGGCGGGCAATCTGCTGTGGGCGGAGATCGACGCGACCGATCTCACCCGCGACGCGGCATCGCTGATCTCCGACGAGTTCGGATTACATCCGCTCGCGGTCGAGGATGCCGTCAACGGGCGGCAGCGCCCGAAGCTCGAGTTCTACGACAGCCACCTGTTCGCCGTCGTCCATCAGCTCGACGAGTTCAACGGTCAGCTCGAGGCATCGCAGATCGCGCTCTTCGTCGGCGATCGCTGGGTGCTGACCGTCTCCCACGGCGCCGAGCGGCTCGTCGAGGAAGCGAAGAATCGGTGGGAAGAGGCGCATTCGGAGCTCGCGCGCGGTCCGTCGGCCCTCGTCCACACGCTGCTCGACGTGGTCGTCGACGACTACCAGGTGATCGCCGACCGGCTCGAGGCCGAGGTCGAAGATCTCGAAGACATCGTGCTCGACGATCCCGCCGCTCCCGTGCAGCGAAGGATCTATTCGATGAAGCAGCGCGTGTCGCGCCTGCGACGATACGCGCTGCCGGCGGGACGCCTGCTCGACGACATCACGCGGCACGGCGCGCCGCGGTTCTCCGCCGAGACCAGCGCCTACTTTCGCGACGTCGCAGATCACGTACTGCGCATCACCGATCAAATCCGCACGATCGACGATCTTTCCAGCGCGGTCCTCGAACTTCATCGAACCGAACAGACGACGCAACTCAACGACGTTACGAAGAAGCTGACGGGGTGGGCCGCGATCATTGCCGTTCCCACGTTGATTGCGAGCACCTACGGCATGAACTTCGAGTTGCTCCCGAACGAGGGAGAGCTGTTCGGCTTCATATTCGCCGTGATGCTGATGTTCGGCCTCGGGATCGGCCTGTACGTCTTCTTCAAGCGAAAGGGGTGGATCTAAAACGAGTCGCGCGCGCGTCGGACTTGCGATTGCGGGGGCCGTGGCGCTCCTCGTCACGGCCGGTGCGTGTGACTTTCCACGCGATCCCGAAGGGACGCTCGATCGGGTGCGGGGCGGAGTGTTGCGGGCGGGTGTCACCGCGAGCCCGCCGTGGACACTCCTCGGTCCGGCGGGACCACACGGGATAGAGGTCACCCTCGTCGAGCAACTCGCGGCCGAGACCGACGCCACCGTCCAATGGGTCGAGGGAAGCGAAGAATCTCTTCTGGCCGCGCTCGAACTTCGTGAGCTCGACCTCGTCGTCGGCGGCCTGACCTCGACGAATCCGTGGGCGGGGAAGGTCACCTTCACCCATCCTTACCTCACGACCGCGGCCGTGGTTGCGGTTCCGCAGGGGGCCGAAGTGCCCCAGGACATCGCCGGCGTCGAGGTCGCGGCCGAAGCCGGCACCGAAATCGCGGGGCTCCTCGAAAAGACCGACGCGCGCGTCCGCATCGTCGACGACGTCGGCGATGCATCGGGGGCCGCCGCGGTCGACAACTATCTCGTGGACGATCTCGATCTCGTCGACACCGGCGTCCGGCTCGCCGAGCGCGACCACGTGTGGGCCGTCCCTTCGGGCGAGAACGCGTGGCTCACGCACGTCGAGCGTTTCCTCCTTGCACGAGAAGAAGAAATTCAGAATCTGTTAGACGAGGTTGCGCCGTGACGAACTCCGACGCGTTCGAGTTCCCGCCCGACAAGGAGCGCATCCACCGGCGCGCCGTGATGCTCGAGTGGATCACCCTCGCGTACATGGTGTCGGCGATCCTCGTCATCTACGTCGTATTGGGTTCGTCGCAGGCGATGAAGACGGCGTGGGTCGAGGACATCTTGTCGTTGTTCCCGCCGACCGCGTTCCTCGTTGCCTCCCGGGTGCGCCGTCGCCCGCGCAACAACGAGTTTCCCTACGGCTATCACCGCGCCGTGTCGATCGCGTTCCTCGTTGCCGCACTGTCTCTGCTGATCATGGGAGTCCTTCTCTTCTACGACTCGCTCACCGTGTTGATCGCCGCGGAGCATGCGTCGATCGGCGTCGTCCAACCGTTCGGCGAACCGGTGTGGCTCGGGTGGTTCATGATCGCCGCGCTCGTCTACACGACGATCCCGCCGGTCCTGTTGGGCCGCGCCAAGATGGGGCCTGCGCGCGCCCTCCACGACAAGGTGCTGTATGCGGACGCCAAGATGAACAAGGCCGACTGGCTGACCGCGGTCGCGGCGATGGTGGGGGTCATCGGAATCGGCGCGGGATTGTGGTGGTTGGACGCGGTTGCCGCACTCGTGATCTCGGGAGACATCATGAAAGACGGCGCCGTTAATGTGCGAGCCGTGGTGAAGGATCTGATGGACACGGCCCCCACACGAGTCGATCATTCGGGCACCGAAGCACTGCCCGCGCGTATCGAGACCGAGATGAGGAAGTTCGATTGGGTCTCGGACGTTCGCGTGCGGATGCGCGAGGAGGGTCACATCTTCTACGGCGAGATCTACATCGTCCCGCGCGACGAGCGGAATCTCGTGGCGCGCACCGAGCAGGCGCGGACGAAGGCGGAGAATCTCGACTGGCGGGTCGGCGACATCGTCGTAACGTTCGTGACGGACGTGGCGAAGGGCGCCTGAAACCCTGCTACCCTTTCGTCGCTATGGCCGAGGGAAAGCAAAAGAAGGTTCAGCAAAAGATCACGCTCGACGTCTATCTCACGGCGCCGGGCGGCAAACCGCGCAAGAGCTACGCCGGCGAGCTTCGCCGTCTCCAGAAGCTCGGCTTTCGCGAGATCGACCGGCGCATGGGATCGCGAGAGGACCACGTGCGCGTGACGGTCGAGCGCGAGATCGACCGTTACCCCGGCGTCCCCCTGCCGGCGGTCGCTCCCTACCTTCCGTAGGCGTCGCGGCCCCGCATAGACTGGGCGCGGCGGACGCCGTCGGGAGGTGCACGAATCGTGAATGCGCGCATCGTTGCCGCGCTCATCGCCGCGGGTCTCATTGCCGCCGGGTGTGGTTCTGACGGGAACGCGGAGGCGCCCCCCGAAGCGCGGGCGGATGCAACCGTGGTGGCCCAGAACTTCGCATTCGATCCCTCCACCATCGAGCTCGAACCCGGGGCGAGCGCGACGATCGAACTCGACAACCGCGACGAGGCGACGCACAGCTTCACGATCGAGGCGCTCGATGTCGACGTCGAAGCGGAAGCCGGCAAGGCCGTTACCGCCCAAGTCCCCGCGCCCGACGAGGCGGTTCAATTCTTCTGCCGCTTCCATCCCGAACAAATGCGGGGCGAGATCACGATCGCGGGGGCCGCCGGCGGCGGCGGCGGGGACGAAAACGAGAGCGGGTCGCGAGACGGCGGCGGCGCCGGCTACGACTACTGAGGCGGCGCCCACGGGCGCGCCCCGTCGCCCACGAACGGGTTCGACCGCCGCTCCTCTCCGAGCGTCGTGGACGGTCCGTGCCCGGGAAGCACGCGCACGTCGTCGCCGAGCGCGAACAGTTTGTGACGGACGGCGGCAACAAGCGCATCGGTATCGCCACCGGGCAGATCGGTTCGTCCGATCGAACCGGCGAACAACGTGTCGCCCGAAAAGACCGCGCTTTCGTGAACGAGCGAGATGGAACCGGGGGAATGGCCGGGAGTGTGGAGCACCTCGAGCGCGACCCCCCCGGCCGACAACCTTTCTCCTTCCGGCGCGCCCCGATCGACGTCCGGGGGCGGGGGGAGATCGACACCGAGAAACAGCCGTCCGGACTCCTGCATCCAGTCGAGCAGCGGACGATCGGCATCGTGAAGATGAAACGGGGCCCCGGTGACGCGTCGCAGGTGTTCGGCGGCAATCAAATGATCGAAGTGAGCATGCGTCGCAACTATCGCCGTCACCTTCAGTTCTTGCTGCGCGACGAACTCGGCGAGCTCGTCGGCATCGCCGCCGGGATCGATGATGATCGCGTCGCGCGTGACGGCATCGCCGACTACGTAGCAGTTGCACGCGAGGGGCCCCACCGCTCGGTGCAGGAAAATCTCGAGCTCGCTCACGGCGTCGCCTGTTGTTCCGCGGTGCGCCAGCCTGCGTAACCGAAGACGCCGGCCCACAACGCCCCGAGCAGAAGGGTCGCGGCAGGATCGCCCGCCGCAACAAGGTAATTGCCGTGGCCCAAGAACCCCTGGCCGACGCGCATGCTGGAAAGCGCAACGAGGATGCACAAGCCGAGCGCGTACGCCGCGGCCGCGGTCGCAAGCACGACGGGCGCGGCGGCCGGGTCGGCGGCGCGCCGGCGCGCCGCGTATCCACCGAAGAAGCACGCGGCCGCCGGTATCAGCAGCAGGACATACGCGTAACCGCGGGCCCCCTCTCCCCCCAGGATCAGCGACGCACGACGCTCGACGGCGGCACCATCGATCGTGCGCGCGAGAAACTCGATCGGCGCGCCGAGGGCAAAGCCGGACGCGCCGGCGACGACGTTCGGCAAGAACGCAACCAGTGCCACGACAAAGACGACGGCATCCGAGAACGAGAGCGGAACGGATCTTGCTCCGGCCAACCCGATCACGAGAAACAAAAGCACGGCCGCGAGCCCGAGGACGAGCGTCGTCGCGACCATCACCCCTCCGGCCCACAGCCCCTCCGCCACGCCGGGCCTGATGCGATCGAGGCCGTCGGCCGCGCGCCGCGCGAGATCGTGAAACGACGCGCCCGAACGCAGGCCTCCCAGCGCGCCGAACAACGATCCCCAAGCCAACGAGACGAGCAGCGCGGCTCCGGGATCGGCGCCGATCTCCGCCCTCTCCGAGCGGATTCGGAATACGACCGCCGCGAGGAAGCACATCAGCGCGAACGGAACGCCGATCTTGAGACCGTCCACCGCCCGCTCTCGGAGCGTCACCGCTCCGGAGCGTTCCCCAACGCGCCGAGCGGCTTGGACCAGGACCCAGCCCAACACGACGAGCGCGCCGAGTGGCACGACCGAGGACCCCGCGGCGTCGCGTTCGATCGTCACGCCGATCGACCACAACCCGGCGAGAACGATGCGCGTCAGCATCCACAACGGATTCTCTCCGGATCCAAACTGGGGGCTCAGAAGCTTCGCCAGAAGGACGAACGCGGCGCCGATCGCGAGCAGTGAGAGAAAGCCGACGCCGGCCGCCTGCGACGCCCGGACCCAACCCCCGGACACGAGCAGGGAACGGAGGCTGTAGAACATCTCCCCGACCACATCGGCGTTGCCTCGAGTGTGCACGCCTGCAGCCGGAGGGTCGGGGACCCCCGCCGTCTCGATCTTGCTGGTGTCGCCCCCGGCGGCGCCTTCCTCGGGGGCGATCGTGAGCTTGTCGGTGGCGGCAGCTTGCGGCGCGCCGAGCGGCGCGCCGCATCGGGAGCAAAACACTGCGTCGTCGTCGAGGGCGGATGCGGCACACTTGGGACACTCCATGCCGGTCATCGTAGGGGGTGGAGGGATCGACCGGGCAGCAGGCCGAGCGTCCGCGCACGCGCGGCGGCCTCTGGGATGATGCCGCGATGACGACGCGGCTGCTGCCGGGATTTCGCATCGGCCACTGGAGTGATCCGGACAAAGTCAGCGGGTGCTCGGTCGTGCTGCCGCCGCGCGGCAATGTGACCTCGTGCGACGTGCGGGGATCGTCGCCGGGATCGCGCGAGCTCACGCTTCTCGACCTCGACCGACGCCTCACCGAAGTGCACGGGATCTTGCTCTCCGGCGGAAGCGCATTCGGTCTCGCCGCCGCAACCGGAGTGGTCGAGTGGCTCGAAGACCACGGCATCGGCTACGAGACCGCGGTTGCGACCATCCCCATCGTTCCCGCCGCGGTCGTGTTCGACCTCGGAGCCGGGAGCCCGGATCACCGTCCCGGTCCCGCGGCCGGCCGCAGTGCGTGCGACGCCGCGGTCGAGGCGGGCTTCGACATCGGCCGGGTCGGCGCGGGAACCGGCGCGACCGTCGGCAAGTGGGCGGGACGCGAGCATGCGGTCCCGGGAGGTTTCGGGGTCGGCCGTGCCTCCCACGACGGGTCGTCCGCGGCTGCGGTCGCGGTCGTGAACTCGGTGGGGGACGTGATCGACGCCGACGGCGCCGTCATCGCCGGCACGCGCGCTCCGAAGGGCCGCATGACACCACCGCTTCCGGAGGAACAGGACGTGCCGATGAACACGGTGCTCGCGGTGGTGGCGGTCGAGGCACGTCTCGACAAGCAGCAGGTGAGGTGGCTGGCAGGGCGCGGCTCCGACGGGGTCACGACGTCGATCCGACCCGCGCACACCCGCTACGACGGCGACGTCGTGTTCGCCGTCGCCGCTCCGCCCGATGACGACGGCGCGCCCGCCGACCTGGACGCACTCGGCCCCCTGGTCACGGCCGCGGTGGCCGAGGCGGTGCGCAGCGCGGTGCGTCCATCCCCGACGAGATGACGACTCGCATGCACCTCTAGCCGATCTCGAGAATCACCTTTCCCGTCTGACGGCCCGACCCGAGGTACTCGAGGGCGGCGACGCCGTCGGCCAGCCGGAACGTGCGATCGATCACCGGGCGCAGCTCCGTACCCGCGACCATCCGCAACATATCGGCGAACTCCGCCGCCGAGCCCATCGTCGATCCGATGATCTCCAGCTGGTTCCAGAAGACGCGGCGGAGATCGACTGCCGCGGTTGCCCCCGCGGTCGCGCCGGCGATGACGATCCGACCACCCTTGCGCAGTGCGCGCATGGCGGCCTCGAGTGCCTCGCCACCCGCGGAATCGACGACGAGATCCACACCCCTCTTGCCGGTGAATGCGCGAACTTTCTTTCCGATGTCGTCGCGCGTGTAGTTGACTCCCCCTTCGGCACCGTCGGCAATTGCGCGTTCGATCTTTTCGTCGGAAGAGGATGTGACGAAGATTCGGCCTGCGACACTGTTCGCAAGCTGGAACAACGACTGCGCGAGGCCGCCGCCGATCCCGGTGATAAGAATCCACTCGCCCGGTCGCATACGTCCCCGCGTGAACAGCATCCGGTATGCAGTAACGGTGGTAGTCGCAAGCGCGGCGGCCTCGGCAAAAGAAAGGTGCGCGGGAATGGGGTAGAGGTTTCCCGCCGGCACCGCTATTCGTTCTGCGAACGTTCCGGTGACGTGCTCTCCCAGCATCCGAAAAGACGTGCACATAGATTGTTCACCGGCGCGGCAGAACTCGCATGCCCCGCACGCAAGCGCGGGGTTGATCACGACCCGCGTTCCCGGGGGAAGCCCCCGGACACCGTCGCCGACGGCCTCGATCTCACCCGCCCCATCGGCGCCGAGCACGTGCGGAAAGTGGTGCTCGATCTTGAGCGAGCCCGAGACCGTCCACAGATCGAGGTGATTCGCCGCCGCGGCACGGAGACGCACAATCACTTCGCCGGGACGCAGGTCGGGTTCGGCCACATCGCGGAACCGGACGTGCTCCATCCCGTACCCGTCGATCGCCACCACCTTCACCGCCGTCTCCTTCTGTCGCGACTTTGCCCCCGAACACAATCATCCACGCTCGAGTGGCCGTCGGAGCGTAAGCGTCACACCCCCCCGCTAGCGTTTGTTGTGAGCCGCACCCCCAGGCGGTATGTGAGGTGATGGTTGTGCCCCGAAGCGGCAACACACCGAAGGCGCGCCCGCGCTGCCAAAGGTGCCAACGGGCGATCCACGTGCCCGCAGGATGGAGCCACGGCCCTGCCGTGAGGCGTCACTACTGGCGCAAGCACCGCGACGTCATGCTCGCCCGCCTCGGGGGAAACAAGTGACGGGCCCGGGCGTCGACCGCGGATCGCCTCGGCGCGCCGAGCACGACGCGGACCTCGGCGATC
>Ga0247719_1000562_pt1 | contig 21037 bp, 19 predicted proteins | sample 41E_DmetaG_FD_189046 | JGI IMG/M metagenome (GOLD analysis project Ga0247719, IMG submission 189046) | Soil microbial communities from hillslope of Landscape Evolution Observatory, University of Arizona, Oracle, AZ, United States - 4-1-E_D | ecosystem: Engineered > Artificial ecosystem >...
GAGCAGCCGAGCGACCGCGATGCGTGGACCATGTCGGCGCTCGACGACGGGGTGCGGCTGCCGCAGCTCGCCTGCGCCATCACCCGGACCGGCGAGCGCACCCACGACATCATCCGCGCCAATCTCGATCGGTCGCCTCTGTTCGCCGGGGCTATCGAAGGCCGCGGTCCGCGCTACTGCCCGTCAATCGAGGACAAGGTGAAGCGCTTCGGAGACCGCGACGGCCACCAGATCTTCCTCGAGCCGGAAGGGTTAGACGATAGCCTCGTCTATCCCAGTGGAATCTCGACCTCGCTCCCTGCCGACGTCCAGCTCGATTTCGTGCGAAGCATCGCCGGGCTTGAACGCGTGCGGATCGCTCGCCCCGGCTATGCGGTCGAATATGAATATGTCGATCCGCGTCGCCTCGACACCACCCTTGCGGTCAGCGATATCGCCGGCCTGTATCTCGCCGGTCAAATCAATGGGACCACCGGCTATGAGGAGGCAGCGGCCCAGGGCCTGGTTGCCGGGCTCAACGCCGCCGCGCACACTCTCGGACTGGAGCCCGTCCGCTTCGATCGCCGGTCGAGCTACATCGGCGTGATGATCGACGACCTGACCGTCCAGGGCGTCAGCGAGCCATACCGGATGATGACCGCCAGGGCCGAGTACCGTCTGGCCCTGCGCGCCGACAATGCCACCACGCGGCTGGGTCAGGCCGCGCTTGCCGCGGCTTGCGTCTCGCCCCGCCGCCGGCACCAAATCGCTGATCATTTCGCTCGTCGGGAACTTCCGGACTGGTCACGAAGCGAAGAGGGGCGAGCCGATGCGCTTTACGCACCTTACCTCGAGCGGCAAGAGCGCGAATGGGCCTCGGTGCGGCGCGATTCGGCGGTGTGGCTGCCCACCGGGTTCGATTATGCGAGCGTTCCCGGACTCTCCAACGAGATGATCGAGCGGCTATCTGCGGCTCGGCCGGAGACTCTCGACCAGGCCTCGCGGATCGCCGGGGTCACTCCCGCCGCCTTGTCGGTCCTGTATGTCGCCCTGCAGCGCCGCGCGACCGCATGATCGAGGCGCTGGCGGCCGCCGCCGGACGACCTGTTTCACGTGAAACATTCGCGCGCGTCGAGCTGTTCGTTCACCTCCTCCGCGAAGAGGCGCAGCGGCACAACCTCGTGTCCCGCTCGACGCTGGACGCATTGTGGCAGCGCCATATCCTCGATTCCGCCCAGTTGGTCCGGTTCGAGCCGATGGCGGGAGCCTCCTGGGTCGACATCGGCTCGGGCGCGGGCCTCCCTGGTCTCGTGGTCGCCTTGCTCGTCGACGGGCCGGTCACGCTGATCGAGCCGCGCCGGCTTCGCGCCGAATTCCTCACCGGCGCCGCCGAGGCGCTTGGCCTTTCCAATCGAGTCACGGTCATAGCCGCCAAGGCCGAAAAAATCCGAGGCCTTTTCGACGTCGTCACAGCCCGCGCTGTCGCCCGGCTCGATCTTCTCCTCGACTTGTCCCACCATCTGTCCACAAAAAACACGGTCTGGGTGCTGCCAAAGGGCCAAAGCGCACAATCCGAACTGGCGGAGGCAAGGCGAAGCTGGCAGTGTGAGGCCCGGAGCGAGCCGAGCTGCACCGATCCGCAATCGGCGATCCTGGTGCTGACCAAGGTGAGAAAGCGGGGACGATGATCCGCATTGTGGTAGCGAACCAGAAGGGCGGCGTCGGCAAGACGACGACGGCGATCAATCTCGCCACCGCGCTCGCCGCGATCGGCTGGAAGGTCCTGCTGATCGACCTCGACCCGCAGGGCAATGCTTCGACCGGACTTGGCGTGCCGCCTTCGCGCCGCGAGCGATCGAGCTATGACGTATTGATAGGCAACGCCGGCCTTACCGAGGCGGCGGTGGCGACTCGGGTTCCGCGCCTCGACCTCGCGCCCGCCACCATGGACCTGTCGGGCGCCGAGGTCGAACTGGTCGCGCTCGACGATCGCGCTCACCGGCTGGACCAGGCGCTGTCCGCCGCTCCACCGGGACGCTGGGACGTCTGCCTGATCGACTGTCCGCCTTCGCTCGGCCTGCTGACGGTCAATGCGCTGGTCGCCTCGCGCCACCTGCTCGTGCCGTTGCAATGCGAGTTCTTCGCGCTCGAGGGGCTCAGCCAGCTTCTTCAGACGGTCGAGCGGATCCGGCTCGCCTTCAACCCCGAGCTGCAGATCCTCGGCGTGGCGCTGACCATGTTCGATCGGCGCAACAACCTGTCGCAGCAGGTTGCCGACGATGTCCGCGCCTGCCTCGGCCCGGCGGTGTTCGACACGGTGGTTCCGCGCAACGTGCGGCTGTCGGAAGCACCCAGCCACGGCCTGCCGGCGCTGATCTACGACCTGCGCTGCCCGGGCTCCGAGGCTTATGTCCGGCTCGCCCGCGAGCTGATCGCCCGCTTGCCGCGCCAGGCTGAGGCGGCATGAGCAAGAAGCCGGTCTCCGGGCTTGGCCGAGGACTGTCGGCCTTGATCGACGATGCGGCGCGCCCCGTCGCCGACGAATCGCCGACTGTCTCGCGCGGCGGCGTCAGGGAGGTCGAGATCGGACGTATTCGGCCCAATCCCAACCAGCCGCGGGTGCAGTTCAGCGAGGAATCGATCGACGAGCTCGCCGATTCGATCGCCGAGCGCGGAGTGCTCCAGCCGATCCTGCTTCGCCCGCACGGCGACGGGTTCGAGATCGTCGCCGGTGAACGGCGCTGGCGGGCGGCGCAGCGGGCCCGGCTTCACACCATCCCGGCGATGGTCCGCGAGATGGACGATTCGGCCACCGCCGAGGTCGCCCTGATCGAGAATATCCAGCGCGAGGATCTGAACGCGATCGAGGAGGCAGAAGGCTACCGCCAGCTTGTCGAGCGATACGGCCATAGCCAGGAAGACATTGCCAGGATCGTCCACAAATCCCGCAGCCACGTGGCTAACTTGTTGAGATTGCTTGATCTTCCCCAATTCGTTCGGGAATCACTGCTGCGCGGCGAAATCAGCATGGGCCATGCGAGGGCGGTCGCCGCAGCCTCAGACCCCGAGGGACTGACCAGGGAAATCGTCGCCAAGGGCCTCTCGGTCCGCCAGGCCGAGGCGAAGGCGCGCCGAGCCAGGCAAAGCGGTGACAAGGAACTGGTCCTGACCGAGCGTCGGGTCGATGCCGACCTCGTCGCGCTCGAGCGCCAGCTGGGCGACATGCTGGGGGTGAAGGTCCGCATCGCCCACAACGGCACCGCCGGCACGGTCACCCTTCACTACAGCAGCCTCGACCAGCTCGACATTATCTGCCAGCGCCTGTCGGGCGAACCGATTTAGGGCCAAGCGGCCGAGCGCAGTCCAGAGGATTGCGAAGCAATCGTCGAGCAGGGCGAAGAGACCGCGAAGTGCCCGGCCGACCACCGGCTGCAGGCCGAGTGGATCGACGGCACGAATTGACTTCGTGCCGGCGCAACCGGTTAAAACCGCGCCCTAGCGTGGGGCGTCGGCTTCTACTATCGCCGCCGAGCGGCCGCCCGGGAAATTGCCACCAGCTCTTCCGCCAGGGCTTCGCTTCCCGGCGGCGGGCCTTTTGCCAGAAGCGATCGCTCGAGCCGCCCGGCGCGCTCGGCGACGGTCGCCAGGCCCTTGGCGTCCCACCTTCGAAGCAAATCGCCAACCAAATCCTTGTCCTTGAAAAACAACGATCTTTCGATTGACGCCATGACGGCGTCGGTCCGCTCGCCCTGCTCGACCCGGGCCCTTGCCGGAGCAATCTGGAGCAATCGTCGCTGAAGCGCCCGGATGACCGGGATCGGCTCAACCCCAGCCGGCGCTTGCGCCAGCTCGGCGGCGAGCTGGGCGGTCTCGCCGGCCAGGGCAAGGTCGGCGAGCCTCGTCAGGCTGGTTTCGCCCATGTCGGCGCCGACGGCGTCAATCGCCTCGTGATCGAGCGGCTGCGGCCGGTCCGGCGCGGCGTCGAGATAGCAGGCCAGCTTGGCCAGCTCCTGCGCGGCGATGGCGCGGTCGTTGCGGCACGCAGCGGCGAGCCGGGCGGCGACGTCGGGCCGCACCCGCAGGCCCGCCTGCCGGGCGAGTTCCGTCACCATTTGCTCGGCCTCCTTTCCGTCGGGCGCATAAGCGGCGAAAGCAATCGCCGCGCCGCTCTTTTCGGCCAGGCCGAGGAGCCGCGAGCTTTTGCGCAAGGCGCCGGCGATGGCGATGACCGGGCTTTCCCCGGGCGGCGCCTGGAGCAGCGCTTCGACCGCGTCGGCGATCTCCTCGGCCGCCGGCTCGACCCAGATGGCGCGGCGGCCGCCGAACAGGCCGATCGCGGCGGCCTCGTCGGCAAGCAGGGCCGGGTCGGATTTCACCGCGCTTGCGCTGACCGTGGTCTTCTCCGCGCCGAGCGCGGTGAGCAGCCGCTCGCCGTGGGCGCGGGACTGCGATTCGTCGCCGCCGTAGAAGAGATAGAATCGGACGTTCGGGTTCGGACGGTCGAGCGCGCCGGCAAGATTGCCCTTGGCGAGCTTCATTGCGGCTGTGCGCTTCGGACGGCGAACAGGCCGAGCCGGGCGACGATCTGGTCGGCGACCACTTCGCTCAGCCGTTCGGCGGCGGTCTGCTCGGCCGCGATGGTCGCATATTCGGAACTGACAACATCGATTCCAGCGTCGGATCCGGCCGCCGCATCGAGCACCACCGAGCCCGACGCGAGCTCGATCAGACGATAGCGGGCGCGGAGCGTTCGCCGCTCGCGGGTCGCGGCGCGGTCGCCGCGGATGCCCAGCCCGATGATCGTATCGTCAAGCTCGACCTCGAGGCGATAGACGGGCGCGTCGTCGCCAGTGGCGGCCAGCCGCTCGACCAATTTGTTGCGCACCAGCCAGCCGACCCGCCCCTCGATCGGCGCCACCTCCATCGACCGCAGGGTGACTGCCGCCGGGCTGCTCGACCCGCCGCCGTAGAGCGGCCTCAGAGCGCAGGCGGACAGCGACAGTGCCAGCGCCGCAAGGAGAAGCCGGCCGGTCATGCGACGATGTTCACCAGACGGTCGGGAACGACGATCACCTTGCGCGGCGCCGCTCCGTCGAGCTGGCGCTTGACCTTGTCGGAGCCCAGCGCCAGCGCCTCCGCCGCGGCCCGGTCGAGCCCGCGCGGGGCGGTCAAGGTGTCGCGCAGCTTGCCATTGACCTGGACCGCGAGAGTCACCTCCTCGTCGACCAGCAGCGCGGGATCGTGGTCCGGCCAGTCGGCATTGGTGACCAATCCCTCCCGGCCCAGCGCTGCCCAGCACTCCTCGGCGAGGTGGGGGGCCATTGGCGCGATCAGCCGAACCAGCATTTGCACCGATTCGCTTCTGGACTCGGACGGGCCGGCTTTCTCGATCGCGTTGACCAGTTCGTAGAGCTGGGCGATGGCCTTGTTGAACTGCAGCCCTTCGACCGCCTCGCCGACCGCGGCGATCGTCCGGTGGAGCTTGCGGGTCAGTGTGGGATCCTGGCCTTCGCCGCCGCTCGGCCCGGTGACCAGCCGCCAGACCCGCTGGACGAAGCGGGCGGCGCCCTCGATCCCCCCGATCGACCATTCGAGGTCGCGCTCGGGCGGGCTGTCGGACAGCATGAACCAGCGGACCGCGTCGGCGCCGTAGCGGTCGATGATCGCGTCCGGGTCGACCGTGTTGCGCTTCGACTTGGACATCTTCTCGACCCGGCCGCGCTCGGCCGGTGCCCCGGTCGCCCGCTCGATCACCCCGCCGCCGGCGAAATCGACCTCTTCGGGCGCAAGCCACCGGCCATCGGCCGAGCGATAGGTTTCGTGGGTGACCATCCCTTGGGTGAACAGCCCCCTGAAAGGCTCGGCGATGCCGATCCGGCCGATCCGGCTTAGCGCGCGGGTCCAGAAGCGCGCGTAGAGCAGGTGGAGGATCGCATGCTCGACCCCGCCGATATATTGCGCGACCGGAAGCCACGCCTCGGCCTCGGCGCGGTCGAACGGCCGGTCCTCCGGCTGGCTTGCGAAGCGGATGAAATACCAGGAGGAATTTACGAAAGTGTCGAGCGTGTCGGTCTCGCGCCGAGCCGCTCCGCTGCAATTCGGACAGGCCACTTGCCGCCAGTGCTCGTGGCGGTCGAGCGGGTTGCCTGGCTGGTCGAAGCCGACGTCGTCGGGAAGCACCACCGGCAATTGCTCGCGCGGCACCGGCACCGGCCCGCAAGCCTCGCAGTGAATGACCGGGATCGGAGTCCCCCAGTAACGCTGGCGCGACACGCCCCAGTCGCGAAGCCGGTACTGGACCGTGCCTTCGCCCCAGCCGGCGGCTTCGGCCCTCCGGATCACCTCGGCCGACGCCTGTCCGCTCGCCATGCCATCGAGGAAATCGGAATTGACCGCGATTCCCGGGTCGCTTTCGGCTTCGGCGCCGATCGGCAGCGCGGCTTCCTCGAGGCTCGCGGCAACCACCCGCTTGATCGGCAGGCCGTAGGCGCTGGCGAACTCATGGTCGCGCTGGTCGTGGCCCGGGACTCCGAAGATCGCTCCGGTGCCATAGTCCATCAGCACGAAATTGGCGATGTAGACCGGCAGCCGCCAGTCGGGATCAAGCGGGTGGACGACTTCGAGAGCGGTTCGGAATCCCTTCTTCTCGGCGGTTTCGATCTCCGCCGCCGATGTGCCGCCGCTCTGGCACTCGGCGATGAACCGGGCTGCCTCTTCGTCCTTCGCCGCCAGCGCCTCGGCGATCGGGTGGCCGGCCGCTATGGCGACGAAGCTCGCACCGAAGATCGTGTCGGGCCGGGTCGTGAACACCTCGATCTTGTCGTGGCCGCCAACCTCGTCGGACAGCCGGAACCCGAACCTCAGCCCGCGGCTCTTTCCGATCCAGTTTTCCTGCATCAGCCGCACCTTGTCCGGCCACTGATCGAGTTCGCCCAGGCCTTCGATCAGCTCTTCGGCGAAGTCGGTGATCTTGAGGAACCATTGCGACAGCTTGCGCCGTTCGACCGGAGCCCCGGACCGCCACCCCTTGCCGTCGATCACCTGCTCGTTGGCCAGCACGGTCATGTCGACCGGATCCCAGTTGACCTCGCTTTCCTTGCGATAGACCAGGCCGGCTTCGTAAAGGTCGAGGAACAGCGCCTGCTCGTGGCCGTAATAAGCCGGGTCGCAGGTGGCGAATTCGCGGCTCCAGTCGAGCGCGAAGCCGAGCCGCTTCAGCTGGGCCCGCATCGCCTCGATGTTCGCCCAGGTCCATTCGCCGGGGTGGATCTTGCGCTCCATTGCCGCATTTTCGGCCGGCATGCCGAAAGCGTCCCAGCCCATCGGGTGGAGCACTTCGTAGCCCTGCATCCGGCGGTAGCGGGCGAGAACGTCGCCCATCGTGTAGTTGCGGACATGACCGATGTGGATTCGCCCCGACGGATAGGGGAACATCTCGAGGACATAGCTTTTGGGCTTCGGGCTCGAACTGTCCGCGGCGAAGCAGCCGCTTTCCTCCCATCGCTCCTGCCAGCGCGGGTCGGCCGTGGCCGGATCGAAGCGGCCGCTCATGGCGCTGCGGGCTTAGCCGCCGACGGTCGTGCGGCGGATGTCGCGCGCGCGGGTCAGGATGATGTCCTCGAGCTTCTGCACGGTCGCGGCGGCGACCGGCGCATCGATCCAGGTGCCGTTCTGGAGGACCTGGCGTGATGCGGCGACTCGAAGCGCGTCGGCGCGGAGCTCCTGGTCGAGGATCGAAACTGTCAGCTTGACCCGTTCGCCGGGCGCGTTGGGGTGTGCGTACCAGTCGGTGATGATGACTCCGCTGTTGGCGTCGGCCTGGACCAGCGGCGCAAAGGATATGGTGTCGACCGCGGCGCGCCAAAGATAGGTGTTGACGCCGATCGTCGTCAGCCGAGCTGGAGCGAGCTCGGTCGGCAGGTTGCGGTTCCTCGCGCAGCCGGTCGCGGCCAGGGAAAGGATGATCAGCGCTGCGGCGGCGGGGTAGAGGCGGGGCATCGATGTTCCTTACAGGATCGTTAGTTCTCGGCGTTATAGATGCTGGCGGCGTCCCCGCAAGCGTCCCGGGCGGGGACAAAGCTGTTGTTCCTTGGCCACAGGCGGTGGCGGAATCGATTCGGCTCATGGAACCTTGCGCCCCGTGTGGCTATATCCCTTTGCGGAAAAGGGAGTCGTCCGTGCGCGCCTTTTGTCGATCGACCGGAGCCAAGCTGCTCGCCGCCGTCTCGGTGGCGACGCTCGCGCTTGCGCCCGGCCTCGCCTCGGCGCAGTCCAAGAAGCGGCCGCCCCTGGTGTCGCTCAGCATGGATCCGGTCGCGGCTTTCACTCCGGCAAATGCCGATCCGCGCCTGGCCGCCGCATTCGCCAATCGGGCGCCATCGCTGACCGATTTCAAATTCACGCCCGCAGCTTCCAAGGCCAGGCCGTCGCAGGTCCGCGTGGCGATTCGCGCCCGGGCCGACTCGCCGGCTCGAGTCCGGATCGCCGATGTGTCGTCACAGACTTCGGCCAGCTCGATCAGCGCGCTTACGCCGACCAGCTACAGGCTCGGAGTCGCCGTCGGCTGGCGTAGCTTCGCTGTCGCCGGGGACGTCGCCAAGGCAAGCGGGCCGACCCCGGCTATCGAGGGTCGCGAGAGCGCGGTCGTCGGAGTCAGCTACTCGCTCAAGCGTTTCACTGGCCGGGTCGCGGTCGGCGCCGAGCGCGGAGACGAGCGCGGCGTTCCGGCGCTTCGCGATGGCGAGACCTATTCGGTCGACGTCGGCGGCGCCTATAACATCACCCGCAATATCGCCGTTACCGGCGGCGTGCGCTATCGCGTCGACAATGAACGGCTTGCACCGCTCAATGACGACCGCCGGGACAGCCAGGCGGTCTACGTCGGAACTGCCTTCAAATTCTAATAAGCGAGCGGCCTGTGGAGACCGGCATGGCCGGCGTCGCCACATTGGCGCGCGTGACGGCTGCGGCATTATCTCTATAGCCGTTCCGCGATGAGCGCTGGCGAACGACGCGATCGGATTGTCGGCGAGATTGCCAGGGCGGCGCGGCTGGCCAGGCGCGACCCCGGCGAAGTGACATTGGTCGCGGTCAGCAAGGGGCGCGCAACAGCCGAGATCGAGCAGTTGATCGATGCCGGCCAGCGCGATTTCGGCGAAAGCCGGGTGCAGGAAGCGCTTGCCAAATGGCCGAGCCTGCTTGCCCGGCACCCGGACATCCGACTTCATGGAATCGGCCGCCTTCAGTCGAACAAGGCCGCCGAAGCGGTCAGCCTGTTCGACACGGTCCATTCGCTCGATCGCCTGTCCTTGCTCGACGCGCTCGGCGGCGAAGCGGAAAAAGCGGGGCGGTTTCCAGCCGTCTATGTGCAGGTCAATATCGGCGACGAAGAGCAGAAGGGCGGATGCCCGATCGGCGAGCTCCAGGCTTTGGTCGAAGCAGTCCGGGATTCGCCGCTGCCCCTTGCAGGGCTAATGGCGATCCCCCCGCTCGAACTTGAAGCCGCGCCATTTTTCGCTCTGCTGGAAAAGCTTGCGCGACGGCATGGCGTCACTGGGCTCAGCATGGGAATGTCCGGCGATTATGCCGAGGCGGTGATGCTCGGCGCAACCGCCGTCAGGGTGGGCACCGCCTTGTTCGAAGACTAAGGCAGATGGCCGCTCTTCGCGCGCTTGACGGCGAGATAATCGGCATTGTGCGGATTGGCCGGCATGTGATGCCCGACCCGCTCCGCAACCGCGATTCCCGCCTTCTCGAGCCCGCGCACCTTGGCGGGATTGTTGGTCAGCAGCCTGACCCGCTCGATTCCGAGCGCTCGAAGCATTGCCGCAGCATGGCCATAGTCGCGCTCGTCGTCGCCAAAGCCCAGCCGTTGATTGGCCTCGACCGTGTCGAGCCCGCGGTCCTGTAGCGCGTAGGCGCGAAGCTTGTTTGCAAGACCGATGCCGCGGCCTTCCTGGCGCAGGTAGAGCAGCACTCCGCCGCCGTCGTCCCCGATCAGCCGAAGCGCTTCCTTGAGCTGCGGGCCGCAATCGCATTTCAGCGATCCGAACACGTCGCCGGTCAGGCATTCGCTGTGTAGCCGAACCAGCGGTGGGTTGCCGGCGAAGGCGCCAATCACCAGAGCGACATGCTCCTGGCCGTCATCGCCCGCGCGGAAAGCGACAATCTGCGAATCGGGAAGCCCCTCGAGGGGCAGGCGCGCGCGGGCGACCAGGGCGACGTCCGAAGCGCTCGCCGCGGCGTCCGCGCAGTCGAGCGAAACCGCCGGTCTGGCGTCGACCAGCCATAACGCCGGAAGCAAGCCGGCGGAACGGGCCAGCGCCAGCGCCGCGTGGCACGCAACCGGATCGTCGATCGGAAGCGGCGCCAACGGGCCGGTCGGCCCGCGCTCGAAATCGAGCGCCGGGTCGATCAGCCGTAAGGCGGTGGCCGGGTCGAGCCATCCCGCGCGCTCGATCAACACGGGCTGCGCCGGGTCGGCGGCATCGCGGGCATTGCTGAGCGAGAGAGCCGCCGCCCGCCCACCGCTGATCAGCAGCGGCGCCGTGGAGTCCGGATCGACGATAGCGAGCAGATCCTCGCTCGCCGTCTCGACCGGCACAAAAACCAGCGGCGTCGCTGCGATGATCCGCACGGGTCGTCCGGCACGAAGCGCCGCGATCGCCCGCTGCGCCTCGACCGGTCGGCTCAAACCCGAACCTCGCAGATCAGCGGGACGTGATCTGACGGCCGCTGCCATGCGCGGCATGGCTCGAGCACCTTGTGAGACGTGACCTGGCCGGCGACTTGCGGCGATGCCCAGATATGGTCGAGGCGACGTCCCCGGTCGTTCCTCGTCCAGTCCGGCGAGCGGTAGCTCCACCACGTGTAGCAGCGTTGCGGCGCGGGGACGAATTTCCGGCCGATGTCGACCCAGTCGTGGGCGTGCTGGAGCCGGGTCAGAGCCTCGACCTCCACCGGGGTATGGCTGACGACGCCGAGCAGCGCCTTGTGGCTCCAGACATCGCATTCCAGCGGCGCGACGTTGAAATCGCCGACGATCAATGTCGGCTCGCGAAGCGCCTCCGACCAGCGGGTCATGCGCTCGATGAAGTCGAGCTTCTGGCCGAATTTCGGGTTTATTGTACGGTCGGGAATGTCGCCGCCGGCCGGGACATAGACATTCTCGAGCCGGATTCCGCACGGCAACCGGACTCCGATGTGGCGCGCCTCGCCATTGTCCTGCCAGTCGAGGCTGCCGGGCTCGCCAAGCTCGATCCGGCTGACGATCGCCACTCCGTGGTGCATGCGCTGGCCGTTGAGCTGCTGGTGGACATAGCCCAGCGCGGCGAACCATGCCGCCGGGAATGCGTCATCGTTCGCCTTGGTTTCCTGGAGGCACAGCACGTCCGGCTGTTCCTCGGTGATCAGGCGCTCGACGATCGGCAGCCGGGCCCGCACCGAGTTGATGTTCCAGGAGGCAATCTTGATGGTTCCGCTCACGGCTTGGCTCTAGCTCGCTCGGGCGCTCCGCGCCACTGGCTGGACATGGAAAGGCCCCCGCTCCGGGGGCTTGGAGCGAGGGCCGACCAAGCGTTCGTCACGCAAGGTATCCTGCAGACCCGGGTAACAGGGGGAAACCCCAAGCCTTTGCAGGAGTCCCCCTTAACTATCCGGGGCTTACTGACGGGGCGATGAACAGGTTGCGATGGGCCACCTTTTATCGCCGGCGAGTCGGCTCGGCGAAGCGGAAGGCCGTCTCGGGAACCGCGACATTGTAGCGCTGGTTGCTCAGGCGAACCGTGGTCCGCTTGTTCTGCGCGTCGATCGCGGTCCAGCCGGCAAGCAGGAGCCCGCCGGGCGCCGAGGGCGAACGGGCGAAGCTCAGGATCAGCGTTCCGAATTCGGGCCGCCGGGCATCGCGGGCACGCACCACCAGCACGCGCGAATCGTTCTGCGGCATCACCCGGGCGATCCGGCGGATATCCGGGTTGGCCTGGAGCAGGATCCCGAGCGGTGTCTTGTTGAGCTCCCAGCTCGACTTCTGCCCGACCTGATAGTCGACGAAAGTCAGGTTGCGGCCATTTCCGACCAGCAAAAGGTCGCCGCCAGCATATTCGAAGCGGATCCGGCCGGGGCGCTTGAGCTGCAGGGTGCCGGTGGCGCGCTGGTTCTTGGCGTCGGTCTGGGTGAAATTGGCGGTCATCGACTGGACCGACGACAGATGCTGCTCGACGGCGCGTAGGTCCTGCGTCTCGCTGGCCGCTGCCGGCGCCGCCGCCGCAACAATCGCCACGGGGACGAGGGCGCGCGCGAAATTGGTCACAAAGCTCATTTCCAAACTCCTGGGGATTTTGCGCAGGCTATGGCGCTTGCCCATTGAATGCGGTCTGAACCCTGCGGTTCCCGGCCGTTCAGCTTCAGATCGGGTGGCCGTCGGGGTCGATCAGCACCTCGCGGCGGCCGACATGGTCGGGTGTTCCGACCAGCCCGTCCTTCTCCATCCGCTCGATCAGCCGGGCGGCGCTGTTGTAGCCGACCCGCAGCTGGCGTTGGAGGTAGGATGTCGAGGCCTTCTGGCTCTCGGCGACGATCTGCACCGCCTTGCGATAGAGCTGGGTCTCGGCATCGTCCTCTTGCGTTGGCTGGCCGTCGAACAGATAGGCGCCGTCCTCCGGCTCCTCGGTCACAGCCTGGATATATTCGGGCACGCCCTGCTTGCGCCAATGCTCGGCGACGGCGCGCACCTCTTCGTCGGACACGAAGGGCCCGTGGACGCGGATGATCTGCTTGCCGCCGGGCATGTAGAGCATGTCCCCCTTACCGAGCAGCTGCTCGGCGCCCTGCTCGCCGAGGATCGTCCGGCTGTCGATCTTGCTCGTCACCTGGAAGCTGATCCGTGTCGGAAGATTGGCCTTGATCACGCCGGTGATGACGTCGACCGACGGCCGCTGGGTCGCCATGATCAGATGGATTCCGGCCGCCCGAGCTTTCTGGGCAAGGCGCTGGATGAGAAACTCGACCTCCTTGCCGGCGGTCATCATCAAGTCGGCCAGCTCGTCGACCACGACGACGATCTGCGGGAGCACGTCATATTCGAGCTCCTCGGTCTCGTAGATCGGTTGGCCGCTGGTCGAATCATAGCCCGTCTGGACCCGCCGCCCGAGCTTGGTGCCCCGCGCCCTGGCGTCGCGCACCTTTGCGTTGAAGCTCGGCAGCGCCCTCACCCCGAGGCTCGCCATCATCCGGTAACGCTCTTCCATCTGCTCGACGGTCCACTTGAGCGCCCGGATCGCCTTGCCCGGCTCGGTGACGACCGGAGCCAGCAGGTGCGGGATGTCCTCGTACATCGACAGCTCGAGCATCTTCGGGTCGATCAGGATCAGCCGGCACTGGTCCGGGCTCATCTTGTAGAGAAGCGAAAGGATCATGCAGTTGAGGCCGACCGACTTGCCCGACCCGGTGGTCCCGGCGACCAGCAGATGCGGCATCGGCGCGAGGTCGGCGATGATCGGGTCGCCGGCGATGTTCTTGCCGAGGATCAGCGGCAGGGCCATCGCCTGGTCCTCGAACGCCTGGCTTCCGACCAGCTCGCTCAACGCCACCGACTCGCGCCGCGGATTGGGAAGCTCGATTCCGATCACGCTTCGGCCGGGGATGGTAGCGACCCGCGCCGACAGCGCCGACATGTTACGGGCGATGTCGTCGGCGAGCTGGATCACCCGGCTCGCCTTGATTCCGCTCGCTGGCTCGAGCTCGTACATGGTCACCACCGGGCCGGGCCGAACCTCGACGATGTCACCCCGGACGTGGAAATCCTCGAGCACGCTTTCGAGCAGTCGGGCGTTGCGCTCCAGCCCGGCGCGATCGACCTGCTGCCGGCCCTTTTCGGGCGGCCGGGCAAGCAGGTCGACCGACGGCAAAGCGTAATTGTCGCCGAGCGCCAGGCTTTGCTGGACAGCCGACCTGCGGCCGCCGGTCGGGCGAGCCTGGGAGGCGGGCCTGGCCGGTTCGCTCACCGCCACCGTCGGGCGCGATCGCGGCGGCTCGGCGCTGACCCGTTCGTCGCGCCGCTCGGTCGCCCGGGGAAGAGGCTCGGGCCGGTCGCTCGTATCGCGTCGGAAGATTCCTGTCAGCCAGCGTTTTTCCTCGGGCCGAAGGGCGAGCGCGAGATAGCCGAGAGTCAGTCCGCCGGCCGCCAGCAGGCCGAGCAGGGTCAGCCGCGTTGGCCCCTCGATCTGCGGGTCGCCGATCAGCGCGAGGGCGCTTCCCAGCCCCTGGGCTGCGGCGAGGCCGAAGACGCCGCCCCAGCCGCTCGGCAGGCCCGAGACCGCTTTGGGTTCGACCAGGCTGACGGCTGTTCCGACCAGCACCGCTCCGGCGGCGGCGATCAGTAGCCCTCGGCCGATGCGGCCCGACGGCTCGAGCCTGACCATGCGCAGCCCGGCGATTGCGATGACAGGCAAGAGGAGCACCGAGCCCAGGCCGAAGAGCAGCAGCAGCGCCTCGCTGCCATAGGATCCGAAATAGCCAAGCCAGTTGGCAGGCGGACCACCGGCGGCCGTGGTCCACGAAGGGTCGGTGGTGCGATGGCTGGCGAGGGCCAGCGCTCCGGCGAGGCTGAGCGCGATCAGCATCGCGCCCCAGCTGCGCAAGGCAAAGCGCTTGAGCGACGCCCGAAGCGCGTCGCGCCAGTCGGCACCCATGTCGCGCTTGCGAGCCCGCGCTGCAGCCGTCGCCATCTCTTCCACCCCCGACCCAAATTACTTGGGTAGAATGCCTGCAGGGGGACTCCCCGGTCAAGCTGATGCCTTGGCGTCACAGTCGGACAGGGCTAGGGGCAGGCCGATGGACCGGGCGGATGTGATCATCTTCGGCGGCGGACTGGTCGGACTGACCCTCGCCTCGGCGCTCGATTTCAGCGGATTGTCGGCGATCCTGGTCGACCCGGCCGACCCGGACGAGCGTTTGGGAGCAGCGTTCGACGGCCGCACCAGCGCGGTCTCGTCAAGCTCGCGCCGGATGCTCGAGGCGATCGGCGTGACCGATCACCTGCCCGAGCCAGGCTGCCCGATCTGGACGATCGCGGTGGCCGACGGGCTCGATCCGGGCGGGCTTCGATTCGAGCCCGACGACGCCGAGCCGCTCGGCTGGATGCACGAGAACCGGCATTTGCGCGCCGCCCTGCGTGCCCGGGCCGAAGCTCGGGCGAATTGCTGGCTGTTGTGGAAATCGCGGGTCTCGTCGGTCGACCGGGGCGAGCATGGAGTGGTCGTCGAGCTTGCCGACGGCCGAAAGCTGTGCGCTCCGCTTCTGGTCGGGGTGGACGGCCGCAAATCCCCCTTGCGGGAGGCGGCGGGAATTCGCGTCGCCCGCTGGCGCTACGATCATCAGGCGATCGTCTCGGTGCTCCGGCACGAACGGCCGCACGACAATGTCGCCTATGAAATCTTCTATCCGACCGGTCCCTTCGCGCTCCTGCCGATGACCGACGATGCCTTGGGCCATCGCTCGGCGATCGTCTGGTCGGTGCCCAATGACGATGCCGTCGGCTGGATGTCGCTGGGCGACGATCAGTTCGCCGCCGAGGCGCGGGGCGCGATGGGGGGCTTCCTCGGCGCCGTGGCGATGGCCGCCCCGCGCTCGACCTATCCGCTCGGCTTTCACCATGCCGCGCGGATCACCGACCGCCGGCTGGCGCTTGCCGGCGATGCCGCCCATGCCATCCACCCGATCGCCGGCCAGGGGCTCAACCTTGGCTTGCGCGACGCGGCCGCTCTCACCCAGGTGCTGGTCGAAGGCGCCCGGCTCGGACTCGACCTCGGCGATTCGCAGCTGCTTGCCCGCTATCAGGGCTGGCGCTCGCTCGACAGCTTGATGGTGGCGATGGCCACCGACAGCCTGACTCGAATCTACGGCGTTCCGGGACGCACAGCCTCGGCCGTCCGCCGCTTCGGAATGGGGCTGATCGACCGGCTGTCCCCGATCAAGGATCGCTTGATGGACGAAGCGCGCGGCACCAGCGGCGATCTGCCGTTGTTGCTGAGGGGATTGCCGATCTGATCCTCCCCGGAATGGGGAGGGGGACCACCGAAGAATGGTGGAGGGGCTAGTCGCGCATCTATTGCAGCGTCGGCTCGATTTCGGCCCCGCCGCCGACCGCCGCACGGTGGAATTGCATCAGCTGGACCAGCAGGTCGGCGCGTCCGGCAAGGCCCGGCTCCTCGAGCAACGCCTGCTTGGCGCCGAGATCGAACGGAGCGACCTGGGCGATGGCGTTGACCAGCATTTCGTCGTCGAGGCGGCTGACCGCGTCCCAGTCGACGGCCAGGCCAAGCGCGTCGCCGAGCCGCCGCGCCTCGCGCTCGACTTCGGCGCGCTGGGCGATGGGAAGCGGATCGGGATCGACGTCGTCGAACGCATCGATGACGACGTCGGCATGGCGGTACGGTGTGCCAAGGTCGGTCTCGCCGACGATTCGGAACCGGTTCGATCCGTGCAGGACGATGTTGAATCGGCCGTCGGCCAGTTCCTCGATCCCGACGATCTCGCCGAGGCAGCCGACCGAATAGAGCGGCGGCTCGCCGCTGCCGTCGGCCTCGAACAGCTGCGGCTGGATCATTCCGATCCGCCCCGACCCATCCATCGCGTCCTGGACCATTTCGCGATAGCGCGGCTCGAAGATGTGCAGCGGAAGCTGCGAGCGCGGGAAGAGAATCGCTCCCGCCAGCGGGAAGATCGGCACCCGGATCCGGCGCTCGCTCATGTGAATAACAGGGCCGAAAGTCGCCGCCTCTGCTGGCGGCCCCAGGGGTCCTCGAGTCCCTGTGCCTCGAGCAGCTGCAATAGCCGCTGTCGCGCCGCGCCCTCGTTCCATTCCTTGTCGCGGGCGATGATCTCGAGCAAGGCGTCGGCGGCGCCGTCGCGATCGCCTGCGGCCATCTTCGCCGCGGCAAGCGCGAAGCGCGCTTCATGATCATCAGGATTGGCCGCCAGCCGGGCGTCGAGCTCGCTGGTGTCCGCCGCCGGCGCTGCCTCGGTGAGGTCGAGCGCGGCCCGCGCCCGGCTGACCTCCGCCTGCCTGCCAAGGTCCTCGGGAAGCGAATCGAGCAGCGCCCGGGCCTCGGCCTGTTCGCCTGCCGCGATCAGCGAGCGGGCGAGCCCGCCGATCACCGCCGGCTGCTCGGGAGCCATCTCCTGGATCTGGCGGAATATCGACACGGCGCGCGGAGCGTCGCCTTCGGCCAGGACCTGCTCGCCCATCGCCACCAGCGGCTCGATGTCGGCTTGCGGCTGCCCGCCTTCCCCCTTCACTCCGAGCTGGGCGATCAGCTGGTCGAGCGCCCGGGTCAGCTGCCCTTCGCTCCGGTAATTCGTGAGGTCGGCGACCGGCTGGCCGCGGTGGAAAGCATAGACGGTCGGGATCGACTGGATCTGGAACTGCGCGGCGAGGAACTTGTCGGCGTCGACGTCGATCTTGACCAGCTTGACGCCCTTGCTGGCATAATCCGCCGCCACCTTGTCGAGCAGCGGGCCCAATTGCTTGCACGGTCCGCACCATTCGGCCCAGAAGTCGAGCAGCACCAGGCTGGTCATCGACGGCTCGATCACGTCGCGCTCGAGCCGCGCGACCGCCTCCCGTTCCGCTTCGCTCAGGCCAAGGGTAGCCACGACAGCCGATCTCCTGCTTGTCTCGGTTTGAACGGCTCCCATATGGTCGGCTTGGGCAGGCGCCACAAGCCAGCTTGGCGGTTGGTCAGCTCGGCCCTTGCGAGTCGGGCTTGGCCCATGCTAGGCGCCCGCCTCACCTCAGCCGGGCGACCATTTCGGGCCGCAACGGCGCAAGCTCAGAGCGGGCGTAGCTCAGGGGTAGAGCACAACCTTGCCAAGGTTGGGGTCGAGGGTTCGAATCCCTTCGCCCGCTCCAGCGCTGTCATGCCGGGGGCATGACCAAGCGCTGGAGCGCACGAGCCCAGCGAGGGGCGACAGCTTCCGCCACGACAGCGCGGCCTTACGGCCTGTTGGTCGTCACTCCTACCGACGTGTCCGCGCCGACGTTCATACCGGCGTTGAGGTTGGCTCCGACCGCGTCGGTCTCAACCGTGCCCATCGCCGCGCCCTGCTCGTCGATCCGCACCCGGGTGCCGCCCGGATCCACCCGGTAGCGGGTGCCGTTGACCACTTCGATCCGGCTGTCATTCGGGCCGAGCCGGACCCGCGCTCCGTCGGGGTTGATCCGGTAGGTGACCCCCTCCTCGACAACGATTCGAGTGCCTGGCGCCCAGTCGCCTTCGGCCGTCGCGGTTCCGGCCGTTCCGGCCGCGTCGACGTTCATTCCGGCGCCTTGCGCGCCATTGTCCATGGTCATGCCATTGTCGGCGCTGCGCTGTTCGCAGGCGGCGAGGCCGAGGCTGACGGCGCCAATCGCGCAGGCCAGTGCGAACCTTCTCATCCTTGCTCTCCCTTTTGTTCAAGGCCGAGTCGATGAATGTCCCCGCTGCCGCGGCGGTTCCCTGCCCGGCCGCGCTCGGTTCAGTCCGGCGCCCCGGCCCTGAACCATTTGGTCAGAACATATTTGGTGCCGCTCCGAACCTTCATGCCCTGGTGGAGGGTGGCCGGATTGGGTCGACCGTCGGGGGTGAGATTGTTCCACGCGAGCAATTTGCCGGTCTCCGGCTGGATGGTTTTGCCGATCGCCTTGAAGCGCGTCGCTCCGCCCGCCTCCGGCTGGTTGAGATAGATCATCGCTGTCCACGTCCGCTGGCCGGTTTCGGCGGTGTGGATGTAATAATCGGCGCCGCCCGGCTCGAACGTGTCGGTATGCGGCTTGAATTCCTGGCCAGGGGCATAGCGCTGGCCCTGGAGCGGCTCGCTCGCCTCGAGCGGAAGCCCCAGCAGGGCGGCGATGGCCTCGTCGACCCGGGCGACCAGCGGGTCGCGCCAGTCGAGGTCGCAGGTCTCGCTGGTGCGGAAGGCCGCAACGCCGATGTCGTCGGCGATCTCGGATGGGCGCCGCCTCGCGTCGATCCGGTCGATCAGCTCGCCGCATGTCTCCGGATCGAGGAAGCCGCGAAGGACGAACAGCTCGAGGTCGCGGGTCGGGACGCGCTGGATTCCGGGCGCAAGCGCGAGCCGCTCGGCCGGGCTCATCGGCCGCTACAGCGTATAGGCCGGGCCGCGCGCCATCTCGTGCTGGAGGATGGTCGCGCGCACGACATTGTTCATCAGCGCCATCCGAACCGGCAGCGGAGTCGCCGTCTTCTTGATCATCACCGCGACCGCATAGCTGGTTCCGTCCGGAGCGGTGAGGATGCCGATGTCATTATATCCCGCCTGGGTGCCGCCGAGCACCTGGCCGGTGCCGGTCTTGTGGCTGATCGTCCAGCCGGGCTTGAGGCCGCCACGAAGCCGGTTGGCGCCGGTTCGGGTGTTGCCCATGGTCGTCAGCAGCCGGGCGGTCGAGGCAGGCGACAGCAGCTCCCCATTCTTCAGCCGGGCGAGCGCATCGACGATCGCGGCCGCGCTGGCGCCGTCATAGGGATCGTCGAGATAGCGCTTGAAGGCCGCGCTCCGGGCGGTGATCGGAAGCGCCTCGCGCGCCGTGTAGAAAGCCCGTCCGACCGAATAGCTCTGGTTCCAGGTCAGTCCGGCGATCCGGCTCTGGAGCTGGCGCTCGCCATTGTAGAATCGGATTTGCCCGAGCTTCTTCTCGGCGATCATCCGCCGAACCGCCTCGGCCCCGCCGGCTGCGCGCATCAGCCGGTCGTTGGCGGTATTGTCGCTCTTGGTCAGCGCCTCGGTCATCAACTCGGCGAGGCTGGTGGTGTGGCCGCCGTTGCTCAGCACCTTGGCGGCGATTGGCTGGTGGAACAGGGTCAAATCGTCGCGGCCGAGGGTGACCCTTTCCTCGAGCCGCAGCCGGCCCTTGTCGACCGCGTCGAGGGCGGTGATCGCCACCCACAATTTGCTGACGCTTTGCTGTGGGTGGAGCTCGCTCTCCCGCCAGCCCGCGGTCCACCCCTCGTCGATGGACTTGACCGCGATTCCGACCTCGCCGTTGAACCCCCGGCCGAGCTCGCGGACACGGTCGCGCAGATAGGCCGGCGCTTGCGGCTGAGGCGGCGGAACGGTTGCCCGAGGCGCGGCCTGGGTTGCCGCCGCCACTTTGGTCGACTGGTTGCCCGCCTTGCTGAACTGGCCGACGCCGGCCAGCGCAAGCCCCATTGCGACAAGGCTCCAGATTGACGTCATGACCCCGCTGTCTCCCCAAATTTCCACTCTGTTGCCAATCCCTTAACCGGCGGCGCCTTAACCTCGCCTGTGCCGGCCGGGAGCGAGAATCGCATCCCTAGGCGCGCTTGCCAACCCTCTTGGCGCTATTGGCCCGACCCGTTGCCGGCGAGCAGCGCCGAGGATTCGATTTCGTCGAGCGCGCTTCTCAAGGCGTTATAGCGTCGGGCCTTGGCGATCCATTCCTCGGCATTGGCGGCGCCGGGCATGCGCATCGTCTCGGCGAGGGCGGCATGCACCTCGCCGGCATGAAGCCTCGCCAGCGCGCGGTTGTAGCGCGCTTCCGGGCGAGTCGCCGGCTGGTCGGCGCGGTGCACTTCGACCAGCGACCCAAGCTCGCGGCGGAAAGAGGCCCACCACCGCTCCTGCGGCCCGCCCGAGCGAAGCACGGGCCCGAGATTCTCATATTCGGCGATCAGCTCGTTGAGCCGGACCGGAGAGCGCGATCCGGTGACGATCGTCGCCACCGCCCGCGGGTGCTGGGCTCCGAAGCGGTTGACCAGCAGCGGCTCGAGATAGCCGAGCGCCACTCCGCGCTCGACCGACCGGCGGACTGCGAAGGCGATCAGCAGGGCGTCGGCCCGGCCGGCCGATCCTTCCGCCCGCTCAGTGGCATTCTCGACCCGGGCGAGCCGCGCCTCGAGCTCGGCGATCCGGCCGGCGTTGGCGACGACCCCGGCTTCGGCGGCCGCCGCGGTCGGCGAGGGCGTCGGAGTCGGCGGTCGCTGGGGCGCAAGCACGACCGGTGGCGGCGGAGCGGCGGTCACTCCGAGGAAGCGCGCAGCCT
>Ga0247719_1000567_pt1 | contig 20971 bp, 16 predicted proteins | sample 41E_DmetaG_FD_189046 | JGI IMG/M metagenome (GOLD analysis project Ga0247719, IMG submission 189046) | Soil microbial communities from hillslope of Landscape Evolution Observatory, University of Arizona, Oracle, AZ, United States - 4-1-E_D | ecosystem: Engineered > Artificial ecosystem >...
GCCGCCGCTCCCCACTTGCCTTCGACCTGTACCGCTGTGCTGCCGCGCCGAGACCAGGCACAACAGTGGCGCCGGCCACCGCGGCGCCCACCGCCAGGAAGAGAAGGCTGCCCATGGGCGGTTCGCCCCAGCGCGTTTCCGGCAGGACACCGACCACCGCCGCCGTCAGCGTCAGCCCACCGGCAACGACCATTGCCATCTGGCGGACAGCGCCATGCATCCGGTCGGCAAGCGCTAATCCCAGCACGCCTGCCGCGGCGGCGCCGACTATCCATGCCAATGACTGCATCGGGCCGTGTGCCCCGCCAATGCTGGCCGCGGATGCACTGATCAGCGGCAACGCGGTGGCCACGGACGCCGGCACGGCCAGGTCACGCAGCGGTCCCGCTGGCTGCCGCCGCAGCGCAATGGCGCCGGCGAACAGCAACACGATGGCCAGCGCGACGAGGGCGCCATTGGACGGTCCGTAGCCACGGTCATTGCCGACAACCAGTGCGACCGCAATGGCGGCGCCGAACAAGAGGATCGAAGCTCGAGCGCTGCGTGTGCGGAACATGACGCGATTGTTCCACCCCACACGGCCCTGGGCGATCCCTGATATCCGGTACACCGCGGGCCGCGAGCGAAGAGCGCCATCGGACGGCCGAGGCCGGCGTGAGGGAGTGGAGCGGGAGACGGGATTCGAACCCGCGACATTCTGCTTGGGAAGCCAGCCGACCTCGTAGCGGAAAGTACTCAGACCCGTTTCGGCGTCCTTAGGACCGCTCTAGCATACGAGATCCGTTCGTCAAACCGTCATGCGCCTGGGTGGGCTTTCCAAAATCGTCGAGATCCCGTCCAACCGGTGGCTACTCGGAGTCGCCGCGATAGTCCGGCGGGCTCGTCCTGCACTTGCTGGAGAAGACGACCGACGGCGTAACGGCTGTGGCTCTCAGCCGGCTCGTATCTGCTTCCCCGTAACTCGGGCCGTTCCGCCAGCCTTCAATCGGAACTACGTCCAGAAGCCAATCGAGGTGACAGCGAACAGCAGGAGCGGCGTGCGCGTGCCATCGGCCAGGTAGCCGTGCGCGGGGTTCAGGAGGATGTGAAAAAAGCCGAAGATCGCAGAGCCGAAGAGGATCAGCCAAACGCGCCGGCTCCAGCGAAAGACGCTTGCGCCGGGCAGGAACCGCACTGGGACCATAGCGAAGGCGGCTGCCTCGATGCCCGCGACAACGACGGTGGCCAACGCAGTCTCGAGCCCGATGTTCACGAGGTCGAGCTCGGCCAAGGGTGGCGTCCGACCGCGCCCGACTCGATGGTAAATACTGGCCACGTGTCGATGCGTTGGACGCTGGATCGATGTGGCGACTTCTGCGCCCGCCACCGCTGCCCCGAGCTGCGCAGGACGCCGATGTCACGCGCGGGGAGAAGGCGCGGCGCAAGCGGCCGCTCCGGTTCATCCGAGCCTGAGATGGGCCCCCTCGATGCTCCACGGAATGATGGCCTGCCGCTTGACCGGCAAAGCGGGAGGGCTGGATAGTGAATGTGCGCAGAGAACATCGCCTCGCAGCGATGGGGCCCCGATGCGCTGGATGAGGGGAACCAAGCAGTGCAGCAGGCCGCTAGACGCGCGCCGAGCGGGACGATGGCGATGAGCGAGCGTCCACCCACGCTCGAGCTGACCGTCAAGTCGCGTCTGCGCGTCGCCGACCACGGTGAGGTCTTCAGCCCGTCCTGGCTGGTTGAAGACATGCTCGATCTGGTCAAGGACGAGTCGGAACGAATTGAGTCGCGCTTCCTCGAGCCGGCCTGTGGGCCTGGCAACTTCCTCGTGACCGTGCTGCGCCGCAAGCTCGTCACGGTCACCAAGAACTACGGCCGCTCCGACTTCGAGCGGCGCCACCACGCGCTGTTGGCCCTGATGTCGATCTATGGCATCGAACTACTCGAGGACAACGGTGACGAGTGCCGGCGGAATCTCCTCGAGCTCTTTGCGGACTATGTCGACGCGACCGAGGGCGACACCTGGCACCGAGCAGCTCGCAACGTGCTCGCCGTCAACATCGTCCGGGGCAACGCCCTCGACATGACCGATTTCAGGAAGCAGCCGCTGGTGTTCGCCGAATGGGCCTTACCAGTCCCTGGTCGCTACCAGCGTCGTGACTTCCGCTACCAGAGCCTCGCCACGCGGGCATCCCTGATCCCCGGCGCGCCGCGGGCCCACCTTCACGAGTCGCTGGTGCCGATCCGGGAGTATCCCCTGCAGACGGTGCACGAGCTGGCTGATGGATAGACCGCCGTTCGCGCTCGTCGGCCGCAACCCCGACATCCTGTCGTGCATTGCGAACCTCTCCAACGACGAGGTCTTCACCCCGCCGGAGCTCGCCAACCGGATGCTCGACACGCTCGCCGAGGCGTGGGCGGAGGCGAACGGCGAGAGCATCTGGTCCAACAGCTCGGTCACCTTTCTCGATCCGTGCACCAAGACCGGAGTCTTCCTGCGCGAGATCACCAGGCGGCTCGTAGATGGCCTCGCCGACGAGATTCCCGACCTTCAGCAGCGGGTCGATCACATCCTCACCAGGCAGGTCTTTGGTGTCGCGACCTCGACGATCACAAGCTTGCTGGCCCGCCGCTCGCTCTACTGCTCGAAGTTCGCCGACGGCGAGCACTCCGTTGCGAAGTCTTTTGACTCTCCTGCGGGCCACGTCTGGTTCGAGCGCACGGAGCACACCTGGGTGCGCGGCTCATGCTCCTTCTGTGGTGCCAGCCAAGCCGAGCTGGGTCGTGGCGAGGAGCTGGAGACCCATGCCTATCCATTGATCCACACAGACAGCATCGGGACCCGGGTGGCCGAGTTCTTTGGAGGCGACATGCAGTTCGACGTGATCATCGGCAACCCGCCCTACCAGTTGAGCACCGGAGGCTTCGGCACCCAGGCACGGCCGATCTACCAGCTGTTTGTCCAGCAGGCACAGGCGCTCGATCCGCGCTACCTGGTCATGGTCATTCCGTCTCGCTGGTTTTCGGGTGGAATGGGGTTGGACCACTTCCGCCGGGCCATGCTCTCCGACGAGCAGATCCGCTCGATCGACGACTACCTGACCGCTTCGGATGTCTTCCCGACGATCGGACTGAAGGGCGGGGTCTGTTACTTCCTCTGGGATCGCAACAACCCCGGTCCGTGCCGCATCACCACCCACCACAAGGACGATCCGCCCTCAACCGCGGTCCGCTCGCTGCTCGAGCCGGGCATCGACGTCTTCATCCGCTTCAACGAGGGCCTGTCGATCCTGCGGAAGGTCGTGGCCGTCGAGTCGGGGAATGACGCCTCGCTTGCGCTGCCCGACGACCGGCGCTTCATCGAGCTGGTCAGCTCTATCGGTGCGTTCGGCCTGGACAGCACCTTTCGCGGGCGACCCCACGGAGGCCACGGTGACCTGAAGGTCTATCGGAACGGCGGCGTCGGCTACATCGCCCGGGCTGAGGTCACGCGCGAGCAGGCCGCCTTCGACAAGTGGAAGGTCTTCGTAGGCCGCGCTGCTCCGGGCACTGGCAACAAAGACACCTACCCGCACAGGATCATCAGCACTCCATTCATCGGCGAGCCCGGCAGCATCTCGTCGTGGACCTACATGCACATCGGCCCCTTCGACTCGCGCGCCGAGGCCGAGAGCGTCCTCTCGTACCTTTCGTGCCGCCTGACCCGCTTTCTCATCCTGTTGCACAAGCCCTCGCAAGACACGACCCGCCGCGTCTATACCTTTGTGCCCGTCCAAGAGTGGACGAGGCAGTGGACCGACGCCGACCTGTATGAGAAATACAGTCTGACCGCCGACGAGATCGCCTTCCTCGAGAAGCTCGTGCGGCCCATGGAGCCCAATGGTGGATAGCCTGCCGACGCAGCTCATCCCGCCCAAGCCCCAGGGGACGCTGCGCGTCTACGCCTACTCGATCGACGACCCGGCGCACGCAGGGCTCCTGAAGATCGGGCAGACGACGCAGGATGTGAAGCAGCGTGTGCGGCAGCAGCTTCTCACGGCCGCCATCGAGAACTACACGATCGTGCTCGACGAGTCCGCGGCACGCGACGACGGCACGTTCTTCAGCGATCACGAACTCCGCGCCCACCTGCTCGCCAAGGGGTTCGCCCGGGCGATGGGCGAGTGGGTGGAGTGCACGGTCGCCGATGTCCAGACCGCGATCGCCGAGCTCCGCTCAGGCCTGCGCTTCACCGGGACACACCACGAGACCTTTGCGATGCGGCCGGAGCAGGAGGCTGCGGTAGAGAAGACCCAGGCCTACTTCGATCTCATTCGCCGCAAGGAGCCGGGCAAGACGCCGCGCTTCCTGTGGAACGCCAAGATGCGCTTCGGCAAGACCTTCGCGGCCTACCAGCTGGCAAAACGCATGGAAGCCAAGCGGGTGCTCATCGTCACTTTCAAGCCGGCGGTCGAGGACTCCTGGGAGACCGACCTCAGGTCGCATGTGGAGTTCGAAGGCTGGGAGTTCATGTCCGGCACTGGCGGTGGCGATCCTTCCGCCGGCGACGCTCCGACGCTCATCTACTTCGGCTCCTTCCAGGACCTGCTCGGGCGCGACAAGGCCGGCAACATCAAGGCCAAGAACGAGTGGCTCCACGAGGTCACCTGGGATCTCGTCGTCTTCGATGAATACCACTTCGGCGCCTGGCGCGAGAACGCTCGCGAGCTGTTCGCCGGCGAGGATCCAGAGGTGGCGGACAAGGAGCTCGCGGTCGAGTTCGGCGACGCGCTGGTCAAGTTCGACGAGGAGATGAGGGAGCTGTCGCAGGACGAGACCGAGTTCCTGCCGATTACCGGCCGCGCGTTCCTCTATCTGTCGGGCACCCCGTTTCGCGCCCTCACCACAGGCGAGTTCATCGAGGAGCAGATCTTCAACTGGACCTACACCAACGAGCAGCGCGCCAAGCAGGAGTTCGCCGTCGCCCACCCCGACGAGCCCAACCCGTATGCCGAGATGCCCGAGATGAGGCTCTTCACCTACAAGATGCCCGATGAGCTGATCGCGGTGGCACACCAGGGCGAGTTCGACGAGTTCGACCTGAACGCCTTCTTCGAGGCGAAGGGGCGCGGCGGCGAGGCGGCGTTCACGCACAAGGATGACGTGCAGAAGTGGCTCGACATCATCCGCGGAGCTCATCTGCCAACGCAGGTGGAAGCGTGGCGGGCCGGCAAGGCGCCGCCCGAGCCCTACTACGACACCGGCCTGTTGCCCTGGCTGCAGCATTCGATCTGGTTCCTGCCCAACGTCGCCGCCTGCCACGCCATGGCCAACCTCCTTGCCGAGCGCCAGAACACCTACTGGCACGACTACGCCGTCAAGGTTGTGGCCGGCGCCGCGGCGGGCGTCGGCGTGGATGCGCTGCCGCCGGTGCGCGAGGCCATCGGCGACGGACAGGAGACCAAAACGATCACGTTGACCTGCGGCAAGCTGATGACGGGCGTGACCGTTCCGCAGTGGTCAGCGATCCTGATGCTGCTGAACCTCGAGGCACCGGAGTCCTACTTCCAGGCTGCCTTCCGGGTCCAGTCCCCATGGTCGATCAACAATCCCGAAGGCGACGACCCCAACGAGACGAAGGTCCTGAAGCCGGTCTGCTTTGTCTTCGACTTCGCGCCGACGCGAGCGTTGCGCCTGCTGGCCGAGTATGGGACGCGCTTGGCGCCCAATGAGCCGAACCAGGAGCGGGCGCTCGAGGAGCTCATCAGCTTCCTGCCCGTGCTGGCCTACGACGGCCTGGACATGCGCCGACTCGACGCCGGCATCATCCTCGACCTCGCCATGTCCGGCACCTCGGCCACGCTGCTGGCGCGCAAGTGGCAGTCGGCGATCCTAGTCAACGTCGATAACGACACCCTGCGCCGGATCATGGCCAACGAGGCGGCCCTGGCGGCGGTCATGAACATCGAAGGCTTCCGTGCGCTGGGCAGCGAGGCGTTCGACACCGTGATCAACAAGAGCGAGGCCGTTTCACGCACGAGGCGCGAGCGCGGGGAGGATCTCGACGAGCGCGAGAGGCGCGAGTTGACCGCCGAGGAGAGGGAATACAAGCGGAAGCGTAAGGAGATCCAGGAGAAGCTGGTCAAGTTCGCGACCAAGATCCCGGCCTTCATGTATCTGACTGACTTCCGCGAGAACACGCTCGTCGACGTCATCACCAAGCTCGAGCCAGATCTGTTCAAGACCGTGACGGGGCTGTCGGTCGAGGACTTCCATCTGCTGGTGTCGGTCGGCGTCTTCAACGCCACCCATATGAACCAGGCGATCTTCGCCTTCCGCCGTTACGAGGATGCGTCGCTGTCCTACACGGGGATTGACTCGCACCCTGGCCTGCGCCGCTACGGCCTCTATGACACGGCCGTGGTGGTCGCCGCGCAGCCATCTGGTGCCGCGGCCGTTGGCGGCGACTGACCGAGACCGGCGTCGCGCGCCTCGGGTAGCGGGGGCGCCATCGAGCAGGCCGGCACTGCGGGCTGATGCAGCTTGATGATGCTCATCCTCAAGCTCATCTTGCTGCTCATGCTGTAGCTCAAGATGATCTTCATCATCGAGTTCGCGCCGTTCCTCTTGCTCGTGTCGATCGTGGTGATCATCGCGCTCCAGCTGATGATCATGATCGAGGTGTTCGTCGATTTCGTCGCTGGAGCTACTCCACGACCCTGATCCTGAGCTCGGAGAGCCTCTCAAGGCCGCTCGCGACGAGCTGATCGACCGGTTACGCCGCGCATCCCGCCCGCTTTGCTCCTCCTGGCCGCCGACAGGCCGCACGCCTCCGAGCGGCGTTGGGGGAACCGGGGCCTCGATGCCGATGGCTCGCAACGCACCGCTCATTGCCCCGTCCGACAGCCGCCGCTCGGGCGACGCCACGAGCAGCCGCGCAAACGCGAGGATCCGCTCGGCATGCTCGAGCACCAGCTCCTGGGCCCGCTCGCGCGCGGCGCGCACCCGCGCGTCGACGGCCTCAGCGACCCGATCGATCAGCCATTCGGGATGACGGATGCCATGCGCCTTCAGCTCCGCGCCGAGCTCGGCCAGGGCGATCCAACCGGCGGGCCAGTGGTCGACCTCGACATCCACCGCCATCGATGCGTCGACATCGACCTATGCTCAGATCGGCAGTAGGTTGACGCGCAGAACCGAATGGCACACGCTCGCCTTCGTGCGTATGAAGGACGGCTACCGTTGACGGAACGGACTAAGAGACCATCAGATCGCCAGATGATGGAAATGGCGATGGAAGCGATGCGCAAGTCGCGCCCCGAGCCGAAGGACGATGGCGACGCTCCCCTGTATGTCGGTGCATCAGTCCTGTTTGCCGACGGCCGCGTTGACTCGGCGAGCCGGGGTGAGTTCCGTCTCGGCGACCACGCCGAGTTCACGCTCCTCGAACGCAAACACCCGACCGACATGTTCGATGGCGCTGTCGTGTTCTCGACGCTCGAGCCGTGCGCCGGTGACCACGCGCGCAGCGAGCGTAAGACGCCCTGCGCGCAACGGCTCATCGAGGCGCGGGTGAAGTCGGTTTGGATGGGCATCCAGGACCCTGATCCGAGCATCGCCGGCCAGGGACGCGAGGCTCTAGAGCGAGCCGGCATCAGCGTCGAGCTATTTGATCGGGACCTCCAGGACGAGATCAGCAAGCAAAACGAGGAGTGGATAGGCCAGGCAGATCGTCGGGCGGCTCTGGTTCGCACCCCCGACGCGCTCGAGGATGACGCCCCACCAACCAAGCGGATGGTGATCGCTGCGGCAGGAGCAACCCGTGCCGACCTCGACCGCGACGCCCTCGAGCGCTACCGGGTCGCGCTGAACATGGACGCGCCATCAATCGGGCATAACGACTTCCTGGTTGCGATGGCGGGGATGGGGTTGATGAAGCTTGGCCCCGATCAGCGCACCTTCCTCCCGACCAAGGCCGGCATCATCCTGTTCGGCAAGCACCCGCGCCAGTTTTACCCGAACTGCTCAGTTAAGGCCTCCTTCGACTACGGACCCGGCCGAGACCCGGCGGTCAAGGACTTCGACGGCCCGCTCGCGTTGTTCCCAGAAGAGTTGGAGGAGTGGCTGACCGAGGTGCTGCCGACGACCCAAATGCGTCAGCGGGTTGTGCGACGCAGTTTCGACGAACTCACGCGGCCATGGATACGCGAGGCCGTCATCAACGCCGTCGCTCACCGCGACTACGAGATCGAAGGCGCGAAGGTCTCGCTCGAGATCAGCCAGTCGGCGATCGTTGTGGTCAGCCCAGGGCGGCCATCGGAACCCGCAGTCACGCTCGCCAAGCTCAACGGCTTCCGGGCGTCAGAGATGAGCGTGAACCCGATGATCCACTTTGCGCTCAACAAGCTGCGAGCTGCCGAGGAGCGTGGTCTAGGGATGCGAACGCTCGCCGAGATCGAGGCCATGGGCTTTCCGCGGCCGTCCTACACCTTCGACGACCCTTACTTGACTCTGACGATTCCGCTCACCCGCGAGGCTGCCGCGGCAGCAGAGATGCTGGTGCTCAATCCCGACACAACTGGGCATTTGTCGATCGGCGAGCAGCGTGGACTGGCCTACTTGCTCGCACATCCTCGGGCGACAAATCGGGAATACGCAGACGCGATTGGAGTATCGCTGGCTACTGTCCCACGCCACCTGCGCAGATTCGAGATGGAACGTTTGGTCGACAGAACGGGCACCACGAGCGACCGAGTTCTCACTGTGACCGAGCAGGCCAGGCGATAGGTCGGACCCTTATCACAGCTCTTATCAGTGATAAGAGTGGGCCAGAATGGCCTCGAACTCTGCCGAACTCTTATCACAGCTCTTATCACTGATAAGAGTGGCAGCATGGCTCCAGGCTTGGGATCGCTCGTTTGAACGCCAGTTTTCGACCTGATCTCCGCGGCGGCCCAGGACTGCGCTCGGGCATCGTCCATCGGCCTACTCCGCTCGGCGCGCTCGCGTCCTCTCCCAGGCCTCGGTGATCGTCGACGAGGTCAGCAGCAGGTCGATGTCGGCCCAGACGCGGGCCGAGCGGTTGAGGCGTGGGCCTGTTCGCACCGCGTGGTCGGGACGCCTCGGCGGGCCGAGGGTCAGGAAGTAATGCGGAACGTCCCAGCTCGCGTCCGGCGAGCCGGGGATGTGATCAAGCACCACCGGCTCGGTTAGGCCGACGCCGGGTGCGATGCGCGCGGCAAAGGCGTCGAGCAACGGACGGCTGCGAGCCAGGCCCCACGCGGGCGCGTGGGCCATGGCGTTAAGCACGGCGATCGGCGCGATCAAGCACGACCGACGCTTCCTTGGATTTGAGCTCGACGCTGCGTATGTGGAAATCGCCGAAGATCGGATTGCGAATCTCCTCGCGGGAACTCTCAAGGTTCGCCCGCTTGGGCGCCCCGTTCACGTGCCCACGGGCCGTGAGAAGGTAGCCCGCGTGCCCGACGAGTGGCTAGCACCCACCGGATGACCCTCTGCTGACTCCAACACCTTGCTGGCGTACCCGGTCTCCGGATATCGGACACATCCCGCGGTCCCGACGCACCGTCCGCATTGCCGGGAAGGTCGGTGAGGTGCGCACCATCACCTCAACGGCGGTGGATAACGCTTTTAGAGAGATAGGAGTCGGTCAACCGGTGACATCCAGCCAGGCTCACATTGTGCCGCCCATGCGTCTTCGGCAGAAGCGCGGCGCACTCTGGCTGATCGGTGATCGGCCAGCCGAAGAACGACAGGGAGCGAGTGGGATGCGGCCGCTTCCGCGAGCCATGTGCGCCGCGTATCGCGACATGTCAGTCCGCCAACCAACCCGATCGACCCAGCAAGACGGCGCAAGAGCTCGTGCGCAGTCCTGGCCGTAGGCGCGCGTCCATCGCTGCCGAACAGACTTCTGCCTGGGCCCCGTAACAGATCGAGTGTCGACCCACCCAAGCGCAGCCAGCGCTCGCTGGTACCCGAGCCGAGACGCACTGCGCCGCGATCGACATCGAGGTCTCCCTCGTTCAATGCAGCGAGCTCTCCGCGGCGCGCGCCCGAGTCCAGCAGCAGCGCGATAAGCGCACTGTCGCGCCGCGGGTGCCGCGTTCGCTGGGCGACCTCCAGCAGGGCTGATGCGTCCGCCCGAGTGATCCGTCGGTGTGTCACCGGCCGAAGTTGGGCACCAGCAGCGGACTGTCAAGAGCGCGGCGCGACACTGTCCGGCATGAACACCTGGTCGCTGGTGAGCGGGTCGCATCACCGGCGCTGGTAATAGAGCGGCCGGATGGATGCAGTCCTCAACGGCACGAGCCGTCAGCCGCAAGGGGCGCTGGCTCGCCTGACCACCGCAATTCGCACAACTATCCGAACGCTCGCATCTGGCGGGGTGCCTGAACGTTGCGCAGCTGCTGATCGATCCTGCACGGGGCAGCCCGTAACGCCATGGCCGGCCGGTCTCTTCAGCGGAGCACTGTGAGGGCTGGCACGATGCCGGGCATGCCGTCGCCTCCTTCGCCGAGTTCGGCGCGCGGCCACGTAGATGAACGACTGGCGGTCGGGGAGTTGTTTCGTTGACCCAATCTATGCGCCCGGAGCTTCTTGCCGCCTTCTCTGAATCGATTTGGGCCAAGGCCCGGGTGGCGCGCGAGGTCGAGTTGGACCTTCGCGAGCGCCGACGGCTGCTCGAAGCGATTTCCGAGGACATCAAGAAGTTCACCGATCTGCTGCCGCCGCTCGTCAGCGAGGCCGCGCATCGCGAAGCCCAGCGGCGGGGCGTTGACCTGCGCGAGAAGGCATGGCACGACCAATCCCGGTTCGATCCCGGCCGCACGACGTTCCAATGCGAGCACGTCCTGCCGGTGGGCGGGCTCCGGGAGCTGTGCCTTCTGGCCGCGTCACCGACCGCAATCGCAGAGATCCTCGGAACCGCTCGAGTCGCCTGGATACTCAAGGAGGAAGACCGAAGACTGACCAGTCTCGGGTACCGAGCCGTCAGACCCGATCCCGTGGCTGCCTACCGCGAAGCGGGGATCAAGCTCGTCTAAGTCGGGCCACCGCGCGTCGAACAGCCCGGTGGACACTCGGATTTCACTCTCCAAGTGCCGGGGCTTCTCTACCGCCCTCGCTTGACTAAAGGTCTGTTCCGACGACCCTCCTCCCTGGACCCACCTCCCCGGCCCGAGCGAAGCTCGGTCGAGAGGAAAGAGAGAACACCCCCTCACCCCTTCCCCTCCCGCTAGGGCGCCCCGGTAGGGTCCGGTCCGGCAGCCCTTGACAGTGCTCCTCTTTCGCCTAGCTCTCCCGCACCGCTCGTTGAAGCGAGCCACCAGGAGAGGAAAGCGAGATGCACGACAACGCCGTCAATGCCAGCGCCGAGACTGGACTGTACTCCCTGCCGAGAGAACAGCAGGACGCCATTACGACTTACGTGACCGCCCTTCTGGCGGCCAAGGACGCCGGCGTCGCCGGGCCGGCAATTCAGTTCTTACAACGGTTTGTCGACAAAGTCGTCCGTGAGCGGGTGGCGGATGCACTGGCCGGAAGCAGTCGGTGGGAGGCCCGACAGCGGGAGATGACGGACGAGATGGCCGCCTGGGAGCGCCGAAAGAAGGACCGCGTCGACCGCGCCGCGCGCAAGGCAGCCGATGCGGCACACTCGCAGCTCGTTATAGGCGTTCTCCGCCGCTACAACGATCTGACGGCGGCCCAGTTGGACGAGCTCACCGACAGGTGGACGGAGGCAATCGCCCACGACACTTGGCGCACCGAGCGCCGGCTCCCTGGGATCCAGCAACCAGACTACGCATCGCTTCGTCATCGAGCGCGCCGCATCGCAAACGAGCACCAAGGCGCGCCGGCTGTGTACCGCCTCACGACTGGAGCACCTGACGCATTGCGCGACGCGGCACTGGCTGTCCTGTCACGCGAGCTACTGCCTGAGACGCACTTCGCGATCCTCTATGGGCCGTGGGCCGCAGTCGTGGACAGTGACGACAGCTACTTAGCGGTCGCGTTCTCGGAGGAGGCCGACGTCGAGCGCCAGAACTTCCTCGATCTCGATCCCGAGGCGTGGCGAACGCCAGAGGAGCCCGATCTGCACCCGGACGACATCATCTAGCGGCCCTGCGGCGGCGCGATTACGACCACGACGTGGGCGGCGTCCCGAGCCATTCCGCAGAACGGCTCGGGCCTAGGCGTCGGCGCCACTGCCTGGACGGAGAGGGCAATCACGAACCCGAGAAGCAGCTCGACGCCAAGTCGCTGAGCACTCCGCCGCCACCGTGAGATCTCAGACCAGAGGTTCACGCGCTCGATCCCATCACGCCTAGCACGCGACTGTCGACTTCTGGTGCTCCTGCTGCTCCTGGATCGCTCGATTCGTCAGCCGGCGATGGTGCCCTTCGATTGACATCAGCGCGTATCGCAACAAGTTCGCTTCATGGATCAAGAACGGTGGCTGACAACTCAACAGGCCGGCGACATCCTCGGTCTGCACAGGACGACCGTGCTCCGCCTGATCGACGAAGGGCATCTCGCCGCGCGGCGTTATGGGCACGGCAGGCAGCGACCGACCATTCGGATCGCCGAGCACGAGATCCGTCGCCTGATCGCCCGCTCAACGGGTGACGAGCACGTCGCGTGACGACACGGACCGGCGGCCTGCGCTTGCCGAGCGAGAACATCGGTCGAGCTGCCGTCGCCGCCGTTGCGACGGCCTTGTTGTTGCTGATGCCTCGGCTCGCGCCCGAGACGGAAGTCTTCGCCCTTGTGGGTGTGACGGCCGTCGCCTGGTGGTGGATGCCGGCAGCGTTGTGGACGGCAAGCGCGCTTCTGAACTTCGCGTACCCGAAGGCTTCTGCCGCAGCCGGTCTCGCCGCACGGCTGGTTGTATGGGTGATCGTCGCGCTCACCCTCAGCGAACCGCGCTTGAACTGGCCGGACGTGCTCGCCCAGGCGGGCTCCGAGACGGTCGACATGATCCTCACCCTCGGGCGCGACGGTCTCGTCGCAATGTTCGGACTTGTGATCGTCGGCGTGGTCGCATCGGCGCTGCTGTCAGGGCCAACCAAGCAACGGCCGGACCAACGCAACGACGCGCATCGCCGCGTGCACTCGGGCAGCTCTGTACATCCCGCCGCTGCGCTGATCGCCCGCCTCGCAGTCCGTGCGCTGCTGCTGCTCGTCGCCTCGACGGTATGGATCAGCTTGGCGCTCTCTGCCTGGACGGCAGCCGGCATCGCAGGTGCTGCGGCGTTCCTGCGCGGCGAGCGTGGCGCGTTCCGGTCAGTGGATCTGCTTCTCATCGTCGGCAGCGCCGCGAGCGCCGTGCTGGGTGGTGCGGGCCGAGGCTTCCTGATGCTGTCGGACTCGTGGGGTCGGCGTCAGACTCTCGGCTACTGGGTGTCTCCTGCAGCGCTCAGCCGTGACAGTGACGGACTGCTGATCGAGGAGCCGTGGAAGCTCGGCCCGTCATCCGATGACGCGGAGTTCGAGCTGGCAGAGCTCGCCGAGGGGTTGCTCGCGGCCTATGACGTGGCGCTGATGGGCGGGGAGCCACGGCCGCGCGCGCAAGCCCAGGCGGAAGCCCAAGACCCTCGCCGACAGCAGACGTCACGCGTCTACCCGTACCGGATCGAGGTGGCGCGGGCATGGTCGCGACCGGATCGGCACGCGTTTGTCCTGCGCGCCACACCGGCTGCTGCCGGATCGGCCATGGCGCGGCTGGACGCAGAGAAGCTGTTGCCGACTCTCGACTCGACCACCCGGTGGACGCGACGCGAGCTCGAACGCATCCGGCTCTCGGACGCGCGCGTAGCCATCGATCCGCTCCGTCAAGGCGAGCGAGGGTTGTTCGTGGGGTTCGACCGCGTCGCCGATGTGACGACCGACTCAGGCGGCAGACCCGCAGGCCCGGAACCCGTTCAGCGGGCGCTGATGGACGGCGACTTGGCTGGTCGATTCCACTACCAGGGCAGCGAAGACAGCTTCGAAGCGGAGACCCATGAATACGCAGCTAGCTTCACGTCGGCGTCTGAGTGGCAGGCGCTCGAAGCGCACTGGCGCGACCTCCAGCCGGCCATCGCCCTGTACGCGCGCAATTCGCAGGTCCGCACGGAGACGCACCTCGAGTCGCAGCGCTTCCGGGTCGTGGTCCCCAAACCGGCACCTTCATTCCCGGCGGGTGAGGCGACGGCCTGGGAGCGCATCGTCAAGGACCATCGCCACCTGCTCGAAGGAGGCCGGCCCCGGTTCATCATCGGCCTCGACCAGCAGGGCCAACCGGTGACGATGGAGCTTGGCCATGCGACGCCGTCGCTGCTGATCGCTGGTGCGACCGGCTCTGGCAAGAGTCGGTCGGGCCTCCTCTCACCGCTGTTGCAGCTGGCGGTATTCCACGACCCTAGCGAGTTGCGGATGTGGCTACTCGACTCAGTTAAGCGCGAGGTCACCAGCCTGCTCGGCGACCTTCCGCATGTGGAGCGCTCGGTAGTCGCCGAAGACGGCGCGGCAGTTGTCGAGACGCTCGCCGAGTTCACCGCCTCCATGGATGCGCGCTATCGCGAAGTGGCCGGGCGTGAACGCACGCCCGATGACGGCCCGGCTCAGCTGCTGATCATCGAGGAGTGGGCGGACCTACGCGACCTGCTCGACAAGGAACAGCTCGAGGCGGTCATCCGCCACATCAACCGTGTCGGCCAACTCGGCCGCGGCGCCGGCTGTCACATCATGCTCGTCACCCAGAAGGCCTCCGCCGAGGTCATCCCGCCCCGGCTCAAGTCCAACTTCAAGGGCCGCATCGCCGGCTACTTCGCGCAGGCGTCCGATTACGGGATCGTGTTCGACATCCACCGGCGTCTGCTTCCCAACATCCCCGGCCGGCTCGCCGTCTCCGACGGGTCCACGCTGACGGTCGTGCAGGGCCTCTTCGTGTCCAACGACGCGATCGCGAAGGTCGTCGAGGGACTCCGACGTCGCTGGACGGGTGCTGACTCGGCGCCGCGCGTAGGGCCGAAGAGCCCGCGCCCGACGATCAGCCAAGCCGACATCGATCGGCTATCCCCGCTGACGCTTGCCCGCGTGTTGACGCTGTGGCAGGCCGGTTCTGAGGAAGAGATAGTCGTCTCTGTGCGAGGAGTTATCGACTACGTCGCTGGTCTCGGCTTGCGGCCCGGTCGCGTCGAGCGATACACCGCTGGGCTATCTCGTCTCGAGCATGTTGGGTTCCTCCAGCGCATCGCTGAGCATCCAACCGCCGCGAGAAGACTCGCCGGCGTGGACCTGTCAGAGCTGGAACGGCGGCTGGCTGCTGCTGTATCCGGACCTGTTTCCGGCGGGGCATAGGGCGGGCGAGTCGTCAGCGGACACAGCGGCAAGCACAACGCTCGCGCATCCGCATCAGTCGCTCGGGAGGAACATCACGCGGGCCAGGCGTCGATGGCATGGGCTGTAGCCAAGCGCTGGCGGTAGCCGGATGTAAGCAGCACCATGTGTTACCGACGGCCGGACTTCGCCGCAGCCCGCTCGGCCCTTATGACGGCGCCCGAGACGTTCACGCGCCATGTCATCAACCGCTCGCTTACGCCATAAAATTCGGCCGCTACTTCGATCGGAAGGCCCCGCCGGGCAACCTCCGCAGCCGCTTCGTCAGTTACGAGCAGGGCTCCGCCCAGCCAAGCTGCTTCCTCCTCTTGGGTGGCGTTCCAGTCCCGGGTGCCATCAATCAGGCCAGGAGGGTGTAGGAGGAGTGCGTGTGCCACTTCGTGGGCAACGTTACTTACCTGCCGCGCAGGAGCGTGCGCATCGTTGTGCCAGATCGTCCGCCCGTGGTCGTTGAAGACCGTCACGGCTGAGAAGGATTCGCGGCCAGCAGCCAACAGGTAACCCACCCCTGCCGGCTCTCGACTCTGCAAGTCGCTGATTGGCCGAACAGGGATGGTCAGGTACTCGGCGAGGACGAACGGATCGAGCGCCGCGGTTGGCGGGAGGCCCAATTCGCCGCGAACCTCGACGGCCGTCGCGTTCGCCTCACTTTTGAACCCGCGCCGGAGACTCATCGTCGTTCTCCCGCATTCCCTCGTAGGCCGCTTGCACGATCCGCTCGATAGCCGCAACGCTCTGGGGCGACAAGGCCTTGTCGGCGCGAAGGGAAGTCGAGATTCGCGCGACCGTGTTCGGTGTGGCCGCTGGCGCCGTTCCACGAATGAAGTCGCCGGCATTCAGGCCCGACCAAGCGAGTAATGCGGCGAGCCCGTCGACATCTGGCTTCCGACCCTGTGATATGCGCGTCAGCGTAGAGGCGCTGACTCCAGCCTCGGTGGCCACCTGCCGCCATGTCTTCTTACCTCGCTGAGCGTCGAGCGCGGCGAAGAACGCGGCGGCGTCGAAGCTCGTATCGGGCATTGCTCCTCCTTCAGCGTTGCGCGGTTGCACCAGCGTTCGAGATATGCAACACTCGCCGCTAGTGTTGCAGTGTAGCAACTGTGTTCCGTAGCAGGAAGGGAGTTAGCAATGGCCGACGAGCCACGACCAGGGCGCCCGCCGGGGCCGCCCAACCCGCCGGGGCCGCCCAACCCGCCGGGGCCGCCCGACCCGCCCATTCCGCCACCGCATCGGCCCGTCGGATAGATGCTGCGCCGGTGGTGGCAGAAGCTCCCGGAGCGCCTCGAGTTCGAACTCGAGGCGCTCCGAAGCCTCGGCATCGAGCCCTCGATCGATGACGACGAGTTCGGCCGTGGGCGGGTCGTCATCACCTTCACGTACTCAGTCGACGGTGATCCCACCTCGTTCCGCGCGGTGTTCCCAGCGCTGTACCCTCAGCTCCCGTTCGAGCTGTACGCCCCCGATCTTGGCCTCAAGCATCACCAAAACCCGTTCCAGGGCAATCTCTGCTTACTCGCCGATCCGACGTCGAACTGGCGTCCTAAGTACTTCCTGGCTCAGTTCCTGGTGGACCAGTTACCGGCGGTGATCGCCACAGGCCGCACCATGGACGCGGCTGCAGCAGCGGGCATCGAGCAGCGTCAGGCGGAGCCGGTCAGCGTCTACTACGAGTACGAGCCCAACAGCGTGGTCCTTGTCGACTCCGCGTGGCGCATTCCACCGGGTGAGAACAAAGGCGACTTACAGCTTGGTGTCGAGATGGTGTCGCCGCTGCGGGGAGCTGTCGTGCTCGCCACTCTCTCGTCCGACCGAATCACCGCCGATGCCGCGATCGAGCGGCGCTATCCGTCGAGGGTCGCGGGTCGCTGGTTCAGCGTGCCCGAACCTATTCTCGAGCAGGAACCGTCGTCCCTGCTCGAGGCTGTCGCTGACCGCCATCCCAGCGCACGTGAACCGGCCTGGCAGCAAGTACCCGGCGGGTTCATCGACATCGTCGGCGTTGTCTTTCCAGAAGAAACCGCGTGGCGAGAAGAAGGACTCGGCTGGGTGTTCATTGTCCGTCGGGCGCGCGACCCGCGCTCACGAAGCGAGCGTCGAAAGGCGGGCTCGCGCGGGCGCTCGATGGTGAGCGACCCTGCGTTGATCCGCTCAGATCGCTACGGAAGACAAGACGCCGGTGCGCGCATCCCGCGGCTCGCAGAGCTTAGTCAGAAGACAGTTACGGTGATCGGCACCGGCGCGATCGGCGCCCCTATCGCGCTCGACCTCGCGCGAGCCGGGATCGGCACGCTACGCCTGCTCGAGCATGATCACATCGAGGCCGCGACGACGGTGCGATGGCCGCTCGGTATCGCTGCAGCGGGGTGCAACAAGGCGGAGGCTCTCGGCGATCACATCGCTACAAACTGGCCGTACACGCATGTGGAGGGAGCGCGGATGCGGGTTGGCGCCGCTCAGCTAGCCGGAAAGGATGAGCTCGAGGTGCTCGATGCGCTCCTAGCCGGTTCTCATCTCCTCTTGGATGCAACTGCAGAGTTGAGCGTGCAGCGCGCCTTAGCCGACGTAGCTCGCGAGTTGGGCATGCCGTACCTCTCAGTTTCGGCCGCCGATGGAGCATGGGGCGGTGTTGTTGCTGCCTTGAAGCCGGACAGTGAAGCGTGCTGGTACTGCATCCAATGGGCGATGGCTGACGGAACGATCGAGCCGCCACCCGCGGACACAGCGACCGTGCAGCCCGTAGGTTGTGCGAGCCCGACGTTCACGGGCGCAAACTTCGACCTCACTCCTGTAGCAGCGATGGCCACCCGGATGGCCGTCATGACACTGATCGGGGAGACTTACGGCGAGGGAGCTTGGGACGTGGCCGTACTTGCTTTGCGGGATGCTGAAGGCAGGCCGTTGCCCGGATCTTGGACAACTTACCCAGCAACGCGTCATCCTCGGTGCACGAATCACACCCCACACCACTAGTCTGGCTCACGCATTCGGCCAGCGTCTCGATCGTCGCCGAAGTAGTCCGCGCCGGTGCTCTCGAAACCGGCGGTCTGCTAGTCGGCTACTGGAGCGGTGAGGCAGACGTCGTGGTTACGGACGCTACGCGACCCGGTCCGCTCGCGGCTCACGCCGAGGACACATACGTGCCCGATGCTGACCACGATGAGCTGGCCATGGCCCGGCTCTACGCCGCTAGCGGTCGCCGCCACGCGTACCTGGGCGACTGGCACTCGCATCCGCGCGGTGGGGTGGGTTTGAGCGAGCGCGACCGGAGAACATTGCTAACAATCGCCACATCGGCTCAGGCGCGAGCTCCGGTACCGCTGATGGGCATTGTCGTTCCCTCGCCATCCGCGCTGACAATCGCTTTCTGGAGACTCTGCCCTCAGACGACACGGAGAGTGGAGTTGTGCCGAGCGCACAGCCCGGTTTCTGATCGTCGATAAGTTCGGCGACGGCGACCCATGGCTTGCGTCTGGTCGAACTGCCCCAGCATCGACGAACTTCAGCGTGCCGAGAACCTCTTGGCGGTACGCGAGCTCGGTCGCAGCATCGCGCACCGTCGTTTCCTCATCCCGGACGCGTCCGCCACGGCATCGCCACCGCTCGACCAGTAGGTCCACGTCTGGACCGTAGAAAGCCAGAAGGTCGACCACTCGACCGTCCGGCAGCCCGTACCGCCTTCCGACGGCGAAAGCAAGCCCTTCTGGCGTGATCGGCCTTGCCTCACCGCTGGCGAAAGTCCAGACGAAGAACCCGTCCTCGAAGCTGTCGGGTGCTCGATCCGGGTGCGACGTGCACCCCAGGCGCCTCGCCTCGGTCCACTCGCCGAGTTGCTTGTCGGTGAGACGCGTGGCGTGTATCTCCGCCATGCCGGTTATCGGGTGGCGCAACACCACGCGTCGGCGCTTTCTGCCCATCGCTGACCTCCAGTGGCTGGAGCCAGTCGTGGCTCCGCTGCCGTTACGACACAGGTCAGCGATGTCCTGTCCGAAAGAGTTCCTCCGTTTTCCGTACTTTCTTGTCTGCGTCGAAGCGACGCGCTAAGCGGCACGCCGACCGCGGCCGATGAGCCCGCTCGCGCGCGCAGCTGACTCCGTCTGGCGGCCGATCGTCTCCGTCGTCCGGTGGCCGTAGCGCGCGGTCACGCGCGTGCTCGTGTGCCCGAGCTGTGGCGCCAGCCCCTCGATGGACATGCCGTTATTGGCCAGGAGCGTCGCGGTGCCATGCCTGATCCGGTGCGAGCGGAAGTTCGCGAGCGTGCCGCCGCCCGCCTTGTAGCGCCTGTTCACCATCTCAGAGAAGCCGTTGGCCGTCAGTACGCGGGCTCGCGTGCCGCGGCCGTTGTCGCGGGCGAGGAACAGGTATCCCGGATCGTCGGCCATCACGATGTCCTCGAAGCCGCGCACCGGGTAGCGCGGCAGCAGGCGCGGACGCCCGCGACGCAGGTAGCGGATGAGCGCGGCCTTGGTTTCGGGGAGCAGGACGACGTCATAGGTCTGGTCGGCCTTTGCGCGCACGAACCGGATCACGTTGCGCTCGAAGTCGACGTCCTCGACGCGCAGGAGCCGGACGCTCGAGTTCCTCGCGGCCGTAGTCTTCAGCACTGACACGATCGCCTGGTCGCGCAGGTCGAGGGGGCCGCGACCAGCACATCCCTGCTCGAGGGCCTGGATGTCGTTGAGCGTGGCGCCTTTCGTCGGCGTGGTCTCCCGTGGAAGCAGCGGGTTCTGGCCACCGCGGCGGTTCTTGCGCGCAAACGGGTTGGCGGCCAGCCGCCCGTCCTCGAACAGCCACAGCACGAACGCACGCAGGCAACGCATCGAGGAGTTGACGCTGTTCAGCGAGCGTGGCCTGTGAGACCGCTCCACGGCCCGCCGGACGGCTGCGCGATCGCCGCGCCAGACTCCACGCACGGCCGGTTTCTGCTTGAGATGGACCACGTAGGCGAGCAGGGTGTTGAAGTCCAGCGCCTCGGTAGTGGCCGGGCGGCGGGTCTCCCGCAGCCACGCCAAGAAGTCACGGAACTCGGCCTTGTACTTGATCAGCGTCTTCTCGGCCCAGTCGCCCGAGAAGGTGGCGATGTACTCCTCGATCGCCGCATCCAGTGGTTCGTGGACGATGCGCGGTGCCATATCGCGGGCCCTCCAGCCCTGACCCGGCGGGTCTGTCCCGGCCAGCCGGCGCTGGCGCTCGGGGACCCCGGGTCCGGTCCTTCGGACTGCGGAAACAGGACTGGGCAGAATGTCGCCGCGAGTTCAGCTCACCCGTCGGCAGAATGTCGCTCGCCCTTTTTCGACTCCTCGGACCCGGCATTTCCGGCGGAATCCGAGGCCTGTCAACCCCCTCGCGTGAAGAAAGTCACGCTCAGCGCGGCATTCTGCCGTCGGAAGTGAGGGAGGAAATGGAGCGGGAGACGGGATTCGAACCCGCGACATTCTGCTTGGGAAGCAGACACTCTGCCAGCTGAGTTACTCCCGCTCAGTGAGCGGATTCTACAGCCTCGTTTTGAGAGCACCCCGCGCCTATGATCGGGTCCGATGAGCGAGCCTGGTACGCCGCCCGCCGCCTCCCGCCGCCGGGCGAGCCGCGGCGAGGCGGGGCTCGTCGCACT
>Ga0247719_1000568_pt1 | contig 20955 bp, 15 predicted proteins | sample 41E_DmetaG_FD_189046 | JGI IMG/M metagenome (GOLD analysis project Ga0247719, IMG submission 189046) | Soil microbial communities from hillslope of Landscape Evolution Observatory, University of Arizona, Oracle, AZ, United States - 4-1-E_D | ecosystem: Engineered > Artificial ecosystem >...
CCCAGCACCCTGCAGCACCCTGCAGCACCTTGCAGCACCCAGCACCCTGCCGCACCCTGCAGCACCCAGCACCCTGCAGCACCCTGCCGCACCTTGCAGCACCCTGCAGCACCCTGAACTGACACGCTTATGTCTGATTTCAAGATTCCTGAACTCGGCGAGAACGTGACCGCGGGCGACGTCGTTCGCGTGCTGGTGAACGTCGGCGACACACTGGCGAAAGATCAGCCCGTCCTCGAGCTCGAGACCGACAAGGCGACGATCGAGGTGCCCTCGAACGTCGCCGGCACGGTCAAGGAGATCAAGGTCAAGCCGGGCGACAAGGTCAAGGTGGGGCAGCTCGTGCTGACGGTCGACGAGCAGGGCGCCGAGGCCGCGCCGGCAACCGGCGGCAAGCGGGACACGAAGCCGGCACCCGACCAGGGCGAGGCCCGTCAGGGCGGAGGCGAGGCCCGGCAGGATCGCGTCGAGGAGCCTGTCCCGAGCGAGCCCCGAGAGGGCCGAGTCGAGGGAGCGAAGGAGCAGCCGACAGCCGCGGCCGAAGAGGGGGGCCTCAGCCAGAAGGCGGCGGCGGAGCCGCAGCCCGCTGACGGAGGGGCCGAGCGTGGCGCCGCCGAGCGCGGACGCGGCGAGGTCGAGGGGCCCGACGTGCAGACGCCCGACGATCCCCCGCGCCAGCGGCGCGGGGAAGTGGTCGACATCAGCCGCGGCGCGCGGGCGCCGCAGCCCGCGCCCGCGCCGGAAGGCGACGCGCCTCCGGCGCCGGCGGCGCCGTCGGTGCGCCGCATGGCGCGTGAGCTCGGCGTCGACATCCGCAACGTGACCGGGTCCGGCGAGGGAGGCCGCATCAGCATCGAGGACCTCCAGGAATACGTGAAGGGGGTCATGAGCGGTGCGACCTCCGTATCGGCCGCCGTAGCGGGGGCCGGGCCGGCCGCCGCGCCGCTCCCCGACTTCACCAAGTGGGGCGAGGTCGAGCGGAAGCCGATGAGCAACATCCGCCGCAAGACGGCGGAGCATCTCGGCCACGCGTGGAGCGTCATTCCGCACGTCACGCAGCACGACAGGGCGGACATCACCAGCCTCGAGGCGCTGCGCAAGCAGTACAGCCCGCAGGCCGAGAAGGCCGGCGGCAAGCTGACGATGACGGCGATCGCCCTGAAGGTGGTCGCGGGAGCGTTGAAGAAGTTCCCGCAGTTCAACAGCTCGGTCGACGCCGCGCGCAACGAGATCGTGTTCAAGAAATCGATTCACGTCGGCGTAGCGGTCGACACCGAGCGCGGGCTGCTGGTGCCGGTGATCCGCGACGTGGATCGCAAGGGCATCTTCGAGCTCTCGGCCGAGCTCGCGAAGGCTTCAGAGAAGGCACGCGGCGGCAAGCTGTCGCTCGACGAGATGCAGGGGGGCGGCATGACGATCACCAACCTCGGTGGCATCGGCGGCACCTCGTTCACGCCGATCGTCAACTGGCCCGAGGTGGCGATCCTCGGTGTCTCCCGCGGCGCGTTCGAGCCGGTCTGGAACGGGTCGTCGTTCGAGCCGCGCCTCATGCTGCCGCTCTCGCTCTCCTACGATCACCGGGTGATCGACGGCGCCGACGCCGCGCGCTTCCTGCGCTGGGTCTGCGAGGCGTTCGAGCAGCCGTTCGTTCTCGCGCTGTAGCCATGGCGACGTCGACGCAGCTCGCCGTCATCGGCGCCGGTCCGGGGGGGTATGCCGCCGCCTTCTACGCGGCGGACCTCGGCATGCAGGTCACGCTGATCGATCCGTCGCCGAATCCCGGCGGCGTATGCCTGTATCGCGGCTGCATCCCCTCGAAAGCGCTCCTCCACGTCGCCGAGGTCCTCAACGAGGCGAAGCACGCCGAGGCCTGGGGCATCGCGTTCGGCAAGCCGAAGATCGACCTCGAGCGGCTGCGCGGGTTCAAGACGAAGGTCGTGAACCAGCTCACGGGTGGCCTCGGGCAGCTCTCGAAGCAGCGCAAGATCACCTACGTGCAGGGAACGGCGACGTTCCGCGACGCCCGGACCCTCGAGATCGCCACCGACGGCGGCACCGACACGCTCTCGTTCGAGCACGCCATCCTGGCGACGGGCTCGCACCCGGCGAAGGTCCCGGGGCTGTCGATCGACAGCCCCCGTGTCATGGATTCCACCGGCGCGCTCGACCTTCCCGACATCCCGAAGTCCCTGCTCGTCGTCGGCGGCGGCTACATCGGCCTCGAGCTGGGGAGCGTGTACGCCGCGCTGGGCACCAGGGTGACGGTCGTCGAAATGACGGGCGGGCTGCTGCCGGGGGCCGACCGCGACCTGGTGAACATCCTCGCGAAGCGGATCGAGGCGATCTGCGAGGGCGTGCGGCTCAACACGAAGGTCGTCTCGATGAAGGCGCAGAAGAACGGCATCGCGGTGACGTTCTCGGGCGAGGGGGGCGAGCAGGAGCAGACGTTCGATCGGGTGCTCGTCTCGATCGGACGCCGGCCGAACGCGGTGCCCGGCATCGAGTTGACCCGCGTGGTGGTGAACCAGCGCGGCTTCGTGGAAGTCGACGAGCGGCGGCAGACCGCCGAGCCGTCGATCTACGCGATCGGCGACGTCGTCGGGGAGCCGATGCTGGCGCACAAGGCTTCGCACGAAGGGCGCATCGCCGTGGAGGCGATCGCGGGGCAGAAGGCAGCATTCGAGCCGCTCGCGATTCCGGCCGTCGTGTTCACCGACCCCGAGCTCGCGTGGTGCGGCCTCACCGAAACGGAGGCGCAGGCGCAGAAGCGGGAGGTGACGGTCGCGCGCTTCCCGTGGGGGGCGTCCGGCCGCGCGCTGACGCTCGATCGCAGTGACGGGTTGACGAAGCTCGTGCTCGATCCGAAGACCGAACGGATCCTCGGCGTCGGCATCGTCGGTCCCGGGGCGGGCGAGTTGATCGCCGAAGGGGTGCTCGCGGTGGAGATGGGTGCGAATGCGACCGATCTGAAGATGAGCATCCACCCCCATCCCACACTGTCGGAGACGCTGATGGAGTCGGCCGAAGTGTTCTTCGGCCACGCGACGCACGTCTACAGGCCGCGCCGCAAGTGAAGAAGTCGATCCTCACCAGCCGCTTCCGGGTCGTGCCGGGCACGCGCGTGCGGCTCTCGCGCTACGACCCCACCGACATCGCGCCGTACGCGTCGGAAGAGGAGGCGAGGGGGCTCCTGAAGAAGGCGACCCGCCGCCTGTACGACCTCACCGAGATCCTCTATGCGCAGGACCGCTACGCCCTGCTGCTGATCTTCCAGGCGATGGACGCCGCTGGCAAGGACAGCGCGATCAAGCACGTGATGCGGGGCCTCGATCCGAAGGCGACGCAGGTGTACACGTTCAAGGCGCCCTCGGAAGAAGAGCTCGACCACGACTACATGTGGCGGTCGCTGAAGGTTCTGCCCGAGCGCGGCCGGATCGGGGTCTTCAACCGCTCGTACTACGAGGAGGTGCTCGTCGTGCGGGTGAATCCGCACCTGCTCGAGCGGCAGCACATCCCCCGCGAGCGGGTCACCTCGCGCATCTGGCGCGAGCGGTACGAGGACATCCGAGACATCGAGCGGTATCTCTGCCGCAACGGCACGATCATCCGCAAGTTCTTCCTGAACGTTTCGAAGGCGGAGCAGCGGCGCCGGTTCCTCGCGCGGCTCGACGACCCCGCGAAGAACTGGAAGTTCTCGATCAACGACGTGAAGGAACGCCTGCGGTGGGACGAGTACATGCGGGCCTACGAGGATGCGCTCAGCGCCACCAGCACGCGTCACGCGCCGTGGTACGTGATCCCGGCCGACCACAAGTGGTTCACGCGGCTGGCCGTGGCGCGCGTCGTCATCGAGACGCTCGAGAGCCTGGACCTGCACTTCCCGCCACTCGACCATCGAAAGCGGCGCGAGCTCGCGGAAGCGCGCCGCCGCCTCCGCGCGACGTGAGCCGTTCGCGCGGGTACGGCAGGCGCACCTCGTTTCATCCCCGTCTCGCGTCCGCCCCGCGGCGCTAGCGGCGGTTCTCGATCGGCCAGGTCTGGCACTTCTCGCCCGTGGCGTCGACACGCGTCACGGTCAGTTCCGGGAACGTCCCGTTCGCCATCGACTGCTGCCCCATCGGGCCCGCTTCCTGCCGGACCTTCTCGGAGTGGTGCTGATCGCTGGCGGCGTGCGACTTGTCGTCGCGCGGCTCGGCGCCGCCGCCGGCGGGCGTGTGTCCGGGGTTCGTGCCGGACGTGCCGATCGTGCTGCGGCCGTCGTCGCTGATCCGGCCCGTGACGGTGACCTTCTGTCCCACGAGGCGCGCGAGCTCGTCGTCGTCGTTCATCGCGAGCCGCACCTGGGCGTCGGGCGTGATCGGGTTGCCGGTGGTGGACGCCGCGTCGCTCGGCTGCTCGCCCAGCGGTGCGAGCTGGACGGCCGTCAACATGTACTGCGTCGTCCCGACGCCGGTGCCGAGGCAGCCGGTCACGGTGACTTCCTGATTCTGCTTCTGCTGGTCGGTCGCGTGGTCGATGGCCGTGCGGTCCTGCTGGCCGCGGCAGCCTGCGAGAATGGCCGCGCTTGCGAGCGGCACACAGAGCTTCAACATCCACTGGTTCTTCATGAGCTCGTTTCCCTCCGGCTCGTGTCGGTGCAAGGAGAAGGCCGACCGCCGCGCCGGTGCCGGAGGTGTGAAGGTGCTACGACGCCGCCAGCCGGGCCGCCGTCCGGAACACGCTTTCCAGCATCGGCGGCGTGAGCCTGCCCGTATTGGTGTTCTGGCGGCTCGGGTGGAAGGAGCCGATGACCGTGGGTCCCACCGTCGGCACGATCACACCATGGCCGAAGGCCGGCCGGGGGTGGATGTGAATGCCGCGCGCCGCGAGCAGCCGCCAGGCGGCGTCGAACCCGATGCGGCCGAGGGCAACGATCACCCGCACGCGCGGCAGCGCCGCCACCTCCGCGACGAGGTGCTCGTGGCAGGCGGCGATCTCCTGCGGCGTCGGCTTGTTCTCGGGCGGCGCACAGCGGACCGCCGAGAGGATATAGGCGTCGCTCAGCTTCAGGCCGTCGTCCGCGCGCTGTGATGTCGTGATGTTCGCGAAGCCCGCGGCATGCATCGCGCGCATCAGGAAGTCGCCGGAACCGTCGCCCGTGAACACGCGGCCCGTGCGGTTGGCGCCGTGAGCCGCCGGGGCGAGACCGAGTACGAGCACGCGCGCGCGAGGGTCGCCGAAGCCGGGCACCGGACGCCCCCAGTAGGTGTCGCCGCGGTGCGCGGCCTTCTTCTCGCGGGCGACGCGCGCGCAGTACGTGCGCAGCCGCTCACACTTCGTGCAGTCGATGACCTGCTGGTGGACGCGGGTAAGAGGAGAACGCATGCGCGTCAGCCCCTGGCGGGCTGACCCGACTCGTACGCCGCCGTCTGCTCGTGCGCGTGATACGAGCTGCGGACGAGCGGCCCTGATTCGATGTGGCCGATGCCGAGGCCGAGGCCGATCCGCTTCAGTTCGGCGAACTCCGCCGGCGTGTAGTAGCGCGACATCGGCAGGTTCGCGAGCGACGGACGCAGGTACTGGCCGATCGTCACGATCCGGCACCCGGCGCGGCTCAGGTCGCGGAGCGTCTCGACGATCTCATCCCACTCTTCGCCGAGGCCAACCATCAACCCGGACTTCGTCGGGATCCCGGGCGCGTACGCCCGCGACCGCTCCAGGAGCTGCAGTGCGCGATCGTAGCGGCCGCCGGGCCGCGCGGTCCGATAGAGGCGCTGCACCGTCTCGATGTTGTGGTTCAGCACATCCGGACGGGCGTCGAGCACGGTGCGCAGCGCCGCCTCGTCCCCCTTGAAGTCGGGGATGAGCACTTCGACGCGGCACGACGGAATGCGCGCCCGCGTCTCCTGGATCACCTTCGCGAAGTGGCCGGCGCCGCCATCCGGCAGGTCGTCGCGGTCCACCGACGTGACGACGACGTAGTCGAGCGCCATCGCGTGGACGGCGCTCGCGACCTTGACCGGCTCGTCGGGATCCGGCGGTCGGGGCGTGCCGTGGACGACGTTGCAGTAGCCGCACGACCGCGTGCAGGTGTCGCCGAGGATCATGAAGGTTGCGGTGCCGTGATGCCAGCACTCGCCGATGTTCGGGCAGTTCGCCTCTTCGCAGACCGTGTGGAGGCCGAGGCCCCGCATCAGCCCCTTCAGGCGCAGGTAGTTCTCGGAGCCGGGCGCGCGGACCTTGAGCCACTCGGGCTTGCCGCCGCGCGGCATCTCGTCGGGCCGCTTCTTCCGGCCGCGGATGAAGTTGAGAGGTTTCGCCTGCAAGACCTTCATTATACTGACCGCTATGTCCAAGCTTCAGATCACCTGGCTCGGTCATGCCACCTTCATCATCACGACCCCCGGCGGGAAGCGGATCGTCACCGATCCGTGGCTCGAGGGGAACCCGATGTGTCCACCAGAGCGGAAGAAGATCGACAAGGCGGACGTCATCCTGCTGTCGCACGGCCACTTCGACCACACCGGCGACATCGTCAACGTCGCGCGGGCGACCGGCGCGCCCACGCTGGCGGTCTTCGAGCTGGCGAGCTGGCTCGAGCGCAAGGGGGTGCAGAACGCGCAGGGCATGAACATCGGCGGAACGGCGAACGTCGCCGGCCTCGCGATCACGATGGTGCCCGCGATCCACTCGACGTCGGTCACCGAGAACGACCGCACGGAGTACCTCGGTCTGGCGGCCGGGTTCGTCGTCCGGATGGAGGACGGCCGTGCGTTCTACTTCGCGGGCGACACCGCCGTGTTCGGCGACATGCGGCTGATCGCCGAAATGCACACGCCGGACATCGCCTTTCTGCCGATCGGCGACCATTACACGATGGGCCCCGAGGCGGCGGCGGTTGCGGCGCGGATGCTGGCGGTGCGGCAGGTCGTGCCGATGCACTACGGCACGTTCCCCGTGCTGACCGGCACCCCGGAGGCGCTCAAGCGGCTCGTCGATCCGCACGGCATCGACGTACTGGTGCTGAAGCCGGGAGAGACGGCGGAATAGCGCCCTGACCGGAGCGGCGAATTCGTGGGGCTGCGTGCCGGCCGGCCGCCCTCAGTACTCGGCGAAGATCCGCCGCAACTCGTCGGGGTCGCGCGTGTTCGTGAGCGCGAGCATCAGGAGGATCCGCGCCTTGATCGGCGCCAGATCTTCCCCTCCGATCACCGCGCCGCGGCCGGCCGTGACGCGGCCGCTGCCCGCCCGGGTCGTGACGACGACGGCGACGTCGCGCGAGCGCGCGTACTGCACCCCTTCGAACTGCGTGCCGCTCATCGCGCCGGCGCCTGCGCTGGCGATCACGATGCCCCGGGCACCCGCGTCGACCGCGGCGCGGATGAGATCGCCCGGCGCCCCCTGGTAGGTGAGCAGCACGTCCACGCGCGGCAGCTCGGTGACCGTCGAGACGTCGAACTCGCTGGCAGCGGTGTGCCGCCGTTCCGGCTTCCGGTAAAACACTACGCGGTCGCTGTCGACGACCCCCAGCACGCCGTATCCGCGCGTCTGGAACGTCTGGAGGCGCAATGCGTCGGTCTTCGTCGCTTCGCGCGCGGCATTGATCTCGTCGTTCAGCACCACCAGGACCCCGCGCCCCCGCGCCGCCGGATCCGCGGCAACACGGAAGCCCTGCAGCAGGTTGGCGGCGCCCTCGTAGCCGAGCGTGCTCGGGTTGCGCATCGAGCCCACGACCACGACCGGGCGGTCGTCGCGCACGGTGAGATTCAGGAAATACGCCGTCTCCTCGAGCGTGTCGGTGCCGCTCGTGACGACAATGCCGGCGAGCGACGGATCGTCGCGAAACAGCGCGTTGATGCGGCGCGCGAGGGCGAGCCACTGCGCGAGCGTGAGCTGCGAGCTCGCGACGTTGGCGAACTGCTCGAACTCCGCGTCGGCGTACCGCGGGAGCTCGGGGATCGACTGCACGAGCTCTTCGGCGGTGAGGCGTCCGCCGGCCCGGTTCGATATGGTGCCGCCGGTGGCCACGAGGCGCACGCGAGGACGTGTCGCTGCCGGGGATGCAGCGGCGGGCCCGGCGGACGCGACGGTTTGCGGGGCGCGCGGGGCGGGTGGCGCGCCGGCAGGGCCCGATGACGCATTCGTCGCACAGGCGGCGGTGAGCAGGGCGAAGCCGAGACACACGAATCCGAGCGAAACAGTACGCACGGCGCGGAGTGTACTTCAGGAGGGGCGGATCGGCGGACCTTCGTCCGGCGTCGTGAGCGCCGCGAGCCGGCGCCGTGCGTCGATCACCTGCGGGACGCCGGGATCCGCCGAGTGCCAGGTCTCGAGGAAGCGTGCGTACTGGCGAACGGCCGACTCCGCTCGCCCCGCTCCTTCGTAGGCGCGCGCCAGACCGTAGCGGGCGAGTGCGTAATGCGGGTTCACCCGGAGAATCCGCTCGTATTCCGCCACGGCCTCCTCGTAGCGGCCCACGTGCACCAGCGCATCGCCGAGGCAGGTCTCCATGTCCTCGAAGTTCCATCTCGGAGCAGGGCTCGCGATGGCTTCGCGGAACGCCGCGACCGCCTCCTCGTGCTGTCCGAGGTGCAGTGAGATGGTGCCCAGCTCGTACAGCCGGAACCGAGGCGTCACGCGGGACCCGCGTCCCGGCGACCGGCGTCCCTCGAGTTCGCGCTTCGCCCGCTCGGCGAAGGCGACATCTCCCCGCCGGATCGCGGCGAGCACGTGGTCGAGGCGCGTCATCGGGTGGAGACGCGTCGCCTCCGCCAGGTACCGATCGGCTTCCGCGTCCCGTCCGAGCCGCCGGTGGATCTCGGCGAGCGTGTCCAGCCCACGGACACGCTCGCCTTCGGATGGGGCATGGTCGATGTACGTCCGGATCTCGGCGATCGCGTCGGCGTACCGCCCCTCGCGGTAGTAGACGTTCGCCAGGTGGATGCGCGCGATCTCGAAGCGCGGATCGATCGCCAGCGCCCGCTGCAGCGCCGCCTTCGCTCCTGCATAGTCGCCGACCGACACGAGGTGCAGCGACAGCGAGTCGTACGGGTTCGGCTCGTGCGGCGCGAGCTCGACGTATCGACGCGCCGCTTCGATGGCCCGGTCGTACTGATGCAGGTGCTCGTGCGCGGCGGCGCGGACGTTGTGGAGCTGCGGCGACGCGGGATCGATGGTGAGGCCGCGCAACACGACGTCCAGCGCCTCCTGCGGCTGCCCTTCGCCGATCAGCAGCACGGCGAGCCTCAGGTACGGCTCGGTGTCGCCGGGATAGGCCGCGAGAATCTGGCGGTACAGCCGCACGGCCTCCGCATAGTCGTAGTTGGCGATCGCATACCACGCGGCAATGCTCAGGCGGTCGCGCGGCGTCAGCCGGGACGAGAGGTTGAACGCCCGCTGCAGGTGCGGCTTCGCCTCGTCGTTCCGTCCCCACATCGCCGCGTAGGTGTAGCCGATGCGGGCGTGGGCCATGGCGAACCCGGGGTCGAGCGCAACGGCCCGCTCGAAGAGCTGCAGCGCCTCGACGTTCTGGAGCGCATGCGCCCGCTCGACGCCGAGCGAGTAGAACCGGTACGCATCGAGGTTGTCGGTCATCACCTCCGGGAGCGAAGGAGACGGCCGCGTGCCGCCGCCGAATCGCGAGGCGAGACGGAGCGAGAGGAGATCCACCTCCGACAGCACCTGCGCGATCCGGTCCGCCACGAGCGAATCGGCCGCGAGGAGGTCGCCGGAGGCGGCGTCGTATACCCGGACGTCGACGCGGAGCCGCTCGCCGAGCCGCGCAAACGATCCCGTGAGCACCGCGTTCGCGCCGCGACGGCGCGCGAGCGCCAGCGAGCGGTCGAGCGGCACGGGCGCCCCGCCGCCGCCGGCGGATCCACTCTGCTCGCCGGCCGCACGGGTCACGACGACGATGTCCTCGGAGCGAGCGAGACCCGAGCCGAGCATGTCGGGGAGCCCGTGACGGAGCCAGCTCACTTCTGCGTCGGCTGACTGGTTCTCGAAATACGTGATCAGGAGCGTCGTCGGTCGAGGATCCTCGCGTCCAGCGGCGAGCGAGCCGGCGCCGGTGAGCCGATACGCGGCGTAAGCGCCCGCGAGCACGAGGCTCGCAAAGCAGACCAGCACCACCGCCCATCGCCACGTCAACCACGTGCTTGCGGCTGCCGGCGTGCTGCCATCCACTCGATGCGGCTGGGAGGGGTCGCGAGAGTCGTGCGGCAACGGGCCGGGCGGGGGTGGCGGGAGCGGTTGCGGCCGCGGACGCTCTTCGACGTCCGCGACGAAGCGGTAGCCGATGCGCGGAAAGGTGCGCACGTACCGGGGACTCCGGACGTCGTCGCCGAGCGCACGCCGGATGTCCTTGACCGACTGGACGAGCGTGTCCTCGGTGACGGCGCTGGCGGCCCACACCTGCTGCCAGAGCTCCTGCTTCGGGACGCAGCGATGGCGCTGCTCGACGAGGTACAGGAGGACGTGAAATGTCTTGTGGCGGAGGTGAATTTCGGTGCCGCCGCGGCGGAGCGTCGGTCCGGTGGGATCCAGCTCGAAGTCGTCGAAGCGGTAGACGGTGCCGCCATGAAGGCCGGGTCCGCTGTCGCTGGGCTGGCGCCGGTGATCGCCGACGTCGTTGGGCATACCGCTGTGAAGCGGGAGTATACCCAAACGACGGGTCCGGCCGTGCCAAGGGGGAGGACGCGCCTGTGAGCGCGTCCTCCATTCACGCCGAGGCCGCGTCAGAGGCCGGCCGTCACCTCCTGCGCCATCGCGACGAGCCGGTCGCCGGCCTCGGCCGAGATGCGGTTGCTGCGCTTCAGCGCCTGCACCTCGTTGCTGAAGGCGTTGAGCTGGTTGGCGGCGGCGCGCCTGTCGCCGCGCGCGATCGCGTTGCGCGCGGCCTCGAGCTTCGCGAGCAGGCTCCGCTGAAGCTGCGCCGGGAGCTGCCTGACCTCCGCCATCAGCCCGTCGATCGTGGCGGCTGCCGGACAGCCGTCGGCGCCGCCGGCGACCGTCGGACAGGCATCGGTCGCGTTCGGGACGCCATCGCCGTCCTGGTCACCCGCCGGCCCGTCCTGCGGATTCGCGTCGCAGGCATCGCCGACACCGTCGCCGTCCGCGTCGCTCTGGTCTGGGTTCGCGGCCGCGGGGCAGTTGTCGACTGCGTCACGGACGCCGTCGCCGTCCGCGTCGCGATCGTCAGTGGCATCGCAGGCGTCGCCGACGCCGTCACCGTCCACGTCGCTCTGGTCTGGGTTCGCGGTCGCCGGGCAGTTGTCGACCGCGTCAAGGACGCCGTCGCCGTCCGCGTCGCGATCGTCAGTGGCATCGCAGGCGTCGCCGACGCCGTCACCGTCCACGTCGCTTTGGCTCGGATTCGCGGTCGTTGGACAGTTGTCGAGCACGTCGCGCACGCCGTCACCGTCCGCGTCGCGATCATCGGTGGCGTCGCACGCGTCGCCGACACCGTCGCCGTCCACGTCGGTCTGGCCTGGGTTAACCGTGGCCGGGCAGTTGTCGACCGCGTCACGCACGCCGTCGCCGTCCGCGTCGCGATCGTCGGTGGCGTCGCACGCGTCGCCGACACCGTCGCCGTCCACGTCGGTCTGGCTCGGATTGGCGGTCGCGGGGCAGTTGTCGGCCGCGTCACGCACGCCGTCGCCGTCCGCGTCGCGGTCGTCGGTGGGGTCACACGCGTCGCCGACCCCGTCGCCATCTACGTCGCTCTGGCTCGGATTGGCGGTCGTCGGACAGTTGTCGATCGCATCACGGACGCCATCGCCGTCCGCGTCGCGATCGTCGGTGGGGTCGCACGCATCGCCGACGCCGTCACCATCTACGTCGCTCTGGCCTGGGTTCGCGGCCGTGGGGCAGTTGTCGACTGCGTCACGCACGCCGTCACCGTCCGCATCGCGATCATCGGTGGGGTCGCACGCGTCGCCGACGCCGTCGCCGTCCACGTCGCTCTGGCTCGGATTGGCGGTCGTCGGACAGTTGTCGATCGCATCACGGATGCCGTCGCCGTCCGCGTCGCGATCGTCAGTGGCATCGCAGGCGTCGCCGACGCCGTCGCCGTCCACGTCGCTCTGACCCGGATTCGCGGCCGTGGGGCAGTTGTCCAGCGCGTCACGTACGCCGTCGCCGTCCGCGTCACGGTCATCGGTGGCATCGCACGCGTCGCCGACGCCGTCACCGTCCAGGTCGCTCTGGTCTGGGTTCGCGGTCGCGGGGCAGTTGTCGGTGCTGTCGGGAGCGCCGTCTCCATCGGCGTCGGGTGTGCCGTTCGGCGTGGGATCGCAGATGTCGCCGATGCCATCGCCGTCCGTATCGCGCTGATCGAGGTTCGGGGATCCGGGGCAGTTGTCCTGCCCGTCTGCGACCCCGTCGCCATCGCTGTCCGCCGGCGCCTCGCAGATGTCGCCGATCCCGTTGCCGTTCGCATCCTCCTGCTGAGGATTGAAGATGAACGGGCAGTTGTCGCTCGGATCGGGAATGCCGTCGCTGTCGGAGTCGGTGCCGGCCCCGCCGTCCGCGTCGCACGCGTCGCCGATACCGTCGCCGTCCGCGTCCGCCTGCGACGGGTTGCTCAAGGCCGGGCAGTTGTCGCTCGAGTCGGGAACGCCGTCGGCATCCGTGTCGGCGCCTCCGCCCCCTCCGCCGCCCGTGCACGCCTCCGCCGCGGCGCCGTTCGCCGTGTCGATGAAGCGGATCCGGTCGATCGGCGCCGGCGGCTGCGACCGCGGCATCAATTGATACGCGATATTGCGACCGTCGGTGCCGACGATGCTGTGCTGCTCGACGAGCTCGCTCCCAGTGACCTGCTCGATCGGCACGCGCGTGTTCACGATCGTGTTCGTCGCGAGCGAGAGGTACTGGAGGATGGCGTCCGCGCGGTCACCGTCACAGTTGTAGTCGGTGCCGAACGGCCCGTCGCGTATCTCCGAAACGACGATCGGTAGGAGGCCGCCGACGAACTGCGGCGAGGCGATCGGACCGAACATGAACAGCGGATCGAGCACGCCGACGCCGACGTTGGCCGCTGCCTGCTGATCGGCGTCGTAGAGGTGCAGCACGTGGTCGCCGCCCGTGCAGTCGCCGTTGAGGTCGTCCGGGTGCGGCGTGGCGCACGCCGGATCCATCCCGGTGTACGGCTCCTTCACCGCGTAGGCGATCTTCGCGCCGTCGCTGCCGAGGAGCATCCGGTTGGCGTCGCCAGATGACGATCCGATGTGCGCGAGGTTTTCCGTGTCGTCGCTCAGCGTCGGCCCCACGTGCACCTGCGTCAGCGAGGCGTCCAGGTCGATGTAGCGGACGACGAGATCGTGTTCGTCGCCGTCGCCGTTCCAGTCGTGCGCGGGACGGGCAGGGCACCCGTCGGGCGTGGCCGGCTGGACGGGGTTCTCCTGCGTGATGAACGACAGGAGCCTGTTCCCCAGGCGGATCCGTGCCGCCATCGTCTCGAACGCCGGATACGCCGACGCGCACACCGGCTGCGTCGTCGCGAGTCCCGTGTTCGTCACCGACGAGGAGTTGGCGTCGAAAATGCGGAGCACGCTGGTGCCGAGGACGCCGTCGCCATTCAGATCCTGACCGCGGCTCACGAGCTCGCAGTCGTATCCGCCCTCCGGCGGGGCACCGCAGTCGTAGGTGCTCAGCATCGTCTCTTCGGTGAGGCCGACGATGTGACGGCCGTTCGTGTGGAGCACTGGCCCGGTGATGATCTGCCCGGTGTTGACCGTGTCGATGCTGGCGATCTGCCCGGACGCAATGTCCACGAGGATCCGGACGTAGTGCAGGACCGCCGGGTCCATGTGGTCGCCGTCGCCATTGAGGTCGACGGCGCCGTCGGGAGGCCTGCACTGCGGACCGCCGAATTCGTTGAAGAAGGCGCAGCCCCCCTCGTTCACCTGGTAGGCGACGAGGATCTGCCGCGTCTGCCCCTCGACGACGTCGTAGGCCCCCATGGACGCGCCCATGGCGACGGCGATCTCCGGCTGTCCGGGGGCCGCCGTGCACCCGCCGGACTCACCGGGGGCGTACTGCTTCCGAAGGATCTCCCGTCCTCCCGGTCCGATCGGAAACAGCGTCTGGTTCGCCGACACGAGGTTGCCATCGGCGACCAGCCGCAGGGTGGTCGTCCCGCACTGGTCTTCCTGCTGCGCGAAGGTGATCAGGCCTCCAGCGATCGCCGTTGGAATCGGGTTCTGGCTCGTGGCGTCGAGCACCGCGACGGGGGTAAACGTCCGGTGCGCCAGCGAAAAGGGAGGGGCAATCGCACGGGGGGCGCCGGCGAGGCCGGTGACCACGATCGAGAGAGCGAGCAGGAAGCGGATACCGCGAGTCGTCATGTGGGGAGACCTCCAGGCGTCGAAGCCTGGGGGAGGGGGGCGCGGAAGTCCTGAAGGATGGACGAAATTGTGACGAAATCGCGTCAGCGGAGCGTCCGGTCGAGCAGATCGACCGATTTGTCGACCGACAGCGTGGAGGTGTCCACGGTGTGATCCGCCAGGGCGTACAGCGGCTCGCGGGCGCCGAGCAGCGAACGGAGGTCGGCCATCGCCTGCGGGTGATCCGCCATCGGGCGACGGTCGCCCTGCCGCACGACCCGGTTCCAGTGGTCCTCGGGCGAGGCGCGCAGCCAGACGGTCACGGCCGACCGCCTCAGCATCGCGAACGTGTCGGGCGAGGCGACGAGTCCTCCGCCGGTCGCCAGCACCATCGGGCGACCCTCGTTGAGTACCTCCTGCAGCACTTCCCGCTCCAGCCGCCGGTAGTAGTCCTCGCCGTGGAGCGCGAAGATCTCGCCGAGGCTGAGATCAGCCGCCTGCTCGATGCGCCGATCGAGTTCGACGAAAGGGACGCGCCGGCGCCTGGCGAGGCGGCGGCCGATCGTGGTCTTGCCGGCGCCTCGCAGCCCGAGCAGAGCGATGACACCAGGAGACGGCACGCCGCCGTCGGCCAGGAGCGCCGCGGCCGTCGTATCGAGGGCGCGCGCCACGTCGTCCAGGCGTTTGACCGAAATGTTCGCCTGTCCGGCCTCGAGCTGCACGAGGAAGCGAGGAGAGACGCCGGATCGCTCCGCGACGGCGCGCAGTGTCAGCCCGCGCGACAGGCGATGCGCGCGCGCGCGCCGGCCCAGGCCGATCAGGATGTCGTCAGGCATGAGTGCAATATATTACACATGCGGCCGCGGTTCGCGCAGTATAGTGCCTTGACACTGCCGGATTCCCGCAAGTACGCTTGGCCGAATGGCTACCGCGACGAACACCACTCCCGCTCGCCTCGCGTTCGAGACGTCCCCCGAGCAATACCGCCACTGGAAGCTGTCGTTCGACGGACCGGTGGCGACGCTCTCGATGGATGTTCAGGAGGATGCGGGGCTTTCGCCCGACTACCGGCTGAAGCTGAATTCCTACGATCTCGGCGTCGACATCGAGCTCGCCGACGCGATCCAGCGGATCCGCTTCGAGCACCCCGAGGTCCACACCGTCGTCATCACGAGCCTGAAGGAGCGGATCTTCTGCGCGGGGGCGAACATCTTCATGCTCCGCGGCTCATCGCATGCCTGGAAGGTGAACTTCTGCAAGTTCACCAACGAGACGCGCCTCGCGATCGAGGACGCCAGCGAGCACTCCGGCATCAAGTTCCTCGCCGCGCTCAACGGCATCTGCGCCGGCGGCGGCTACGAGCTCGCGCTCGCCTGCGACGAGATCTTCCTCGTGGACGACGGCAACTCGGCGGTGAGCCTGCCCGAGACGCCGCTGCTCGGCGTGCTCCCGGGCACCGGCGGGCTCACGCGTGTCGTCGACAAGCGCAAGGTGCGCCGTGACCTCGCGGACTTCTTCGGGACGATTGCCGAGGGGGTCAAGGGGAAGCGCGCGGTGGAGTGGCGGCTCGTCGACGCGGTGTATCCCACGAGCCAGTTCAAGGAGCGCGTGGCGAAGCGCGCAATGGAGCTGGCGGCGGCGTCCGACCGGCCCGAGTCGGGGCCCGGGATCACGCTGCATCCGCTGAACGCGCAGGAGTCGGAGCACGAGGTGCGTTACTCGTCGGTGACGCTCGAGATCGACCGCGCGCGGCGCGTGGCGACGCTGACGGTCAACGGGCCCTCGGGCCCGCAGCCGGCGACACCCGACGAAATCGCGGCGGCGGGGGACCAGTACTGGCCGCTGCGCGCCTTCCGCGAGCTCGACGACGCGCTGCTCCGGCTGCGCATCAACGAGCCGCTGATCGGCACCGTCGTCGTCAAGACCACCGGAGATCCGGGCGCCGTGCTCGCCGTCGACGAGACGCTCCTCCGGCACCAGGAGCACTGGCTCGTGCGCGAGATCGTCCACTTCATGAAGCGGACGCTGAAGCGGATGGACCTGACGTCGCGCAGCTTCTTTGCGCTCATCGAGCCCGGCAACTGCTTCGCGGGCTCGCTGTTCGAGCTCGCGCTCGCCTGCGACCGCTCGTACATGCTCGACGATCCGGAGCAGCCGAACACGATTGCGCTGTCCGCCATGAACTTCGAGCCGCTGCCGATGAGCAACGGCCTCACGCGCCTGCAGACGCGTTTTCTCGGCGAACCGGGCCGCGTCGAGGAACTGCAGTCGGAGAAGGAGCCGTTCGACGCGATGGCGGCGGTCGATGCGGGCCTGGTGACGTTCGCCCCCGACGAGCTCGACTGGGACGACGAGGTGCGGCTGGCGGTCGAAGGGCGCGCGGCGTTTTCGCCTGACGCGCTCACGGGGATGGAGGCCAACCTGCGCTTCGCCGGACCCGAGACGATGGAGACGAAGATCTTCGGCCGGCTGACGGCCTGGCAGAACTGGATCTTCATCCGGCCGAATGCCGTGGGTGAGAAGGGGGCGTTGACCGCCTACGGCACGCAGGCGCGGCCGGAGTTCGACTTCAACCGAACGTAGCGGCCGCTCGAGAGCGGCCCCGTGACGGCCGGTAACGGCCCGAGGAAACCAATGATCTCCGCAGAGAAAATTCCGAACAACGTCGGCCTCTCCTCGAACAAGCGCCTCCAGCGGGCGCTCGAGCACTGGCAGCCGAAGTACATCCAGTGGTGGCGCGACATGGGCCCGCAGGGGTTCCAGGACTACCACCAGGTGTACGTGCGCACCGCCGTCAGCGTGGATCCGTCCGGCTGGGCGCATTTCGAGTACGTGAAGCTGCCGGAATACCGCTGGGGCATCTTCCTCGCGGATCCGGTGCACGACCGCCGCATCGGATTCGGCGACTTCTTCGGCCAGCCGGTGTGGCAGGAAGTGCCCGGCGAGTTCCGCAATCAGCTGCGGCGGCTGATCGTGACGCAGGGGGACACCGAGCCGGCCTCGGTCGAGCAGCAGCGATGGCTCGGGCAGCGATGCCCGAGCATGTACGACCTCCGCAACCTGTTCCAGGTGAACGTCGAGGAGGGCCGGCACCTGTGGGCGATGGTCTACCTGCTGCACTCGTATTTCGGCCGCGACGGCCGTGACGAGGCGGAGGAACTGCTCGAGCGCCAGAGCGGCAACCGCGACAAGCCGCGCATCCTCGACGCGTTCAACGAGCCGATCGAGAACTGGCTCGACTTCTTCATGTTCACGATGTTCACCGACCGCGACGGCAAGTCGCAGCTGCTGTCGCTGTCGGAGAGCTCGCTCGACCCGCTGTCGCGCACGACGCGCTTCATGCTGACCGAGGAAGCGCACCACATGTTCGTCGGCGAGACCGGCATCGCGCGCATCATCGAGCGCACCTGCCAGCTCCTGCGGCAGACCGGCTTCTCGGAGGAAGTCCGCAAGGTCGGCGGGATCGACATCCCGACGATCCAGAAGTTCATCAACCTCTGGTTCAGCCTGTCGCTCGACCTGCACGGCAACGAGATCTCGACGAACGCCGCGTCGTACTTCGCCAACGGCCTCAAGGGACGGGCGCAGGAAGAGAAGTGGGACGACCACATCGTGTCGGACAAGTACTACGAGCTCGAGGTGGCGGCCGACGGGCGGCTGGAGCGCAAGGCGATCCCGATGCGCTCGGCGATGAACGAAGTGCTGCGCGACTGGTACGTCGGCGACTGCGAGGCGGGCGTGGCGCGCTGGAACAAGATCTTCGAGCGCCACGGCATGTCGGAGCGGCTGCGCCTGCCGGACCGCAAGTTCAACCGCGGGATCGGCATGTTCTCGTCGCTGCACTACGATCCGACCGGCGTGCCGCTGTCGGAAGCGGAGTGGCAGCGGCGGAAGTACGAGTGGCTGCCGTCGCCGGCCGACCGCGAGTACCTGCTCAGCATCATGGCCCGGCCCGTCTACGAGCCGGGTAAGTTCGCGAACTACATCGCGCCGCCGCTCCGCGGGATCAACCGGATGCCGGTGAACTTCGAGTACGTGCGCACGGAGGCCTGAACGTGACGGATGGGAGATGGAAAATGGAAAATGGAAGATGGTAGATGGAAGAGCGAACGCGTCACGCCGCTGTGACCGCTAACCCTCTACCATTTACCATCTACCATTTACCATTTACCATTTCCATCCTCAACCCATGGCACACCAGAAAATCACCGTTACCGTCGCCGACGGCGTCACGACGATCGAGCTGAACGATCCGCCGGCGAACACGTACTCGTACGAAATGATGCTGGAGATCGATTCGGCGGTGCTGGCCGCGCGCATGGATCCCAACGTCCACGTCATCGTGCTGCGCGGCGCGGGGGAGAAGTTCTTCTGCGCCGGGGCCAACATCAACATGCTCAAGGAGGCGGATTCCGAGTTCAAGTACTACTTCTGCCTCCACGCCAACGAGACGCTCAACCGCCTCGAGCAGACGCCGAAGCTGGTGATCGCGGCGCTGAACGGGCACACGGTCGGCGGCGGCCTCGAAGTCGCGCTGGCGGCCGACATCCGGATTGCGCGGAAGGATGCCGGCAGGATCGGCCTTCCCGAGGTGGCGCTGGGCGTGCTGCCCGGCACCGGCGGCACGCAGCGGCTGGCGCGGCTCGTCGGCAAGGCCCGCGCGATCGAGCTGATGGCGACGGGCCGGCTGATGTCGTTCGACGACGCGCAGGCGCTCGGGATCGTCACGGAGGTCTGGGGAGACGACCAGCTCGCCGGGCGCAGCTTCGCCGATGCCGTCCAGGCCTACGCGACGCAGTTCACGCCCCCCCACAAGGCCAGCAGGGCGGTCGGCCGGATGAAGCGCGCCGTGCAGTCGGGCGCTGAAGCCGGGTTCCTGGAGGGGCTCGCCATCGAAAGGGAGCTCCAGCAGTTGCTCTTCCAGGGGGAGGACGCCAGGGAAGGACTGCGGGCGAACCTGGAGAAGCGAAAACCGCAGTTCACTGGCAAGTAGGGGCCGCTCGAGAGCGGCCCCGTGACTGCTGGACGTTGAAACGATCCGGGCCTGCGGCCCGCACGACGGCACGACGCCTAGACGGCACGACGTGGAATCGACCATCCGTCGTGTACGTCGTGTCGTCGTGTCGTCGTGCTGAACCCGTCGGGGCGTGTACATGTCTGTGGCTGCCGCTGATCAAAGAAAACTCTTCATCAACAACGAATGGCGTGACGCCGCGTCGGGCGAGACGATGGATGTCGTCAACCCGGCGACCGAGGAGGTCTGCGCCACCGTGCCGGCCGCCGACCAGCGCGACCTCGATGCGGCTGTCGAGGCGGCGCGGGCGGCGTTCAACGGGCCCTGGAGCCGGCTGTCCGCCCGCGAGCGCGGCCGCCTGGTGCGCAGGCTCGGCGAACGGCTGATGGAACGGGCCGACGAGTTCGCGCGCCTTGAGACGCTGCACAACGGCAAACCGATCACCGAAGCGCGGCACATCGAGATCCCGGCCGCGGCCGAGTGCTTCGAGTACTACGGCGGCTGGGCCGACAAGGTGATGGGGGAGACGATCCCCGTCAAGGGGAACTACCTCAATTACACGCTCCGCGAGCCGCTCGGCGTCTGCGCCGCGATCGTCCCCTGGAACTTCCCGCTGCTGATCGCCGTGTGGAAGATCGCGCCGGCCCTCGCCACCGGCAACACGATCATCGTGAAACCCTCGCCGCAGACGCCGCTCACCGCGCTGGCGCTCGGCGAGATCGCGCTGGAGGTCGGGCTCCCGCCGGGCGTGCTGAACGTGCTGAGCGGCCCCGGCGCGGAGCTCGGGCAGGCGATCGTCGCGCACCCCGGCATCGACAAGATCGCGTTCACCGGCGGCACGACGACCGGCAAGGCGATCATGCGGGCGGCCGCCGACACGCTGAAGAAGATCACGCTCGAGCTCGGCGGCAAGTCGCCGAACATCGTCCTGGCGGACGCCGACATCGAGTCGGCGATCCGCGGAGCGACCGTGGGCATCTTCTACGGCAAGGGGGAAGTCTGCGCCGCCGGCTCGCGCCTGCTCGTGGACAGGTCCATCAAGGACGAGTTCATCGACAAGCTCGCCGCACGCACGAAGAAGATGGTTGCCGGCGATCCGATGGATCCGAAGACGCGCTTCGGTGCGCTGTCGTCGAAGCGGCAGATGGAAACGGTCATGCGGTACGTCGAGTCGGCGAAGAAGGAGGGGGCGGCGCTGGTCGCCGGCGGCGAGCGTGCCGACATCGGGACGGGCAAGGGCTATTTCTTCCAGCCGACGGTGTTCGCGGACGTGAAGCCGGAAATGACGATCTCCCGCGAAGAGATCTTCGGTCCGGTGCTGGCGGCGATCGAGTTCGCGGATCTGGACGAGGCGATCGCCCGGGCCAACGATTCACCCTACGGCCTTGCCGCCGGCGTCTGGACGAAGGACATCAAGAAGGCGCACTACGTCGCGGGCAAGCTCCAGGCCGGCACCGTCTGGATCAACACCTACAACATCTACGACACCGCCAGTCCCTTCGGCGGGTACAGGCAGAGCGGCTTCGGCCGCGAGATGAGTGCGCACGCGCTTGAGCACTACACGCAGGTCAAGAGTGTGTGGGTGGATCTCAATTTATAGGGTGCTGCAGGGTGCTGCGGGGTGCGGCGGGGTGCGGC
>Ga0247719_1000569_pt1 | contig 20863 bp, 16 predicted proteins | sample 41E_DmetaG_FD_189046 | JGI IMG/M metagenome (GOLD analysis project Ga0247719, IMG submission 189046) | Soil microbial communities from hillslope of Landscape Evolution Observatory, University of Arizona, Oracle, AZ, United States - 4-1-E_D | ecosystem: Engineered > Artificial ecosystem >...
GGAGGAGGGGCGGGAGGAAGTCGGCCGAAGCCGTGGCCGACCTCTCGGCGTCGGTTCAGGCCGTGATCGACGGCCACCGCCAGCTCCGGGCTGAGGTGCTCACCCTCCAGGACCAGGCCGAGACGGCCGTGCGCGCCGCGGCGCGGGCGACGGCGCAGGCGAGTGACCTCCGCCCGTTGCGCCACGACGTGCGGGCCCTTCGCGACGAGGTCGTCGCGCAGAACGAGGCCGTCGCCGCGTTGACCAAGGCCGTGGAGAGCCTCCGCCGCGCCGTGGGGGACGCACCCGAGTCGCCCCGGTCAACCAAGGCGACCAAGGCGACGAAGGCGGCAAGAGTCACGAAGGCTCCGAAGGCGGCGCCGGCCAAAGCCACCAAGTCGACCAAGAGCCCGTAGGGAGCGCGGCGCCGCGGCCGCTCGGTGGATCCTCAGTTCGAGAGAATCATGCCCGCGCCAGCGGTCACATTCGTCGCCTCGTCGACGAGGATGAAGCTACCGGTCGTGCGGTTCTCGGTGTAGGGGTCGTGCATCAGTGGCGCGGTGACCCGGAGCCGCACCCGCCCGATCTCGTTCAACGCCAGCTCGTTCGCCGACTCGTCCCGGGCCAGGGTGTTGACGTCGAGACGGTATCCGAGCTCGGCCACCATGGCCCGGGCCCAGCGCGTGGTGTGCTTGATGGCGTACCGGCCGCCTTGGCGCAGGGGCCGGTCGACCATCCAGCAGACCAGGGCGTCGACGTCCTGGCTGGTGGACGGCTCGTCGCCGGCCCGCACGATCAGGTCGCCCCTGGAGACGTCGATGTCGTCGGCCAGCCGCACGGTCACCGGCATGCCGGCGAACGCCTCCTCGAGCGGGCCGTCGTAGGTGTCGAGGGCCGCGACACGGGAACGCAGCCCCGACGGCAGCACGACCACGTCGTCGCCGGGACGCAGCGCGCCCCCCGCCACCTGGCCGGCGTAGCCGCGGTAGTCGTGGTGGGCGTCGGACATCGGCCGGATCACGTACTGCACCGGGAACCGGGTGTTGACCAGGTTCCGGTCCTCGGCGATGTCGACCGTCTCGAGGTGCTCCAGCAGCGGCAGGCCGTCGTACCACGGCATCGAGTCGGAGCGGTCGACCACGTTGTCGCCGCGCAAGGCGGACAGAGGGATGAACGTGACGTCGGCCACCTCCAGCAGCGACGTGGCGAACGCCGAGAAGTCGGCCACGATAGAGCGGAAGCGCTCCTCGTCCCAGTCGACGAGATCCATCTTGTTGACGGCGACGACGAGGTGGGGGATGCGCAGCATCGTGGCCAGGTAGGCGTGGCGACGGGACTGCTCCAGTAGCCCTTTGCGGGCGTCGACCAGGACGACGGCCACATCGGCCGTGGAGGCGCCGGTCACCATGTTGCGGGTGTACTGCACGTGGCCCGGCGTGTCGGCGATGATGAACTTGCGCCGGGGTGTGGCGAAGTACCGGTAGGCCACATCGATGGTGATGCCCTGCTCCCGCTCGGCCCGCAGGCCGTCGGTGAGCAGCGCCAGGTTGGTGTACTCGTGGCCCCGCTGGACGCTGGCCCGCTCCACCGACGCCAGCTGGTCCTCGAAGATGGCCTTCGAGTCGTACAGCAGCCGACCGATGAGGGTGCTCTTGCCGTCGTCGACGGAGCCGGCCGTGGCCAGTCGCAGCAGCTCCATGACGACTAGAAGTACCCCTCCTTCTTCCGGTCCTCCATGGCCGCCTCCGAGAAGCGGTCGTCGGCGCGGGTGGCGCCCCGCTCGGTGATGCGGGTGGCAGCCACCTCGGCGATGATCTCGGCCACGGTGGATGCCGACGACTCCACAGCGCCGGTGCAGTTCATGTCGCCGACCGTCCGGTAGCGCACGGTGGCCTCGTACGACCGCTCGCCCTCGCGCGGCTGTATCCACTCGCTGACCGCCAGCAACATGGTGTCGCGCTCGACGACCTGCCGGCGGTGGGCGAAGTACATCTTCGGGACCTCGAGCCGCTCCCGCTCGATGTACTGCCAGACGTCGAGCTCGGTCCAGTTCGAGATCGGGAAGGCGCGGATGTGCTCGCCCTTGCGGATGCGCCCGTTGTAGAGCGACCAGAGCTCCGGCCGCTGGGCCTTGGGGTCCCACTGGCCGAACTCGTCGCGGAAGGAGAACACCCGCTCCTTGGCGCGCGCTTTCTCCTCGTCACGCCGGCCGCCACCGAAGCAGGCGTCGAAGCCGTGCTCGAGGATGGCGTCGAGCAGGGTGGTGGTCTGCAGGCGGTTGCGGCTCGAGTGCTCGCCCGGCTCCTCGACGACGCGCCCCTTGTCGATCGACTCCTGGACGGACGCCACGATCAGCCGCTCGCCGAGCTCCGCCACCCGCCGGTCGCGAAAGTCGAGGACCTCGGGGAAGTTGTGCCCGGTGTCGATGTGCATGATCGGGAACGGGAAGCCGGCCGGCCGGAACGCCCTCTCCGCCAACCGGAGGAGGACGATCGAGTCCTTCCCCCCGCTGAAGAGTACGACGGGCCGCTCGAGCTCCGCCGCCACCTCGCGGAAAATGAACACAGCCTCGGCCTCGAGGGCGTCGAGGTGGCTGAGCTCGTGGCGGCCGAGCCGCTGGGCAGGGGTGGCGGTGGTCATCGTGTGGGCCGGTCGCGGTCGACGACCACGGCACACAGGGTAGATCGACTGGCGCGACTAGGCGCCAGTCGGTCGACTGCTACGCCCTCGTGCGCTTGCGCACCTGGCCGGCGGTGCGCTTGGCCGTGGTCCGGGCCTCGGTGGTGGTGGTCTGCGCAGCCGCCTGGGCCTGAACCTTGGTGCTCTTCGCTGCCCGCTTGGCCTGACCCTTGACCGATTGGGCCGCGCCCTGGGCCTGCCCCTGCACGTCCTCTGCTGCGCCCTTGGCCTCCTGCTTCACCCGCTCGGCGGCGCCGGTTGCCGTGCGCTGGACCCTCTGGGCCTTGGCCTCGGCTGCGGGCTGCAGCTCGCCGGCCACGGTTTTGCCGGCTTGGACGGCCCGCTGCTTCAGAGGCTCGACGACCTGGTCACGGACCGTCCCCGCCGCCTCCCGCTCCTTCTCCGTAGGAGGCAGGGCCAGCCCGACGAGCAGGCCGGCGCCGAAGGCGACCAGGGCGGTGGCCATGGGGTTGCTCTCCGGCGCGGCGCGCAGCTGGTCCGACGCCGAGCTGGACACCGAGCGGACCCGCTCGCCGAGCATCGACGCTTGGGCCCGGGCGCCGTCGGCCACGCCGGAGGCGCTGTCTGCCGCACCGTTGACCGCGCCACGGGCACTGCCCTTCGCGCCGCCCACCGCCCCCCGCACGCCGTCGGTGGCATCGGACGCCCGGCCGAGCACGCTGTCGCCGACGCTGGACAGGCTGTCCTTCACCCGCTCGGTCTGGCGGTTCAGGATGCGGCGGGGACTGACCTTGTCGGCGACCTCCTCGAGGACGTGCTTGGGGCTGACCTTGTCGCCGATGGCCTCCAGGTTCTGCGCCAGCTGCCCCCGCGTCTGCTCGATCTCACGACGGATCTCCTCGGGCTTCCTGCTCATTCGGGCTGCTCCTCTATCGGGCGCCGCGGGCGAAGGAATCCTTCGCCACCTGGACGTCGGCCTTCAGGGTCTGGACGGTCTGGTTCGGCACCGGGTTCACCGAGGCGAGGCGCTTCTTGCCGGCCATGGCCAGGACGCCGGCGACGATGGCGAAGACCACGGCCACGATGGCAAAGGCGACGCCCTCGGGGACCACCTCGGACAGGGCCCAGGCGGCGGCGAAGGAGAACAGGATCAGGTCGAGAAAGCCGATGACGGCAGCGGCGCCCAGCATTCCGCCGGCCTTGGCCGCCCGCGACACCTGCTCGCTGGTCTCGGCCTTCGCCAGCTCGACCTCCTTGCGGAACAGCGTGGCGATCTCGGTGGTGACGTCGGAGAGCAGCTCGGACAGGGATCGGTCGTCGGTCTGGTAGGCCATCACGCCTCCAGTTCGCCGTAGGCGCCGTTCAGCTCCGGCAGTTCCGCCTCCGCAGTCATCCCGCCGGAGCGGATGAGACGTCCGACGCCGAAACCGAGGACCGCGGCGCCGGCGAGGAACACTGCGGGGCGCCGGCGGGCGAAGTCGACGACGTCGGTGGCCAACCCGTCGAGGCCGCGCTCCTCGATGTGGGCGGCGGCGCCGTCCAGCCAGTTGGCGGCCTGCTCGGCGTAGTCGACGAGCGGCCCCGCCTGCTCGGGACGTCCGGCGGACAGGGCGACCGCCTGGCTGCCGACCTCGAAGAGGGCGCTGGCCAGGCGGGACGCCTGCATGTCGGCCTGGGCCTGCAACTGCCCCTGCGTCTCGGAGAGCATGGCCTTGGCCTGCCCGGCGAGCTCCCCCTTGACCTGCTCGGCCTGCCCCCGGACAGTGCCGGTCAGCTGCCGCGCGTCCTGCTTGGCGGTCCGGGCAACCGTCTTGGCCTGGCCGGCCGCCGTGCCCTTGACCTGCTTGGCCTGGTCGACCGCCGTTTCCTTGACCCGCCGAGCCTCACGGGTCGCGTCGCTTTTCGCGCTCGCGGCTGCGGCCCGGGGGGCCGCCGGCTTACGCGGACGGCCAGCCGGCCGGGGCCGGGGTGTGACTATGGCCTGCTGGGCCATGGGTGGCGCCTCCTCGATCTTTGACCGCACGGTGACCTTGGCCTACCCGCGGGCCGAGATCGGGAAAACACACGGCGCGGACTCGCTGAGGCGGGCGTCGGTGGTGGGGGGAGCACCACAGCAGCGGCGGCTCCGGGGTGCCTCAGTCCCGCTTGAGGGCGTCGCGGGCCTTGTCCATCACCGCGGCGGCCACGCCTCCCACGACATTGCCGGGGGGAGTGTTCGGTGCGTTCGGGTGCGGATGGGTGGGCGCCATCTTCTTCGCCGACGCCAGCTTGGAGCCCATCTCCCTGATCTCCTCGCTCCCGAACGCGGCCCGCAGCTTCGGGAACAGCTCTGTCTCCTCTTCCTCCACGTGGTGGCGGACATCGCCCATCAGCCTCACCAGTAGTGGGTCGCGCTCCGCCGGCGTGTCCGCCCGCTCGATGGCCGCCAGCGCTTCCTTCGCCCGCTGGTGCTCCTCGATGGCCTCCTCCACGAGGCTGTCACCGTCGGGGAGCCTCTCCCGCATCGCCGGGTACAGGACCTGCTCCTCGATGACGGCGTGCACGGAGAGCTCGCGGACCACGCCGGCGACGAGCTCGTTGCGGGCGTCGCCTTCGGGGAGCGACTCGATCTGCCGGAACATCTGCTCGACCTCGGCGTGGTCGTTGGTGAGGAGCTCGATGGCGTCCGGCTGGGTGGAGGTGTCGCTCATGGTCGCTGGTCCTCTCGGAAGCGGTCTGGACGGGCGCATTCCTGCCCCGCCTCCAGCTGTGGGAAACGGTGGTCAAGTGGTGCGCCGCGGCGTACGGTGGACGTCGTGCGCCCTCCGCACCTCTGACGTCGGCTCCCCCTTCGCGGATCGCCGGTGGCCCGCCGGGCGCCGGTGTCCGCCCTCGGCGCGGTCCTCTTCGTGCGACTGGCCGACGAGTCCGCGGTCTTCGTGCCGTTCGGCACGCTGGAGTCCTTCCGGGCTGACCTCGGGCTGACGTACGCGCAAGCGGGAACCGTGCTCGCCGCCATCGCCCCGGGAGCGTTGGTGGGCGGCGTGTTCTCCGCCGCGGCCGACCGCCACAGTCGGCGGGTGATCGCCGCCGGCGGGGCCTTGGCCTTGGCGCTGGCCCTGGCCCTGTTCGCCTTGGCGGGATCCTTCGCCGTCCTCGTGCTCGGCGGGTTCGTGATGGGGGTGGCGTCCACGGCCATGGTCGATGCCGCCGAGGTGGCGCTCGTCGACATGGCCGGCGACGACCTGCGCCGCTGGCTGGCCCGGTCCAACCTGCTGGCCACCGTGGGTGACCTGATCGGGCCCGCGCTCGTGGCCGGCGCCGTGCTCCTGGGCCTCTCCTGGCGCGCCGCCTTCGGTGTGGGTGCCGCTCTCATGGCGTTGTACGCGTTGGCCTTGGCCGGAGCGCCGCTGCCCGCGCCGACGGCGCCCGGGCGGGCCGCGGACGATCGTCGGAGCCCGTCCGGACTGCGCGCCGTTCTGGGCGATCCCGCCGTGGTGGTCCTCGGCCTGATCGGCCTGCTGATGGTGCCCTTCGACGAGCCGCTGGTCGGGTTCACGATCGCTCTCCTGGAGCAGGAGCGTGGCGCCTCGGCGGCCACGGCGACGATGGTCGCCTTCATCGGCATCTGCGGCGGCGTCTTCGCGTTCGCCGTGCTGGCCCCGCGGTTCGAGGGCGTGACCGACCACCGCCTCCTGCTCTGGTCGGTCACGGCGATGACCGCGGGCGCGGTGACGATGGCCGTGGTGCCGGTGCTGGCGGTGGTGGCCGTGGCCGGCGTGGTCACGGCCATCGGGCTCAGCTTGGCGTGGCTCGCAGTCCAGCACCGGTCGCTCGTCTTGCGGCCGGGCCAGGTCGGCACCACCAAGGCGGTGCTCGGTGCCATCGAGTCGACCGGCTCATGGCTGCCGATCGGTGTCGGCGTCATCGCCGACGGCGCGGGACTGGGCTGGGCCGTCGGCACGTTCGGCATCGTCGGTGGAATTCTCATCGCGCTGTCGCGGTGGTCCGGCCGGCGGTGAGACGCCGTTGGCGAGCGACGTCGTCTACGGGCACGTGTTCTGCGAGACTACGGGTATGGGGCGCCGTCCCGTGGGGGGACCGTGGAGGTGGGCGCTCGTGCTCGCGCTCACCGCGTGCACAGCGCCGGCCGGCGGCCCGAGCCCCGCAGGGCCGACCGATGCCGCCCTGACCTCCGGCGCCACACTGCCCACGGTCGTGGGCCAGGAGACCGCCCCTGCCGTCGCCGCCCCCCCGCCGGTGCCGCAGCCGGGCGACCCGCTCGCCGTCCTCTCCGCCGGCGGCGTCGTCGTGCCGGTCGTCGGGCGCGCAGCTGAGGGCTGGAAGGTCGCCACCCCCTGCGGTCGGGAGGCGGTGCTCACCTCGGCGACGCCGTTGCCCACCGGTCCGGTCGTCCTCGACCCGGGCCACGGGGGCTACGACCCAGGCGCGGTAGGACCGAACGGTCTGGCCGAGTCCGAGCTGAACCTGGCGGTGTCCCGGCATGCCGCGGCGGCACTGGAGCGCGCCGGCTTCCCGACGGTCATGACTCGCAACGGCGACCATGGCATGAACCTGACCAACCGGGCCCAGATCGCCCTGCGGCTCCAGGCCCGGGCGTTCGTCTCGGTCCATCACAACGCGGCGTCTTGGACCCCGAGCGACATCCCGGGCAGCGAGATGTACCACCAGGTCGCCTCCGCCGACTCGAAGCGCCTGGCCGGGCTCATCTACGAGGAGATCGTCGCCGCCCTCAGGGTGTACGACGTGCCGTGGGTCACCTCCGGCGCGGGTGTGACGTGGCGGACGCGGGCCTCCAATGGCGACGACTGGTACGCCATGGTCCGCCAGCCCAAGGGCATCGCCGCCGCCCTGGCCGAGCTGGCGTTCATCAGCAATCCGGCCGAGGCCGAGCTGCTCGCCGACCCCGACGTGCAGCGGGTGGAGGGAGAAGCGGTCGCTCGGGGCATCGTCCGCTTCCTCACCACGGCCGACCAAGGCTCGGGCTACGTCGAGGGCGGCACCATGCCGGCGCGTCAGCGGCCCGGCGGCCCACGAACAGGTGGCGGCGACGACTGGTCGGAATGCGACGACCCCTCGCTCTGACAGGCCCGCTGGGCGCGGTCCTCGCCCTGGTGGCGACCCTCGTGGCACTACAGATGCGGCCCGCAGGGTCCGTGTCGCCGCCCACCATGTCGACGGTGGCGGTGACCGCGGCGCCGTCGACATCGAGCTCGACCTCCACGTCAACGTCCACGTCAACGTCCACGTCCACGTCCACGTCCACGACGACATCGACGACCACCACGACCCTCGCGCCGGCGCCGCCCGGCTTCGTCGACGCGGTCCGGGGCGCCCTGGCCGACCCCCGGTTCGAGGCGGCCACCGTCGGCATGGCCGTCTGGGTGGAGGGCGCCGGCATGGTGCTCAACCACAACGCCGACCTCCCGATGCGCCCCGGCTCGAACGAGAAGCTGCTCGTCGCGTGGGGCGCGTACGGCGTGCTCGGGCCAGGCGCCACCCTGGACACCGAGGTCCGGGCGGAAGGCGAGGTCGACGGATCGGTCCTGCGCGGAAACCTGTTCCTCGCCGGCGGCGGTGACCCGACCCTCAGCTCCGCCGGCCGCCACTCGGTCGATCGCCTGGCCGCCCTTGTCCGTCAACGGGGCATCACCGAGGTCACGGGCGACCTCGTGGTCGACGACTCCCGCTTCGACGACAACCGCCGGGCGCCGGGCTGGACGGAGCGCCACGTGCCGCTGTTCGTGGGCCCACTGTCGGCGCTCGCCGTCGACGGCAACTGGGTGCGCACCGACCCCGAGTACGTGGCCAACCCGGCGGTCGGGAACCTGGGCGTGCTTCGTGCCGCACTGATGCGTCATGGGGTGACGGTGGCCGGCGGCGAGCGCATGGGAACGGCGCCCGATGCCGCTCCCGTCGTGGCCTCAGTGCACTCTGCTCCCGTCGCCGACCTCGTCCGGCACATGCTCACGACGAGCGACAACTTCTACGCCGAGATGCTGCTGAAGGAGGTCGGCCGGCGGGCGCTCGGGCGGGGCACGCTCGAGAACGGAGTCGCCGCGGTGCGGGACCTGGCGGCCGGCGCCGGCGTGCAGCTCACCGGACGGGCCGCCGACGGGTCGGGGCTGAGCCGCGACAACAGCCGTCCGGCGCGGGAGTGGACCGAGCTGCTCGTCGCCGCGCGGGACCAACCATGGTTCGACCATCTCTTCGGTGGCCTCCCCATCGCCGGCCGGACAGGGACGTTGGCCAACCGGTTCCTGGGCACGTCCGGCGAGGCCAACGTGCGGGCCAAGACTGGATCAGTGCGTGAGTCCCGCGCACTGTCAGGGTACGTCACGACGGCCGGCGGGCGCCAGGTCGTGTTCTCACTCGTGGTCAACGGTGCACTGCCGCCGGCGGTCATCCCGGCCATCGACAACGTCGTGGCGTCCATCGCCGCCAGCCCGACCTGACCCGGCCGGCACCGAAGCCGTCTCAGGTCTCGTTCGCGCGCTCGGTTCGGGGCCGCCGACCGTCGGTTTGTGAGCCCTGGCCTCCTGGCACGGAGGCGGCCAGACGCTTCCGCCGGGCCTTGACCTTGGGCTTCCGCTGCAGCGCCAGCCAGAGGAGGAGCCCGCCGGGCGCCGAGGCGAAGAGGATGCCGATGACGAAGGCGGGCACGCTGGCCGCCAAGGCCCAGAGCACTGCGGCGGCGAGCACGCCGAGGAGGGCGGCGACGGCCACGAGCCGGGCGGACACTCGGCTCGGCGGAATGTCGGGGTCGCTCCCGGGCAGCGGGGGCAGGCCCCCCCTCGGTGTGGCGAACCTTCGGGCCAGGACGCGCAACACCGCCCGGAGCTGCCGGGTGACCGGTGGGAAGGTCGGCGGCAGGGCCTCGCCGATCACCGAACCGGCCACGTCCCCCAGCGCGCCGACCGACTTGGCCAGGCTCGGCGACCCGGGGTGGGTGAGGTCCTCGAGCCCGGCGACCCACTTGTCGCGGGTCTTCGGCACCTTCAGGCGGCCGGCGACAGCTTCGTCGTAGATCTCGTCCTGGCGCCGACGGATGAGCGCCAGGCGGACCGCCTTGGCGTCCGATTCGGCCGGGCGCGTTCCGGTGACGCCCGCGTAGCCAGCTAGACCGGGGGCGTCGCCAGGGTCCTCGCCGAGCATCAGATCGACGAGGGTCGGCACGGCGTCCATGCGGCCCCAGACCCAGTCGTTGTCGCGCCAAGACTTCTCGAGGAAGGCACTGAAGCTGCCCAGCTCGTTCCCGGCGAGCTTCACGTTGGGGAGCAGGTGGTTGTCGTCGGTGTAGTCGGGGTCGATTGCCGCCGACCACTCGTGCAGTTTCGTGAAGCGGCTGGCGCCAGCGGTCTCCGCTGCTGCCGACATCCGTTCGAAGGTGATCGGGAATGCCCCCGGATCGCCGAGCAGCTGCTCATGGACCAGGAGGACCTCGAGGGCGGCAAGCCGCGACCCGAGCTCGTCTGCTGTCGTCGGCGGTGTTCCGGCTTTGCGGTCAACGAGGACACGCCGGATCACCTCGGCACCGATGCCCGAGGAGTGTCGCTCGTTCCCGAGCCTCGCCACTGTGACCGGCGCCATGCACGTCAGGACGATGCCGACGATCGGGTGCAAATGACCGACCAGCGCGCTCCGGACGTCGATGACGCCGTCGGCCGCTTCACCGGGGACCGTGCCGGTGCTCCACTCTTGCAGGCGCTGGTCGCACCACGCGAAGTACGACTCACGTGCCGTCGGACGCTCCTTCGGTGCACGCGACGCCAGGATTGCCGAGGCTTCGTCAGGAGAGACCTGCAGGAGGCGGTCGAGCCCCGAGAGCGTGGCGTCGATCCATTTCGCGTTCGTCTCTGCCAGGACGCTGGTCGCCACCACCCACCCCAGGTGGCGGATCCGTTCGATCGACCGCATCAGGGAGCTCAGTTCGTAAAGGTCCTTCTTGATCGCGCCCAAGCCTCCCGGGCAGAGCGTCGCGGCATTGGCGGTCGCGTCGGATTGCTTCTCGGCCTCCCGGACCAGCTCGATGAGCAGGCGTAGGCAGCGGATCGACGGCCCGAGCCCGGTGCAGAGAAGGTTCGTCCCGAGCTTCGTCCTGCGAAGGCGACCGGTGAGGTTCGTGCGCAGATCGACGTCGATCGACTGTCGACGGTCGTCCTGGGGCCAGCACGACAGTGGCGTTCGCCACCGGTCGTCGATGTCCGGGCCGCCGGTGAGGTACGGAAACGGGTCCTCGCCGAGTACGACCACGGGATCGCGCAGGAGTCGGTGTAGGCCGTCGGCGTCCGCCCCGCCACGCTCGAAGGCGTACGCCGGGATTTGCGTCGTCGCTCTCGCCGTAGTGCTGGCGGTCGTCCCCAGCTCGTCGAGAAGCGACCGGCGAAGCAAGGCGCCCAGGGAGACGCGGTTGTTGTGCTCCGCGATGCGCTCGAGGTCGCTGTCGATGGACTCGCTCTGGAGCCTGCCCGCCATCAGGCCGCTGGCCAATGCGCTCGGCCCACGCCGCCGCGTCTCCTGTTGCTCGTCCGTCTCCTCCTCGGCGGTGCCCGCCTGTATCGCTCCTGTCGCCGGGCCGGTTGGGTGCATGTAGACGAGCACTCGCTTGGTCGGCCCGTCGGCGGGTGCGTCGCGGATGGCTTCGAACGCCTTCCCCAGCGGGATGTTGTCGACAATGCCGCCGTCGGCCACCACGAAGTCCGCCGTCTCGGGAGCTCGAATGCCCGGGCGGGCACCTCGGCTCTCACTGAAGAAGCCGTGGCAGTCGGCCAGCCTTGGCTCGGCCGCCGGCTCCGGGACGCCGGGCACCGAAGAGAACTCCGGCGGGCGTCGCGACCGCACCACCGCTGCCTCGAAAGCGCCTGGGAACGACGCTGTCGCCCGCGCGGCCACGGCAAGGTGCGGGATGCACACCTCCTCCAGATCCTGGCGGGGCAGAGCGGCGCCGGGATCGTGGCGGAAGTGGAAGCGTGCGTCGGAGCGCCGCCGGCGAAGTTTCTCGTCTCGGGGGCTGGTGGCCGACTGCACGATGGGCTCGACGAGCGTCGCGGAGAGCTGGAGGTCCACCGACGCCAGGTCTCTGTCCGCCCCCGTGGCCCCCCTCACCAGCTCGATGAGGCGGTCGCGGATGACGTCCAGGAAGTTGAGGTCGCCGTCGAAGAGGGAGATCCACGGCGGGGACTGGCGCCGCAGCCTGTCGACCGCGGCCACGTCGGTCCAGACGTCCTGAAGCTCGCTCATCGTGAACCCATGGCGGATGGCGGCGGCGAACAGGACGCCGTTCAGCCCGCCGGCGCTGGCGCCCGCCATGACGTCGACGACCACGCGTGAGTACGGGGAGACAGAGAGGACGTCCCACCAGAACCCCCTCTTCTCGTCCACCGCCCTCCGGAGCTCGTCGATCTCGGCGCATGCCCCGCCGATCCAGACAGCCAAGCTGACGCCACCCCGCATGCCGAGTGCCAGCCGCAGCTCGGGCCGTCGTTCAGTCACCTCACGATCTCCCGGACCCGATCGTCCTCCCAGTAGTTGTTGTGGCCGTCGACGTGCGCCTGCTTCTCCCTGGGGTCGACGATCGCGCAGTCGACCAGCACGGTGTCAGGGTCCGGGCGGTGCTCGGCCCGCCAGATGCGGGCGCGGCCGGGGCCGGCGGAGTGATCTGTCGCCTGCCACGACGTCTCCTCGCCGAAGACCGTGCGGCCGACATGATCGGTGAACCGGAACATGTTCGTCCAGCGGCGAGGCGAGACGAGGGAGCGGGCGACGTCGGCGATCAGCTCCTCGTGGCAGTAGGAAGGAAAGGCCTTCATGTAGAGGCTCCGCAGCGGGCACCCGACTGTGACGAAGTGGTCGACCTGCGAGCACTCTCCGCTCGCCCCGATTGGGGCGAGGGCGGCGATGACGAGCATGCCTCCCTGGCTGTGGGCGAGCACCGTCAGTGGTGGATCCCTCCAGGAGCTGCCATCCGCTCCAGTAGCCACCAGGAGCTCCTGCATCTGGGGGATGGCGTGGACCGGATACGGCCGGACGGCAAAGGGGTGGAACCGACGCGGCCAGAAGGTAAGGATGTCCCAGACCGACCCGACCCGGCGGAGGGCGTTCGGTGAAAACCTCGAGCGCACGAGGTTGACGAACATGAAGCCGAACAGCCCATAGATCGTCAGCTGGGCGATGCGTACCGGCGGGGTTTGCGGGATCATCCACGAGACCTCCGAGGCGCGATCCGCGGCGGAAACGAACCGCTCGATACCGAAGAAGCCCAACCATCTCGCCACCGAAGCAGCCGCCCTGTCGTAGAACAAGGCGGAACCAACCGTGATGAAGCTCAAGGTGGCCGCCCCCACACCGGCGATGGCGGCACGGGGCAGGAGCGCGACGCGAGCCCTGACCCACGACTCGGGATTGGGAAGGAGCTGGCGGCCGAGCGTCTTGATGCCTTCTCCCGGCGACCTCCGGACGAGAAGGACGACCGCGACGGCCATCCCCACAGCGACAGCCGCCAACACCGCCCAGCCGTAGACGTCGAAGAGGATGAATGCCGGCCCCTGCAGTCGCCGTTCGTCCTCGACGAGCACTCGCAGCAGAGCGATGAACAGCCCGCCGATCATTGCTGTGCCGAAGCCGGCGGCGCCGACCGTACGGAAGGCCCACGCCGCCGGGCCGCGCCTGTCCTTGCTGGCCGTCAAGTAGGAGCCGGCGGCCAGCACCGTCAGCACGACCAGCAACGTCACGATCACGCCGCCTGCCGCGACCACGACGTCGGTTGCCTGGCGCCGCAGAGAGCCGTCGCCGGCGGGACGGGCGACGTAGATCGCGAGGAAGGTCGCGGCCATGATCGCCACATGCGTCGCCCACAGCAGGCGACCCGTCGTGAAGAACCCGCGGTCGGACAACCCACGGCCACCGACCTTCGACCGTTCCGATGGCCGAGCGCCGCGCTGACGCCGGTTGCCGACCGAAGTGACACCGACCAGCGTGATCCCCAGCGCCACGGCGCCGAACATGCCGATCGCCTCGTTCCTTCCCTCGCCGAGGATCTGGCCGGCGAGCACCAGCCACGCCGCACACCAGATCGTGGTGACGACGCAGAGTGCGCCGTGCACCAGCTTGGCGATGCGGCCGAAGGCGCCGGCGGGGTGCATGAACCCGGCGACGTTCAGGATCGTGAACGGCAGGAGCAACGGCCAGAGGACGAACCACCGCGAACCCGACGTGAGCGGCGCCCATCGGTAGGCGGCCACGGCTGGGGCTGTGCCCAGCCACAGGTGGGGCTTCGCCCCGGGGCCGAGGGGCCAGAGCGGGACCAAGCTGGCCCCCCGTTCGAGCCCGAGCATCGAATCGGCACTCGTGCCACCGATCCCGTGAACCCGGATTTCCACCCCGCCGCCCCCCCCGAGAGCCGTCCGCCAGCAATAGTCGCACACGGCCCGGGGCCGGCGACGTTCGCAGGCTCGTCGACCCCGCCGGCGTGGCGAGAGATGTAACCGCTGCCCAGTCGCGACCCCCTCGCCCGGTGCCCCGGCTGAGCGAGTTCTACGGCATAGTCAGGGAACTGGCCTCCCCGGAGCGGAACCGACTACGGGGCTCCCGCAGGAGGAACGGCGACCGGTTCCCGCAGGAGGAACCGCTTGAGGGACCCGCCGCCGCTCTCACCACCTGTATCGAGGAGCGTGTCCCGTAAGGGCGGTTCGATGAACCGTCCCGGGACCGGAGCGCTATGCGGACGGAAACTGCAGATACCTTTCCAACCTCGTCCGCCGTCGGGCCGAAGCAGTACGTGCCGCTTGGTATCGGTCCCGCCCACAGCCGCAACACCTACCTGTCGGCCCAGTTCTGGCGTCTGGCCAGGCGGATCGGCAAGAAGAAGGCGGCCGTGGCCGTCTCCCACTCCATCTTGGTCATCGCCTGGCACCTGCTCACCGAGGGCTGCGACTACGACGACCTCGGCGGCGACTACTTCGTCCAGCGCGACGCAGATCGAGCCCGCCAACGCGCCTTGGCCCAGCTTGAGGCGCTCGGTTACCGAGTCACCCTCCAGCCCGCCGCCTGACAGCCAGGACCTGATTCGGGGCTTACGCCCCGAGGGAGCTCCGCTCCCAACCCCAGCCCGACGCGCCCACGCGCTCGCGCGACACCAGTCATTCACGTTTCAGCGGGCCCATACTTGGCGCCCCGCCGCCGCTTCTTCTTCACCACCTCCCAGTACTCCGCGGTCCCTGGCTCTGGTAGGCGTTTCCGGCGTGCTTCGTCTTTGAATTCCGGGGAGGCCACCAGCTCCGGAAAGGTCTCCCGTGCAAGCTCCAACCGGATACTTCTCAACGTTGAGACTGGAACGTTGAGCCGCTTGGCGCATTCCTCATCCGACAAGACGGGCCGTCGACCGAAGTGCGGACCTTCCGCCAAGCGGAGATACTCCAACGTCACTCCGCCCCGCCGCTCTGCGAACTGTCGAATCAGGCGTCGCTCTACCAGCATCCAGGGGTGCGCCGCATCTACCTCGGCCTGCTGCGCACGCTCCTCCGAAGTGAGTTCATCCGGTTCCATGACTCGCCGTCACCTAGGTACAACCCTTCTTCGGACCGGGACGGTTCTACGACACCGGTCAGCTGGACGATTTCGACTGCAGCGCGGACGTTCTCTCGTTCCTGCCGCCGCGTCTTTTTGTTGTGCGCCCGAGGGGTCAAGCCTGGGCGACCTCGGCAGGCACTGGGCGGGCGCGCCGTCCGACCAGAAAGACGATGATCATCGCCACCCCCATGCCCAGCCCCACCCCAGCAGACAACAGCACCCACGCGGGAACTCCCGACCCGCCCTGGACCGACACCTCGGGTGGGGCCAGCAGGTAGGAGGCGAAGTAGACGTCCTCGGAGTTGTTCTCGGCGTTGCCGTTGCGGCTGTCCTGCCAGGCGAAGTACACGGCGTCATTGGACGACGCCACGCCGACGTTGTAGTGGCTGTGGACGTTGTTGGACCATATGCCGATCCGCCGATCAGACATCCGGTCGCTGATCCGAATGTTCGGGCTGAACGTCCGGCCGCCGTCCGTCGAAGAGGCGTAGTACACGTCGGTGAATCCGCCGTGGTTGAACGGCGCAGCAAACGTGGGCGGGAACTGCTCGGGCATGGGGCTGTTGCGGAAGTCGTACCAGGCGATGTCGACCCGCCCGTTGGGCGCGATCGAGATACCGGGGTCATAGTGCTGGGTGTTGGGTGAGGTCGCGTCGTCATTCACAGTGACCCGCTCGCTCCAGGTCTTGCCGCCGTCGCGGGAAACCCGCACGAAGATCTCGGTGTCGTCCTGGGCGGGGTTGGGACGGGTCTTGGGGCTCCCGTACCAGACGGCGTAGAGATTCCCGTTGTTGGGGTCGGCGGCGAGGAGCTGCTTGCGGTTGTGGTAGAAGGCGGCGCTGCCCTCGTCGATCTTGACCTGTGGCGACCATGTCCGGCCGCCGTCGGTCGACTGGCGGTAGAAGATCGGCCTCACGGGCGCCTCGGGGGCGGGTGCCCCGGCGGGCGGCATGGGCGAGAACCCCGCCCCTGGGAAGATGGCGTGCACGACGCCGTCGGGCCCCACCGCTGGCCTGGGCTGGTAGCCGCCCATCGGCTCGGCCTCGGCCAGGTCCTGGTGGTCGCGGAATGTGCCGCCGCCGTCCGAGGAGGCCGCGATCATCCCCCGTGACTTCTCGCCTGTCGAACTCTGAATCCACGCCACGTAGACGTTCGAGGTGTTCTTGGGATCGACCGCCACCATGGCCCGGCGGTTGTTGATGGTGCGGGGGTTGGCGGGGTCGGCCTGGTAGACCATCGAAGTCGTGAACGTACGGCCACTGTCGGTCGACTTGGCCAGGAATACGGGCCGCGGTCGTTCGGTTCGGTTGAGATCAGAGTTGGCCGGGTTCGCGGCGGTGAACGCCACGTAGAGCACCCCGTTCTTGTCGAAGACGGATGTGAAGTACGGGCCGTTGATGGCGTAGTCGGAGTTCCACGTGTACGGCTTCTGCATGGGGTCGCCGCCCCGCGCCCAGTTCCGCCCACCGTTTTCGGAGCGGTGGACGTTGATCCCGAACCCGGAGTACACATCGGTCTCGACGATTACCAGGTCGCCATTCTTGGGGTTGAGGGCGATCGTGGGCGAGGAGTGCCCCCGCACCCACGCCGGGTTGTCCGTTACCTGGATGGCGTTCGTCACGATCGCCTTCGACTTGTCCTGAGCGCCGGCTGGCACGGCGCTGAGCACGAGAAGAGCGGCGATGAGGGCGAAGCGAGATCTCCTGTACTGCATGAACCACCTCCTGCTGATGGTCGCCGGATTCCATCCTACGCTGACCCCATCGCCGCGAGGGTGATCGTGCGCGTTGTCAAACGCCGAGATGGCCAACGGCGACGGGTGGTGACCGTGCGGGCGAGGGAGAGGCGGACCCCGGACTCCCGTTCTGCGGTTCTCACATCTCGGATGTGCCTCGCGCTCTCGCGGATTCATCGGGAGAACCGCCGCTCTGGTCTTTCGGCGGGGGCGCGATGGTGTGACGAGGCGCGCGCCGCCTATCCGGCTCGGTCGCCGCTCTCTGGCTCCCCAGATATGTACCGGCCGGGGCACACTCAACGAACGCCCAGCCAGCCACCCGGGAACCGGCGCGAAAGAGCGGTCGCGGCTTTGCGGCATGATGGATCAGTGGAGTCCGCAGACGAGATGGCTGTCGAGTTCATTCCTGAGAGCGCCCGCATCGACATCCGCGTCTACCCCGTCGAGGAATCCAGGTTGATTCCCCTGCCCAATGGCCGGACCCGTCAACGTGGGACGCTCCTGCGTGATCTCATCGAGCGCTTCGGTGGACTGGAAGGGTCGGCGACTGACCCGTTCGGACACCCTCATCCGGTCTCGCTCGCTCCCTGGGCCGATGCCGATCCCGATGGCACCATCGTCGAGATCGCCTTCAAAATGGTGAGGCGCAACCCGCCCCCTCCCCGTGATCCATCGAAGCGGCCCGCGATCTTCACGGGAGTTCGGCCCGTGGCCTTCCAGGAGGGCGATCCCCATTACTCCTATGTGGACCCGGACGGGAAACGGCGAACCTATGGGGTGCCCCTGAGGATGATCCGTGCGCAGATCGGCGGTGACGAGGGCACAGTGACCGACCCCAACGGAGCGAATCATCACCTGTCCCTAGCACCGTGGGCCAATGCCGACCCCGATCGCACATACATCAGCCTCGCTTTCGAATCCGAATTAGATCAGCGCACCGACCAGGATTGAGCCCATGGGCCGTTCAAGGAGGCCTTCTCCCGAGCCAGTCGTTGCCGATACCGGCCGCTTGCGCAAAGGGTCCATCACTCGCCGAACGCTGGCTTCGAGCCTAGGCACGAAGCATCTGCAACCTAGACAGCTGCCGCCCCAGTTTGCGCTTCGATCGCTTGGACGGCGGTGCCACTCTTGGCGCGTACAGACCCGCACATTGCGCCATTGTCGGAATATGAATGAATGGTTGGAGCGGGCCGGGCTTCCATCCCGTCGCCTCTTGAATGAACCCGCCACGAGACATTCGGTCAGTATTCCAGTACTTATCTGCGACAGAGAGTCGGAGCCAGTTGACCGGCATCTGGGTGGCCGCGTCAACAGGCCAGGTGAAGTGGTCTAGAAATGCTTGATGGGTCGCCATCAGGAATCGTGGGGTGTGATTGAATGTATCCATCATTTCTGGCGTGGCGAGCAGTTCACCCGCGACATCTGGCGGCACCGTAGGGAAGCTCCCCACCCGTAGCCCCCGTACAAACCAGTACAGGCGGACCCACCCCGGTTCTGCGATCGTATCCAAGCGATCGTTTGCCACGAGAGTGTCGATCCATAGCGCCCACATCGCTGCCGCGTCCATCTCCGCAGGATCGCAAGACTCACTGACCTCATCGCCATCGGCCTTCCAATGAAGGTAGAGCGGACCTCGGCGAGGGACGCCAGTGCGTCTGCTCCGCCACTCCCATATCGTGTCGGCGTCGGTGTCCGTCTTGAACGTCGGCACTGGTGTGGTCACGTACGGACCTCCGGACTGTGTCGCTGGAAGCAGCCTTCGCAAGCCTGCGGGTAGGCTAGCGCTGACGTTGGCACGGTCCGGCGGTCCGTTCAGCCCACCGCGACCAGTACGTGCGGGATTGGCTCGCTCACGGCGGAAACCGATCGAACAGGATCCCCGGTGAAGCGGCGTTACCGCTGCGGTGGATCGCGGCCGGCGACGTGCGCGGGCGATGCCTCACCTTCAACCGCGCCTGGTCGTCCCGCGTACACCGAGGCCGCCGCTCCGAAGCGGTCGGAGACGCCCGAACAACCACGCGCCAACCACGCGAACTCGCGTGGTTGAGCGGTAAATCGGGGTTACTGGCGGTAAGCCGAGGTCGGGCGGAATGGCCTCTGACCTGCGGTTTGCTGCGCCCCCGGCAGGACTCGAACCTGCGACCCGCTGCTTAGAAGGCAGCCGCTCTATCCACTGAGCTACAGGGGCGGACGCTGCGCTTGTTGGCCAGCTTACCGACGAACCACGACCCGTGGTCGGTGACAATGATGTCTTGCATCTTGCGGCGGCACTCGTCGTACTCTGGCCACGTGCCTCCAGGCCGTATCTCCTGCGCATACTGCGGCGGCGACCACACCAGTGCCGCTGGGGTTCGTGCCTGCTTCGAGCGACGGAAAGCAGCAGCGGGTTGGGCATCCGGCACTCCGAGACCCGTCCTGTGGAAAGCGATGGCCGCAGAGGAGATGCGGGCGGACCCGACGCCCACCGAGGAGCTGCTGACGGGCGCGCTGCGGCGCAGGCCGCCGATCTGCCGCAGGCGCGATCTGGCGCCGCCCAACCTCCTCGGACGGTGCATGCGATGGCATACCCGTACGTCCGCACCGCGTGCTTGAACTTCCTCCGAACCGCCGAGAGGCCGATGCCGGACTGTCGACGCTGTAGATCTTCGCGACATGTGAAGGTCGCCCGCCGTTGCCGCTCCGTTGCGCTGAAAGGCAAGTACCGCTGCGCCGACTGCGAGGTCGTGCAGGATGCTGCGGGTCCACAGGCTGGCGCGTACACCGGACAACGACCACGCCGGGCGAAGCGCGGCAGAAAGAGCTGATGGGCGGTGAAGCCCCGAGGGATGTGTACGACACTCGACGCTAGTATGTACGCATGCCCAAGAGGACGACGATCGAGATCGATGAGGAACTTCTTGCGAGAGCGAAGCGTGCGCTGGGCCACGCCACGACGCGCGCCACCGTCGAGGACGCGCTCCGACTAGCCGCTGAGAGCGCTGAGGGTAAGCACGCGGAACGGGCGTCGAAACAGGCCCAGTTCTTCGACCGCCTCGGTAAGCGGGTCGACGTCTCAGTACTCGCCTCGGAGGAGATGTGGCGCTAAATGGTTGGCTCCTCGACAAGAGCGCATCGGCTCGGGTCGGCGATCCCTCCACCCGGCGGCACTTGGAAGCGCTAGCCGGACTCCTCTACCTCTGCCCGGTCGGCGAGCTCGAGCAGCTCCACTCCAGCCGGTCGGCAAGGGACTACGACGAACTGAAGGTGGCAATCCACCAGAGCTTCGATGTCGTCGGACCGCCAGCCGACATCTTCGACCGGGCGCTGGGACTGCAGAGGGATCTTGCCCATCACCATGGGATGTGGCATCGCACGCCTATACCCGACCTGCTGATCGCCGAGACAGCCCTTCACCATGGCTTGGGTGTAGTTCACATTGACCGAGACTACGAGCGGATTGCGGAGGTCCGTCCTCTGAAGGTCCGCCGGGTCGAATAGCCGTGGATGATCCAGCCGACAACTATCCGACCTTCGCTCGCCGAACTGACCCGCATGACCGCAAGTCAGCGCACGTGTTCAGGTAGCCGACGGTGCCGGCGGCATCCAGGGGTCGCCTTTGAAGAGAACGGATGAGGGCGGCGATGGTCAGGGATGTCGTGTTTGCGGGTGGTGAACAGGTAGCTGCGTAGGTGGGCGAAGCGTTCGGCGCCGTGCTGGCTTCGGAAGCAGCCGGAGATCTTGCGGTGCAGCTTGACGCCGGCTCGCGCCCCCGCGCTCGGCTTCAGGTCAGGGGTAGGAGCGCGCGAACAGGTGCCAGCCGACCCAGAGCCATCCGGCTAGCCCCGCTTGAGCCTTCAGTCTTGGACGTTTGAGGCAAGTTTTCGAGCGGGGTTCATGCGGCGAAGCGTTTCCGGACCAAGGCGTCGAGCGTGCGCTCGTAGGCCCGCCATGCATCCCGGACGG
>Ga0247719_1000573_pt1 | contig 20847 bp, 19 predicted proteins | sample 41E_DmetaG_FD_189046 | JGI IMG/M metagenome (GOLD analysis project Ga0247719, IMG submission 189046) | Soil microbial communities from hillslope of Landscape Evolution Observatory, University of Arizona, Oracle, AZ, United States - 4-1-E_D | ecosystem: Engineered > Artificial ecosystem >...
TACAGGCATCGCCCATACGCGCTGGGCGACGCACGGGGCGCCGACGGTCGGCAACGCCCATCCGCATATCGTCGGCGGCGTTGCGCTGGTCCACAACGGCATCATTGAGAACTTCAAGCCGCTGCGCGACGAACTGATCGCCGAAGGGCGCAAATTCGACAGTGAGACCGACACCGAAGTCGTCGGCCACCTCGTCGCGCGGGAAATCGAGCAGGGCGCTTCGCCGCAGGATGCAGTCGCCGCCGTGCTTCCCCGGCTGACCGGCGCATTCGCAATCGCCTTCCTGTTCCGCGACCATCCTGACCTGATCATTGGCGCACGCCGGGGGGCGCCGCTCACCGTCGGCTACGGCGAGGGGGAGAATTATCTCGGCTCCGATGCGCTTGCGGTCGCGCCGTGGACGCAGCGCATCGCCTATCTCGACGAGGGCGACTGGGCAGTCGTTCGCCGCGACGGAATCGAGATTTTCGACCGCGACAATGCGCCGGTGGAGCGCGAGATCGTCGAGTCCGGCGCGTCCTCGGCTCCTGTCGAGAAAGGCAATTACCGCCATTACATGCAAAAGGAGATCTTCGAGCAGCCGATCGTGGTTGCTCAGACTCTCCAAAGCTATGTCCGGCCGTTCGAGGGAGAAGTCGCGCTGCCTACCGACGGCCTCGATCTTTCGGCCGTCAACCGGGTGACGATCGTCGCCTGCGGGACGAGCTATTACGCTGGGCTCGTCGCAAAATATTGGCTCGAGCAGTTCGCCCGCGTGCCGGTCGACATCGATGTCGCGAGCGAGTTCCGTTACCGCCAGCCCGTGCTCGAGCCGGGCGGCCTTGCCCTGTTCATCAGCCAGTCCGGCGAAACCGCCGACACGCTGGCCGCGCTGCGCCACGCGCGTTCCGAGCAGCAGCGGATCGCGGTCGTCGTCAACGTGCCCACCAGCTCGATGGCGCGCGAGGCGGACCTTCTGCTCCCGACCCACGCCGGGCCGGAGATCGGGGTCGCTTCGACCAAGGCTTTTACGTGCCAGCTGGCGGTCCTTGCCGCGCTGGCCGCAAACCTTGCGTCGGCCAAAGGCCGGCTCAGCCGCGACGAGGAGCGCGACATCGTCGCCCACCTTCAGGAAGCGCCGGCCGCGATCAACGCCGCGCTCAACCACGATGACGAGATCGCGGCAATGGCGCATCTGATCGCGCCGGCGCGCGACGTCCTCTACCTCGGCCGCGGACCCGATTATCCGATGGCGCTGGAGGGCGCGCTCAAGCTCAAGGAAATCAGCTACATCCACGCGGAGGGCTATGCCGCGGGCGAAATGAAGCACGGGCCGATCGCGCTGATCGACGATTTGGTGCCCGTAATCGTGATCGCGCCTTCCGGGCCGTTGTTCGAGAAAACGGTCAGCAACATGCAGGAGGTGCGCGCGCGCGGCGGGAAGATCGTGCTGATCAGCGATGCCAAGGGCATTGCCGAGGCTGGCGAAGGCTGCATGGCGACGATCGAAATGCCCGAGGTGCACCCGCTGATCGCGCCGCTGATCTACGCGGTCCCAGTGCAGCTGCTCGCCTACCACGTCGCGGTGCTCAAGGGCACCGACGTCGACCAGCCGCGCAATCTCGCGAAGAGCGTGACCGTCGAATAATTCACGCAAAAGCTGGAAATCTCAATGTCTTGCTGTATCCTGCCTGCGGGGCGGGAGTCGTATCGTGAGTATTTCGCAGCCGTTGAGGGTCGCCTTTGGCGCACGCGACCCGGGCTATCTGGCGGATTATGCGCGCGACGGATATGCGGTCATCCGCGGACTGTTCAGCCGCGCCGAAATCGACGAGATCGGCGCTGCCGCTGACCAGCTTTACGCCGAAGGCGCGGCGCACGGGCGCAGCTTTCGCCACGGCAACCTCTTCTACAATGTCGCGGCCGGCACGGGCGGCGAGCCCATGGTGCGGATGGCGCAATGGCCGTCCTATCATCAGCCGGTGCTCAACCGCGTTCGGCTGGACCGGCGGATCGCGCAGCTGCTGGCGCCATTGCTTGGACCCGACCTCAAGCAGATCATCAACCAGGTGCACTGGAAGGCGCCGGGGACGCTGGGCGATTTCGCCTGGCATCAGGACAGCCGTTCGCGGCGCCCGGCCTCGGCCTATCGCAACCTTGCCGATTCCTACGTGCAGACGGGCCTTGCGCTCGACCCGCACACGCCGGCGTCGGGCTGCATGCGCTTCATTCCGGGCAGCCATCGCCGCGGCGACCTCGGCATGGACTGCTCGCGAAAGGCGCTGGGGACGGCGATGAGCGCCGCCGCCCTCGCCGAAGTCGGCCTGTCGGAAGACGAGGCTGTCGACCTGTTGCTCGAACCCGGCGACCTTGCGCTATGGAGCCCTTATCTGGTGCACGGTTCCGGCTCCAACCGCTCGAGCCACAAGCGCCGGCTGTACATCAACGGCTATGTCCGCGCGGCCGACTGCGACCGGGGCGAATGGGCGTTTCGTGCGGGCCAGCCGGTCCCGTTCGGACCAAGGCCGGCGCTGGTCCATTACGAGGAGCTCTACGAGCGGCCCGAGCCGCACTACGTCTAGGCGGCGGCGCTGCGCTGCTCGAGTTGCAGCACGTGGCGGCGAAGGCCCTCGTACAGGAAGTCGATCACCGTTCGCACCCGCGGGCTGTGGCGTACGCGTTCGTGCGTGAACAGCCACAACAGGCGGCCATGCTCGACGCGCGGTTCGATGCAGCGCACGAGGTCGCGATCGGCATCGGCGACGACACAGGGCAGCACCGCGATGCCGAAGCCCGACCGAACGCCCGCAAGCAGACCCCCGGACGTCGCATGGTGCATCGCGACCTGGTCCTCGAGCTCGAGCATCTGCAGCCACGCCTTGTAATGCCGCCAGAGATTTCCGCCGCCGCCGCCGATGATTGGGTGGTTGCGAAGCTCGTCGACGCTGGCCGGGGCGCCGTTGCGCGCGGCATAGTCGCGGCTGCAGTAGAGCGTCCAATCGTCGACGCAGAGCCGGCGACCGACGATGCCGGCCGGTTGCTCCGCGCTGGTGCTTCGAAGCGAGATGTCGGCTTCGCCCGCGCCCAGGTCGCGCACCGCCTGCGAGGTGTCGAGCTCGATCCGGATCTCGGGATGCGACCGGTGCAGCTCCGGCATCAGCGGCGCAAGCAGGCCGATCGCGTAAATTTCCTCGGTGGTGATGCGGACCGTCCCGCTGAGGTCGCGGCTTTGCGCAAGCGCCGCTTCCGAAAAGGCGTTGGCCGCAACTTCGACCTGCGCCGCGCGCTCGACAAGTTCCTCGCCGGCCGGGGTCAGTGCATAGCCGCCCTGCCGCTTCTCGAACAGCGGGAGGCCGAGCGCGGCCTCCAGCGCGGCAATGCGGCGCGCGACAGTCGTCTGGCTGACATGGAGCGCCCGCCCGGCCGCGAGGGTACTCCCGGCGCGCGCGACGGACAGGAAATAGCGCAGGTCGTTCCAGTCCATTTCAGGTTTCCAGTCTCCTCCGCGCCAAAACGCCCGCGGCTGTTCTGCAATTTTGCAGAATGATAGCACGACATCGTTGCTGCCGTAAGTTGCGAAATGAGACTAATTAGCCGGTCGCACTCGAAACAGGAGGACGACCGTGAAAGAGACTTTGCGCATTATCGCCGCCTCGGCCCTGATCACCGGGCTGCTGATCAAGGCGATTCCCGCCTTGGCCGAACCGACGGCCGCCACAAATGTGAGCATTGTGCGGACGTCGGACCTCGACCTGACCAGTGCCGCCGGGCGAGCGCAGCTGGACCGCCGGCTGGTGCGGGCCGCCTGGGAAGTGTGTGGCACTGCATCCGATGCCGACCTCGCCGGCAAGAACGATGCGCGCGAATGCCGCGCCGCCGTTCTCAACGAAGCACGCGCGCGTAGCGAGGCTCTCGCCGCCGGGCGCAGCGCTGACCAGACGATCCGCGTCGCCGCGCGTTGAAGCAGCTGCCGCGCTTGCGTATCGGCGCGGCATGAACGTTAGCGGCGGGTGCCATTGCGGGGCGGTGCGGTTCGAGGCGGAGCTGCCGGATCCGCCGGTGCCGGCGCTCGATTGCAATTGTTCGGTGTGCCGGATGACCGGGTTCGTCCACGTCATGGTCCCGCATGGGCGCTTCGAGCTGCTTACCGGCCGCAAGGCGCTCGCCAGCTATCGCTTCGGTACGGGCGCGGCGGAGCATCTGTTCTGCCGCATCTGCGGCGTGACGAGCTTCTATCAGCCGCGCTCGCACCCGGAGGCGTGGAGCCTGAATGCAAATTGCTTCGATCAGCCCATCGAGCTCGCGCTCGAACGGTTCGACGGACGCAATTGGGAGGCCGCGAAAGCCAATCTCGACGCGCAGGAGTAGCGCGGTTACGGCAGCGCCATGCACCGTCCGCTGCGCCTGACCGTCGACCGCTCCGCGATCCAGGACAATTGGCGCTGGCTGCAGGAGCGGGCAGGGGCTCCGACCGGAGCGGCGGTGAAGGCGAACGGCTACGGGCTCGGCGCGCGCGAGGTCACGCAGGTGCTGATCGAGGCTGGCTGCCGGGATTTTTTCGTTTCGACCTGGGCGGAAGCCGAGCAGCTCGGTCAGCAGCCGGAGAGCGTTAGCCTGGTCGTGCTCCACGGGGTCGGCGCCGACGATCTCGGAGCGGCACTGCAGCTGTCTGCGCGACCGTGCCTCAACAGTCTCGAGCAGGTTGCACGTTGGAAAGAGGTCGCGCCGGGCCGCGCGTGCGACGTGATGGTCGACACGGGCATCAATCGCCTCGGGCTGCGCCCGACCGAGATCGGCGCGCTCGACGGCCTCGCCATCGACACTTTGCACAGCCATCTCGCTTGCGCCGACGAGGACGACCCGCTGAACGCGATGCAGCTCGAACGCTTCCGCGCCGTCGCTTCGGCCGTACACGCGAAGCGCTACAGTTTCGCCAATTCGGCCGGCATCTGCCTTGGCGGCGATTACAGCTTCGACCTCGTCCGCCCCGGCCTTTCGCTGTACGGCGGCATCCCGCGCCATGAGGCCGCCGGCCATATCCGCCAGGTCGCGCGGATCGAGGCCCAAGTCGTCCAGCGGCGGCGCATTCCGGCCGGCGAAAGCTGCGGCTATGGCGCGACGTTCATCGCCAGGGAGGGTTGCGAGGCGGCGATCCTCAACATCGGTTATGCCGATGGCTACCTGCGCGGCTTTTCTTCGACCGGCTGCGCGTTCGCGGGTGAATATGCCCTGCCCGTGCTGGGCCGCGTGTCGATGGATTTGATCGCGGTCGGCTGCGATGCGGCGCCCGGTCTCAAGGAAGGCGATTGGGTCGAGATCGATTATGATTTGCCGAGCGCGGCGAAGCAGTCCGGACTTTCGCAATACGAGCTGCTGACGGCGCTCGGCCAGCGGTTCGAGCGGGTTTGGCGCTAGGGGCCGGAGTCTTCGGCTGATATCGGCACAGGTCCACGACCGGGCAGCGCCAGCATTCGGGCAGCCGCGCCTTGCACGTATAGCGGCCGTGCAGGATCAGCCAGTGGTGCGCATCGCGGCGGAAGGGCGCCGGCACGGCTTTTTCGAGCTTGGCCTCGACCTCGTCGACATTTTTGCCGGGCGCGAGGCCGGTCCGATTGCAGACCCGGAATACGTGCGTGTCGACCGCGAAGGTTTCTTCGCCGAACGCGGTGTTGAGGACGACGTTGGCCGTCTTGCGGCCGACCCCGGGAAGCGCCTGAAGCTCCTCCCGCGTGCGCGGCACTTCGCCGGCGTGGCGTTCGATCAGCGCCTGGCTAAGCGCGATGACGTTCTTCGCCTTGGTGTTGAACAGGCCGATGGTCTTGATCGCATCGCGCAGTTCCTCCTCGCCGAACTCGACCATCTGCCTCGGCGTCTTGATGCGCCTGAACAGCGGCCTGCAGGCGATGTTGACGCTGGCGTCGGTCGCCTGCGCCGAAAGGACGACAGCGACCAGCAGCTGATAGGGGTTTTGGGATTCGAGCTCGGTCGTCGGCGACGGGTTGGCCTCCGCCAGGCGGCGGAAGAACTCGAAAATCTGGTCGCGCCTCACAGAGAGCCGATCACGTCCCGCATCGAATAGACGCCCGGCTGCTTGCCGACCAGGAAGCGCGCGGCGGCAAGCGCGCCGCGGGCGAAGATCATTCGGTTTTCGGCGCGGTGCGACAGGATCAGCCGTTCTTCCGGGCCGAGGAACAGCACGTCATGGTCCCCAGCGGCCGTGCCGCCGCGAAGCGAGGCGAAACCCGGAGCGGCATCTTCGCGGCCGCGCTTCGCGGCATCGCCGAGCATCAGCGCTGTGCCTGACGGAGCGTCGACCTTGTTGCGATGATGCGTTTCGGCGATCTGGATGTCCCACTCGGGCCCAAGCGCGGCTGCGGCCCGCTCGACCAGCTCCGCGAGCAGTGCGACGCCGACCGACGTGTTGGCTGCGCGAAGCACCGCCACTTCCTTCGCCGCGGCGGCGATCCTCTTGTCGGCGAGTTCGTCGAGGCCCGTGGTGCCGATCAGGATCGGGACCGCCGCCGAAACCGCGCGGTCAAGGCTGGCGGCAAGCGCGGCGGGAGCGGAGAAATCCACCAGTACGTCGCCGTGATCCTGGTCGAGCGCGAAGCCGGTATCCTCCTCGATCGCGGCGGCGATCGCCTTACCCATCCGCCCTTGCGGAGCGATCAGGCTGATGCGGATCGGCTGGTCGGCGGTGCGCATGGCGCTTCGCTTAGCGAAGCCGCTCGTGCAGCGCCAGCGCCGCCGCCGGAGCGCGGATCTTGGCCCCGTTGATCATGAAGATGTAGCTATCGCGGCCTTGCCCGCGCCACTTGCGGGCGCGCTGCGCGAAAGCGTCGAGCGCTGCGTCGTCGTAGCCGGTCGGCACCTGCTCGCGCATGCGCTGCAGCCGCGCATAAGCAAAGCTTGCTGTGTCGGCATCGATGCACGGGAATTCGTCGTCGTCGCCGAAGACGATCGCCGCGTCGTGGTCGCGGCACAGCTGGAAGAACTTTTCGTCGCGGAAGCTTTCGTGACGAGGCTCGATCACATGCCGCAGCGGGATTCCGTCGAGCTTCTGCGGAAGCAGCTTCAGGAAACCGGCAATGTCCTCGCGGTCGAACTGCCGGCGTGCGGCGAGCATCCACAGGATCGGGCCGAGCTTGTCGCGCAGCGCGGCCATGCCTTGGGCGAAATAGACGCTGAGGCCCTCCTCGGCATCGGCCAGGTTCGGACGGGTCACGCAGTAACGCGAGCCCTTGACGGCGAACTGGAAGCCGTCGGGCACGGCCGCGGCCCAGGCCGCCCAGCTCTGCGCGCTCTGGCGGCCGTAGAAGGTCGCGTTGATCTCGATCGCGCCGAACTGGCGGGACGCATATTCGAGCTCACGCTTCTGCGGGAGATTATCGGGGTAGAAGGTCCCGCGCCATGGCGCATAGGTCCAGCCGCCGATGCCGACCCGGATTCGCGCGTCGCGCATCAAGCGAGGCGCGGGATTACCAGCCGGTGGGTTGTGCCTTCCTCGCTCGAGACCATTTCATGGTGCGCGCTAAGCTGACGGGCGAAGCTTTCCACCAGCTTGGTGCCGAGCCCGCCGGGGCTGTCCCCGCGGGCGACGCGAATTCCGCGGCCATTGTCGGAGACGATCAGCTCGAAGGTCCGCCCGGCCTTGCCTTTGACCCAGACGTTCCCCGCCCCTTCACCGTTGAAGGCGTGCTTGAGTGCGTTCGTGACCAGCTCGTTGACGATGATCGATATGGAAGTCGCGGCCTCGGGGCTGGCGGTCACATCGTCCACTTCGCAGGCGATGCGAATGTCCTCGCGCGACAGCCCGCGCTCGATCTGCTCGACCAAACCGCAGAGATGGTCGTCAAGGCGGACGGCGTCGAGCCCGGCGCTTCGAAGCGCGAGCTGCTGGGATGCGTTGGCGACCGCCTGAATGCGGTCGGCCACCTGACGCAGCGCATCCTGGACTGATGTATCGGTCGCCCGGCGAGCCTGCAGCTCGACCATCGCAAGCACGGTCTGGTAATTGTTGCGGGTGCGGTGATCGATTTCCTTGAGCGCTTCGTCGAGCAGGGTGAGCCTGGCTTCGCGTTCCGCCGCGCCTTTATCCACCTCGCGCTGATAGAGCGCAATCGTGCCGAGCAGCAGCAGCTGGGACAATGTCGCAACGACGAACCCGCTCCGCTGGTGCGGCTCGTCGATGATCAGAGCCCCAGTCGGCTCAATCACGGTCAGAAGGGTCATCGCCTGGCCGGCGACCATCGCGACCAGGCCGGCACGCCACCCGCCGGCAACGGCAGCGATTGCAACGCCCGCGAAAACGAACGCGTAAGGCACGGTCGTTCCCGCCAGCGGCGTCAGCGCATAGCGGGCGGCGACCGCCAGCATGGCGACGAGTAGGCCGATCGCAAGCTCGGTTACCGGCGGGGGGACCCTTCCGGCGAAGCGTTGCGGCAGCCGCGATCGAAGGATCTTCTTTATGACCCACCCCCCAGACTCGGAAAAGCTTACTAAGCCGTTCCAACTACGGGCTTATAACAACTAGTCCGCAAGGCCAACCGCCCAAAGCGAAGTGTCTTCACCGAGCACCATCAGAGCTTTAGGCGTGGTGCATGGATTTGGCTAACGTCCATAACATTGTTGTCCTGACGGGCGCCGGCGTCTCGGCGGAAAGCGGCCTTGCCACCTTCCGCGGTCCGGACGGACTGTGGGAGGGGCACCGGGTCGAGGAGGTCGCAACTCCGGAGGCGTTTCGCCGCGATCCCGTGCTGGTCCACCGATTCTACGACGCTCGGCGCGCCAATCTCGACACGGTCGCGCCCAATCCCGCTCACCTTGCGCTCGCGCGGCTCGATGCGGAGTGGCCCGGCAAATTTCTCCTCGTCACGCAGAATGTCGACGACCTGCACGAGCGCGCGGGGTCGAAGCGCCTGATCCACATGCATGGCGAGCTGGCGAAGGGCTGGTGCCTCGCCTGCGACGAGCGTTTTCCCTGGACGGGGCCGATGGGCGAGGGTGCCTCATGCCCGAGCTGCGGAGCGAAAGGGCAGGCGCGTCCCGACATCGTCTGGTTCGGCGAGATGCCCTACGAGATGGAGCGGATCGACGACGCGCTGCAGCGCTGCGACCTGTTCGTCTCGATCGGGACGTCGGGTGCTGTCTATCCGGCCGCAGGCTTCGTGCAGACGGCGCGCTATTGCGGCGCGAAAACGTTGGAGATGAATCTCGAACCGAGCCTGGGCAGCTATTTGTTCGACGAGAGCCGTGTTGGACGCGCCGGCGAGCTGGTCCCGCGGTGGGTCGAGGAGATGTTAACTTCCGCTCAGTCGGCCCATTCCAGTCCAATTTCGCGGTAGAGCCCGCGATCCTCGTCCCAGCGCGGGTTAACTTTGACGTGCAGGAACAGGTGGACCGGACGGCCGAGGTGCCGCGTGATCTCGGCCCGCGCCGCCGCGCCGATGGCTTTCAGGCGCCGTCCCCCTTTTCCGATCACGATCGCCTTCTGGCTATCGCGCTCGACGAAAATCTGCTGGTGAATCGCGGTCGAGCCGTCGGGCCGGTCTTCCCAGCTCTCGGTTTCCACGGCAGTCGCGTAGGGCAGCTCCTGATGCAGCTGGTTGACGATCTGCTCGCGCGTCAGCTCAGCCGCGATCATTCGGTCGGTCGCGTCCGAAACCTGGTCCTCCGGGTAGAGCCAGGGGCCCTCAGGCATTGCCTCGGCTAGCGCCTGCTTGAGGTCGGGGACGCCGTCGCCCTGGGCCGCGCTGATCATGAAGACGTTGAGCGGTTCGAGGCGCGCGGTGAGCTCCGCCGACAAAGCGAGCAGCGCGCCCTTGTTGACCAGGTCGATCTTGTTGAGGGCGAGCACCAGCGCCTGCCCGCGCTGGGCAAGCGAGCCGACGATCTTCTCGACCTCCTTGGTGATGCCGGCGTCGGCGTCGATCACGAGCAGCGTCAGGTCAGCGTCCTGGGCGCCCGTCCAGGCCGCCGCGACCATCGCCCGGTCGAGGCGCCGCCTGGGCTCAAAGATCCCGGGCGTATCGACCAGCAGGATCTGGCTGCGGTCGTGAATCGCGATTCCCATCAGCCGCGCGCGCGTGGTCTGCGCCTTGGGACTGACGATCGCGACCTTTTGCCCAACCAGTGCATTGACCAGCGTCGATTTTCCGGCGTTGGGCGCGCCGATTACCGCGACGAAGCCGGCGCGGGTCGCTTCACTCATTGCAGTTGTTCCAGCAGCGCCGCCGCCGCCGCCGTTTCCGCTTCCTGCTTGCTCGCGCCCTCCGCGCTCGCTTCCCCGAGCCTGGGCACGCTGACGCGGATGGTGAATTTCGGCGCATGGTGGGCGCCGGTTCGTGAGACAACCTCATAGACCGGAGCCTTGCAGCCTTTGGCCGCGGCCAATTCCTGGAGAGCCGACTTGGGGTGCTGCGGCGCCTTGCGCTGCTCGGCAAGGTGCGGTTCCCAGGCCCGGAGGACGAAGCGCTGTGCGGCGTCGAGGCCGCCGTCGATCGAAAGCGCGCCGATCAGCGCCTCGACCGCGTCCCCGACGACGTTGTCGCTCTGGCTCGCATGATCCTCGCGCGCCTGCTTGCCGAGGCGAAGCAGCCCAGGCAGTCCGAGCTCGCGGCCGATGTCGGCACAGGTCTCCCGTGCGACCAACACGTTGTAGCGGCGCGACAAATAACCTTCCGGCTCGCTCGGATGGCGGTCGTACAGCGCGCGCGCGATGACATGGCCGAGAACGCGGTCGCCGAGGAACTCGAGACGCTCGTAACTCGGGCCGCCAACGCTCGAATGGGTGAGGGCAAGCTCGAACAAGGCGAGCTCGTTCGGCTCGTGGCCGAGCCTCTCCCGCACGAAGGCTGCAAGCTCGCTCATTCGGCGTCCCCGTCGTAGCCGTTGCCGATCCTGCTCGCGCGCAGCGCGGTAAACCAAGTCCACGGCTTCCAATAGGAGGCGCTGCCATCGGTCGACCAGAAAGTGACGAGCGCGCGGCCGATAAGATGGTCGGTGGGCACCATACCGATCCCGCCCTGATACGCTGCGAAGCGGCTGTCGAAGCTGTCGTCGCGGTTGTCGCCCATCAGGAAGACATGCCCGGCAGGAACGCGCGTGGCAGCGAAATCGTCGGCGGGTCCGCGATCGACCTGATCGAGCACAATGTAGGACGGCCCGCCGGGAAGACGCTCGCGATAGGCAGGGTAGAGGCAGTAGGCCGCGCTCGAATCGCCCGTGACCTGCGGCGCTGCCGGCGGCACCACCTTGCACGGGCTGTTCGCGCTGACCCGCATCCGGAAGGGGGCTATGGGTTCGCGCAGCACGACGCGGCCGTTGAGGACGAGCCTGCCGCTGCGTAGGGCGACGGTGTCGCCGGGGAGCGCGACCACTCGCTTGATGAGGTCGGTATTGTCGATCGGGTGGCGGAACACGACGACGTCGCCGCGCTTCGGAAGCCCGGCGAACAGACGCCCCTCGAACGGTGGGAAGCTCCAGGGAAAGCTGAAGCGCGAATAGCCGTACGGCCATTTGGCGACCGCGACATAGTCGCCGATGTACAATGTCGGCAGCATCGATCCCGAGGGGATGTGAAAGGGCGCGACGACCAGGCTGCGAAGCGCCCAGGCGAGCAAGGCGAGCAGCAGCACGAAGCGCAGAAGCTCGCCGGGGCTTTCCTTCTTTCTGGCTGGGGCGCGCTTGGCGGATTGGCCGCGGCGCTTGGCGGTCGAGATCATCGTGCCGCTTCTTTCCGCCGCGCAGGGCAAGGTCAAGCGAGGGTGGCAATATGCCGCCCGGCCATTATGTGCCGCGGCAATGGACAATGGTTCGATCACGCCGCTTGCTCAGCTGTTCGCCGCTGAGCCCGACCGGCTCAGCCGCCTCAGCTTCGATGTCGCGGGGCTCTATTTCGACTGGTCGAAAACCCACCTCGATACGGAGCTGATCTACCGCTTCGTGCAGCGCGCGGAAGAGGCCGGTTTCGCCGCCGCGCGCGACGCGCTGTTTGCCGGCGACATCGTCAATCCAAGCGAGGGGCGGCCCGCAACTCATGTCGCCGAGCGCGGCAGCGGCGCGCCCGACGATGTCGATCTCGCGACCGCCCGGCGCCAGCGCATGCGCGCGCTGATCGATGCGATCGAGGCCGGAGCGTTCGGCGATGTAAGCGGCCTCCTCCACATCGGCATCGGCGGTTCCCTTCTCGGCCCGGCGCTGCTGGTCGACGCCCTGGGCCGCCGTTCATCGAGCCTCACGGTACGCTTCCTGTCGAACATCGACGGGGCAGCGTTCGACGAGGCGGTGAAGCCGCTCGATCCGGCGACGACGCTGGTGGTCGTCGCCTCGAAGACGTTCACGACGCTCGAGACCCTGACCAACCTCGAGGCGGCGCGCGCCTGGCTGCAGGCGGGCGGGATCGCCGATCCCGACGGGCGGTTGATCGCGGTCACCGCGCGGCCCGAAGCGGCGGTCGAGCAGGGGATCGACGAGACCCGCGTGCTCGCCTTCGGCGAAGGCGTCGGCGGGCGCTATTCGCTGTGGAGCTCGGTCGGGGTCAGCGCCGCGCTGGCGCTTGGCTGGGACGCGTTCGAGGCCCTGCTCGAAGGCGCGGCGGAGATGGACCGCCATTTCCGCTTCTCCGAACAGCGTGCCAACATACCGCTGATCGCCGCTTTTGCCGACCGGCTCTACGTCGAGCAGCTCGGCTGTCAGACCCGCGCCTTGTTCGCTTACGACGAGCGGCTGCGGCTGCTTCCTTCCTATCTCCAGCAGCTGGAGATGGAATCGAACGGCAAGTCGGTCAGGAGCGACGGCGCCCCGGTCGCGCACCCGACTGCCCCGGTCACCTGGGGCGGAACCGGCACCGATGCCCAGCATGCGGTGTTCCAGCTGCTGCACCAGGGGACGGTGCTGACCCCCGTCGAGTTCGTCGCCGTGCGCGAAGGCGACGACGACCAGGACCCCGAACAGCACCGGCTGTTGCTGCTCAACGCCTTTGCCCAGGGCGCGGCGCTGATGGCCGGGCGCGAGAGCGACGATCCGCAGCGCAGCTATGCCGGCAACCGGCCCAGCTCGACCATAATGCTCGACCGGCTGGAGCCCCGGTCGCTCGGCGCGCTGATCGCTTTTTACGAGCATCGCACCTTCGCCAATGGGGTGCTGCTCGGCATCAATCCGTTCGACCAGTTCGGGGTCGAGCTCGGCAAGGACATCGCCAAACGGCTGGCCGACGGGGCCGACGATGCCAGTCTCGACGTTTCAACCAGGGCATTGATCGCCCGCGCCGGCCTGTGAGGCCGGCATCGCAACGATGATGATAAGTGATTGGCTTGCAGCGGCGAACGCCGGCATCGCGTGCAAGTGGAGGTAGCTATCGATGGCCGACTTTGACCTGTTCGTGATCGGCGCCGGTTCGGGTGGCGTGCGCGCCGCGCGCGTCGCGGCGGCCTATGGCGCGCGGGTCGCGATCGCCGAGGAGCATAAGGTCGGCGGCACGTGCGTGATCCGCGGCTGCGTGCCCAAGAAGCTGCTGGTCTATGGCGCCCATTTCGCCGAGGACCTCGAGGATGCGGCGATGTTCGGCTGGGACATTCCCCAGAAACGGTTCGACTGGCCGGTGCTTCGCGACAATGTGCTGGCCGAGGTGTCGCGGCTCGAGGGAGCCTATACCGAGACGCTGACCAACCATGACGTGACGATTTTTCACGAGCGAGCAGTGCTGACCGGGCCCAATTCGGTTCGCGTGGCGAGTGGCAGGGAGGTCAGCGCCGACAAGGTCCTGATTGCCACCGGGGCGCGCCCGGCGATGCCGCGGATCGAGGGCATCGAACATGCGATCAGCTCGAACGAAGTGTTCCATCTCGAGGAGCTGCCGAAGCGGATCGTAATCGCCGGCGGCGGCTATATCGCCAACGAGTTCGCCGGAATCTTTAACGAGTTCGGGAGCAAGGTGACTCTGGTCAACCGCACCGACGTCATGCTCCGCCACTACGACCAGCAGATCGTCGACCGCCTGGTGCAGATCTCGGTGCGCAAAGGGATCGACTTCGCGTTCAATGCGACGATCGATCGCATCAGCCGCGGTAGCCACGGCCGCTTGCAGATCGCGATGACGGGCTGCGACGATTTCGAGGCTGACCAGCTGCTGTTCGCCACCGGCCGGCTTCCCAATACGGAGGATCTCGGCCTGGACGCGGCCGGGGTCGAGGTCGGAGAAAAAGGCGAGATCAAGGTCGATGCCGACAATCGTTCCTCGGTGCCGTCGATTTTCGCGGTTGGTGACGTCACCAATCGCGTGCAGTTGACCCCGGTCGCGATCCGAGAAGGCCAGGCCTTCGCCGATACCTTCTTCGGCGGCAAGCCGACGCAGGTCGATTACGGCTGCATCCCAAGCGCCGTCTTCAGCCACCCGCCGCTGGCCGGTGTGGGCCTCACCGAAGGCGAAGCCAGGAATAAGCTAGGCGCGGTCAAGACCTACACGTCGGATTTCCGGCCGATGAAGAATGTCCTCGCCGGGCGAAACGAGCGCTCGCTTTATAAGCTGGTCGTCGATGCCGGGACCGAAGAAATCGTCGGCATTCACATGATCGGGCCCGACGCGCCGGAAATCCTCCAGGCCGCAGCGATCGCGGTCAAGGCAAAGCTGAAAAAGGCCGATGTCGACGCGACGGTCGCGCTTCACCCGACCATGGCCGAAGAACTGGTGTTGATGCGCTAGGGCTTGCGCGCACGCGCCGTCATTGCGAGGAGCGCAGCGACGCGGCAACCCAGCCTGGATTGCTTCGCTTCGCTCGCAATGACGACTAGGGGACAGCTTGCACGACGCGGTCATCATCGGCGCGGGGCACAATGGCCTGACCTGCGCTTATTATCTGGCAAAGAAAGGCATGAAGGTCGCGGTCCTCGAGGCCGCGGGCACTGTCGGGGGGGCGGCGGTGACTGACGAATTCCTGCCCGGCTTCCGAAACAGCGCCGCAAGCTACACCGTCAGCCTGCTGCAGCCCAAGGTCATCCGCGACATGGAGCTGGAGCGGCACGGCCTGAAGGTCGTGCTGCGCAAGACCGACAACTTCCTTCCCGGCGACGGCGATTATCTGCTTGCCGGGCGCGGCGGCCTGACCCGCAAGGAGATTGCGCGGCATCACAAGCCCGACGCCCAGGCGTATGACCGATATGTCGCCGAGCTCGAGACAGTCGTGCGTCTGCTCAAGAAATGGCTGCTGCGCGCGCCGCCCAATGCCGGGGCGAAAGTCAGCGCGATCCCCAAGCTGCTGAGCCTCGGCAGGGACCTCGCCGGCCTGTCGCTCGCGGAAACGCGCATCGTCCACGATTTCGCGGTGCGCAGCGCGGCCGATGTGCTCGACCGGCATTTCCAGGCTGAGCTGACCAAGGCCCTGTTCGGCTTCGACGGCGTGGTCGGCAATTTCGCCTCGCCGCAGTCGCCCGGCACCGCCTATGTCCTGCTTCACCATCTGTTCGGCGAGGCGGCCGGCGTGCCCGGCGCCTGGGGGCACGCGGTTGGCGGCATGGGCTCGATCACCCAGGCGATGGCGCGCGCCTGCCGCGAGGCCGGGGTGGACATCGTGCTCAACACGCCGGTGGACGAGGTGATCGTCGACGACCGCCGAGCCGCCGGCGTCGTTGCTGGCGGCAAGGCCTGGCGCGCGAAAAACGTGGTCGCCGGGGTCAATCCCAAGCTCTTGTTCGACCGGCTGGTGCCGCATGGCGCAGTCGAACCCGATGTTGCCGCCAGGATGCACGGCTGGAAGTGCGAAAGCGCGACATTCCGAATGAATGTAGCCCTGTCGGAGCTGCCCAAGTTCACCGTACTGCCCAAGAGAGGCAATCATCTGACCGCCGGCATCATCATGGCGCCGAGCCTCGATTATATGCACCGCGCCTGGCTCGATGCGGCGGTTGACGGCTGGGCGAAGCAGCCGATCATCGAAATGCTGATCCCCTCGACGCTCGACCCGTCGCTCGCGCCGAAGGGCAAGCATGTCGCGAGTCTGTTCTGCCAGCATTTCCGCTTCGACCTCGGTCCGGGGCGAAGCTGGGACGACGAGCGCGAAAAAGCGGCGGACCGGATCATCGCGACGGTCGATGCGCACGCTCCCGGTTTCGCCAGGTCGGTGATCGGGCGGCAGATCCATTCGCCGCTCGATCTCGAACGCCGCTTCGGCCTGATCGGGGGCGACATCTTCCACGGCAAAATGGGCCTCGACCAATTGTTCAGCGCAAGGCCGATGATCGGCGCGGCCGATTACAGAATGCCCCTGAATGGCCTTTATCTGTGCGGATCGGGCGCGCATCCCGGCGGCGGCGTGACCGGAGCACCTGGCCATAATGCCGCCCGGGCAATCCTCTCCGACCGGCGTTTCTGGAGGAGGAAGCGGTGAAGCCGCTCGAGGGGATCAAGGTCCTCGATCTCAGCCGGGTGCTCGCCGGCCCCTGGTGCACGCAGCTGCTCGCTGACCTCGGCGCCGAGGTGATCAAGATCGAGCGGCCGGGCTACGGCGATGACACTCGCCACTGGGGGCCGCCCTGGCACGAGGAGGGGGACAGGCGCGTCGCGGCCTATTTCCTCAGCTGCAACCGCGGCAAGAAGTCCGCCGCGATCGACTTTTCGCACGCCGAGGGCGCGGCGCTGGTCCGCCGGCTCGCAGCCAGGGCCGACGTGATCGTCGAGAATTTCAAGGTCGGGGGACTGGCCCGGTTCGGCCTCGACGCCGAATCGCTGCGAGCGGCGAACCCGCGGCTGATCTACGCGTCGATCACCGGCTTCGGCCAGGACGGACCCTATGCCGACCGCGCCGGCTACGACTTCATCATCCAGGGCATGGGTGGGTTGATGAGCGTGACCGGCCTTCCCGACGCAGAGCCGAGCGGTGGACCGATGCGGGTGGGAGTTGCGGTCGCCGACCTGTTCACCGGCCTTTACACCTGCGTCGCGATCCTCGCCGCCTTGTTCCGGCGCGAAAGGAGCGGCGACGGCGCTCATATCGACATGGCGCTGTTCGACACTCAGCTCGCGATGCTTGCTAACCAGGCGTCCAACGCCTTGGTATCCGGCCAGGACCCACCCCGGCAGGGCAATACCCATCCGAATATCGTACCCTATCAGCCATTCGACGCGGTCGATCAGCCGATCATTATCGCCGTTGGCAACGACCGGCAGTTCGCGCGTCTGGCCGAGATTTGCGGCCATCCCGAATGGGCCAGGGACGAGCGATTCGCCACGAACAGCGATCGCGTCGCGAACCGTGTCGAAATTGTGCGTCTCGTCGGCGAGTGCATAGCGAAGAAACCGGCAGCGCTATGGCTCGAGCAGCTTGAACAGGCGGGCATTCCGGCGGGGCCGATCAACACCGTCACCCAGGCGCTGGCCGACGTGCAGGCTGAGCACCGCCGGATGGTCCGGTCCATCGCCGGCATGTCGCTGATCGGATCGCCGGTGCGTCTGGACGGCGAGCGCGCGGACAGCGAGCTACCGCCGCCCGCTCTCGGTGAGCATAGTCAGCAGGTGGTGAGCGACCTCGGCCTGGAACCGGCCGAAGTCGAACGGCTCCGAGCAGCCGCGGTGATCGCCTAGCCTATTTCGGCCTGCTCGCGCTTTCGACGAGCAGGTCGACCTGCTTCATGCAGCCGTGTTCGATCAGCACCTGCGCCGCTCCGACGATGTCAGCCGGCGTCTTGGGTACGGCAACCACGCTGATGCTGTTCTTCTCGCCCGTGTCGGGCCATTCGATCTGGTAGCTGGCACCATTCTTGACCGGCATCGCGCTCGGCCATGCGACAAGCGCCTTTCCGGCGGCCCAGCTCAACTGCTGTGTGCTTCCGTCCTCGGCACGGATCTGCACGGTGGCTTCGGTCTCGGTCTCAGGCCGCCAGAGCTGAAGCTTGGACGTGTCGTGAACGCAGATCTTCCCGCCGTGCGTCACGTCGATGTCCCAAATGCTCGGGTTGCGAGCGACCTCGGAAGCGCGAAGCGCGCCGAAGCGGCCGCGCTGGTTGGTCGCCGAAGCGAGCGCGACCTGCTTGGCGTCGAACTGGCCGGGGCCGCGCAGGGTTTGCGCACTGCTGGGGCCAAGCAAGGTGACGACATCGCCGCCCTGAAGGCTAATCTTGGCGCTTTCGGGCAGGGTCTTGCCAGGCGGGTAAGCCTTGGCCGACGGACCGAGCGACTTTACAACGACGACGTTGGCCGCGGCCGCAGTCGATCCCAAGGCGATCGCGATTGCTGCGCCCCACAGCATGGCCTTCGCACCCATTTCAAGCTCCTCGTGATAACTCGCCAAACCAGATGCCCCGTGCCCCTGAAGGCAGTGGGCGAGTCGAACCGTCGTGTCGCTTTGGCCGGCAAATTATCGTTGCATTTGAAGGAGGTCAATTAACCAACATTGGGCATGAACCAATTAGGGACGCAGCGCGAGCTCGAGCCGCTCGATCCGCAGGCGATGGGCTTCGAGCAGCTCGATCATTTCCTTGCGCTCTTTTTCCCGGTTGAGCACGACCCTGAGCGAGCGGGCGAAGGGCACGATGATGTCGTCGATGGCTTCGCGCTCGTCTTTCCCGGCGACGCTTCCATCGGGACGGGGGCCCACCAGCAGCCAGCCGACCACCGATCCGCTCCCGTCTTCGACGCGGACGCGCAGCGGGAACAGCCGATCGTCGAGGTCGGTCTCGATCCGTTCCTTGCCCTCGTGCGGCTGGAAAGCGGCGAGCCAGCGCAACACCTCGCCGCGCGTGACCCCGATCTGATGCTTGACCTCGCGTCCCAGCACGAACGCCATGCGACCGGCGAGCAGCCCTTCAGCGATCCGGCTGAGCACTTCGTCGATGAAATTATCGAAGCTGGTGACGTCGCGCAGGTCACGCATCGTTTCGGGAAGACCATGTTTGAGGTCGGTGAGGCCGCGATGGAAATAGCGCTCGGTCCAGCGCTTCACGCGGTCGCGGATCGGCTCGATCATCCCCGCCGCGACGACCGCACCGGCCATTGCCGCGAGGGTCTGGCTGGTGTCGCTTTCCGGATAGATGAACTGGACCCCGGTGATGATCCCTTCCATCACCGCGGCGAAGCCCGCGCTGAGGATCAAGGTGATCAGCGCGACGCTGACCGTTTTGCTGATGATCGATTCGGCGTCGTACAGACGATATTTGAGCAGTGCGACGAGCAGGCCGAGCTGGAGCACGAGGGTGCCGAGCGCAAAGCAGACGCCAGCGAAAATCTCGACCGCGAGCTGCTGCCCAAGGCTGCCGGTCGACCATTTCAACAGGTCGGCGATAATGGAGATGCCGCGCAGCAGCGCGTAGCCTGAAAAGCCGAACAGCGCCCAGCGGATCTGCTGCTGAAGATCGCCCGAGGGCGCGCTGCGCATGCGCCGAAGCAGCGACAGCACGGCGATGATCATGAAGCAGATGAAGAAGGCCTGATAGGCCTGGCCGTGAAGGAAGATGAGGATCGGCAGGCAGGCGAGGAGGGCGACCTTGCGCCAGCCCAGCTCGCCGTGCGGGAACAGCAGGATTCCCGCAAGCAGGAGGACGTTTGCAAGGTCGAACAACGCAACCGTCACGGAGCGCGGCGCCGAAAGGTTCGCAAGGGCGGTTACCGAGGGCTGTTCCGAGCCGATCGACAGCAGCACTGCGAGCGAAAGCAGCGAGCTCACCGCATCGCGCGCATTGCGCCGGTGCAGGATCCAGGCCGCCCAGAGCAGGAACGGATAAGCGAGGATCTGGAGCAGGTCGATGAACTTCAGCACCTTGGGGCTGACGCCGAGCGCCCGCGCGCCAGCATCGATATGATGCTCGCCCGTGGTGACGGTGATTTCCCGCACCTCGCCATCCGGGCTGCGCAGCGTGATCGGCACCTCGCCGTTGTCGGTGCTGAACAGCAGGTTGTTCATGGCGATGTAGGCCGGGTCGCCCGCATTGGCCGCAAGCGCCTGCTCGGTGACTGGCATGCGCTGCGGCAGCGGCAGGCCGTAAATAGCGACGATCCGGTCTCCCGGCTGGATACCCGCGCGGGCCGCCTCGGCGCTCACCGGAAAGCGGATCCGCGTGGCGTCGCCGGGCGAAACGGCGAAGCCGGCATGACTTCCGAGCAGAAGCTGCGAATTGTTCTCGGGGGCGGTGTAGCGCAGGTAAAGCCCGGCGATCGGCCCGGCGAGCGCAAGCAGGAACGCCGCAGCCCAGATGATCGAGAAGATGCGATAGGCCGGCGTATTGAACGGCGGCACGCATTTCGGCAGCCGGAACCGAAGTCCGGCGCTGCGGGCAGGTGCGGGAGAAACTAGCTCCATCGGCGGCTCAGCTCCGGCGGGTCACGCGCGGCGCGATCATGCGCCTCGCCGGCCTTGCGTGCAACGCGGGCGCCGCTAGCCATCGCCCTGGCTGCCTTCGTCCTTGCGCCGCTGGCGCTCCATGGCCTCGGCAAAGGAGGCCGCGAAAATGCCGGTGGGAAGCGCGATCACGGTCACTCCGGTGATGGCGATGATGCCGGCCATCACCCGGCCAAGCGTGGTCACTGGATAAGCATCGCCATAACCGACCGTCGTCAACGTGACGATCGACCACCACAAGGCGCGGGGGATGCTGCCGAACTTGTCTGGCTGGGCTTCGGCTTCGGCGAGATAGAGCAGGGAGGCTGAAATCAACACCGTGATTCCGAGCAGGCCAAGCACCAGCGCGAATTCGTGGCGCCGATCGTGAACGGCGTCGCGGATATGCTGCCACGCGCGCGACGTCCGGCCCAGCTTGGCGAGGCGAAGCATCCGCAGCACGCGGAAGAAGCGCAGTAGCAGGCTCGGCGCGCCGCCGAATGCGAACAAAGCGGGAAGCACCGCGAGCAGGTCGATGATCGCGAGCGGCGTGGACATGTAGCGC
>Ga0247719_1000575_pt1 | contig 20826 bp, 19 predicted proteins | sample 41E_DmetaG_FD_189046 | JGI IMG/M metagenome (GOLD analysis project Ga0247719, IMG submission 189046) | Soil microbial communities from hillslope of Landscape Evolution Observatory, University of Arizona, Oracle, AZ, United States - 4-1-E_D | ecosystem: Engineered > Artificial ecosystem >...
GCGTCGGCCGGGGACCCTGCCGCCCCCGCCCGACGCATATGGGACCGCAGGGCGTTTTGGATTTCTGGCGCGGACCGGGCCGGGGGACCCTTAGTGGGGGAACCCGCAGGGGTGGTTGCCGTTCTGGATTTTGGCTGACGCCTGCCGCGTTCTGCGAAGCGTTTCAGCCTTCCAACCGTTGGCGGCCGGGTGTGCTTCTACTGTTGCGGGATGTGCACCCGCAGCCACGCCGGCGTCGGGGTGTCGGTTCCCGCGACCCACAATTCGACGGTGCCAGTGAGCCGGTCGGTGCGCTGGTAGGCCACGCGCTGCCCGTCTCGCAGGTAGGTGACGGTGTAGCGGTTCGCCTGGGCCAGATAGAGCAGGGCGCCGACGATCAGGAGGACCGCGATGTAGAAGTCGAGGCGCCTGATGCCACGAGGCGCGGTGGGAGCTGTCTGTCGGGCCTGTGCGCGGGCGGTTCGCCAGCGTGTCCAGTAGGCGCGGCCGTTGTCGATCGCGACGAGCCCGACGCCGAGCAGGAGGATGGCGAAGGCGCTGACCCGCCACAGGGCGGCGCCGAATGCGCCGGGCTTCTCTGCGTCGGTTGAGAGCCACCATGCCGTCCCTCCGACGACGGCGACGAACACGACGGCGAGCCGGGGGGAGATCGCGCGATCCAGCATGTCAGCCTTCCTTGCCGAGACCGTCGCCTAGTCTACGCCTGTTGTCAATGCGAACTGCGGATCGGAGCAGCGGCGAGCGCTTTGACTTCCTCGAGCTCGCGTGTGGCCTTCCGTAGTTCGGCGCGCGCCTCGTCGCACAGGGAGCCGTTGAATTCGATGGCGCTGAAGTACGCGCCGTGGAGTTCCGCGGCGATCCTCGCCCCCTCAGCCTCGTGTTCCTCGGGAATCAAGTCAAAGAGCGCCGCCCACAGGCGCGCGCGTGTGATGAAGTCGGGATCGCGTAACATGATTGCATTATAAAACGCTTTCATGTAGGATTGTGCCATGGGTCGAAAGCCATCAACGGAGATCGGCGTAACGCGCCCGGAGCTGTCGCGGCTCTCGGGGTTCAGGCTGCCGAAAGTCGCTGTTCTAGAACGGGGGATGCGTGAAGTGGTGCCGCCGTTGACGGAGGCGCAGATCCGCACCTTCGATCAGCGATACGGACTGTTCGATCTTCCGTTGCGCCACCCGGAGAATTACGGCACGGGCGATCGCTCGTCGTGGGTGACGTGGCAGGTGGTGCCGCGCCGCCAGGGTGAGACTCGGATGTATGGCTCCGCCGACGTGGTGACGGCGCGGCTCGCGGCGTGGATGCTCAATGAGGGGCTGACGTACACCCAGGTCGTTTCGGTGCTGCGCGGCTCGCTGGTCCGTGCGATTCTTCCGACCTGCGACTATCGCCCCTCGTCTCGTCGGGAGCTGCTTGTGAGCGGCGCGATCGGCGCGGTGTTCGACGTTGGCGATCCTAGCGTGGCTGACCTGCTGACCGATCCAAGGTGCCTGCGTTTCCCGCTGGCGTGGCTTGGGGTCACGACGGATGTGTTGCCGCGCATGCACAAGATGCGCGACGAAGCACCCTTCGTGAGGGTTTACAACCGGGAACTGTCCAGGGAAGAGGCGTACGCTCAGCAGCAGGGGAAGCGGTAGCAGAGACACGGCTCCGACTGATCACCGGGGCCGACAAGTGAATACGTAGGCGAACTGCAGGATCAGGGCAGTTCTGCGAGTCGGGGGAATGACGGCACCCCGGCGACGTGGAACTGCCCTTTTTGCGTTCTTGGGGTTCTGCTGAATCCGGCGCGACCGATCACCGCGTTTGGGCTGTGCGGCCTGGTGCGGCCCTTCAGCAGACGTTTTCAGGGGCGGAAGGCGTGCGGCGTGAGTGGACACCGGAACAGGCGCGACGGAGTAAGCGGCGTGGCCGTTACTACGAGCGCCAGGCGCGCAAGCAACTGGAGGCGGCGGGGTATCTCGTGACCGCGGCCGCCGGGTCGCTTGGTCTGTTCGATCTCGTCGCGATCGGTCAGTCGGACGTGCGCTGTGTGCAGGTGAAGGGCGGGAAGTATCCCCGGCTGCCCGGCAAGGAACGGCGGGCGCTGCTCGCGCTGCAGGTGCCGCCGAGTGTTCGCAAAGAGTTCTGGCGGTTCTTCGTGGGGAATACGTCACCGCACATCGAGGTGATGGAGACCCCCGCACAAGTGAGAGGTTAACGATGTTTTCTCTGTCCGGTGCGGCCTATGGCATGGCTCAGGGGTTGCGCGAGGTCCAGGAGGATCGTCGCCGGGATCTGCAGTTGAAACTGAACCAGCAGGCCCTACTGCGTGCCCTGGCCGGCGACGAAGAGGACAAGCGGCGGTGGGCGCAGGACTTTGAGCTTCGCTCGCGCGGGGTGAAATCGCTGGAAGATGCGCGCGCAGCCGAGGCGGCGAGGGATCGCGCCGACGCCGAGGCGCGGGCCAACCGCGCGCAGGGCATTCAGCGACTGCTCTCCGAGCCTTCGGAGTTGTCGTCGCTGACGCCACTACAGCGGGTCCTGCTGCTGAATCAGCACGGCGTGAACAACGTTAGCATCCACGACTTGGAGCAGCCCGAGGAACACGCGGCGCACGTGCGAGCCGACAAAGATTCGGCGTTTGCCGACTGGCAGCGGCGAGCGGACTACACCGAACAGCAGCGGCGCACGCGGCCCCCGCGCGAGATCACGGGGCGGCTCGTCAAAGACGATCCGGCGTTCCCGTACGGCGTGCAGGACTACGTGGTGCAGCTCCGCGCGAAGCACCCGACGTTTGAAGCGGCGGCCGGCGAGCTCTCGCGGCAGATGCCGAACCTGCGGCAGTCGCACCCGAACCTCTCAAGCGAGAAGGCGCTGAACGCGCTGCGGCAGTCGTTCACGGGCGCGGGCCAGGGTGACGGATTGTCGCAGTTCGTCCAGTCCGCGATTCAGGGTTCATCCTTCGCGGGTGGTGGTCGCGGGGAGAATCCGTCGCAGACTTCACCGCCCGCTGCCGTTCCGGAGGCTCCGGCGCCAGTAGACGACGCGCAATTGCGCGATGCAGCGCGCGCGGCCTTGCGTCTGCGATTGAAGCGTGAGCCTACGGATAGCGAGATCGGCGTGGTGCTGAAAAACGAACACAACCGTCGCCTTCTGATGGGGGCGAGATGACCTCCGATGAGCAGCGCGCGTTTCGGCGTCGTGCGGACTTGGACCCGTTGTTTGATGAGCGGCTAGACCGGGTGCTGTCGGCGCTCGAGGCTGAGGGATACCGACCGGTTATCAAGTCCGCCCGGCGCTCGCAGGAGGAACAGCAGGCGCTGTTTCGCAAAGGGCGGAACGAGCGGGGCGAGCGGATCGGCCCCGTCGTTACTGAGTTGGACGGCGTGACGAAGAAATCTCGCCATCAGCTCGGGCGGGCGGCGGACGTGTATTTCCAGCAGACGACGGACCATCACAAGGCGTGGGCGCGCCTTGGCGAGCTCGCCCGCGCGGAGGGCTTGGTTTGGGGTGGCGACTGGAAGTCGCTCGTAGACAAGCCGCACGTTGAACTGCCGGAGGATGTTGCGCCTAGTGACTCTGACGGCATCGTTGCGGGGACGGGTGCTGCCCCCCCGGCGAGCATCGCTGTGCGCGATACGCCGCCGCTCGTTCAGGGGGTGATTGACAGGCTGCGCGGCGTGGCATCGAGCGCGGCCTCTGGCGTTCGTGGGGCGGCGCACTCAGCATTCCACGCTGTTCGGGATGCGCTGCCGCGTCTCGACAAACTCCCGCCGCCCACCATTCCACGATTCGCTGAGGGTGTCACTGCTGGCGGCGCTGAGGTGGTTGAACGGCTCGCGCGTCTCGTGCCATCTGCGCCGGCCGAGGCTGCCAGTCGCCCTGAGCCGGTGCGCGCCACCGGGCATCTCAATCCCGAGAGCGTGAAGGTCACGACTCCGGCGCAGTCTGTGGCAACCACTGGCGCCACGGCGGCGCCGGCGCCCAAGCCGTCAGAACTTCCGGCGACGCCGGACCCGCTCGCGCAGATGGCTGAGGGATTGGATCTCTCCGGCCTGTCGGCGGTTGCGGAACAGCTCGACCTTTCAGGTATCGACAGCGACAAGCGGTCGGTGCTAGCGAAGGCGTATGACAAGGCGTTCTCTCCGATTCCCGCTGTGCAGCGGCGCATCGAACAGGCGGCCAACTGGATCGACACGCCGGAGCTGAACGACTCCCGTTTCGGCGCGATGGCAAAGGGGTTTGCCGCCGGCGCGTTGCAGGGTGCCGGCGAAAACCTGCTCACGCCTGGCGACGTGGCGCTCACGGCGACGGGACCGCTCCGCGCTCTGAAGTCTGCGCCGCAGGGGTTGAAGGCGCTCGCGCGTTTGGCCGAGGCCGTGGGTATGGGAGGGATGATCGCTCGGGGAAGCGAGCGCATCATCGACAGCGATACGGCGGGTGACACGGGGGCGGGCGCAGCGCAAGTGGCCTTCGGTCTGCTCGGCGCGAGCCCCTTACTACGTCCGTTGACGCCAGCGGCGCCAGCGACACCGCCGCATCAGATTGTCGGGCAGTTGAAGGCGGCGCCGCACGCGGTCACGCCTGAGGGCGTTGTGCTGCCCCCTGGGGCGCCTGTGCCGGCCGCCGCGAAGAACGTCACGCCGGCCGTGGCGGAAGGCCCCTCGGCGCGTCCTGCCGCCGTCATGGGCCGATCGGCATCGGGACAGCGGGTGTACTCCAGCGATCCGCATGCGGTCCCCGTCGATCTGCCGCCGGCTGGCGTCCTGCCGGAGCGTGCGGCGAGTCTCGATGAGTTCGTGGCGGTTCCTGGCAGCGCGATCGCGCGCAAGCGTGACGTGCTCGACGTGGATGCCTTGGCGCGACAGCTCGACCTCTCGGGCATTCCTGACGCGCCCCCGCCGGCGCCAGCACCGAAAGGGGGGCGAGCACGGAAAGCACCGGCGGAAGCGTCTACGGTGCCCGCCGCCGTGATGGATTTTCACCCCTCGGGGCAGAAGGTCTACAGCTCGGACCCCTCGGCGCCATCGGTCAAGCAGGTGCCACTCGACAACCTGGAGGTTGGCGAGGTACGGCGGATGCTGGCCGAAATGGACGCCATGCCGTTTACGAAACACTCGTTCGTAGACGACGTGGTGGGTAAGGGCGGCTCGCTCGAAGTGGTGCCGGGTGGTGCCGGGGCGCGCGTCTACGACGACGTGATCCAGCAGTACGGCGGCGGGCAGCCGGGGCGCGCGGCGATCGCGGACGCCATGCAAAAGGTGCTGGAGGGGGAACCCTCGGTATACGGGCCGGCCATCCGTGAGGTTGCGCGGCTGCGCCTCGGTGGGCGTTTGCGCGGGCAGTTGCCACCGGATGCCGGCGACTTGCCGCAGTCGGGGAGGATGACCGACGACGATTACCTCGAGTTCGCGCGGTTCGTGGATCGTGAGGCCGCCGACGTGGCCGGCGATCCGTCGCGTCTTATTGGTGAGTCCGGCGCCGTGAATGCCGCGCTCCTGGCGAACATGGGCGGCGCGGCGGTCGGCGCGGCGACTGGCGCGGCGGCTGGCTCGACGCCGGAAGAAAAGATCAAGGGGGCGCTGCTCGGCGGCGGTGTTGGATTCGTCGGGTCCAACCTGCTTCAGCGCGGGGCGGGTCAGAAGATCCTGCGAGGCACGCTCGACAAGCCGAATACCGACGGCACGCCACGGGAGAAGATTCTGCGAGGCATACCCGACCGGCTGAATCTCTCCACGCCGCTCGCTGGGCGCCTCGTCATGAGCGGCGAGACGCTACCCACGACCGGCCGCCCGGCCCCGCGTCCCGGTACGCCGCACGCGGACCCGATGCAGGGGACTGAGGCGTTTCTCGGCAAGTTCGCGCCGGAGATCCGCGAGGGGATTACCGAAGTCCTCGAGCGGAACGGCGGATTCGACGCACAGCGGCGCGGTGTTGTGAACCAAGCGGATGTGGAACGGCTCGCGGAGGGGATCGCCGTCGATCTCCAGCGGACGCTGAAGCCCGGTACGGCGCTGAACGCTGAAGCCGTCCGCTCACACGTCGATGCCCTGGCCACGGCGCAGTCGAAGGTCAACGAGCTCGCGGCGAAGGTGGCGCGTGGCGGCAACACGGATGCGGATGTGCTGGCGCTGCAAGCCGCGAAAGCGGAGGTCCAGACGATCGCGGCGTCGGTGATGGGGGCACGGTCGGAGGCCGGGCGCGCGCTGGCGCAGTGGCGGATGCTGGCTCGCGTGCTCGATACGGGCAACCCCGAACTAATGGCGGATGCGGCTCGGGTCCTGCGCGGGGAGGCGGCCGAGTTTGCGGCGCAGTTCTCGCAGCTGCCGAATGATCCGCTGCAGCGGTTCCGGTGGCTCCAGCAGCACGAGAAGCCCTCGACGATCGAGCGGGCGCGGCAGTACTACCTGTCGAACATCCTCAGCGGGCTGAAAACCCACGAGCGGAACTTTATCGGCAACGCGGCGAATGCCCTGACGAACATCATCGTGCACCCGGCGGCCGTGGGCGTCGATGCGCTCCGGTCAGCCGTGACGGGTGCGCCGCGGACGGCGTTTCTCTCGGAGATCCCCTCGCAGACGGCGGGGGCGTTGCTCGGTGTGGAGCGTGGCATCCAGGAGGCGCTGTTTTCGCTCCGTCACGGCGTTAACCGTTCGGCGCTGACGCAATCGCTCAGCGCGGCGGAAGCCGGCAAGCTCGACGTACCGCGGATCGAGTTCGGCGGCGGCGGGATGAATCCCCTGAACTGGCCGGGGCGGGCGCTCGACGCGGCCGATCAGTTCTTCCGGGCCATCGCGAGGAACACTGAGGCGTACGGACTGGCGCACGCGCAGGCCCGTCGTGAAGGGCTGAGAGGGGACGCGCTGCAGGAGCGCATGGCGCAGTTGCTCGCCGGCGCGGGTGACGAAGGGCAGAAGATCGCCGAACAGGCCGACAAGTACGCGCGGCGCGCGGTGTTCCAAGAGAAGGCGGGGCCGCTCGTCGGGAACATTCAGGCGATTGCGCAGAAGTACCCGGCGCTCTCGTTTGTGGTGCCGTTTATCCGCACGCCGGCCAACATCCTCCGGCAAGGCTTCGAGTTCTCACCAGCAGGGTTCGGAATGCAGGCGGCTCGCGCGGGCGGCCGTGAAGGCTCGCAGGCGATGGCACGGGCCGGCCTCGGGTCGCTCGGTGTCGCTGGGCTGGCGTGGCTGGCGGCGTCGGGCCGACTGTCCGGCAACGGGCCGAGTGATCCGATCGACCGGGCGCAGTTGATGGAGTCGGGGTGGCGTCCGAATGCCGTCCGCGTCGGTGATCGGTGGGTGGGTATTTCGCTCTTTCAGCCTATCTCGGTGCCGGCGATGGCGATTGCGAACGCCTTTGAGTCCTGGCGCGATCGCGGGATGCGGGAAGCGGACGCACCAACGAAAGCCCTGGAAGCGATGCGAGGGTTCGGCCAGTCCGTGCTGGATCTCTCGTTCATGTCGGGGGTCGCGGATCTGTTCGCGGCGCTGTCCCGTGAAGGCTCTGCGAGCTCGCGCGGTGCCGAGTATGCGGGGCGGATCGCCTCGGGATTCGTGCCGCTCGCGGGAGCACAGCGGACAGTCGCGCAGGCGATGGATCCGACGGTGAGAGCCCCCGAGGGGTTCACGGAGCAAGTGATGACGGGCCTCCCCGGCCTCAGTGACAACGTGCCGGCGCGGATGGATCGGTTCGGGCGCGACGTGCAGCGTCCTGGCGGCGCGTGGAACGTCGTGGACCCGTTCAACGTGTCGAAGGTCAGCGATGATCCGGTCTTTGCCGAAGTCGGGCGGGTGCGGATGGGGCGGCCGTCGAGCAAGGTCGCCGGCGCGGAGCTGTCTCGAGCCGAAGAACGGGAGTTGCAGAAACTGAAGGGCACCGCGACGTATGCGGTGCTGCAGCGCGCGATCGCCTCTCCCGGGTACCAGCGGCTCAGCGATGCCGATAAGGCCGAAGTGCTGGACCGTCTGATTGACGAAACGCGGCGCCAGGTGCAGGAGGGCGTGCGCGGCCAGCTGCGGCTGACAGGGCGGATGATTCCGCAGGGGGCAAGATGAGCAAAGATCCAGAGTTCCGCCGCCGCGCGTTGGCGATTGTCGCCGCGGCCGAGGTGATGGGGCGGCCGGACGGCGACGAGGGCGACGATTTTATCGCGATGGACGCGGACGCACTGGCGACGGAGATCGTCGAAGCGTACGAGGCGCACGGGCGCTCGCCGGCTGGCGGGGCGCCGTCGTATCTCGCCGATCATCCGCGGCTGGTGCGCCTGCTCCGCGCGCTCGCGGCGGGGAATTACCGCGAAACCGCCGCGGACCTCGCGATGATCCATCCGCGGACGCTGCAACTGTGGTGCGAACGCGGCGAGAAGGAACCGGAGACCGTGTACGGCGTCGTCTATCGGATCATCCGGCACGCGGAAGCCGTTGCGGAAGCGTCGGCGCGTCACCGGATCGCCGAGGCCGGCAAGGCGCCGCATCTCTGGGCGGCCAATGCCTGGGGGCTTGAGCGGAAGCACCCGGACCGGTGGGCGCGGAAGGCGGAGGACAACAACGCGCCCCGCGTGATCGTGCAGATCGGTGTCGGGGCCGATGACATCAGGGTGGGCCACAGGAACCGGAACGGCGACGAGATCAGCGTAGGCGCTCACAAGGCGCTGGCTCCAGGGGCGTGCGCCGATTCGTGCCTCTGTCGCAGCGTCGGGAGTGTCGTCGAGGCGGAAGCGGTGAGCCGTGTTGCGGAAGCAGGATCTCAGTCGGGCCGCTGATCTCGTTGTTCCGCTCGCCGAGAGGGCCGTCTCGCGCACACTGGCGCGCATTGCGGCGGTTGCGCGCGGGGAGACTGTCCGGCCGCCGTCCCGGCCGCGCGGGCGCGGGTCTCAGCTCTCGCCCGTCGAGCAGTTGAGTGTCATGGTCGCGCTGGTGACGTTCAGCCGCAACGTGGGGCAGGTGGCGCGGCTCTGCGGGTATCATCCGCGGACCGTTGCGCGAGTGGCCCGGTCGCGGGAGTTCGCCACGTTCGATCTCTTGGTATCACGGCGCACGCTGGAGCGGCTGATTCGGCGCCGGTCCGGCCGCGCCCCAGTGACCCTGCTTTAACGCGGAGCGACTGGAAACGCGCTGGCCGCCCTTACCAGTGGCTGTCTCGTGGAACCGTCGGCGCATCGTGGGGGGGCGAAGTCGCGAGGCCTGACGCGGGATTTTCATTCGCTCCGAAGCTCGCCTTGCCACTACAGCCAGAGCGGATGCTCGCGCCAGTTCGCCGGCATACCCATGGACGGAAGCGGAACCTGCTGGAACCGGTCGAATGTTGCAAACACCCGTTCGCGCCATTGGCTTCGCGGCGCAACAATTTGCATCAGATACCGCAACTGCGTTAAGACCACGAACAGCCTGTCATTGGGCACTGCATTCTTGCCGTGCCACCGGGCATCGTGACGTGGCACGAAGGGCTTCACGGAAAGCGTCCTGTTCCAAACCCGCGAATGATGCGCACAGAGATTGCGCACGTAGTTCAAGGTGTGGAGCCAGGAGGAAAACACAGGCGCAGGCAGCGAGAATCGGCTCGCAACCGCTTTTTGGACCTTCAGCGGGCTCATCTTGAACAGGGTGAACATGGTGCCGAACGACATCGTCTCCGCGACCACCCATATCGGCAGGTCCGGAAATTCGTCGTAAGTCGCGCGGAAGTGTTGAACGAACACCTCGCGGCTCGACCGAGCTCGATCTCGGAGGTCATCGATCATCTCCCCGTGGCGACCGGGCAATGCGTCAGGGAAGTTCGCAGGCGCCAGATGAGCGAACGGGCCATGACGCAGCGCGAGAGCATCGATCAACGCGCATCGGGCGGCCACCTCGACCCGTTCAATCGCGTCCATCAGGATCAGTCGCAACTGTCTGTCAAACATGTACCGCTGCCAGACCTCATCGATTGAAGTCCCCGGCCTGAAGTTGTCGTCCTGTTCGCGGAAGGGGTGCCAGTAGGCGCACAATCGGTAGTAACCGACCGCTTTCAGCCGGCGGATCAATCGATCCCGGTCGGCGGTCATGCCCCGGCTGAGGATCAGGTCGGCTTGCTGCTCGTAGGTCAGCGCGGGCTTTGAGTACTGCACGTCCAATAAAAAACCCGCCGATTTGAGCTTGATTCACGAAGGAATCAGAGGCTTGGCGGGTGTGCTTCCGGAACTATAGCACATTGGCGAAACGCCGCAAGCGGGACCGCCGTGCGGCGCATCAGGATTCATTTCGCCTGTCCGCCCGGCGCCGATCCAGCAGGCGCCACCTCAGGTATACTCCGGCGCACCCATGACTGAGACGAATGAGATTTACGCTGTCTTCTGCGGCGCGATTGATCAGGCCAATGCGCAGCGTGTCGTCGGGTCGCTGGCAATCGCCACACAAAATAAAGTCGAGCGCCTACATATTCTGTGGCAATCGGCCGGCGGCTTCGTCGGTGATGGCGTGTTCCTGTACAACGTCTTCCGCTCGGTACCCGTCGCGGTGACGCTGTATAACGCGGGGCAAGTCTCGTCGGCCGGCGCCATCGCGTACCTCGGGGCGCGAAGCCGCCAGACAACGGCATCGGCCATATTCATGCTGCACCGGAGCACCAGTAGCCCGCAGTTCGCCGGCTCTGCACGATTGGAACGTGTTGCGAAAAGCCTGGCACTCGACGACAGCCGCACGGAAGCAATCCTCCGCGCTGAGATGGCGCTCCCAGACGAACTGTGGAACGAGATGAATTTTCATGATCTCTACCTGTCAGCGGACGAAGCGCTCAAGTATGGTCTCGCACATGCGATCGGCGAGTTCGCTCCGCCCCCTGGCCGCCCCGTTTTTAACATTCTCGGCTGAGATAGGCGTTACGCATCACTTGAACAGCTGGTACGGCGCGCCAATACTGCCTCGTCCGGTGACTGCCCGGTTCGAACCCTGACCCTCAGGACGGGCTTGCGAGAGTCCTCCGCGGCCGAGTAGCGGCATGGCGCCGCGCCATCAGCGGCCTCCTGCCCTCGTGCGCCACCGCGGCCCCAGCTGACTCGACGGCAGATCCACCCGAAATTCCACGGTTCTACTACCGACGTGACGAGGGGGAGTCGGGCACGGGCAAGGAGCTCGTGGCGCGGCAGATCCATGAATTGAGCCGGCGCCGCAAGGGGCCGTTCGTGGCGGTCAACTGCGCGGCGATCGTCGAGACGCTGATCGAAGCCGAGCTGTTCGGCATCGAAGACCGCACGGCCACCGGCGTCCGCGGACGACGGGGGAAGTTCGAGGCGGCCAACGGCGGCACGCTGTTTCTCGACGAGGTGTCGGACCTGTCGCCTGCCGCGCAGGCGAAGCTGCTGCGTGCAATTCAGGACCTCGCCATCGAGCGCGTCGGGGGCGGCGCGCCCCGGCGCATCGAGACCCGCATCATCGTGGCGACGAACCGGCCGCTGTCGGAGCTCGTCGACCAGAAGCGCTTCCGGCTGGACCTGTTCTACCGCCTCAACGGCATCGACGTGCAGGTGCCGCCGCTGCGCGCCCGCCGGGACGACATCATGGAGCTGGCGCGGTACTTTCTCGAGCGGTACCGCGACGTGCGCCCGCTGACGATCTCGGTCGCGGCGGCCGACGCGCTGCAGGCGTATCACTGGCCCGGCAACGTCCGCGAGCTCGAACGCGTCATGGAGCGTGCCGTGGCGCTCGCGTCCTCGGACGCGATCGAGCTCGAGGACCTGCCGCCGGCGTTGCTCGGCGGCTACGCCGATGCGCTCCTGCCCGCCATGCGCGCGCGCGAAACGATGCGCGAGTGGGGGCGGCGGTATGCGCGGCTGGTGCTGGAGCGGTGCGCCAACAACAAGCGGCGCGCGTGCCGCGAGCTGGGGATCTCGTATCACACCCTGCAGGGATACCTGAACGCCCGCCCCCGCCGGGGCCGGCGCAGCCGGGCGGGCTGACGGGCGTTCGACCAGGCGTGCCGGGCGCCTCCGGCAATCAGGTTCGGCGAGGCAGCGGACGCGAGGGGCGTCCGGAGGATCGCGCGCCGGCCTCACACCGCACCGCGGCACGAGTCCGCGGTGCATTGGAGGACGGCAATGGCAGCAGAAGTGAAGGCGCTGTCGTTCGGGCGCATCGTCGTGATCGCCCTGGTGCTCGGGCAGGTCTGGCCCGCGACCGCGGCCGACGCCGCACCCGTGGTCGTACCGTGCGAGGTAGGAGAGCGGGCGGGGCCGGCCGACGACCCGACGGTCCGCTTCGGGCGAGACGACGAGCGTGCGTGGCTGAGCGCGGACCGCGGTGGGTTTCGCGTCCGGAAGTTCACCGCGCCCGGTGGCGCGTCGGTCATCGAGCTGACGCACCGCAACGATACGGTGGTCATTCAGGTGGCGTCCGGCTCGACCGGCGTGATCCGCAATCGGCGGTCGATCGTGATCGATTCGGCCGAGTCGTTCGAGGCGGCCCAGGAGGTGCTCGGGGGATCCTCGGCGCTGTTCCACGCCCGGGCGCTGCTGTCGGACCTCGAGGGCCGCAGCGCGCTGAAGGCCGTCGACATGTCACTGCTCTCGGCGCTGGCGTTCGCGGCATCCCTCACCGGCGACCTGGGTGCGCCGCTGCGCTTGACCGACCGGTTCATGCAGCGCCACCGCGGAGTGTACCGGCAGGTACGGCTCCTGGGCGCCGAGGAGGACCGTACATGCTGGAGCGCCTACTCGTCGGAAGTGAACGACGCGTGGAACGACCTCCAGGACTGCATGGAGGCGTCGGGCGATGGGATCATGGGGAGCCTCCGCCGGCTCGCGTGCAATGCAGAATGGCTGCTGCGCAGCGAGTCGGCGTGGTTCGAGTACCTCAAGTGCCTGTCGCCGCTCGCCGCGGTCGCGAGGCTGGACTGACGGTTGTTCGGTGAGGGTGACGGCCGCCGGTTGGTCGGACCGGCGGCGTACAAACCAGGAGCGGCTCTGATGCGGGCAATCACGCTCGTCGTGGATGTGATTCTGGGCCTTGCGCTCGGCGGCTTTCTCTACGCGGTGACGATCGCGCTCGTCCCGCCGCTGCAGGGAGGAGTCGCGCTGGCGTTCATACTCATGGGAGGCGTGATCGCTGTCGCTCTCGGGAGATCAGGCGGCTCGTTCTCGCTGCACCCAAGTCCCCTGCAGGGTTCGGCCGCATCGCGCTGGACGCTCGACCGCGCGCTCGCCGCTGACCTGCGGTCGGCGACGGCGCCGCGGGCGCTGATACGTGCGGCGATCGGCTGGCTGGCCGGCAGCCTCGTGCTGGCGGCGCTCGTCCCCCTGCTCGCCGCGCGCGGTGCCAGCTTGCCCAGGTGGGCCGCGTGGCTGATCGTGCTCGGTGCCGTCGCGATCGCGCTGGCGCCAGGGTTCCGCCGCCCGCGGTGAGGGCCGCCGTGTGACGCCATCCCGGTAGGGGCCGACTTCAGTCGGCCCGCCGGTGCGACGCCATCCCGGTAGGGGCTGACTTCAGTCGGCCCGCCGGGCGTCACAGGTCGTCCCATCGTCGTCGTCGCAGTCGCCACTCACTCGTGGACTCGACGTGGTTGGGGATCCAATCCTAATTTCAGGCGCGCCCAGAATCTACGAGACGGAAAGGTCGAGAGGATACGGCACGCGATTTTCGCGTGCGTAATGAAAGCAAACCGGCAACGGCGCCGGCGTTCAACACGGTGATCGATGCGCCTCGGTCCTGTGCGTCTCGACCATACCTACACGCTCCTGCGAAACATGTGTGGATTGGGCAATCAGAGCCGCCGTAGTGTGCGGCGCGCCGGCAGCGTCCGCAAAACCCCGGCGGTTATGCGACCTCCCGTGGCGCCGGGCGGCGCCGGCCCTGTGGCACAATCGGCGACCGCACTCACTGTCGAGGCGCTCTTCAGGGAGGAACCGTGGGACAGATCGTCATCGCCTGCTATCGGCCGAAACCGGGCGCCGAAGGGCGCCTCGTCGAGTTGACCCGCACGCACGTGCCGCGCCTCCGCGAGCTCGGGCTCGCCACCGCCCGCGAGCCGATCGCCATGCGCGCGGAGGACGGCACGGTCGTCGAGGTGTTCGAGTGGGTCTCGGCCGAGGCGATCGCGAGCGCGCACACCAACCCCGCCGTGCTCGCGATGTGGGAGGAATTCGGCGCCGTCTGCGACTACGTGCCCATCACGGCGGTGGCCGGCATCGATCGGCCGTTCGCCGGCTTCACGCCGCTGGACCTCTCGAGCGCCGCCTCGACGTAACGCGGTCGCCGGCGTACGCTGGACGCATGCTGACACGCGGTGACCACGTCCCTCACTTCACCGTGACGCGGCTCGACGGCTGCGGCGTGCCGTACACCGGCCTCTGGCAGCGGCGCCATCTGGTGCTGATCGCCATTCCGCCTCAGAGCCAGGCCGAGTTCGCTCCCTACGCCGAGAGTGTGGCCCGCGGGCTCGCGACGCTCCGCCCGGCCGACGTCGAGTGTGTCGCGACCGCGCAGACGATCGATGGGATGCCGGCGCCAGGCGTGCTGATCGCCGACCGGTGGGGTGAGATCGCGGCCGTCTTCGACGGGGCTGTCGAGCCGCTGCCGGATCCGGACGCCCTCGTCGAATGGGTTGAGCACGTTCGGATGGCGTGCCCCGAGTGCGAGGGGGAAGCGCGGTAGATGCGCAGCCGTGCCCGCCGCGCGTTGCGCGCGCTCCTGTCGATCGCGCTGCTCGCCGCCACGGTCCTGAGCGCCTCAGGGGCCTGCCGCGCGGCGAACGGTGGGCCCGTCGGCGATGACGCCCCTGCCGCAGCCGTGCTCGCGATCACGTCCGTCAGCGTCCTGCCGATGGATCGCGACACCATCCTTCCCGACCACACGGTGATCGTCCGCAACGGACGCATCGCCGTCGTCGGACCGGCGGCGGGCGTGGCCGTGCCAGCAGAGGCTGCGCGGATCGACGGCCGCGGGCTCTTCCTCATGCCGGGTCTCGTCGACATGCACGTCCACCTCCTCGGGGAGGAGGCGCGAGGAGACCTGCCGGTGTATCTCGCCAACGGCGTGACGATGGTCCGCAACATGTCGGGAGAGCCCCGGCACGTTCGGTGGCGCCGCGACATCGAGCGCGGGTCGCTGGCGGGGCCGACGCTCGTCACGAGCGGCCCCTTCGTGGAGCGCGTCGACGGCGATGCTGGCGCGGCGCGGCTCGTGCGCGAGCACCAGGCGGCAGGGTACGACTTCGCCAAAGTCCGTGTGGGACTCTCGCCGGATCAGTACGCGGCGCTCGCCCGGGCAGCGCGCGCCGCGGGACTCCCGCTCGTCGGCCACGCTCCCATCGGCGTCCCCCTCGAGGCGGTCGCGGGTGCCGGGCAGCGCACGCTCGATCATGCCGAAAGCCTGATGCAGGCCTTCTTCGACGAGCGGCAGCCCGACGCCTCCGCGATCCCGCGGGTCGGGGACGCGATCCGGGCGTCGGGCGCCTGCGTCGTGCCGACGCTCACGGTGTTCGACCTCGTCATCCGCCAGACCGAGCAGTACCCGCACACCCGCGCGCTTCTCGCGCGCCCCGAGATGCAGTACGTCGGGCCCGAGCTCCGCGCCTCCTGGCAGCCGCACCGGAACCCGTACGTCACGCGGTGGAGGACGACAGAAGCAGAGCTGCCCGAGGCGCTCACCAGATTCCGGCAGCAGTTTCACTTCATGCGCCGCTTGACGACGGCGCTTCACGAGGCGGGAGTGCCGCTGCTCGCCGGCACCGACGCTGGCGCGGCGATGGTCGTGCCAGGCTTCTCGCTGCGCGACGAGTTGCGTCTGTTGCACGAGGCGGGCGTGCGTCCGTTCGACGTGCTCCGCGCGGCGACGCTGAATGCGGCGCTCTGCATGGACCGGGCGGGGGAGTTCGGCGTCGTTGCCGCCGGCGCACGTGCCGATCTCGTGCTGTACGACCGCAACCCGCTGACGGCCGTCGCGGACCTGCCGCAGCCGTCGGGTGTCGTCGTTCGAGGCCGGTGGCTGCCGCGGGACGCGCTGCGCGCGCTGCTGGTGCCGCGCTGACCCGCTCGGCCCGCACTTCACCCGCAGCGTACGCGTCGCGCCCTCCGTGGCAGGCGTCGCGCGGGTTTGTCGGCCGCTCGTGCGAGCACCGCCGCGACCCGGCATTTGCGAGGCCCCGGCTTTCTTGACCCGCTGCCGAGCCGCATAGTACCTTTCTTTGGTTTGTCGCCTGGCGCGGTTCGGCGCCGGCGTCAAGACTTCAACTGTTCAGCGTCCGGGTTTCACACTTCAGACTTCCCGATGTCTGCCTCCGCGCCTCTCAAGAAGACCCCGCTCAATGCCCGGCACCGCGCGCTCGGCGCACGGATGGTCGAGTTCGGCGGCTGGGACATGCCCGTCGAATATTCCGGCATCGTCCAGGAGCACATGGCCGTGCGGACCGCCGGCGGCCTCTTCGACGTCAGCCACATGGGGCAGATCGAGATCGCCGGCCGCGACGCCCTGAAGGCCGTGCAGCACATCACCTCGAACGACGCCGGGCGGCTCGCGGTCAGCCAGATCCAGTATTCGGCGCTCACGACGCCCGAAGGCACCTTCGTGGACGACGTGCTCACCTACAAGTTGAACGACGAGCACTTCATGCTCGTCGTGAACGCGTCGAACATCATCAAGGATTTCAAGTGGATCACCGACCACATCGCCGGGATCGGCGATGCGGTGGCGGTGAACACGAGCTCGCGCTACGCGCTGATCGCGTTGCAGGGGCCCGTGGCCCAGCAGGTCCTGCAGACGCTGACGGGCGTGAACCTCGCCGAGCTGAAGTACTACTGGTTCACCACCGGGGAGGTGGCGAACGTGCTCGTCACGATTTCGCGAACCGGCTACACCGGCGAGGATGGATTCGAGGTCTTCGTGCCGCCGGCGAGCGCCGAACGGGTGTGGGACGCGATCCTCGCCGCCGGCAGGCCGCACGGCGTGATCCCGGCAGGCCTCGGCGCGCGCGACACCCTGCGGCTCGAGGCCGCGATGCGTCTCTACGGCAACGACATGGACGAGACGACGACGGTAGTCGAGGCGGACCTCGGCTGGATCGTCGGCTGGAAGAAAGAGGACTTCATCGGCGCCGAGGTCCTGAAGAAGCAGAAGGCCGAAGGGGCGCCGCGCCGGCTGGTCGGCTTCGAGATGCTCGACCGCGCGATCGCGCGCCACGGGTACGACGTGTACGTCGACGGTGAGAAGGCGGGCGTCGTCACGAGCGGCACCCAGACGCCGTACCTGAAGAAGGCGATCGGCATGGCATACCTGCCGGCGGCGAAAGCGGCGGTCGAGACGGAATTCGAGATCGACGTCCGCGGCCGGCGCGTGAAGGCGAAAGTCGTGCCGCTGCCGTTCTACAAGAGGCACCGGTAGGGACCGGCTTCAGCCGGCGATCGTAGGGGCCGGCTTCGGCCAGCCCCTCGTAGGGCCGGCTTCGGCCGGCCCATCGTAGGGGCCGACTTCAGTCGGCCCATCGTAGGGGCCGGCTTCAGCCGGCCCATCATAGGGGCGGGCTTCAGTCGGCCCATCGTAGGGGCCGGCTTCAGCCGGCCCGTTGGGGAGCTGCAATGTATCCAACGGATCTCAAATACACCAAGGACCACGAGTGGGTACGCCTTGAGGGCGAGCGGGCCCGCGTCGGTATCACCGACTACGCGCAGAAGCAGCTCGGCGACATCGTGTACCTCGAGCTCCCCGACGTCGGACGCACGGTGAACAGGGGAGAAGTGTTCGGCACCATCGAGTCGGTGAAGGCGGTGTCGGAGCTCTACGCCCCGGTGAGCGGTGAGGTCGTCGAGGTCAACTCGGAGCTGGCGCAGAAGCCCGAGTCGGTCAACACGACGCCGCACGACGCCTGGATGATCGTGCTCAAGGTGAGCGATCCCGCGGAGGCCAACGACCTGCTCGACGCCGGCGCGTATACGGACCTGACGAAGTAATGCACGACGCTGCCCCCGGTTCCTTCGAATCCCGCCACATCGGACCCGACGCCGCCGCCGCCGACGCGATGCTTCGCGCGGTCGGCGTGTCGTCGCTCGACGAGCTCATCGACCAGACGATCCCCCCCGGCATCCGGGCGTCCGCCCCGCTCGACCTGCCGGAGGCCGACAGCGAATACGGATATCTGAAGCGCCTCCGCACCATCGCGCAGAAGAACACGGTCGCGCGTTCGTTCATCGGGATGGGCTACTACGACTGCATCACGCCCAGCGTGATCCTGCGGAACGTCTTCGAAAATCCGGGCTGGTACACCCCCTACACGCCGTACCAGGCCGAGATCGCGCAGGGGCGCCTCGAGTCGCTCCTCAACTTCCAGACCGTCGTCCGCGACCTGACGGGGATGGACATCGCCACGGCCTCCCTCCTCGACGAGGGGACGGCAGCGGCCGAGGCGATGACGATGTTCCACCGGCTGCAGACGAAGAAGGCGCCGCCCGGACAGGAGAGCGTCTTTCTGGTCTCGGACCGGGTCTTTCCGCAGACGCTCGACGTGCTGCGCGGCCGCGCCGAACCGCTCGACATCCGCCTCGAGGTGGGCGATCCGGAGGCACTGCCGATGGACCGCGCGTTCGGCCTGCTGCTGCAGTATCCCGACGACCACGGCGAGATCCGCGACCTGCGGCCGATCATCGACAAGGCGCATGCGAACGGGCTGCTCGTCGCCGTCGCGACCGACCTGCTCGCGCTGACGCTCCTGACCCCGCCCGGCGAAATGGGAGCCGACGCCGTCGTCGGCAACTCGCAGCGGTTCGGGGTGCCGCTCGGCTACGGCGGGCCGCACGCCGCCTTCCTGGCGACGCGCGAAGCGTTCGTCCGCCAGGCGCCGGGCCGGATCATCGGCCTGTCGGTCGACGCGCGGGGGAACCGCGCGCTGCGGATGGCGCTCCAGACGCGCGAGCAGCACATCCGCCGCGAGAAGGCGACGTCCAACATCTGCACGGCCCAGGCGCTGCTCGCGAACATCGCCGCGATGTACGCCGTGTTTCACGGCCCGAGGGGGCTGCGCGCGATCGCCGAACGCGTCCACAATCTGGCCCGCGTGGCCGACGAGGCGCTCGCGGCACTCGGCTACACCCAGACGAACGCCACTTATTTCGACACGCTGCGCGTCACCGGGGCGAACGTGCCGGCGGTGCGAGCCGCGTCGGAGGCCTCGGGCATCAACTTCCGGTACTTCGCCGACGGCGCGATCGGCATCTCGATCGACGAGACGACGACGATCGACGACGTGCGCGACATCGTGGTGGCGTTCGCGACGGCGAAGGGGGAGACCGGCACGCCGATCTTCAGAGGGCCCGTGCCGTTCGCGCTGAAGGCGCCGGCGGCGCTGACGCGGACCTCCGAGTACCTGACGCATCCCGTCTTCAACTCGTACCATTCCGAGACGAAGATGATGCGCTACATCCGCAGCCTCGAGCGCAAGGACGTCGGCCTCGACACGTCCATGATCCCGCTCGGGTCGTGCACGATGAAGCTGAACGCCGCGTCGGAGATGATCCCGGTGTCGTGGCCGGAGTTCTCGCGCATCCATCCGTTCGCTCCCGCGGCGCAGGCGCAGGGCTACCGCCAGGTCTTCCGCGAGCTGGAAGAGGCGCTCTGCACGATCACGGGGTTCGCCGCCGTGTCGCTGCAGCCGAACTCCGGGGCGCAGGGGGAGTTCGCGGGGCTCATGGCGATCCGCGCGTACCACCGCGACCGCGGTGAAGCGAAGCGGAACGTCGTCCTGATCCCGTCGAGCGCGCATGGCACAAACCCGGCGAGCGCCGCGATGGCCGGCCTCAAGGTGGTCGTCACGAAGTGCGACAGCAATGGCAACGTGGAGCTCGGCGACCTGCGCGCGAAGGCAGAGCAGTACAAGGACACCCTCGCGGCGCTGATGGTGACCTATCCCTCGACGCACGGCGTGTTCGAGGAGGACATCAAGGAGATCTGCGAGATCGTCCACGCGCACGGCGGGCAGGTCTACATGGACGGCGCGAACATGAACGCGCAGGTCGGCCTCACGAGCCCGGCGCTGATCGGCGCCGACGTGTGCCACCTGAACCTGCACAAGACGTTCGCGATCCCGCACGGCGGCGGCGGACCCGGCATGGGGCCGATCGCCGTGGCGAAGCACCTGGCGCCGTACCTGCCGGGGCATCCGACCGTCGATCACGATCCGAGGGCGATCCCGGCGATCTCCGCGGCCCCGTGGGGGAGCGCGAGCATCCTGCTCATCTCGTACGGCTACATCCGGATGCTCGGCGCCCGGGGGATGACGAACGCGACGCGCTACGCGATCCTCAACGCGAACTACATCAAGGCGCGGCTCACCGGCCACTACGACGTGCTCTACGCGAACCACAACGGCCGCGTGGCGCACGAGATGATCTTCGACCTGCGCCCCTTCAAGCACGGCGCGGGCCCGTCGGTCGACGAGCAGGACGTCGCGAAGCGGCTGATGGACTACGGCTTCCACGCGCCCACGGTGTCGTTCCCGGTTGCCGGCACGATGATGATCGAGCCGACCGAGAGCGAGCCGAAGGACGAGCTCGACCGCTTCTGCGATGCGCTGATCGCGATCCGCGAGGAGATCGCCGCGGTGGTGGACGGGAAGGTGGATCCGAAGGACAACGTCCTCAAGAACGCGCCCCACACCGCCGAGGAGGTCTCGTCGGACAGCTGGACGCATCCCTACTCGCGCGAGCAGGCGGCGTATCCGCTGCCGTTCGTACGCGCGAACAAGTTCTGGCCGGCGGTCTCCCGCATCGACAACCCGTACGGCGACCGCAACCTCGTGTGCGCCTGCCCGCCGATCGAAGCGTATGAAGAGCAGGAGCTGGGAGCTCGCAGTTAGGGGCTCGGGACTCGGGGCTCGGGGCTCGGGGCTCGG
>Ga0247719_1000576_pt1 | contig 20814 bp, 20 predicted proteins | sample 41E_DmetaG_FD_189046 | JGI IMG/M metagenome (GOLD analysis project Ga0247719, IMG submission 189046) | Soil microbial communities from hillslope of Landscape Evolution Observatory, University of Arizona, Oracle, AZ, United States - 4-1-E_D | ecosystem: Engineered > Artificial ecosystem >...
GAGCTTTGGCCCGAGGAGCGTCTGCCGGCCTCGATCGAGGAGGTCGTCCCCTTCGAGCCCGTCCCCGAGGACGAGGGCGTCCAGACCTTCGAAGTCCTGCCGGACGACGCGCCCGCGGCGGGCGGAACCCCCGTCGACGCGCTCGAAGGGGTGGGCCCCCTCTACGCCACGCGCCTGCGCGAGGCCGGGCTGTCGAACGTGGAGGATTTCCTCGGCCGCGACGCGTGGCAGGTCGCGAACGCGACCGGCATCAGCATCAAGCTCCTCGAGCAGTGGGGCGTCGTCGCGCGCTTCGTCACCCTCGGCGCGTCCGTCGCGCACGCGGAGGCGCTCGCGCGCGTGGGTCTCGCGTCCACGGCCGACCTCGCGGCGGCCGACGCGGGGGATCTCGTGACGCGGCTCAATGCCCACCTCGGCGCGGCGGGCCGCCTCGGCGAGGTGCCGGCCGTGACCGACTTCGACGTGCGACGGTGGCAGGCCGCCGCGCGGAGCTGACCCCCGGCCCTCGGATCCCGCAATCGTCATCCATCCGGAATTTCAGGCGTCGGCCGAAACCCCCTTCCCGCCGGATGCGGCGTCCGTCGATGAGGGGGCCAGGCGCCCGTCGAGTCTCGACCGAACATTCATATACATCGTAGGCCCACGTCCGGTACGGAGCAGGGAATAAACGGTTGACTTTCAACCGCCGCTAACAAGTATCCTCCATGATGCGATTCCCTGCTCCGTCCCTCTTCTACCCCTCCGTCATTTCATCGGCAGAGGTAATCCAGGAAACGTGAGAGGCTCAGCCCTTCGCTCCAGCGCAGGACGTAGAATCCGCCGGGGGAGACCGCGACCTTCGGGAGCCGATCGTAGAGCACGGAGAGGCGGGGGGGCAACCCCTCCGTGGGCAGCGTGAACACGCGCCATGGGTCGCCTCCCCGCACGCCTTTGAGCCTGTAGGCATAGAGCGGGATGACGGAGGCGCGCGCGCACTCCTTCCGCATCGCCTCGGCCTGCGCATGGTTCGCGCCCGACGCGTCGCTGAAATGGATCACGTCCCGCGAGGCCGATTTGACCTCGATCGGGAAGGACACGTCGCCGCGCAGCGCCACGAGGTCGACGCCGAGCGAGCCCGCGCCCCGCACGACGAGGAACGGGCGCTCGACGGCCGCGCGGTAGCCCGTCTGCTCGGACGTGGGGAACGTGCGCGCGGCCTTGCCGATCACGTCCGCGTCGCCGCCGAGGATGCCCTTGAGCTCCCGCTCGTACGCGCTGCTCACGGCCGCGCCAAGGCCGGCGGGCCCTCATGAGCGTATCGAAGGGCTCGCCAAAAGTGGATCCGCGCGTGAACCCTTAAGCGCCTTCCTCGCGCATACGATCGCGGGCCCAGGGAGTTGCCTCGATGAAAGTCAAGGAGATCATGACCCGCGACGTGGTGACCGTCGACAAGGACGAGAAGCTCGAACGCGTGGTCTCGCTCATGGAGAAGCACCGCATCTCGAAGGTGCCCGTGGTCGAACGCGGCGGCCTCGTGGGCGTCGTCACGGACGGCGACGTCGTGGACGAGCTGGGCGCGATCCGCAACAAGGCGACGACCGCGAACAGCCTGCACGTCTCCTCCGCGATGCGGCGGAACCCCCTCACGATCAACCCCGACGCCGACGTCGAGGACGCGGTGGACGTGTTCCGCGAGAACGGTCTCGGCCTCCTCCCCGTCGTCCACGACCGCTCGCTCGTGGGCGTCGTCACCAAGAGCGATCTCCTCCCGCTCGTCGAGGCGACGAAGCCGCTGAGCGCGATCATGATCTCGCAGCTCCACGCGGTCGAGCCCGGCGAGCGCGTGATCCACGCCCGACGCCTCATGCTCGACCACGAGATCGAGCACCTCCCGGTGCTCCTCGGCGGGCGGCTCGTCGGCATCCTCTCGGAAATGGACATCGCGATCGGGCTCGCCCGCTTCAAGGACTCGGTCCCCGTGAACCGCCAGCACGCGCAGCTCAAGGCCTTCCTCGTGGACGAGATCATGGTGAGGAACGTGACGACCGCGACGCCCGACATGCCCGCGAACGAGGCCGCCCGGCTCATGCGCGCGAAGGACGTCGGCGCGCTCCCCGTCATCGCGCCCGCGGGGAAGATCGCGGGGCTCGTGACCCGCAGCGACCTGCTGGGCCTCGTCGAGACCTGACGGATTCATGGGGGGGAACGGCGAATCCAGCCACGTGAGCGCGGATGCGCCCGATCAGCCCACCCGTCGGCGACCGACCGACGAGGCCGTCGTCGCGGCCGCCGTGAAGGTCCTCCTCGCGCGCGGCACCGTCGAGAGCCAGCGGCGGCTCTGGGAGCTCGTGGTGCGGGAGCTCAAGCGCCAGGACCCGGCCTTCGCGGTCGGCCCCGCCCGCGTGCGGACCCTCGTCCTGAGGAGCGGCCTCGTGAACGCGGAGATCAAGGCCCGCATCAAGGGCGTCACGGGCGACCTCGCCGCGTGCCCCGTGTGTCGCTCGAAGCTCGCGCGCACGTCGAACCGGACCCTTGCCGGCGCGACGACGGCGCTCGGCTACCGGTGCACGCGCTGCGCGTGGTGGACGGGCCGCGACCTTCGCGAGCCGCACCGCTACGTGTTCCACGCGAAGCTCGAGCGCCGCGCCAAGCAGGCCGTCTTCCGGGGGTCCCGCCAGGTTGAGCTCTGAGCCGCGCCGGAAGGTCGTCGTCATCGTGGTCGCGCGCGCCCCGCTCGCGGTCCTCGCGCTCAAGCGCCCCGAGAAGGACCCTACCGCCGCGGCGGGCGCCTGGCAGCCGGTCACCGGGAACGTCGACGACGGCGAACGCGAGGCCGACGCCGCGCCCCGCGAGGTGCTCGAGGAGACGGGCCTCGAAGGCCGCCTGCACGACCTCGGCCTGACGCTCCGGTTCACCCCCGAGAAGGGCCGCCACGCCGGGCGTCCCGTCGAGGAGCGCGTGTTCGTCCTCGAGGCGGCCTCGCGCGACGTCGAGCTCTCGCGCGAGCACGAAGCCTACGCGTGGCTCACGCCCGAGGAGGCGATTGCCCGCTACCCGTTCGCCCACCAGAAGGAGGCGACACGTCGCGCGCTTCAGTACGTCTTGGAAACGTAGACCGGCGTCTCGGTGGGCTTCCCGCAGTGCGCGCAGGCGCCCTTGTAGCCACGGTTCGGCAGGACGAGCGTCGATCGCGCATCCTCCGCGAAGGCCGCGCCGAACGCGACGTCGACCGGCACGCCGAGGACCGTCTTGCCGGACGTCTCCTCGATGGCCTCGCCGCACGCCTCGGCGCCGCACCATCCGACGCGCGCGACCCCCACATGGTCGCGCGCCTCGAGCGCGTCGCCCGCCTGTTTGACGTTCTCCTCGAGGAGCTGGCGCGCGCGGCGCGTCATGCCCTCGGCGACGTCCCCGAGGAGCGAGGGGATCCTCGACGGCAGATCGGCCCACGCGACGAACGCCTTCTCGCCGGAGTCGCGACGGACGACGACCGCCTGCTTCTTGTCGACGTCCCGCGGCCCGATCTCGACGCGAAGGGGAACGCCCTTCATCTCCCAATCGTTGTACTTGAAGCCGGCCGTCTCCTCGCGATCGTCGACGTGCACGCGGATGCCCGCGCCCGAAAGCGTCGCGGCGACTTCGCGCGCGGCCTCGACGACGCCGGCCTCCTTGCCCTTGAACAGGATGGGGACGATGACGGCCTGGATGGGGGCGACCCCGGGCGGAAGCATGAGGCCCTTGTCGTCGCCGTGCACGCTGATGATCGCGCCGAGGAGCCGCTCGGACATGCCGTAGGTCGTCTGGTGCGCGAACACGTGCTCGCCGGATTCGCTTTCGTACTTGATGTCGTACGGCTTCGCGAAGTTGTCCTTGTAGTGGTGGAACGTCGCGATCTGGAGCGTCTTGCGCTCGGGCAGGAGCGCGTCCGCGCCGATCGAGTAGAACGCGCCCGGGAACTTGTCCCACTCCGGGCGACGGTTCAGCATATACGGAAGGCAGAGCTTCTCGGCGAGGCGCGCCCAGATCTCGAGGTCCTCGTGGATCTGCCGCTCCGCGTCCTCGTAATCCACGTGCGCGGTGTGCGCCTCGAAGAAGTGGATCTGGCGCACGCGCATGAACGAGCGCGTCTGCTTCGTCTCGTACCGGAAGACGTTCACGATCTGGTAGATCTTGAGCGGGAGGTCCTTGTGGCTGCGGACCCAGAGCGCGAACATGGGATACATCGCGGTCTCGCTCGTCGGGCGGACGACGAGCGGGATGTCCAGCTCGTTGTCGCCGCCGTGCGTCACCCAGTAGACCTCGCTCCCGAAGCCCTTGATCTGGTCCGCTTCCTTCTGGAACTCCGTCTTGGGGATGAAGAGCGGGAATTCGACCTCGTCGTGCTTCGTGCGCTGCATCTCCTCGTGGATGAAGCGGTCGATCGCGCGCATCGCGGCGAGGCCGTACGGGCGCCACACGTCGAGACCCTTGATGGGATAGCGCTTGTCGATGAGGTCCGCCTTCTCCACGATGTCGTTGTACCACTCGCTGAAGTTGTCGGACTTGCCCATCGGTTCGCCCGGGGCTCGGAGAGGCCGCAGCGTGAAAAAGGTTTCTTTGCGGGCGGAAGTCCCTACCGGGGCTCCTCGGGGTCGCCCGCGTCGTCGGGCTCGGCCCAATCCGCGAGATCCTTCACGGGCCACTTCTTGAGCCGCTTGAGGGTCCCCGCCTGCACGCCCATGAGCCGGTGGTATTCCCACTTCGAGAGGACCGCGCGCCCGATGACGCGCCGGAACATGGTCTCCGTGTGGATCTTGCGGTGCTCGGGTAGCCCGATCGCGTCGAGCACCGCCGCGAAGGCCTTGAACAGCACGGCCTTCTCGGCCTCGCTCGCGGGCGGCACGTTCGCGGCCGCGAAATCGGTCGAGAACAGCTCGTACATCGCGACCCCGACCGCGTGGCTGAGGTTCATCGACTTGTAGGCGGGGGACGTCGGGATCTGCATCACGACGTCCGCGAGCGCGACCTCCTCGTTCGAGAGGCCGTCGTCCTCGCGTCCGAACACGAGCGCGACGTTCCCCTCGATCGCGCGGAGCTTCGGGGCGAACTCGCGCAGGTAGACCGGATTCCGGAGGTGGCTCCGGTCCTTCGCGAACGAGCGCGCCGCGAACGCGGCGATGAAATCCATCCGCTTCGCGACGTCCCCGAAGGAGTCAGCGATCACGGCCCCGTCGAGGACGCGCTGCGCGTGCACCGCGCGATCGCGGGCCTCGTTGTCGATCGGGCACGGCTTGACGAGGACGAGCTTGTCGACGCCGAAGTTCAGCATCACGCGGGCGACCGCGCCCACGTTGCCGGGATACTGGGGCTCGACGAGAACGACGTGGAGCGGCATCGTCTCAGGTGCTGCGCCGCGACTGGGACTTCATCTCGGCTTCGCGCTCGCGCACGCGGGCGCGGTAGCCGTCGGGAAGGCGCTTCGCGAGCGCCTCGATGTCGCGCAGGTTCGAAAGGAAGTCGCCTTTCTTCTTGACTTCCATGAGGCGCTCGAAGCGGCGCCGCAGGACGAGCTGCTCGCCCGCGTAGAAGAGGCCCATGATGAGCACGATCGGGCCCACGATCATCGGGATGAGGTTGTAATCCCCGTCCTCGAGGTCGTGGAAGTTCGCAAGCGGCTCATACGACGCGAGCCATCCGGTCCGCGCGTCGCCCACGTCCCATGCCCAGGACCAGCTCACGACGGTGAGGAGGAGGCCGACGACCGTCAGCGCGAGGCCGATCTCCAGCATGTGATTCTTCGTGAACTTCGCCATGGGACCGGACGCTGGAAGCGGGACCTCCTTAATTATGGGTTTCGGTGGGGGCGGTTTGGGGCCTCCAGCGGCGCGCTCCGTGGCATGCGTTTCACACCTCGGGCCGCGCTCGCGCGCGACCCTCGGCGCATGCCACTTTGTGCCGGGGAGGGGGCGCTGCGCGCGCCCCTTTCTGGACGCTCTCCCCAGCGCCAGGGGGCTGCCGCCCCCTGGACCCCCATCCGGACCCGCGTTTGATTCTCGAACCCACGTTTCCCTACCCGCGCCTTTCGCGGGAGGCGTGGGGGCCGCGCGGGAGTGCCTCTCGCGATGCCCAACCTTGGGACCGGGCGCGCGCACCGGACGCGGTCCCGGTCCCGGACCCGGTCCCGGACCCGGACCCGGACCCGGACCCGAAGCCCGGTCCCGAATCCCGACGCCCGACACCCGGTCCCGAAGCCCGGTCCCGACACCCGACACCCGGCTCCCGAGGCCCGGTCCCCGGCGCCCGGTCCCGGACCCGGCGCCCGGTCCCGGACCGGCGCCCGGTCCCGGCACCCCGGCGCCCCCACGCGGTCACGCTCGACCGTCGGCGGTGCCTCGCCCTCGAGGCGGCCGCAATGCATTTAGCAACGGCCATATAGGCGCGCCCGCTTTTCGTCCTCCGGGATGCCTATGCCAATGACGCTCGAGGACGCCTGGATCAAGGCGGCTGTGGAGCACCGCCTCGTCACGATCAGCTACAAGAACCCGGACACGGCGCTCGTGTACACGAAGCGCGACGTCCGCCCGGACTGGGTGGGTCCGGACAACCGCGGCTCGACCGCGCTCTGGGGCATGCTGAACCACAACCCCTTCGTGGGCCACAAGTCGTTCGCGCCCCAGAACTTCCAGTTCTTCCAGGTCACGAACCAGAAGTTCCAGCCCGCGCCCGACGGGCGCTGGAAGGAGCTGACCACGCTCTACCAGGAGCGCGGTCTCGACAAGATGACCTTCTGACGCTTGCGCGCGTTGTCCCCCCGGACCCTCCGAGGAGGGTCCGGGCGTTCCTTTTCTCCCGGCCGCCGCCCGGGTTTTTCGTTCCTCACGTGAGCAGCTTGACCACGTTCGGTCCGATGATGGGCAGGAGGATGAGGCCCAGGATGAAGAACCCGACCGTCATCGTGATGCGCTTCGTGAACGCGAGCGCGCGGTCGAGGCGCGCCTGCGTCTCGGGGTCGGCGCCCGAAAGGGGCATCGCGCCGGGCGCGGGGCTCGGGTTCACGAGGATGCGCGCGCGGTCCACGCGGAAGAGCCGGTAGCTCCATTCGCGGAGCGTCGTCCTGAGCATCTGCCCGCCGTCGAGGGGACCGGCGGGAAGGGCGTTGAACGTGCCGAGCATCAGGTTCAGCCAGAAGAGCCAGTAGAGCGCGTTCGCGACCATGAAGAACGCCCAGGCGGGCATGCCCGCGAGGGGGCCCTCCACGACGAAGAAGCTCGTGTAGGGCGCGTTCAGGACGTCGACGCCCGTGAGGAGGACGAAGAACGGGTAACTGATGTAGACGATGAACGCGCCGCGGCCCGGGTCGAAGCTCCCGAGGCCGTCCTGGAAAGGCGCCTCGAGGCGGCTGTGGACGCGTTCGGCGATCCCGAGGTCGAAGCTCGAAACGCCGATGAAGCCCTTCCCCTTGTATTCGGCCTTGTTCAGGGACGGGTCCTGCGATTGGATGTACTCGTACTTGTCCGCGAGGACGACGCTCGTGAACACGTGCTTGCCGTCGCGGATGAGCTCGACGGAGACCTGTTGACCGGCGCGCGTCCGGTTGAGCACCTGCGTGAAGCTCGGCTGGTCCGTGACGGCCGTGCCGTCGAGCTTCACGAGGACGTCGCCCGCGCGGATCCCCGCGGCCGCGGCGGGGGAGTCGGGGATGGTCGCGGCGACGCCGACGCCCTCGCCGTCGTTCACGACGGCCATGGACCCGACGAAGGCCATGCTGAAGAGGCTGCCCGCCACGAGCGCGAGAACGAGGTTCGACATGGGCCCTGCCGCGAAGACGCGGTTCTTCGCGCGCGCGGACGCGGGCTCGAGGTCGCGTTCGTCGGGCTCGACGAACGCGCCGATGGGGACGATGAAGAAGACGAGGCCGAGGCTCTTCACGCCGATGTTCTGGGCCCGCGCCAGGATGCCGTGGCACCCTTCGTGCACGACGAGCGCCACGAGGAGGCCGAAGATGCCGTACCAGATGGGAATGAGCGGATTGACGCCGGGAAGCCCGATGAGGAATTGAGGCGGAGGCGCCGTGTCCACGACGAGCTTCGGAACGGTGACGAACAGGTAGAGCTGGTAGAGGAGGAGCGCGAGGACGAGAAGGCCCGCGACCCAGGTGACGTAGATGGCGACGTCGCCGAAGAAGCGCCAGAGCCCGCGCGCCTTCGCGATGCGGTCGATGAGACGCTTGCCCGACTGGGTGCGCCACAGGATGAGCGGTCCGGCAAGATCGAAGCCGGATCCCGTGACGGACGAGGGGGGTTCGCTCGTCTTGCGCTTCGCGAGGCGGTACGCGAGGAAGAGGTACGCGGCAAGAAGGATGCCGAAGACGAGAACGCCGTTCAACGGGCCGTGTTAACCCCCCGTCCCTAAAAAGCCTTGGCCGAAGGGGGGGCGCGACCCCCACATCTCAAGCCGCGCCGCCGCCATGCGCGGATCATGCAGGACGACGACGTCGTCTCCGTCTACGTCACGGCCGCTTCCCCGGAGGAGGCGCGCGCCCTCGCCCGCGCCGTGCTCGCGCCGCGCCTCGCCGCGTGCGCGAACGTGGTGCCCGCCGTGGAGTCCCTCTACTGGTGGGACGGTCGGCTCGAGGAGGCGCGGGAGGCCGCGGTCGTGTTCAAGACGCGCCGCGACCGGGTGGACGCGCTCGCCGCGACGGTGCGCGCCGCGTCCTCGTACGACGTCCCGTGCGTGGCCGTGTGGCCGGTCGTCGGCGGGAACGCCGCCTACCTCGATTGGGTCAGGTCCGAGGCGCGTCCGCGACCGGAACCGTGAGGTCCGCGAGGAGTCGACGCGCCCAGGCGAGCTTCGCGGCCTTGGCGGGTCCTCGCGCGGCCTTGGCCGCGTCCGGGGCGGGGGCGTCCCAGTCGAAGCCCGCAAGCAGGATGCGGCGCGCGCCGAGGGCCTCCGCGAGGAAGCAGGCGCGGTCGCCGTCCGTGAAGCCGCCGAAGTTCAGGACGTTTCCGAGGGGCGCGCACTGGCACGTTCCGACCACGGGTCCCGGAAAGCGCGGCACCCAGGCTTCGAGGGCCGCGCGGTTGTCCGCGTGGGCGTGGACGACGAGCGGAACGCCCTTCGCGTTGAGGTCGCGCTGCGCGTCGACGTCGCCGTCGAGGTCCGTGACGACGGCGTCGATGCGGAACCCGCGGGCGAGGGCGCGCGCGACGGCCGAATCGGCGGCGACCACGGGGCCGCGCGGCGGCGCGGCGCGCTCGAGGCTCGCCCCCGCGCCGAGGACGGTGACGTCGGCGCCCTCGAGGAACGCGAGGCGGTCGAGGGGCGGCGGCGGGGAGGGGAGTAGCGACGCGAGAAGGTCGCGCGCGGCCTCGTCGTCGGCTTCCCGCCATCCGAAGTCGGCGAGGATCGCGCGATAGCGGGGGGCCCACCGGTTCCAGTCCATCAGCCGGGCCTCTCGGCGCGGACCGCGGAGGGGTGGCGCTCCTTCACGTACGCGTTCGTGACGGCCCCGATGAGCGCGAAGCCGAAGCCCGCGGCAAGGGCCGCGAGCTCGTCGAGGCCGACCGCGTTGTCGACGCCGAGAAGCGCGTTCTCGCTGACCGCGAGCGATGCGTGCAGGATGAGGCCCACCGCGACGACGCTGAAAGGGAGCGTGAGGTAGTTCCAGAGCACCACGCGTTCGCGGACGTAGACGTCCGCGACCTTGCCTCCGATCGCGATGAGGCTCGCCGCGACCGCGAAGGGCGCGAGCCCTTCGATGGCGCGGACCGCAAGCAGCGACCACACCACCTGGTCGCGCAGCTCGTAGATCATGCGCGCGGAGAGGATCGCGCCGAGGAGGAGGACGAGGATCGCGAGGATGCCCGCGAAGAGCGTGATGCGGCCTCCCGTGAGGCCGGCGTACGTGTCCGCGAGGAGGCGCCGCGCGACGGCGACCATGTGCGAGACCTTGACGAGGAAGTAGACGCCGACCGTCATCGCGATCGCGCCGAAACCCTTCTCCGCGTTGCCCGTCACGGCGAAGATGCCGTACATGAAGAGGCCGAGGGCGATCGGCATGACGAGCGTGCGCTGCAGCTTCTCGTCGTCGAGCGCCTTCTTGATGATGTAGTACGTGGATTCGAGATCCGCGGCCTGCTTCACGATCACGCGGCGGACGGCATCGACGCGGACGCGGCTCGTCACGACGGGGAGGAGATACTCGTCCTCCGCGCCGTCCGTCACGAGGATCGCGCGGTCGGCCTTCGTCGCGGCGATCACGTGGTCGAGGTCGCGCGCGATGCGGCGGTCGGAGACGGGCCCGACGCGGCGGTCGCCGCACACCGTCGCGATCGCGACGTCTTCGCCCTCCGAGACGAGCTCGTCATGCAGCTTCACGGCCGCGAAGAGCGAGTTCGCGTCCGAGTCCTCGGGGTCGGCGAGCGCGAGCGCGGTCGCGGCGGCGAGATTCGCGGCGCGCCCCACGATGGGGCTTGCGACCCCGGCCTTCTCGCCGAAGTCGTTGTCGCGGTCGATCGAGAGGACGAGGAGGGTCATGCCCGGTTCCCTATCGCTCCGCCGTGCTTAAAAATCATCCTCAGCCGGTCGAGAACGGGACGGGCGTGAAGCACAGGACGAACATCGCGACCCCGACGGCGCCGTAGAAGACGCGCGTCCGGTCGACACCGCTCACGGAGTCGAGCGTGGGCGGGTGGTTGATGCCGAGGAAGGCGATGACAAGCGCGAACATGAGCCACCCGTCGTAGGGCGCGATCCCGAGGAAGGGGAGGCCGAAGAGGCCGAGCACGACGAGGAGGGCGACGGTCGCGTAGGAGAGGAAGCGCGCGCGGTCGCCGAGGAGCGCGGAGGCGACGTGGCCCCCGTCGAGCTGCCCCGCGGGGAAGAGGTTGATCGCCGTCACGAAGAGGCCCACCCAGCCCGCAAGGACCGTGGGGGTCGCAAGCTGCGTCTCGGGGAAGCCGAAGGGCGCCGCGAGGAGGTCGTAGATGAGCGGGGTGCCGAGGCGCGCGACGGACCCCGGCTCGGCGTCGATGTGGACGGGGTGCGCCTGCATGAGGAGCATGCCCACGACGAGGACCGGGATCGCGACGATGAAGCCCGCGATGGGGCCCGCGATGCCGATGTCGAGGAGCGCCTTGCGGTTCGGCATGGGCTCGCGCATGCTGATGAAGGCGCCGAGCGTACCGAGGGGGAGGCCCCCCGAGAGGATCGGGGGGAGGGGGATGAAGAACGGGAGCGACGCCTCCATGCCGTGCCGGCGCGAGAGGACGTAGTGCCCCATCTCGTGGACGGTGAGGATGAGCATGAGCGGGAGCGCGAACGTGAGGAACCCGCCGACGAGATGCGGCGCGGAGACGGCGAGCGCCCAGCGCTCCCAATACCCGACCTCGAGGCCGGGATGCGTGTAGCCGAGGTGGATGATGGCGCCCGCGAGGGTCGTCGTGATCCACGTCAGGACGAAGAGGACGAGGTTCACGCGCGTCGAGCGGAAGCGGCGCTGCGGCTTGTGGACGACGTAGATGGAGTGCTCGCCGCCCTCGTAGCGCAGAAGCGGGACGAGACCGACGCGCTTGAGGTCGTCCTTGAGCGCCGAGAACTGCGCCTCGAGCGTCGCGGGGTCGGGCGTCACGTAGAGGTGGACGACGTGCTCGTCGAAGCGCATGTCGTAGACGGGAAAGCGCACTTCGACGACGCGCCGGATGTCGGCGACGCTCCGGACCGAGGTGCCCGCGGGTTCGTCCACGGCGTCGCCTACAGGCTTCCCGCTTTTAAGCCTTGGCCTCGGGCGAGGACGTCGCGCGCGGCGCGCGCCACGCGCGGGCGGTCCGCCGCCCACGCGAAGACCCTTAGACGCCAGTGGTCCCGCTGCGCCTCGCCGAGGTGCGCGACGAGATGGCTCGCGTCCGCGAGCGACGTCACGTTCCCGTCGTCGTCCACGACGCGCACGTCGGGGGGCGCGGCGACGGGCGGCTCGGCGGCGTCCACGATGACCGCATGGGGAGGGACGCCCGCCCGCGACGCGATGGCGGCCTCGGCGCGCGCCGCGGCCGCCGGATGGTCGACGAGGGGCCCGAGCGCCTCGGGCGCGATCTCGTCCGCCGCGAACGCGGATGCGAGCTTCATGAGGTCGCGCCGGTCGAGCGCTTCCTGGAGCCCGCGCGCGGGCGTCGCCGAGCGACGGAGCGCGACGAGCACCTCGGCGTCGTCGAGCGTCGGGAGCGCGCGGGGTTCGATCTCGCCCGCTTCGACCGCAAGCATGAGCGCGCGCTCCTGCATGCCTTCCGCGATGCGGCAGGTCGGGTGGAAGTACACGGTCGTGTACATCATGAAGCGCGTCGTGAGGAGCATCTCGGCGGCCGCGAGGCCCGAGACGTGGAGCGCGAGGCCGTCGCGCGTGAGGCGGAACTCGTGCACGAGGCGGTGGAGGTCGACGCCGATGTTGACGCCCGTGTAGTGGCCGTCGCGCACGAGGTAGTCCATGCGGTCGACGTCGATCGCGCCCGCGATGAGCTCCCCGAGGCGACCCTTGCCGACGAGGAGGTCGGCGACGCGCACGGGATCCGCGCCGCGCGCCGCGAGCGCGTCGCGGAAAGGCTCGCCGAGGACGAGGGCGCGGGAGATGCCGACGTGCTCGTGCCCGAAGCTCTCGCGCAATATCCGGTCCGTGAGATGGGATAGCGGTCCGTGACCGACGTCGTGCAGGAGCGCGGCGAGCGCGAGGTCGAGCGCCTCGTCGGCGGGGACGCCGAGGGCGCGGCCCGCGAGGCGCGCGAGGTGATACGCGCCGAGGCTGTGCTCGAAGCGGCTGTGGTTCGCGCCGGGGTACACGAGGTTCGCCGTGCCGAGCTGGTGGACGCGGCGCAGGCGCTGGAAGCGCGGCGTGTTGATGACGGCGAGGGCCGCATCGTCGACCTCGATGTAGTTGTGGATCGGGTCACGGATCTTCTTCAACGCCCCCGCGGACGCCCGCGCCCTCCCTTAAGGGCTCTCCTTCCTTTGCGGCCTCGGGGAGAGCCTTTAGGGCGGCCGCGCCATGCGGGGGGCGTGAACGCCTGGCGGACCCGACCGCCGCTCATCCTCGCGCACCGCGGCGCGAGCCACGCCGCGCCCGAGAACTCCTTCGCCGCGTTCGACCTCGCCCTCGACGAGGGCGCCGACGGGTTCGAGCTCGACGTGCGCCTCACGCGGGACGGCGTGCCCGTCGTGATGCACGACCGCGACCTCCTCCGGACGACCGGGAAGGCGGGCCTCGTGGACCTCCTCACGGCCCGCGAGATCGAAGCGTACCGGATCGACGACGCGCCCGTCCCGACGCTCGCCGCGGTCTTCGACCGCTACAAGGGGCGCGCGCTCTTCGACGTGGAGCTCAAGAGCTGGGACGCGGAGCAGCCGGGCCTCGTGCGCGCCGTCCACGAGGCCGCGCGTCGCGCGGGCGTCCTCGATGACGTGCTCGTCACGAGCTTCGACCCCTTCGCGTGCGCCGCCTGGCGCGAGACGGGGGGCCTCGCGGGCCTCCTCGTGGGGGCCGCGCCCGGGCCCGAGGAAGCCGCCCTCGCCGCGGCGAGCTTCGACGCCCTCCTCCCGCCCGCGGTAGACCTCACGGCCGAGACGGCGATGGCCGCGCTCAACGCGGGCGCGCTCCTCTACGTGTGGACCGTGAACGATCCGGCGGTCGCGCGCGACGCGCTCGCGCTCGGCGCGCACGGCGTCATCACGGACGAGCCGCGGCGCATCCGCGACGCCCTCAGGTGAAGGCCGCGAGCGACCGCCGCGAGAGGTGCGGCGCGACGGTGGCGTCGCGCAGGTGCCGCGCCGCGTACGCCGCAAGCGGCACCATGTTCTCGACGTCGGCGCGGTTGTAGGCGAGGAGCGTGTCGAGCGCGCCGCGCTCGCCGCGCTCGTGGCGCGCCCACAAGATGAGCGCGTCGTAGCCCGAGAGGCCGTCGAGGGCGTCGTCGCGCGCGAGGCCGAGCTGCCGCTCGATGGACTTGAGGCCGCCGCGCAGGCCGAGCTTGCGGAGCGCGTGCATGAGGTCGAGGTGCGGCACGGCGGGCATCGCGCAACCCGCGCGCGTAAGGACAGGGAGGTCGAAGCTCGCGCCGTTAAACGTGACGAGCATCGTCGCGCCCGCGAGCGCCGCGCCCACGGCGTCGGCCGTGAGGTCGCGGCCGCGCACGAGGAGCGTCGTCCGCCCGCGGCGGTGGACGCCCACGACGGTGACCCCGCCGTCCTGCGCCGTCTCGATGTCCACGTAGGCCGCGTCCGCGCCGAAGGCCTCGAACGCGCGCCAGTGCTCGGCGAGCGGGAGGACGCGCGCGAAGAACGCGGGGTCGCGCGGGAGCGCGGCGCGCGCAACGGCGAGCACGGCGTCGTGCTGCGCCTTCGCGACCGCGCCGATGCCGCGCACGCGCCGCGCCGCGCGGTAGTCCTCCCACGTGAGGAGGCCGTCCGTCCAGAGCCGCCGCTCGCGCGCGGCCCCGATGCCGGCGAGGAAGGAGAAGGAGTGCTCGAGCACCGCGCGCGCATGCGCGTCCAACCGTCTTGAACCCCCGCGCGGCCGCGGCGAAAGTACCGGCCGGCCGGGCGCGACATCCATGACCCCCCGCGACCATCGCGGCGCGTGAGCCTCGACGTCACGGCCGAACGCCTCGCGCGCCTCCTTCTCGAGCGGCCCGTCCGCGACGTTCCCGTCGCGACGTTCGTCCCGGGCGACGTCCCGCGCCGCGTCGCGGCCGTCGACGGGAGCCACGCGCTCCTCCTCGAATCGGGACGCCTCGCGGTGGGCGCGTGGCGGGCCGCCGTCGTCCGCATCGAGCGGGGCGTCCCCGAGCGGCCGCCCGCGATCGTCCCCGAGGTCGCGCTCCTCGACGGCGTCACCGCGCCCGCGCTCGTGGAGACGCGGCTCGCGGCCCTCGGCGCGCCCGCGCCCAAGGTCGAGGTCGAAGGGGCCCGAGCGCTCGAGGCGCTGCGCGCGCTCGCCGAGTTCGAGGCCGCCCGGGGCGCTCTTGCGGGGCTCGAGGCGGGCGATCTGCTCCTCCTCGACGGGCCGCTTGCGCCGCGCGAGCCCGCGCCCCCCGCCGCGCTCCTCGGGGCGCTCCTTTCGGACGCCCGCGCGCGCGGCGTGGACGTCGCGGGCGTCGCGAAGTCCACAACGGCGACGCTCTCCGGCGTTCCCGCGCTTGCCGCCGCCGAGCGCGTGGGCCGCGGCGTCCCGGCGCCGTGGGCGATCGAGCTCCCGCCGCGGGCGCCCGGCGTCCTCTCGCGCGCCGTGCGCCTCAACGTGGCGGGCCGCCGCGTCTTCCGCGTCGACGTCGCCGCCGCGGAGGGTCGCTTGGAAGCCGTCCTCGGGACGCTCGCCGCGCTCTCGGTGAATCCCGGCTATCCGGGGTACCCGTACCCGCTCGCGCTCGCGCACAACGCGGCCGTCCTCACCGAGGAGGAGCAGAAGGACCTCGTCGAGCGCCTGCGCGCCCGCGCCGCGCGGCGCGGCCTTTCCGAGGCGGCCTGGGAAGCCGCGTTCCACGACTACCACGAGGAGCTCGAGCGCGGCCAGTAGCCCGCGAAGGGTTTATCGCCCGACGGGACCACCCCCGTCCGTGCGCGCCGTCCTCGTCGCCCTGCTCGTCCTGGCCGCGCCCCTCGCGGGGTGCCTCGACGCGCTCCAGGGGTCGAGCACCCCCTCCGGGACGCGCGACGGCGGGTCCGTCTCGATCGCGCTCGGGTCGGACCCGAGGCACGTGGCCCGCCTCGCGGCGGGTCTGCGCGGCCTCGATCCCACGACGTGGACGACCCCCACGACGCTCGTCCTCGCGGTGACCGACGCCTCCGGCGCGAGCGTTCTCCTGCAGAAGGTCGCGATCGGCGAGACGGCCGCCCACGTCCACTTCACGCCCGGCCCCGCCGCCTTCGAAGGCCTTGGCGCGGGGTACGAGATCCGCCTCGCGGGGGGCCTCGTCTCGCAGAACGCGTCGGGCACCGTGACCGTCGCGCGCGACGAGACGCCCGAGCCGCCCGCCACGCAGCTCGCGCGCGTCCTCGGCCGGGCCGGGGGCCTCGGCCTCCTCGGATCGGGGATCGATCCGCTCCAGAACCTCTCGCGCCTCACCATCGTGCCGTGCGGCACCGACTGCCTCGAGTGGCGCTCGGTGGCGCCGACCTTCTTCGGGGTCGTGGGGACGAAGAGCCGCGGGCAGGCGTGGTTCGAGGACGACCGCATCGTCCGCCTCGAGAACCGCGTCAACCTCTCCTCGCCGAGCCCCGTCCGGCACCTGCTCGTCGACATCCTCGTCGGCGACGGCACCGAGGAATTGCCGGCGCCCCACGCCGCGCCGCGCGCGCCCCTCGCCGTTCCGGTCCTCCACTCCACCTCGCCGGGCGACCTCCAGGTGCTTGTCGCGGAAGACGCCTGGATGGACGGTCGCCTCGACGATCTCACGCTCGTCGTCCTCGAAGGCGACCGGGAAGTCCTTGCGCTTCCCCTCGCGAACGGCACCGGGTCGGTCGCGGGCGAGGCCGGCATGCTCGCGTTCACGGACGAGGGACGCGCGTCGCTCCTCGACGCGCGCGACCTCCTCTCCTTCACGACGAGCGCGGCCGCGGAAAGCGTCGTCCGTCATCTCGCCCTCCGCGACGCGTGGGCGGGCGGCGCGTACGTCCTCTGGCGCGACGCGGACGGCGCCGTCGCCGACCGCCTGCGCGTCCCGTAGCTTCGGTCGCCTGGGGACAAACGCTTTCAGGTCGCCCAGCGGTGGACGCCGCGTGGCGAGCGAGGGCGAGGAGCTCGGACGCATCATCGGCGACAGCGTGACGCACCTGCAGTTCCGCTGCCGCAACGACCGCGACGTCTTCGTCGGCGACCTCGTCGTCGCCGAGGACGAGGCGACCGGCACGCGCTTCCTCTTCCGCGTCACGAACGTGCGCCACGGCGCCGAGGCGATGGGCCCGGACTGGATGGCGCGCACGGCCGGCGCGATGATCGCGATGGACGACCACGGCCAGGAGCACCGTCTCCACGAGGCCGACCAGCGCCTCTACAAGGTCGGCCTCGGCGTGCCGCTCGGCTACGTGAAGGAGGGCGCGTTCCGCAAGGCGAAGTCGCTTGCGCCCCATTTCGGCGTCGTGCGCCGCGCGGCCTCGGACGACTACAAGTTCCTCGCCGAGTTCATGGGCGACATCGAGGTCGGATACCTCCGCTCCGGCGAGACCCATGTTGCCTTCCCCGTCGGCATCGACGGCGCGAAGTCCTTCCCGTACCACGTCGGCATCTTCGCGACCACGGGCATGGGCAAGAGCAACCTCATGAAGGTGCTCGCGGGAAGCGCCCTCGAACGCGGCCGCTATGGGGTCCTCCTCGTCGATCCGCACGGCGAATACTACGACGGCGGCGCCGCGGGCCGCAAGGGCCTTCGCGACCACCCCGCCGCCCCCGGCCGGCTCTCGGTGTACTCGACGCGCGACCTCAAGGGCCCGCACCACCGGCTCACGTTCAGCGCGCACGAGATCGAGACGACCGACATCCTCAACCTCTTCGAGATGTCGAGCGCGCAGAAGGACTTCATCGACGCCGCGCGCGGCCACTACGGGCCCGCGTGGATCGTGGAGCTCGGCGAGAAGACCGAAGCGCAGGTCATGGCCGAGGTCCCGGGCCGCTTCCACGAGGGCACGGTCGCGGTCGTGAAGCGCAAGCTCCGCCGCCTCGTGCGCAACGGCATGGTCCACAAGGACGCGAAGGTCACGGTCACGAAGCCGATCCTCGCCGACCTGCGCGCGGGCAAGGTCGTGCTCGTCGACTCCTCCGGTCTCACCGAGGCCGAGGAGCTCCTCGTCTCGACGGTGCTTGCCCGCTTCATCCTCGAGGAGAACAAGAAGCTCTTCGGCGACGCGGCCTTCGACGCCATGCCGCCCGTCCTCATCACGCTCGAGGAGGCCCAGCGCGTCCTCGGCGGCGGCGAAGGCCGTCAGAGCGTCTTCGCTCAGATCGCGCGCGAGGGCCGGAAGTTCAAGACGGGCCTCTGCGCGATCACGCAGCAGCCGAAGCTCCTCGACCGCGAGGTCGTGAGCCAGTTCAACACCCTCTTCATCATGGGCCTCGCGGACAAGCGCGACCGCGACATCCTGCAGGACTCCGCGAAGCAGGACGTGAGCGCGCTCGAGAACGAGATCCAGATGCTCATGCCGGGCGAGGTGCTCATCACGAGCCCGTACGCGCCCTTCGCGGTCCCGGGCCTCGTCCACCTCTACGAGCGCCACCTCGAGACGCGCCCGAAGCGCGACGAGCCGGCCCCGGCGGCGAGGCCCCCGCCCGCGGACTTCTATTAGATAGAGCTTTGCGCGGCCCTCCGTCGATCCGCGCTCGGAAGAACCCCCGCGGGCTGCCGCCCCCGACTCCCGACCCAACCTGCGTCTCTTTCTCGAACGGCCGGGTCTCTCAGTTCCCGACCGCGTGAGCCGGTGGGGCGCGCGGGGCTGCCTCCCGCGCCGCCCGACCACACACACGGGCGCGAACACCGGCTTCGGTCCCGGTCCCGGTCCCGGTCCCGGTCCCGGACCCGGACCCGGACCCGGACCCGGCGTCCGGCGTCCGGCACCCGGTCCCGAAACCCGGCTCCCGGTCCCGGTCCCGGGACCCGGCACCCGGTCCCGACTCCCGGGTCCCGGCACCCGACACCCGGCTCCCGGTCCCGGTCCCGGGACCCGGCACCCGGTCCCGACTCCCGGGTCCCGGCACCCGGTCCCGGTCCCGGCGCCCGACACCCGGTCCCGGCACCCGGCGCCCGGTCCCGAAACCCGGCTCCCGGCTCCCGGCGCCCGGTCCCGCTACTTTCGTTCTCCGCCCTCCTCCGGGAAGCGTTCTTGTGCCCCGGGCCCGTTGGGCGTCTCCTTGCGCTACCTGCACGTTTCGGACACCCACGTCGGCTTCTCGCAGCACGCGAAGCTGAACGCGCATGGCCTGAACGTGCGGGAGCAGGACTTCTTCGACGCGTTCCGGCGGGCGGTGGACATCGCCCTCGAACGGCGCGTCGACTTCGTGCTCCATTCGGGCGACGTCTTCGACGCGGTGCGTCCGTCGAACCGGGCCGTCGCGCACGTGATGGAGCAGGTGAAGCGCCTCGGGGAAGCGGGGATCCCGTTCGTCGCGATCGCGGGGAACCACGAGGCCCCGAAGCTCCGCGAAACCGGGTCCGTGCTGCGTTTCCTCGATTTCCTGCCGGGGACGCACGCGGTCTACAAGGGCCGTCGCGAGACGGTGCGGCTCGGCGACGTCGCGATCCACGCCGTCCCGCACGTTCCCTCGAGCGAGGGGCTCCTCGCGGAGATCGACGCGGCGAGGCCCGACCCTGCCGCGCGATGGAACGTGCTCGCGTTCCACGCCGGCGTGATCGGCGTCGCGGACTTCACGGGCGGCGAGTTCAACGAGGTGAACGTGCCGACCTCGGCGCTCCGTCGCGACATGGACGACATCGCGGTCGGCCACTACCACAAGGCGACGCGGCTTGCGGAGAACGCGTGGTACGCGGGGGCCACCGAGCGCACTTCCTTCAAGGAGCGCGCGGAGCCGAAGGGGGTCCGGCTCGTGGATCTCGCGCGGGGCACGAGCGAGTTCGTCGAGATCCCGACGCGGCGCATGCTCGATCTCCCCGCGATCGAATGCTCGGATCTCGCGGAGGTCGAGATCGCGCCCGCGATCCTGCGCGCGCTCGGCGAGGCGGACCTTGCGGGCGCGGTGGCGCGGCTCGTCGTGCGCGACGTCCCGACGCACGTCGTGCGGACGATCGACCACGGGGCGATCCGCCGCCTCGCGGAGGCCGCCGTCCATCTGAACGTCGAATACGAGCGCGTCTCGACCGAGCGCGCGCCGGGCCAGGCGCCGGAGGCGATCGGCGGACTCCGCGCGGAGTTCGGGGCGTTCATGGACGCCGCGGTCGTGCCGACGCAGAAGGAACGCCTGAAGGCGATGGGCCTCGATTACCTCGAGGCGGCGGAGCGGGGGGACCCGGCGTGAGGCTCGGCTCGCTGAGGCTCGTCAACTACCGTCGCTTCCGCGACGCGACCCTCGAATTCCCCGACGGCGTCACCGCGCTCGTCGGCAAGAACGGGGCCGGCAAGAGCACGCTCCTCGAGGCGCTCGCGTGGGCGATCTACGGGCACGACGCGGCGCGCACCGGGAAGGACCTCATCAAACGCCGCGGCGCGGGGCCCGCGGAGGACGTGCGCGTGGAGCTGCGCTTCACGCACGCGGGTAACGCGTACGAGGTCGTGCGGCAGCTGCGCGGGGCTTCGCAAAGCCACGTCGCGGAGCTCTCGGTGGACGGCCGCGTCGTGGTGCCCGCGGGCGCGAACGCGCACCGCGAGGTGACGGCCTACCTCGAGCGCGCGCTCCATCTCGACAAGCACGCGTTCTTCACGAGCCTCGTCGCGCGCCAGCGCGACCTGAACGCGCTTTCGGACATGACGCCGGGGGCGCGCAAGAAGGTGGTCCTCGCGATGCTTCGCATCGACGCGGTCGACGACGCCGTCGCGCGGGCGCGCGCCGACCGCCGCGACCGCCTCGTCGCCGCGGCGACCCTCGCGGAATCCCTCGCGGACCCGAAGGCGCTCGAGGCGCGCCGCCTCGCGGCCGCCGAAGCCCGCGCGGTTGCCGCTTCGCGGCGCGACGCCCTCGCGGTCGAGGCCGAGGGCCTGAACGCCGTCGTCGAGGCCGCCCGCTCCGACGTGCGCGCGCTCGAGGCGAAGGCGCGCGACCACCACGTCCTCGCGTCGCGTCTCTCGGAGGCGCGCGGCCGCCTCGCAGCCCTCGACGGCGAGCTTGCGACCCTCGCGCGCGAGGCGGCCGCCGCGGAGGCCGCGCGCGCGGCC
>Ga0247719_1000577_pt1 | contig 20796 bp, 20 predicted proteins | sample 41E_DmetaG_FD_189046 | JGI IMG/M metagenome (GOLD analysis project Ga0247719, IMG submission 189046) | Soil microbial communities from hillslope of Landscape Evolution Observatory, University of Arizona, Oracle, AZ, United States - 4-1-E_D | ecosystem: Engineered > Artificial ecosystem >...
CTCTGTGACGACATCGTCAACAGGGGGAAATCCATGCTCGAAGCATTCATTGCCGACAACGACATCGTCATCACCGCCTCGCGCGCTCCGTCCGAGCAGGACGAAAGCGCCGCCAGCGTCACCATCATCGACCAGCCGCGCATCGAGCGGCTGGGAGAGCCTCTCGCCCCGGCGCTGTTGCGCCTGGTGCAGTCCACCGCCGTTTCCGTCTCCGGCCCGGCCGGCTCGCTCACCCAGGTCCGGATCCGAGGCGCCGAGGCCAACCACACTCTGCTGTTCATCGACGGCATCCGGGTCAACGATCCGGCATCAGGCAACCAGCCGCGCTTCGAATTGCTCAATGCCGATATCGCCTCGCGGATCGAGGTGGTGCGCGGGCCGCAATCGGCGCTTTGGGGATCGGAGGCGATCGGCGGCGTCATCGCCGTCAATGGGGTGAATGCGGATCGAGCCGAATTCGCGGCGGCGACCGAGACGGGCTCGTTCGGGTTTTGGCGAGCGACAGCTTCGGCGTCGCTTCGTTCGAGCAGCACGAATACCGCCGCGGCGATCGGCTGGCAGAAGGCGAGCGGCATCGACAGCTTCGACGGGAGCGGCGACCGCGACGGCTATCGCAACCTGTCTGCCCGAGTGCGAGGGAGCGTGGCGGTCTCGTCCGGGGTCGAGCTTGGCGCCGCTGCCTTGCTGCTCAGCGGCCGAAGCGAGTTCGACGGCTTCAATCCCGTCACCTTCCGCCGCGCCGACACGCTCGACAGCAGCCGCAACCGGCTGGCCGCAGGGCGAGTGTGGAGCCGCTTCGGTTACGACAGCTCGCCCTGGGCGGGCCAGCTCTTCGCGACCCTGCTCGGCTCCTCCAACCGCAACCTACTGGCGGAAAACGAGATCAACCGAACGCGCGGCGGGCGCTGGACGCTCGGCGGGCAGGTCGAACGTCGGCTGTCGACCGAGAGCGTCGCGCATCGTTTCATCGCGGCGGCCGACCATGAAGCTGAGCAATTTCGCGCGCGCGACATCATCTACGGCGGCTTTTCCAATCAGGAGCGCGATCGATCCCACCAGTCGCTGACGGTCGAGTGGCGCAGTAGCTTGGGTCCGCTTCACGGCGGCGTGGCGGTGAGGCACGACCGATTCAATCGCTTCCATGACGCGACCAGCCTGCGCGCGTCGCTCCTCGCCAAGCTTGGCGGCGGCTTCGCCCTTGCCGGTTCCTACGGCGAGGGCGTTGCCCAGCCGACCTTCTTCGACCTGTACGGTTTCTTTCCCGGCAGCTTTGTCGGCAATCCGGACCTGAAGCCCGAAAGCTCGCGCGGGGTCGAGCTCGGGCTGCGTTATTTGAACGGGCCGGTCGGAGGCGCCATAAGCTGGTACCGGCAGCGTTTGCGCGATGAGATCGTCGATCTGTTCGACGGCTCGACCTTCCTTTCGACCACCGCCAACCGGGAAGAGACAAGCCGCCGATCGGGCATCGAGGCGGAGATCGGCTGGACCCCTGGCGGGGCCCTGCGGCTCACCGCTCATTACGCCTATCTCGATGCCACCGAACCAGGCGCGCTCGGTTCCAGCCCGATCCGCGAGCTTCGCCGGCCCCGCCACAGCGGGGCGATCGCCGCCGACGGCAACCGCGGCCGCCTGACCTACGGGCTGTCGATCGGTTTTTCGGGTGCGAGCCGAGACATGGATTTCGACAGCTGGCCCGCGACCCCGGTCCGCCTCCGCTCATTCTGGCTGGCGGGCGCCAGAGTAAGCTTCAAGGTCAGCGAGAATGCCGACCTCTCAATTCGCGCCGCGAACATGTTCGACAAGCGCTACCAGGAGGTGATCGGCTATCGCACCGAAGGAAGGAGCATCCATGCCGGAATCCGCCTTGCTTCTCGCCGCTAGCATTGCCTCGCTCAACCTGTGCACCGACGAATATCTGCTGCTTCTGGCGCGCCCGCACGAAATCGCCAGTGTCAGCTATCTATCGCAGGATCCGCTGGAATCACCTCTGTGGCGGCAAGCGCGAAGGCACCATTCGAACCGAGGCTCGATCGAGCAGGTACTGGCGAAAAAGCCGGACCTGATCCTCACCATGGGTGGCGGCGGCCGGGCGACGGGCCTGATTGCCCGCCGAATGAACATCCAGACGATCGAGCTTGCGCCGACAGGCTCGCTCGACGACGTTCGAGCCAATCTTCACGCGGTCGCGACCGCGCTCGGCGATCCGCGCCGAGCGCAGCCGTGGACGGATCGGCTCGACCGCCTCCAGCGATCGCCACCTCGTACCGCGCGCGACGCCATCTTCCTGTCGGGCGGCGGGCAAAGCCTTGGCGCCAATTCTCCGGGTGCCGAGTGGCTTCGCCTTGCCGGCTTGAGCCAGCGGCCGCTGCAAGGGCAGCGCGCGAGCCTCGAAACCCTGCTTGCCCGCCCGCCCGAGGTGCTGGTGCAGAGCAACTACCGGGTCGGCCAGGTGTCGCGCGGAGCGCGCTGGGGCGATCATCCGGTCGTTCGCAACGTCCGCGCACGAAGGCTCACGACTGACGGCCGCGCATGGACTTGCCTCGGGCCGCTGCTGATCGCGGAAATCGAGCAGCTGAAGGCGGCCCGGTGAGAAAGGCGCCGATTTTCCTGATCCTGGCCCTGACTCTTTTGCTTGCCGCCTTTCACCTGGCGACCCCGCTCTCGCCGTTGCTGGACCTCCGGGCTCAAGACCCTTCCGTGGCCGCGCTGCTGCTGACTGAAATCCGCTTGCCGCGGCTTTTGCTGGCCGCCGGCTATGGCGCTGTGCTCGGAATGACCGGAGCGGCGCTCCAGGCGCTGTTCGCCAATCCTCTGGCCTCGCCCGACATTACCGGCAGCAGCAGCGGCGCTGCGCTTGGCGCGGTGATCGGCGGTTATTTCTTCGGTGCGACCGGGCCGTTGGTTCTTGCCATGTTCGGCGCCGGCGGGGCGGCGGTCGCGCTGGTGGCCCTGCTGCTGCTCGCCGGACGCAGGAGCGACACGGCAACCTTGCTGCTCGCGGGTCTGGCGATCACTTTGGCGGCCGGTGCGGCCACGAGCCTGGCGCTGGCGCTCGCTCCCTCGCCGTTCGCCTTCTACGACAGTTTCGATTGGCTGATGGGCAGCTTTGTCGACCGAAGTCTGCCCCAGGCCGCGGCGGCGCTTGTGCCGGCGGGTCTCGCCTGCGCCCTCCTAGTTAGACACGTGAAAGCGCTAGACATGATGGCGCTCGGCGAGGATGTCGCCGCCTCGACGGGTTATCGGCCGCGCCGGATTGGAACCGAGATCATCGTGCTCAGCGCAATCGCTGTCGGCGCCTGCGTGTCGGTGTGCGGAGCGATCGGCTTTGTCGGCTTGATTGCGCCTTTTGTCGCTCGGCAGATAATGCGCGGGCATCCTGGACGAGCATTGCCTTGGGCGGCGCTCGTCGGGTCGGCCCTGATGCTTGCCGCCGACCTTGGGGTTCGACTCGCCCCTGCCGGGCGCGCCATTCCGGTCGGGGTCCTGACGACCGTGGTCGGGACGCCCCTGTTCATCTGGATCGTCGTTTCGATGCGACGAAGGCTGGCCGCATGACCCCCATGCTTCGCGCGAGCGGCCTGGCGATTCCCGGGCGCCTGCACCGGGTTGGCGTCAATGTGGAGGCGGGTCAGATGGTCGCGCTGATCGGGCCGAACGGCAGCGGCAAGACCAGCCTGCTTCGAGCGATCGCCGGCATCGATCCGAGCTCCGGGTCGGTGGCGATAGACGGGGAGGCCCTGTGGCAGGCGCCGCCGGGCCGCCGCCTCCGGCTGCTCGGATTCCTGCCTGCATCGCGCGACCTTGCATGGCCAATCAGCGTTCGTGACGTCATCGCCCTCGGCCTGCCCAAGGCAGAGCCGGACCGAATTGACGAATTGCTGGCTTGCTTGGAGCTTGAGGAATTTGCTCACCGGCCGATCAACCGGCTTTCGACCGGCGAGCGGGCCCGGGCCCTGCTGGCACGCGCCCTGGCATCCCGCCCGCGCCTGCTGCTCCTCGATGAGCCGCTGTCGAACCTCGACCCCTATTGGGTGATCCGCACCCTCGACATCCTGCGCGATGAAGTCGGCTATGGGGCCGCAGCAATCGTCTCGCTCCATGACCTTGGCCAGATCGAACGTTTCGACCGGGTCCTGTTGCTGCGCGGGGGCGCATTGGTAGCCGATTCGACGCCCGATGCGATGCTCGCCGGCAGCGAGCTGCCGGAAGCTTTCAGGATATCGAGGTCAGACGGTAATTGGCGGGTTAGTCGCCCGGCGGATCGGCGATCATCGCCGTGAACTGAGCTTCGGCGGCGAGCTTGCCGTCGACCAGCGCTCGACCTGCAAATTTGCAGACGCTGATGCGCTTCTGAACGAATTCGACCTCGAGGCGGAGAAGCACTCCGGGCTCGACCGGGGCGCGGAACTTCGCCCCGTCGATGGCCATGAAATAAACCAGCTTGCCCGATCCGGAAAGATTGAGCGATTCGACCGCAAGCACGCCCGCGGCCTGGGCGAGCGCCTCGACGATCAGCACCCCCGGCATGATCGGCCTGCCAGGAAAATGGCCCTGAAAGAAGCTCTCGTTGATCGTCACCGCCTTGACGGCGGCAATGCGCTCGTCGCGGACCAGCTCCTCGACCCGGTCGACGAGAAGCATCGGGTAACGGTGCGGCAGAGCCGCCATCACTCGCCGGATGTCCAGCGAGCGGATGGCGGCATCTGCCGGCCGATCGTTCACCGGCCCTGGGTCTGCTGCTGTTGCTGTTGAGGCAGCGGCGTCAGGCTGACCGCCGGCAGGGACTGGTTGAGCCGGGCGAGCACGTCGGCGGTGACGTCGAGCTGCGCCGCATTGTCGAGGGTCGAGTTCTTGGCCACGGCAAGGTTCGCTCCACGAGCAGTCATCACCGCGGTGATCGCCGGGCCGAGCCTGTCCGTGATCTGGCGAAGAACATTGGCCTCGATCGACTGGATGTTCTGCTGGCTTCGGGCAAGCTCCTGGTTCGCCTGGTCCTGCCGCTGCTGGAACTGCTGGACACGGGTGTTGAGAGCGGCATCCGGCTGACGATTGCCGAGCGCGGTGATCGCGGTCTGGATCGCCTCGCCCTCCGGCCTCAGCTGCGTCACCAGCGCCTGCTGGCGAGCCTGCAGCGCCTGGACCTGGCTTTGAAGATGAGCCTGCGCAGTGCGGCAGGCGTTGCAATCGCGAAGGACGACGTCGGTATCGACGACGACGATGACGGCGGCGGGCGCGCGCTGGGCCTGCGCAGCGGCGGGAAGTGCCGCTGCACTGGCCGCAAGCGCGGCTAGGGTGAGAATTCGCATTAGAAACCGGCTCCTACGTTAAACGTGAACAATTTGGTGTCGTCGCCTCGCTGCTTGAGAATCGCCTTGGCGAGGTCGAGACGAAGAGGCCCGAACGGCGAAGTCCAGTTGACGCCGATTCCGACCGAGAGTCGGGGGCTTGGCGAATTCCCGAGGAATTCCTCCTTGTAGCCACCGGTGCGCTGGTACCCGTTCTCCGGACAATCTTCGCCCGGGTCGAGATAGATTGGCCCGCCGGAAGTGTCGCCCATGGGCACGCACACGCCGACGATGTTGGTGAGCAGCGGCCTCTTCAATGCCCACACCGATCCGGCATCAACATAGACCGACGGCCGCAGCCCGAGGGTCCGGAGCTGCGAGGTAGTCGGCAGCTCGAGCTCGACTCGTCCCATGTAATAGGCACGGCCGCCGAGCGCATCGGAGATTCGCGCGTCATCGACCAGCAGCTCGCCCTCGGCATCATAGGGAATGCGCTGGATCCGAGGGCCGATGCCGCGGATGTCGAAGCCGCGCATTTGCGGCCCGAAGAAGCGGTCGGTGAGGCGGATCGCGTCGCGGCCAGGGCCGGGCGAGGCCTGCAGCGGGTGGATGTAGCCACCCTCCGCATGGGCCGACAGGACGAAGTCTCTGCCCAGTCCCCAATATTTCGTCCCATCGGCCCGGGTCCGGATGTAACGGACCGAACCACCGAGCCCGGCAAAGTCCTGGGACAGGACGAACCGATGGCCGCGCGTCGGCCGAATGGCGTTGGTGTTGTTGAACAGGAACGAATAGCCGATCGACGATGTCGTCCGGGTGCCGATCTCGTCGCAAAGATAACGGCCTGCCTTGAGCGGGTCGCACTGCGCCGGCAGAGGTCCATCGCCGTCGGGATCGGTATAAAACTGAGCCTGGTCGAGCGAGACCTCGTTGACCTGCAGCGAATAACGCGTCCCGACGCTAGTGAACTCGGTGACCGGGAAGCCGAGGCGGAGGCCTGCACCGGTGCTGATCTGGGAATAGGTCCGGTTGCGCTCATTGCCGATGAAGTTGAAACTGTTGAAGTCGCGGCGATAGATTTCGCCGCCAAGCAGCACCTGGCGATCGAACAGGTAAGGTTCGACGAAACCTAGCTGGACCGACCGCGAGTAACGCGAATAATTGATTCCCGCGTTGAGCTCCTGGCCCTTGCCCATGAAATTGCGCTGAGCGACCGACAGCGCGAGAATGAACCGCTCGAGGCTCGAATAGCCGGCGGAGAATTGAAGCTCGCCGGTCGACCGCTCTTCCACATCCACTCCAAGGGTGATGCGATCGGGCGCGGAGCCCTCGGCCTGCTTGATCTCGAGCCGGTCCTGGAAAAAGCCAAGCGACTGAAGCCGATCCTGCGACCGGCGGACCTTGATGGCGTTGAAAGCGTCACCCTCGTTGAGCCGAAACTCGCGCCGGATGACCTTGTCGCGCGTGGCGGTATTGCCCTGGATCTCGATTCGCTCGACATAGACCCGCGGCGTTTCCTGAACGCGCAGGATGATGTTCATCAGCCGATTTTCCGGGTCGCGGTCGAAGGCTGGGTTGATGTCGGCGAAGGCATAACCGAGGTTGCCGGCCATCTCGTTCAGCGTGTTGACCGAATCCTCGACCGCCTTGGCGTTGAACCAGGAGCCTGGCTGAAGCCGAACAGCGGCCTTGATCTGTTCGGCAGTCATGTCGCGCAGGGCGCTTTCCGCCTCGATCGTGCCGAAGCGATAGCGCGGGCCTTCCTCGATCACATAGGTGATGATGAAGTCGCGGCGGTCGGGAGTGAGCTCGGCCAATGCCGACACAACCCGGAAGTCGGCATAGCCTTCCGTCAGATAGAATGCCCGAAGCTTCTGCTGGTCGGCGGCAAGCCGGTCGGGGTCGTAGCTGTCATTGCCACGAAGGAAGCCGAGAAAGCCCCCCGCCTGCCGGGTGAACATCTCCTTGCGCAGGCGATCGTCGCTGAAAGCCTCGTTGCCCAGGATATTTATCTGGCGGACCTTGGACCTGTCACCCTCGAAAACCTCGAACACCAGGTCGACCCGGTTCTGGTCGAGCTGGACGACCTTGGGCTCGACCCGGGCGGCAAAGCGGCCCTGCCGGCGGTAAAGCTCGATGATCCGCTCGACATCGGCTCGAACCTTGGACCGGGTGAAGATCTGCCGCGGGGCAAGCCGGATTTCCGGAAGGATCTTGTCGTCCTTGATTCGGCGATTGCCCTCGATCAGGATCCGGTTGATCACCGGATTCTCGCGCACGGTGATCACCAGATTGCCGGTCTCGGCACCGGTGATCACGACGTCGGCAAACAGCTCCGTCGCGTAAAGCTCCCGAAGCGCGTGGTCGAGAGACTCGGCGGTATAGCTCTGGCCCGGCTGGAGGTTGGCGTAGGACCGAACGGTTTCGGGCTCGAGACGCTCGTTGCCGCGAACGGCGACCGACCGAACGATGCCGGCGGCCTGGGCTGGCGCGGCCAGCTGGGGCTGCGGCTGAGGCGCGACCGTATCCTGAGACAATGCCGGAGCGGATAGCCCGCCCAGGATTGTCCCGACCAGCAGCAATGCGCCTGCGCGCTTGGCAATCTTGCTCTTTTCCGAAGTCACGCGTCCCCGCCTCGATGCAATGTTACGGCAGTCGTCGCCGCGAAAATGGATGCGCTGCCCTGCCCCATCAGTCCTAGCCAATCAAGCGCTCAAGTCTGTCCCACAAACCGAACGATCCAAGATCGTTGACCGTGACGAAGACCAGGAGTGCGAGCAGCAAGGCAAGCCCGCCCCGGAAGGCCCATTCCTGGGCCCGGGCGCTAACCGGACGTCTTCGAGCCGCTTCGACTGTGTAAAAGAGGAGATGACCGCCATCCAGCATGGGGACTGGCAATAAGTTGATGAATCCGAGATTAATTGAGAACAAAGCAACCAACTGAACAAACTCGAAAAAGCCCAGGCTTGCCTGCTGTCCGGCGATTTGCGCGATCTTCAGCGGCCCGCCCAGATCCTTGGCCGACCTCTGGCCGACGATGATTTGGCCGACGCCATCGATCATCGAGCGAGTCAATTTGACGGTATAAGCCGTGGCGGCGGGAATCAGCTCGAGCGGCGGCGGCCTTTCGAGAACCCGATCGTTTGCCATGACGCCGAGCAAGCCGACTCGAAAATTCTGGCCAAACTGGTCCTGTTCTTCACGAGATCCGAGACTCGTCTCGAATCGCAGCGTTCGGCCGTCACGTTCGACTTCGATTTGCACCGTCTCGGCCGGGCGGAGCGCGACGTAGCGGCGGATGTCCTCGAAGCTGGCCATGTTACGGCCCGCGATCGACTCGATTCGGTCGCCGGGCTGTATCCCGACTTGATGAGCGGCGCTGCCAGGCTGGACCTGGCCGACCACCGGCGGTGAGCTTGGAACTCCGAATGCCGCAAAGAAGGCGGCGAAAATCAGGATTGCGAGAAGAAAATTGGCGAGCGGCCCGGCAAGCACGATCAGGAACCTTTGCCACACCGGCTTGTGATGGAAGTTGCGCGAATCCTTCGGTATCCAATCCCTGGCGGGCATGCTTGCGGGGTTCATGTCGCCGGTGAACCGCACATAGCCGCCAAGCGGCAGCCAGCCGATTTTCCAACGGGTTCCGCGCTTGTCCGTCCAGCCGCCGATCTCGCGCCCGAACCCGATCGAGAAGACTTCAGCGCCCACTCCGAACCACCGGGCGACCAGATAATGGCCAAGCTCGTGGAAGAAGACGAGCGGACCGATCGCGCAGATGAATGCGACGAGGATGAACCACAGGGGCGGTTGCGACAGCATCAGTTAACGCGTGCCTCGATCATCGAACGAACCTGGGCGCGGACGCAACGATCGATGGCGATTACCTCGTCGACCGTAGAGGGTTCATCATAATCGTTCAGCGCGAGCGCATCCTCGACCAGTTGGACAATGTCGGCAAAGCCGATCCTTTCTTCAAGGAAGCTGGCTACGGCAATTTCGTTGGCGGCATTGAGCACGACTGGCGCCGCCCCGCCCCGCTCGAGTGCTTCGCGCGCGATTCGCAGCGCCGGGAAGCGCCCAAGGTCGGGATGCTCGAAGCTGAGGCTTCCGACCGCGGCCAGGTCCAGCCGCTCGGCGGGAGTCGGCATTCGCTCGGGCCAGGCGAGCGCATGGGCGATAGGAATGCGCATGTCCGGACTGCCCAGTTGCGCAAGGACCGACCCATCGACGAACTCGACCAATGAATGAACGACCGACTGCGGGTGGACGACGATGTCGATCCGATCCGACGGCAACGCGAACAGATGGCGGGCCTCGATCAGCTCTAGGCCCTTGTTCATCAGAGTCGCCGAATCGACCGAGATTTTGGCACCCATCGACCAATTGGGATGAGCGACGGCCTGGGCCGGGCTTGCCCGGCGCATTTCCTCGGGCGTGGAAGCCCGAAACGGGCCGCCGCTGGCAGTGAGTATCAACCTTGAAACATCTTCTGCTCTGCTACCACTAAGACATTGAAAAATTGCATTATGCTCGCTATCCACTGGGAGCAGCGTCGCGCCGTTTCGGATGGCTGACGCGGTCATGAGCGCACCGGCGGTGACGAGCGCCTCCTTGTTGGCGAGCGCCACGGTCAGCCCGGCTTTTATCGCCGCCATGATCGGCAGCAGCCCGGCGCAGCCGACGATCGCGGCCATCACCCACTCGGCTTTGCCGGAGGCTGCTTCGACCAGCGCCGCCTCCCCGGCAGAAGCACGACAGGATGTCCCTGCAAGCCGGGCCTCGAGGTCCGGCAGCCGGCGCTCGTCGGCGATTACCGCCAGCTGCGCTCCCGTCCGCCGGGCTGCATCGGCGAGCGCCTCGACGTTGCGCGATGCGGTCAGCGCAACCACTTCGAAGCGTCCGGGCGAACGCTCGACCAGGTCGAGCGTCGACCTTCCGACCGAGCCCGTCGCCCCGAGAATCGAGATTTTTTTGCGCTTCACAGCAGCCCCCAAAGCTGGGCGAGGCCGGTCAGCGCCGCCACCGGGACAAGGCCATCCAGCCGATCGAGCAGGCCGCCATGGCCGGGCAGCCAGTTGGCGGAATCCTTGATTCCCGCTTGCCGCTTCATCCAGCTTTCGAACAAATCTCCAACCTGCGCCGCGATCGCCAGGAAAGGGGCGAGCGCATAAAGCGCTGGCGGAAGGCCCATGTACCAGGCCCAGGCGCTACCGATCAGCGCCGCTACCACAATTCCGCCGTACAGGCCGGCGATGGTCTTTCCCGGGCTGATCGTCGGGGCCAGCCTGGCCCGCCCAAATGCCCGGCCGATAAAATAGGCGCCGATGTCGGTCGCCCAGGTGACGAGAAACACCCAAAGGACCAGCCCCAGCCCGTTGTCCGCCCGGTCGCGCAGCCACAGCAGGGCGAGCGCCGGGATCAGCGCGTAGATGAAACCGCCGACATACCAGGACAGGCCCCAGCCCCGGACGATGCGCATCCATTCGTAATAGATTGCGGTTGCCGCAGCCGCGATCAGCAAAGCGAAGAAATAGCCGCCCAGAACGAGCGCGATCAGGGCGATGGCGACAAGCACTGCCGCGGTCAGCGATCGGACGAAAAGCTCGCTCACCGGCCACCGAAGCGGCGCTGCCGAGCCGCGAACTGGTCGAGCGCCTCGCCGAACGCCTGCTCGTCGAAATCGGGCCAGAGCAATGGAGTGAAAACCAGCTCGGCATAGGCTGCCTGCCACAGAAGAAAATTGGATAGCCGAACCTCGCCCGAAGTGCGGATCAAGAGGTCGAGCTCGGGCAGGCCGGAGGTATCCAGCTCGCGTTCGATCGCCGCTTCGTTAATCTCCTCCGCACCCAGATCCCCGGCCGTAGCGCGCTTCGCCAAAGCCCTCGCCGCTTGCGCGATTTCGGCCCTGGCGCCGTAATTCAGCGCGACGACCAGCGTCCCACCGCTGTTCCCGGCAAGTCGCTCGACGGCCTGGTCGAGCTTGGCTACCAGCCCCGGCCCGAAGGCTCGATAATCGCCGATCAATCTCAGCTGGACGCCTTTCTCGTCGAGCGCATCGAGCTCGCGCTCGAGATAATAGCTCAAAAGCCCCTTGAGATCGGAAATCTCCTGTTCTGGGCGGCGCCAATTCTCGGAAGAGAAAGCGTAGAGCGTGAGCACTTCGACACCGCGATCGAAGGCTGCTTGAAGTGTCCTTCGGACTGCTTCGGCTCCGGCGCGATGGCCGGCGACCCTCGGCAGTTTTCGCCGTTCGGCCCATCGCCCGTTGCCATCCATGATGATCGCGACGTGGCGCGGGACCGCGCTCCCGCCGCCAGCAGCGGAAGGCTGCTCTTCATCCGCTTGGGCGGAGTTCACTGGCCGAGAATTTCCTTTTCCTTGGCGTGTGCGGTCTCGTCGATTTCCTTGATCGTCTCGTCGGTGAGCTTCTGGACCTCGGTTTCGAGCCGCTTGCGCTCATCCTCGCTGATCTGATGCTTTTTCTCGTCCTGCTTGAGATGATCCATGCCGTCGCGGCGGACGTTGCGTACGGCCACCCTCGCCTTTTCGGCATATTGCCCGACCAGCTTGGCCAGTTCCTTGCGTCGTTCCTCGGTCAAATCCGGGATCGGCAACCGGATCATCTGGCCATCGGTAATCGGGTTGAGGCCGAGCCCGGCCAAGCGGATCGCCTTTTCCACCGGCTGGACGTTGGAGCGGTCCCAAACCTGCACGGTGAGCATCCGGGGTTCGGGCACCGACACCGTCGCCACCTGGTTCAAGGGCATCTGAGCGCCGTAGACCTCGACCTGAATCGGGTCGAGCAGCGCTGTCGAGGCCCGGCCGGTTCGAAGGCCACCCAAATCGTGCTTTAGCGCCTCGACGGCGCCGTGCATCCGGCGTTTGAGGTCGGCCGTGCTGACGGTGCTGGTCATGTCTCACTCCCGTTTTGAACGATTGTCGCCACGCCGCGTCCGGCAATCACCTCGGCGAGGTTGCCCGCCTCGCGCAGGTTGAAGACGACGATCGGAATATTGTTGTCGCGGCACAAGGCAACCGCTGCTGCGTCCATGACCTTGAGGTCGTCGCCGAGCACCTTGTTGAAGCTGAGTTCGTCATAGCGGGTCGCGCCGTGGTCTTTCTTGGGGTCGGCGGTGTAGACGCCGTCGACGCTGGTGCCCTTGAACAGGGCGTCGCAGCCCATTTCGGCCGCTCTCAGAGCGGCGGCCGTGTCGGTTGTAAAATAGGGATTGCCGGTGCCGGCGGCGAACAGGACGATGCGCCCTTTCTCGAGGTGCCTGAGCGCGCGCCTGCGGATGTAGGGCTCGCTGACGCTTGCCATCGGGATCGCCGACTGCACCCTTGTGTCGACGCCCTGCCGCTCGAGCGCGTTCTGCAGGGCCAGCGCATTCATCACCGTCGCCAGCATTCCCATGTAATCGGCGCTCGCACGGTCGAAGCCCTTGGCCGCAGCGGCCATTCCGCGGAAGATGTTCCCGCCGCCGACCACCAGGCAAAGCTCATGGCCCTGCGCCTTGGCGGCGGCGATCTCGCCGGCAAGGCCGCTGACCGCCTCGGGATCGATCCCGAACTGGCCCTGCCCCATCAGCGCTTCGCCCGATAGCTTGAGCAGGATTCGATTGAAGCGGGGGCGCGTCATCGGAGGCACATCCTGGGCAGCTCGTAAGGAAAGGGCGGACACGCTCTTAACGCGCCCGCCCCATTTTCCAACTGCCTTGTGCTCAGGCGACCGGCTCGGCGGTCCCGGCGGCGGCGGCGACCTCGGCCGCAAAGTCGCTTTCCTTCTTCTCGATGCCCTCGCCCAGCTGAAAGCGGACGAAGCCCCTTAGCTCGATGCCGGTGCCAGCCTCCTTGGCGGCAGCGGCGACGACCTCGGCCACCGGCGTCTTGTTGTCGATGACGAAGATCTGCGACAGCAGCGCATTGTCCTTGCGGAATTTGGCCAGGCCCCCGTCCACCATCTTTTCGATGATGTTCTGCGGCTTGCCGCTCTCTTTCGCTTTCTCCATGGCGATCGCGCGCTCGCGCTCTACCAGGGCCGGCGGCAGTTCGTCGGCCGTCAGCGCCAGCGGATTTGCCGCGGCAATGTGCATTGCCAGCTGCTTGCCGAGCGACTGCAGGGTCTCTGCCGCATCCGCGCTTTCGAGCGCGACAAGGACGCCGATCTTGCCCAGCCCCGGTGCGACCGCGTTGTGGACGTAGGAGACGACTGCTCCCTCGCCGACTTCGAGCATCGCCGCGCGGCGAAGCGACTGGTTCTCGCCGATGGTGGCGATATTGCTGGTCAGGACCTCGGCAACCGTGCTTCCGCCCGGGTAGGAAGCCGCCGACAATACATCGACGTCGCCACCATGGTCGAGAGCGATCTGCGCGACATTGCGGACGAATTCCTGGAACTGCTCGTTCTTGGCGACGAAGTCGGTTTCGGAATTGACCTCGACCATCGCACCGCGATTGCCTTCGACCGCAACACCGACCAACCCCTCGGCGGCGGTCCGGCCGGCCTTCTTGGCGGCGGCAGCGAGGCCTTTGGCCCGCAGCCAGTCGACCGCGGCCTCCATATCGCCGCTGGTCTCGGCGAGCGCCTTCTTGCAGTCCATCATTCCAGCGCCGGTGCGCTCGCGAAGCTCCTTCACTGCCGCAGCGGTGATCTCAGCCATGAAATTTTCCTCTTCATTCCCTCCAGGTCATCGGAGGGTGGTTTGGGTCTGTCGAACGAAGGCGGGTGAAGCTCAGGCCTCGAGCGCCGCCTCGGCCGGAGGCTCGGCCATCGCACCAATGTCCTCGCCGCGCTGGGCGGCCCCGCCGGCGCGGCCTTCGCTGATCGCGCTGGCAACCGAATCGCAATAGAGACGAATGGCCCGGCTGGCGTCGTCATTGGCAGGGACCGGGAAGGCGATGCCCTGCGGGTCACTGTTCGAATCGAGGATTGCGATGACCGGGATGCCAAGCACGTTAGCTTCCTTGATCGCCAGCTCTTCCTTGTTGGAATCCACCACGAACATGACGTCGGGAAGACCGCCCATGTCACGAATCCCGCCGAGGCTCTTTTCGAGCTTGTCCCGTTCGCGGGTGAGCTGCAGCACTTCCTTCTTGGTCAATCCGGCGGTGTCGCCCGACAGCTGCTCCTCGAGGCTCTTCAGCCGCTTGATCGAATTGGAAATCGTCTTCCAGTTGGTCAGCATGCCGCCGAGCCAGCGGTGGTTGACGAAATGCTGGCCGCAAGAAGTCGCGGATTCAGCGACCGCATCCTGCGCCTGGCGCTTTGTCCCGACGAACAGGACCTTGCCCCCGCGAGCGACAGTCTGCTGGACGAAATCGAGTGCGCGCGCGAAGAGCGGCACGGTCTGCGACAAATCGATGATGTGAACCCCGTTGCGGTCGCCGAAGATGTACGGCTTCATCCGCGGGTTCCAGCGATGAGTCTGGTGGCCGAAATGCGCTCCGGCCTCGAGCAATTGCTGCAGGGTGACGACAGTCGCCGCCATGATGTTTCTCCTTCCGGTTCTGCCTCGATGGAGCCGTGTCACCGACCTTGCGGCCGGCACCGGTATGTAAGCTCCACCTGTGGGATGGCCGCGCCCCTAGCCCAAGCCGCTTGTGCTTTCAAGGCTTTGGCGAATGCGATCGGCCGCTCTTGACTCTATAGAACAAATCAGGAACATTACGCCCAATATAGGGCCGCGCCTGCTGTCGACGTGCCCAGCAGAAGGAGTATGATTGTGATCGCTATCGCAAGCACATTGGTGTTCGGTGCCGGCCTGTGGCTGGCGGCAACAACACTCGTCACCTCGCTCGGCGACAATCGGACCCGAATTGTTCGAGCGCTTGGCGGAATCGGCTAAGACGCTGCTTTCCGCCGGCGTCGAACGACCCGCCCGTAGGACGCAATGCTGAACGGCAGCATCGCCAGATAGAGCAGCGCGACACCAAGCAGGGTTATCCAGGGCGCGGTCAGCAAGGCTGCCCCCAGCAATCCGATCCCGGCGAGCGCGATCAATCGGCTCGACCGGCGGATCCTGAGGCTCGACCAGCTGAAGGTGGCGATGCTCGAGATGAGCAGAAGCGCCACGAACAGCACCCATGGCATTGTCACATACCAGGCGCGGAACAGCTCCTGCCCGGTCACCAGCCACAAATAAATCGGAACGAATGCCAGCCCCGCCCCGGCCGGCGCGGGAACGCCGGTCATGAATCCGGCCGATTTGTGCGGCTGGTCCTGGGCATCCATGCTCGAATTGAAACGCGCAAGGCGGAGCGCGCAGCAGACGGCGAGCGCCAGCCCGGCGATCCAGCCGAACTGCGGAGCGGTGTGCAGCGACCACAGGAACAAGATCAGCGCCGGGGCAACGCCAAAGGCGATCACGTCCGAAAGGCTGTCGAGCTCGGCCCCGAACCGGCTCTGGGCGCGAAGCAACCGGGCGATCCGTCCGTCCATCCCATCGAGAACTCCGGCTACGATCACGCATGCGATCGCCACTTCCCATCGTTCGGCGACGGCAAAACGCACTCCGGTGAGGCCGAAGCACAAGGCAAGGGCGGTAACGGCATTTGGCACCATTGCCCGAAAGGCGATGCCGCGCTCGCCCGGCGGACCGTGGCTCATTGGCTGGCGCCCATCAGCCCTGGATCGCTGCCGACCTCGCCAAGCACCGTTTCCCCGGCGATCGCCCGCTGGCCGAGCAGGACCCGGGCCCCGGTCCCGGCGGGGAGATAGACGTCGACCCGGCTTCCGAAGCGGATCAGGCCAACCCGCTCGCCGACGGTGACGACATCGCCTTCGCTGACAAAAGACAGGATCCGGCGCGCGACCAGCCCGGCGATCTGGGTGAACCCGATCTTGAGCCCGTCGGCGCTTTCCACCAGGAAATGCTGCCGCTCATTGTCCTCGCTCGCCTTGTCGAGGTCGGCGTTGAGGAACTTGCCCGGGACGTAGGCGATGCGCCGCACCCGCCCGCCAATTGGCGCGCGATTGATGTGCACGTCGAACACGCTCATGAAGATGGAAACCCGGGTATAGATACCCTCGTCCAGCATGTCTGGACCCTGCAGCTCCGGCGGCGGCGGCACCTGCGCAATCATCGTCACGAGCCCGTCGGCCGGAGCGACGATCAGCTTCGCATCCTGGGGGGTCGTCCGGATCGGATCGCGGAAGAATGCCGCAACCCAGATGGCGACGCCGATCAGCAGCCAGCCGAGGAAGTCGCTGATCAGCCAGTGGGTGAACAAGGCGACGGCCGCGGCGATCAGGACGAACTTGCGCCCCTCGGGATGGATTGACGGGAAACGCCATTTGACGGTGGTAGTGACTGGAGCATCGGGCTTGTCGAGCGAGGGCATTGCTTTCCCTTAGTGGTGCCGGATGAGCGGCACAACCGCGGTTGCCTGCGAGCGGCACGCCGCTTAAGGCGCGGCCGAACTCCTCGAAAAACCGGGAATGCGAATGGCCAAGATCAAGGTGAAGACCCCGCTCGTCGAGCTCGACGGCGACGAGATGACCCGCATCATTTGGCAGTGGATCCGCGAGCGGCTGATCCTGCCCTATCTCGACGTCGACCTCGTCTATTACGACCTCGGAATCGAGAAGCGCGACGAGACCGAAGACCGCATCACCGTCGAAGCCGCCGAAGCGATCAAGAAATATGGCGTCGGCGTCAAATGCGCGACCATCACCCCCGACGAGGCGCGGGTCGAGGAATTCGGCCTCAGGAAGATGTGGAAGTCGCCCAACGGCACCATCCGCAACATCCTCGGCGGAGTCGTCTTCCGCGAACCGATCGTCATCGCCAACGTGCCGCGGATCATACCCGGCTGGACCGACCCGATCGTCGTCGGCCGCCACGCCTTTGGCGACCAGTATCGCGCAACCGACTTCCGGGTGCCGGGGCCCGGCAAGCTCACCATCCGCTGGCAAGGCGAGGACGGCGAGACCATCGAGCATGAGGTGTTCGACTTCCCATCCTCGGGCGTCGCCATGGGCATGTACAATCTCGACGATTCGATCCGCGATTTCGCCCGCGCCTGCATGAACTACGGCCTCGACCGCGGGTGGCCGGTCTATCTGTCGACCAAGAACACCATCCTCAAGGCCTATGACGGCCGCTTCAAGGATCTGTTCCAGGAGGTTTTCGACAGCGAATTCAAGGAGAAATTCGAGAAAGCTGGAATCGAGTATCAGCACCGGCTGATCGACGACATGGTCGCTTCGGCGCTCAAGTGGAGCGGCAAGTTCATCTGGGCCTGCAAGAATTACGACGGCGATGTCCAGTCCGACCAGGTCGCCCAGGGCTTCGGCAGCCTGGGGCTCATGACCTCCGTGCTGATGACCCCGGACGGAAAGACCGTCGAGGCCGAGGCCGCGCACGGCACCGTCACCCGCCACTATCGCATGCACCAGGAGGGCAAGGCAACTTCGACCAACCCGATCGCGTCGATCTTCGCCTGGACTCGCGGCCTGATCTACCGCGGCAAGTTCGACGCAACCCCCGAAGTCGTCCGTTTCGCCGAGACCCTCGAGCGCGTGTGCGTCGAGACGGTCGAGTCAGGCCAGATGACCAAGGACCTCGCCATCCTCGTCGGCCCCGACCAGGCATGGATGACCACCGAGCAATTCTTCGAGGCAATTCGCACCAACCTCGAAGCGGCGATGGCCACCTAGGCGGCGCCCATGGTCCGGCAGAGCTCGAAAGCACGGCTCGACATCCGCCAGGCGGCGCTCGCCGACGTTCCCGCCATCGTCGAGCTCGTCGAGCGGAGCTACACCGACCTTCCAACCTATTCCGCGGCCGAGGTCCGCGGCCATATCAACAATTACCCCGATGGCTGCTTCGTTGCCGTGCTCGACGACAGCATCGTCGGCTATTGCGCCTCGATCCGGGTATCAGGCTCGATCGCCTTCCAGCCGCACAGCTGGCGGGAGATTACCGGCGGCGGCTTCGGCTCCCGCCACGACCCGAAGGGCAACTGGCTCTACGGCTACGAAATGTGCGTCGATCCAAAGGTTCGCGGAGCGCGCATCGGCCGGCGGCTATACGAGGAACGCCGGGCCCTTGCCGAACGGCTCGATCTCAGCGGCATCGTCTTTGCCGGCAGGATGCCCAACTACAGCAAATATCGCCGAAAGGTGGATGGGCCCAAGGATTACCTCGAGCGGGTTGCCGCGGGGCGAATCTTCGATCCGGTGATCCGCTTCCAGATCGCCAACGGATTCGAGCCCGTCCAGGTCCTCGAGGACTATCTTCCGTCCGACGAGCGCTCCCTCGGCAACGCCGCGCTGATGATGTGGCGCAATCCCTATGTCGACCGCGACCAACCGAGGCAATTCCAGCTGCCGCGCGGGGTCGAGAGCGTCCGGATCGCCACCTGCCAGCTCCAGGCGCGGGCCGTTGCGAGCTTCGAGGAATTCCTTCGCAACGTCGAATATTTCGTCGACGTCGCAGCCGACTATCAATCGGATTTCATCGTCTTTCCAGAACTTTTCACGCTGCAGCTGCTATCGTACGAGAAGAAACCTTTGTCGCCGGTCGAAGCGATCGAGAAGCTGTCGACCTACACGCCAGAGATCCGCAAGGCGCTCGCCGAGATGGCAATGCGGTTCAACATCAACATCATCGGTGGCTCCCACCCGACCCGAACCAGCGACGGCGATATCCAGAACGTCGCCTTCGTCTGCCTTCGCGATGGGGCGGTGCATGAGCAGGAAAAGATCCATCCGACGCCCAACGAGCGGTACTGGTGGAACATCAAGGGCGGCGAGAGCATCGATGCCATCCCAACCGACCGCGGGCCGGTCGGCGTGCTTATCTGCTACGACAGCGAATTCCCCGAGCTTGCCCGCCGTCTCGTCGACCAGGGCGCCCGGATCATCTTCACCCCTTTCTGCACCGACAGCCGCCAAGCCTATTTGCGGGTCCGCTACTGCTGCCAGGCCCGCGCGGTCGAGAACCAGTGCTTCGTGGTCATGTCCGGCAATGTCGGCAATCTGCCCAACGTCGAGAATATGGACATCCAATATGCCCAGAGCTGCATCCTGACGCCCTGCGACTTCCCCTTTGCCCGCGACGGCATCGCCGCCGAGGCGACCGAGAATGTCGAGACCCTGACCATCAGCGAGGTCAACCTCGCCGACCTCAGCTGGGCTCGCGCCGAGGGTACCGTGCGCAACCTCGCCGACCGCCGCTTCGACCTGTACGACATCAAATGGGCGGCGCGGCCGCACAAGCAGGCCGACCAGGACCGGCCGAGTCCGCCGCCGCCGGGGCCGCACGGGCCGGGCGGCGGCTAGGATGGGCTCACCATTGGCGAGCGGACCCGCTCGCGCCGGATGCCAAGGCCGACGAAACGCCCGGAAATCCGCCTGAGCCAGGGGTAACGGTCGAACAGCCGGATCGGCAGTGGCGCCGTCCGCAGCGGCGGCCCGGGAGCAAGCAACCGTCCGATGATATTGTCCTGGGCCGCTTTTTGCGCGCGCTGGATGAATCGGGTCGGAAATAGCCGGCGCCTCTCGACTTTGGCGAGCAGGGGATCGACGTCGTCGCCGCGCGCCAACCGCCCCGCGAGGATATTGGCGGCGGCCACCGCGTCCTGGATCGCAAGGTTGATGCCGACGCCGCCGATCGGCGACATGGCATGGGCGGCATCGCCGATTGCCAGCAGCCCCCGCCGGTGCCAGCGGGTCAGACGGTCGAGGGCGACGCTGAGCAGCTTCAGATCCTCGACCTCGTCCAGCTCGCTAAGATCGAGGTCGGGCGCGGCCTCGGCGACGATCGAACGCACATGCTCGATCCCCCGCGCCTTGATCTCGTCGGCCTTGCCCTTGGGGATGACCAGCGCGCATTGCCAATAATCGGCGCGGTCGATCAGCACGACCAGCCGGCCGCGCTCGACGCTACCGCGCAGCGAGTCCCCTTCCGGCTCCTTCTTGGCAAGGCGGAACCACAGCACGTCCATCGGCGCGCCAAGGGTCTCGACCGGCAGCATGCCATCGCGGACGATCGACGAGCGGCCGTCGGCGGCGATGGTCAGCCGGGCGCAAAGCTCCCGCCCGTCGCGCAGGCGGACTCCAGCGACCCTCCCCTGCTCCTCGATGAAGGCCTCGACCGGAGCTTCCATCTCGAGAGTGAAGCCCGGCCAGCGGCTCCCCTCCTCGCGCAGGAAATCGAGGAATTCCCACTGCGGCATCATGGCGATGAACGGCGCGGGAGTCGGCAGGTGCGACAGATCGCCGATGGTCCACTCGCGGCCGGCAAGACGCAGCTCCGCCCGGTCGAGCCGGCTGTGCGGCCGCTGGAGAAAGCGATCGAGCATGCCGAGCTGGTCGAGCACCTCCATGGTCGAGGGATGGACGGTGTCGCCGCGGAAGTCGCGGAGGAAATCGGCGTGCTTCTCAAGCACCCGCACCGAGCAGCCGGCGCGGGCGAAGAGCAGCCCGGCCATCATGCCCGCCGGGCCGCCGCCGACGACGATCAGGTCAGCGTAGGGCAAAGCGGTACTTCGCGAAGGTCACCCATAT
>Ga0247719_1000578_pt1 | contig 20781 bp, 17 predicted proteins | sample 41E_DmetaG_FD_189046 | JGI IMG/M metagenome (GOLD analysis project Ga0247719, IMG submission 189046) | Soil microbial communities from hillslope of Landscape Evolution Observatory, University of Arizona, Oracle, AZ, United States - 4-1-E_D | ecosystem: Engineered > Artificial ecosystem >...
GGATGGCGGCGACGAGGGCGCCCACCGAGGCGGACACGCTCGACATCTTCTTCGGGGAACCAGGCTTGGTGTTCATGCTCATCCCTTGTGGTTGGGGTCCTCGACGACCCTGTGAGTGCTCGAGAAAGCTGCGGAGACTGCCGCCGGTTGAGAGATCGGGAAACCGGGAAGAGGCCGCTGAGCTGCGGTGACGTGGTCGGCTGCCGCATCCGATGGGCGCGAGCGCTCCCCCGCCGGGGGCCGCTCGATCGCGTTCTTCAGCTGCGAATGCATCTGCTTGCCGACCGCCTGGCTGCTCATGGGCGCGACGGGCGCGCACCTCTCCCGCTTTGACCGGTGTGGTCTATCACGGACGGCAACGGAACGGAAGTACCGATGAGGGCCGGTTTAGGCCTCTGACCTGCGGGTTTGGCCCTGTTGGAAGCCCGTTGGAACGCCAACGCGCTTCGTTGGAGCACCGATCTGAGCCAAAAGCGGGGTGTTCCGTAGTTCTCTGGACGTCGCGGGGGTACATCTCCCCCGGAACCGGCCCGTTCCCCCCGGAAGAGAAAATTTCGTCCTCCCGACCGCAAGGTCGAGGGACTGCCGACGATCAGGTTCCGGAGGCGCAGTTCGGCGTCGTGCGAGGCCGCTGGACAACCCTCAACCCTCGATCAACCCCCTGAGGGCGCAGATGGTTCCCGTTCCGCAGCCGCTCGGTCACACTCGGCGACCGCCGCCGCCAGCCGTGTCGCTCAACAGCCGTCCGGGTGCGTCCAGAGCTGCATGACCCACGGCGACCGGTCGGGAGGCTGGGTGTCTCCACCCCAGGCGAAGGCTCAGACCGTCTCCGGCCAACTCGGCCAGCTCGGCCCAGTCGCCGGCCTCGCCTGCCTTCTCGGGTGAGTCGAAGATCTCGATCTTGAAGTCGGTCGGCTTCGGCAGATCGGCCAGCAAGGGCGGTCGCCATCCCAGCGGGACGGGTATGGTCAGCCAGAGAGAGGCGAACTGGCCGGGCTCAGGGGTGGAGACGTGGCCGGCTCCGGGCTCACATCCGAGATGGTGTCAGCGTTCATGGAGTCGACCATGCCGGGTGTCCTATCTACTTGGCGCGCAAGGCTCAGGAGCGCTTGCGGCGCTTCCGCACCGGCGGCTTCGTCGTGCCCTTGCCCCGATTGACGGCCGGCGGGGTCTGGTACCAGATGCGTCCGCCCATGGTCGGCATGTCGTTCTCCTCGGGGTCGCTCAGGCCGGGTGCCATCGCTCAGGCCTCCGGGGCCCGTCCCGCTCGTTGAACACGTGGTGGAGCGTCGGACCTTCGCGGCCATCGACCGTCGGCACCGGCGGCGGATCTCCCGGTTGGATGACCACCGCGCTCTCGCCGCCGTGAGGGGTCCCCGGGTGTCCTCAGGTCTGGGCGGCACCGCCCTCGACAATGAGGGTCAGGCCGCCCCGGTTGCCGCCCGTTCGAAGCGCTGCGGCTCGTCTTTGCGGTGCTTCTCGAGGAAGTCGAGCAGGCGCGGAAAGATGTCGCGGGCGACGTGCTCGCCCATGAACGGGTCCTGATGGCCGTAGCGGGGGAACACGTGGAGCTCGTGGCGACCGGGGACGATCCGTGCCAGCCGGTCGTGGCACACCACGTTGGAGTCGGTGAAGACCTTGTTGTCCGAGCCGGTGATGAACAGCACGGGGGTCTCGATGTCCCTGGCGTGCTGGAAGTAGTCGTCGGGGAGACGGTCGAACTTCGGCGCCTGGGCGTACTTCACGGCTCCGCCGGCGTTCACCATCTTCCGGACGTGGCGGTAGTAGTTCATGCTGGTTGCCCCGTAGAGGTCGCCGCCCCGGCGATGGGTGACGTCGGCCAGGTTCTCGTGGCGGTAGAGAGCGGGCCAACCCGTGCCCCACATCAGGCTCAGCATGTGGCAGGCCGGCACGTCGCACTCAGGATGGAAGAGGGAGATGAGCTTGCTGAAAAGCTTGCCCCGGCTCAGTCCGGGATCTTCGCTCCAATAGGGGTTCATGTAGGGAAACCCGAGGACGTTCTCGACCAGGTCGGGAGCCACGGCCAGCTTGACCTTCGACCACGCCGGCACGCGGGGAGTAAGGGCCACGCTGTTGGCGATCACGCTGGAGATGCCGTCGATCACCTTGGCGAACAGGCTCATGACGAAGGAGTTCGCGCCCAGGCAGTGGCAGATCACGTGGACGGGCTTGTCGCCGATCGCCCGGCGCATGGTGGCCAGCGCCGGCGGGTAGTCGAACAAGGCTACGTCGTCCATCGTGTAGCGGTTCCGGAACAGGTTGTACGGGTGGCGGTAGCTCATCCGGAAGTCGAGACACCACACGTCGCGATAGCCCTGGTCGAGCAGGTAGCTCACCAGGTTGTAGTGCTCGGGCATGACGAACATGTCGGTCGACGTGGTGAGCCCGTGGATGACGAGCACCGCCTCTCCAGCGTCGGCGGCCTCGCCCCGGAGGAATCGGAACATGGTCAGACCGAGCTTGTCTTCAGTGGAGAAGTGATGCGTGGTGATCTCGGCGTCCTTGACGCCCTCGAGCGTGAAAAGCGGGATCTCTCGCTCCGTCAGGGGACCTCCTCCGGAACCGGGGGCCGCGGCTCGGGCTCCCCGGTATAGGCACTGTTGGGATCGATGCGTGTACGGACGGCAGGATCCTTCGTCGTCCTGGAATGCATGTAACGGTAGGAGCCGGTGTCGACACACACCGAGTCGAACTCCTCGACCAGCCGGTCCAGCAGGACGTCGGGGAGACGGTCGGGGCGGATGGCAACGTAGAACAACACCTCTACCCACTGCTCGTCGTCGGCCCGGCCCTGGGCCAGGTACGGCGAGCGAATGCCCTTGAGGTAGAGGGTGATGATCGAGAAGCAGCCGTGCTCGTCGCGGTACCGGCGCAGCAGGTCCATGAGGCGCCGGCTGACCTCTTGCAATCGAGCCTGGCGCACAATGGCCACCAGGTACCGAGTGGGGTCGCCCACCGTCGCGTCCAGGATCTTGTCGGAGAAGGACTCGGCGTTCTTTATGGTGGCGTAGCGGGGGCTGTAGACGATTCCCACCAGTCCGACGAACTTCAGGGCCCGGTCCACGGCGGGGGGCAGGCGCCCGGCGACAAGGCCGAGGGTGTGCAGGAACCCATAGGTCACGTTGTTCTCGAGCCTGGCTGCGGTCGTGGTGGGAGTGTCCACGTAGACGGAGAACTGGCCGATGCCGAAGCGGTCGGCGTCCGCCCACATGCCCCGCAGGAAGCGGGCGTCGGGCGGCGGTGATCCGAGATGGCGGTCGGCGGCGGCAAGGAAGTCGTCCAGGGACCGAAAGTGGGTCTGGCGGTTGCGCCAGAGCGTGCCGTGCTTGTCGACCCGGTGGACGCTCACCGTGAGGGCGGTGATGACGCCGTAGCGGCCCAGCCCGAGCAGCACGCGGTAGAACTGCTCCGGGCTCTCCCACCGGCTGCAGGTGACGACCTCGCCGTCCCACGTCACGTACTCGAGGCGTTCGACCACGTCGACGAACATCCCGTAGCGGAACGACGAGGCGCTGATGCCCCCGACCGATGCGAACCCACCGGTGGTGACGTGGGCATGGTCTCCGATGACCTTGAGCCCGAGCCCCCGATCGGCGAGGACGTCGTCCACGTCGGCCGAGTTCGCCCCGGCCTGAACAGTGGCGGTCATGGCCCGGTCGTCGATGTCGAGCACCCGGTTGAGCTTCTCGGTGAGCAGGACCGTGCCGCCTTCGGCCACCACCAGGTCGTTGCTGGAGTGCCCGTGGGCCCGCACGGTGATCGCCAAGCCGAGCTCCCTCGCCTCGGTTACCGCCGTGACCACGTCGGCGGTGGTCTGGGGAAGGTAGATGCGCAGCGGGAAGGCCGGCGGCCGGTCGGGGTCGGCGACCCGGGCCCAGTCGTACCCGAGGCTGTCGATGCTGTCGTGGACGAACGTCTCGTGGCTGTTGATGCCCGCGCGCCACCCGGGCCGTCCCTGTGGCACCTCAGCGCCCCTCTTCAGTCAGTCGCCGAGCCAGGGCCCGGCCCAGCTCGTCGTACCCCTTGGTCACCATCCCGCCGATCACGGCGACGATCGGCCGGGCCAGGAAGCCGCTTGCCGTCTCGGTCTGGATCAGGCGGGTCCGCCCGCCGTCCACCGGCTCGAGCACGAACCGGCGCACCACGTCGAACGCCGCCGGCCAGGCCTGCCGGCTGCGCCACGTCAGCTCCCGGGGCGGATCCACCACCCGGATCTCCTGGCGCATCGGAACCCTGAGCCGGCCCAGGCGCAGCTTCATCCGGACCTCCGCGCCCGCCTGGGCCGGGCCCTCGACGTCGAACAACGTCGGGTTCCAGGCGTTCCAGCCGGGCATGTCGGCGAGCACGGTCCATACCCGTTCAGGCGGGGCATCGAGCACCGTCTCCGTGTGAGCAGCGGTGAATCCCACGGGGCCCAACCGGCGGCGGCCCTACGCCGCCGGGGCGCCGTCACGCCGGTCCGGCTCGGATCCGCCCCGAGGCTGGGCGTCCCGAGCCTCCTCCGCGGGCAGGCCCACCGAAGGGGACACCACGATGAGCGGCTCGATCAGGCGTGGGGCGGTGTGGGGGCCGGCGGCTTCGAACCACGGCTCCTCGGGTTCCCCTTCCGGCTTGAGCTTCCAGGTGCGGCACGTCCTCCTCACACCGATGGGGTGGATGGTGAGCACCCCCCGCCCGTCGAGATGGAGACGCAGGAAGGACTTGTAGTCGACTATTCGCTGGGCGGCGAACAGCTCGTTGGTGTTGCAGCCGAAGTAGTCCGCGACGTACAGGTAGACCGCGGTCAGCATGGACCCGAGGAAGCCGCCGAGCACTCCCAGCATCGCGAAGAAGGCGACCCAGAACGCCAGCCCGTCAAGGCCGCCCAAGGCCCAGGCGGCCAGCCGGATGGAGGCCACGATCAGCACGAACTGCAGGAACGCATGCACGCCGCCCAGGGCCCACCGTTTCAGGGCCGACTCCTTCTGGGTGAAGATGGCCAGGCTCACGACCAGGCCGATGAGGGCGAGGACGCCCGGCGTGCTGTGCATGAGCACGACGACGATGTCGCCTGCGGTCAGCTCCTTGAGCCGGCCGGCGATGGCTTCTCCGCGCCCCCGGAGGGCCGATGCCACCAGCCAGCCGAAGAACACGTGGAGAGTGCCCATCAGCCCCCAGAACCCCACGTTCTGGATGGGCAGGTCGAGGACCCCCTTGCGGAGCCGCAGCGACTCCTTGCGGGTCGGAAAGGCAGTGACCAGCCGGTAGCGGTCCGAGGGGGTGGTCTTTCCCGGGTCCCGGGAGTGCGCCGGAGGAAGCTCCAGCTCCCCTGGAAGGTGGTGGGTGCCCGACAGGTACCCACCACCTCCGCCGGAGGTGATGAGCTGCCGACCGTGCCCGCTGGTCTGGCAGTAGCGCGCGTAGTGGTGGGTGTCGCCCGTGAGGTAGACCCGGACCTCGGCCCCTCGGCTGCGGATGATCTTGCGGTCGAAGAAGTCCAGGTTGACGAACGCCTCGTGGTGGTCGAGGTTCGACTTCACCCAGCTCGGCTTGGCCGAGCAGAGGATGATCGAGTGGCCCGGTGCGAGCTGCGGCCCGACGATGTTCTCGAAGTAGCGGAGCTGCGGCCCGTCGATGTAGTTGTCGAACTGGATGTCGATCCCCCAGAGCCACCAGTTGTGGGGCAGCCTGAGGGCGAAGTAGCTCCGCGTCTGCTGGGTCTTCCATCCGCCGATCCAGTCCTTCTGGCAGAAGACCCGCATGAAGGAGGTCAGGCCGTCGTACCAGTCGTGGTTGCCGGGAACGGCGTAGAGATGGCGTTCGGTCCAGGACCAGGGCAGCGCCGCCCGGTAGGGGCCGACAAGACGATCCTCGTACTCCTCCTTGGTCGCCGACGGGTAGACCTGGTCGCCGCCCATGATCAGCAGCTTCGCCATGGGCGTGGTCAGGGTGCTGCCGGACCCGTCCACCCCTTCCACCTGCAACTCGGGCTTCGCCAGGAGCTGGGCCAGATGGTAGGTGGGAGCGAAGCCGTCTCCGAGGTCGGAGATGTAGTCGATCCAGACCTCGCGCTCGTCGGAGTAGTCGACCGGCTCGCTCTTGTGGAGGGCGGCTTGGAGCTCGCGCTTGTCCGCATAGGCGCCGAAGATCCCCGCCAGGAGGACCCGCATGCCGGTGGCGGCCAGCTCCCTCGGCGAGAGCCAGTGCACCATGTCCTTGCGGTCGAAGCCCAGCTCCTCCGGCGTGTCGGAGCGGGGACGGCGGGGCGGATCGGTCGCCATCAGCCCTCCACCGCCGCGCTTTCGGTCACCCGTCCGCCGTAGACCTTCCAGAGCTTGCCGAGGAACAGGCGGCCGAAGCTGGAGAGGGCCCGGGCCTGATCTGCTGCGCCCCCTCCGCGGGTGCGGAACGTGGTGAGCTGGCGGGCGAAGTCGAGCAGATAGATCGTGATGATGCCGGCGGCCAGCACCTCCGCCCCCGCTTCGGCGTCGGAGCCCACGTGGCCCTTCAGCAGCTGGACGTAGAGGGTCGACGTGTCCGGCCACACGTCGAGCCCGGGATCGTCCTTCACCAGCTTGAAGCCGCTCATGGTGAGCGGGTTGCCTGCGCCGTCGGCGAAGTACAGCCGGTAGAGCATGCGGGTCAGGGCGGGATCCTCGGTGTCGACGAACAGGTTGAAGACCCCCCGCTGGACCGGCAGCTTGCCGCCGAGTATGTCGCACGACACCCAGCCGTGGGCGGTCCCCTCGTGCCCAGGGTCGGTGACGAACCGCTCGACGTCGCCGGTCTCGATCGTGAGGTGGAACATGAAGAAGGTGCCGTCGTCCTTGCCTCGGAGCGCGCCCCGGCGGAAGTCGGTCTCGCCCAGGGTGATGTGGCCCTTCATCTCCTCGGTGAACTCGAGCGCGGTTGTCATCGAGAGGGAGCACCCTCCAGGATGTAGTCGGACATGCGGTCGGCGAAGGCGGCGATGGTGAGGGCCGGATTGGCCCCCACCGGCCCTGGCATCACCGATCCGTCGGCCACGAAGAGCCCGGGGTAGTTGAACGCCTCGCCCCAAGCGTTCACCACGCCCTCCTCCTCGGTCCGGCCCATCGGGCAACCTCCCAGCGGGTGCACGGTGATGACCCGCTTCAGGTACCACAGGAGGTTGTCTCGCAACTGCGCCCCCAGAACCTCGGCGATGGAGGCCATCGTAGAGCGCACCCGCCCGAAGTAGGGCGCCGAGGTGGCCATCGTCCAGTCGATGTCCAGGTACCCCTTGCGCAGGCGCATGACCCCGTCGGGCACGTCGCGGCCCATCCCAAGCAGGGGCATCGAGCCCGAGGACAGCTCGGCATCGCCGATCAGCATGCCGATCTCCGCGCTCAGGTCGCTCTTCGGGCTGTGGGTGACCCGGTCCCACACCCGACGGAGGCCGAACCGGGCCACTCGACCTGCGGTGCTGGGGACGGTGCCCGCCTCGACGATCCAGTCGACGAACGCCGGATAGCCGGCGTCTTCGATGTAATACCCGCGTCCCGAGCCCCCGTCGACGGAGTCCGGCACCCGGAGGTAGCTGGTGATCACCGGGCCTCGGCTCCCGTCGAGCACCCTCGCCACCGGGCGATCGCCCTCCAGGTTACGGCACTTGATGAGGAAGCTCAGCAGGTCGCCGTTCCCGCAGAAACGGGTCCCCAGGGCCCGGCTTAGATGCGGAAAGACGCCCCGGTTGCGGAGGAGGAGATAGGGCGTGCCCAGAGCTCCGGCCGCCAGTACCAACCGGTCGGCGGTCACGGCGACCAGCGGCAGCGAGGACGTGTCGGTGACCAGTCCCTCCCGCTCGGGCAGGTGCTCGACGTAGTACACGGCATATCCCCCGCCGGAGCGGGGCTCGATGCGCCGGACCTCGGCGCGGGTGCGGATGTCGGCGCCCTTGTGCTTGGCCGCCGAAAGGTAGTTGTGGTCCAGGGTGTTCTTGCTGCCGTAGTTGCAGCCCAGATCGCACTCCCCTGTGAGCCGGCACGTGGTGCGGGGCCGACCGTGGATGTCGGGGTAGTCCGCCTCCGGAATGGGGACGGCCATGGCCGGCTCGTCGCCCGGCCTGGGTGAGAACGTCACCGCCAATGGCGGCAGCCCCCACTCCAGCCCCAGCTTCTGGCCGGCGTCCCTGAGGGCGGCGGTCTTGGGCGACTCGTAGCCGGGCTTGCCGAACGGAAAGCGCTGGGCCCCCAGCATCCTCTCGACCGAGTCGTAGTGGGGTTCGAGGTCCTCCCGGCCGATGGGCCAGTGCTCGTAGCTGCCGTCGAACGGGCTCTCTTTCACGAACCACTTCTCGTCCTTGCGCAGCAGGACGTTGGCGTAGATGAGCGAGCCGCCCCCCAAGCCGCTCGATACCAGGGCCTCGATCCCCCGGAAGGACCACACGTTGAACAGCCCGTGGTAGCCGCGGCTGGGGTCCCAGAAGTTGCGGGCCATGTCCCGCGGCCGACGGGCGAACGACTCCGGTGGGTACGCCTTGCCCCGTTCCAGCACGCACACCCGCTGCCCCTGTTCGGCCAGGCGGTACGCCGTCACCGAGCCTCCGAACCCGGAGCCGACGACAATGGTGTCGAAGTGCGCGTCTCCCATCCCCTCCTGTTGTATAGCGCGTCCGGCTTGCTCGCGAGCACGACGCACCTGGTCCGGGACTGGGAGCCGGAGACCACGGGCCTCCAGGGCATAACCTCAGTCGACATGGGCAATGTCTGCGGCCGTGCCACTGCCATCACGGTCATCACCCCCATCCGCCCGGGGTTGGTGACGCTCTCCAAACTGGGATTCATCCTCCCCCGCAGGATCCCGTGGATGACCAAGGCGCTCCGCCAGCTGTCGTTCATCCACTTCGCCCGGTGGTCCCTCATCAGCCACATCCCCGACAACGGACCACCCCAGCGCCCGGAACGGCCCAGGTACCGGTACCTGTTCTTCGAGAGCAACTTCAACGGAGCCTGGGACGACTACATCGACGCGTTCTCCTACGTGATGCCGGTTCGCATGCGGCTGACCTGGGGCAGCTCGTTCGGGTTTCCGGGTGCCAAGCCGGTCGGTCCGTTCAAGCGCTACATCACCCACAACGAGTTCGAGGCCGACCACTTCTACTCCGCGTACCCGGATGCGACGACCACCATGGTGACCTCGGCGTTGGAGCTGTCTCAGAAGTTCGACGACTTCGCCGCCGCCGCCGCCGGGCTGGGCTCCGGCGAGTTCGCATCCGCGTGGCGGCAGTTCCTCGTGTCGGCCCAGAAGCACCTGTGACCGACCACAACGTGCTCGGACGGGCATACGCCCTCACTGTCCTGACGCCCATCGTCGCCGGCCACGAGATCGCCCTCCGGGCCCATCTGCGGAGCCTGCCGATCGCGGCGGAAAGCCCCTTCGCCCGGGTGCCGAGCACGCACTTCGCCCGTTGGGTGATCGTTCCCCAACCGGCGTTCCAGGGGCCACCGATGCGACCGGATCCGTTCAAGTCCCAGTACCTGGTCTTCACCAGCAGCTTCGACGGAGACCTGGCGTCGTACCTCGGCGACCTGTGCCGCCTGATGGGTGACCAAGCCGACCAGGTCTGGAGCCATTGCGTCGGCTATCCCGGCTCTGCCGACCCTTGGGCCTTCGCCCGCTACTTCCGCCACAACCAGGTCGACACCGACGTGTTCTTCGCCGCCTACCCCGACGCAACGGTCGACCAGGTTCGGGCCAGCTTGGCCCGCCGGGACCAGATCCTGACGTTCGTCCTCGAGACCCAGGGCATGGACGGCGCCGAGCTCCATCGACGCTGGACGGAGACGTTCGCCCCCGGCGTACAGGCCCGGCAGCCGTGACCGCGGCCAGCCCGCTCGACCTCGACGACATCCAGGGCAACATCCTCCGGGGCTACGCCTTCCCCGTTGCCGCGTACCTCTTCGTGCGCGTCGACGACGGGGCCGCCGGCCGCCGCTGGCTGGGCGAGCTGGTCGACCCGGTCACCACGGCCGCCGAGTGGCTGGAGGGCAAGCCTGATCACACGCTCAACGTGGCGGTGACGGCCGATGGGCTGGTCGCGCTGGGCGTTCCCGACGCCCTCCGGCGCACATTCCCCTCCCCGTTCCTGCAGGGCATGCGGGCGCGTGCCGAGCTGCTGGGCGACATCGGTCCCAGCGAGCCCGCGTCCTGGCGTGACGGACTCGGCGACGGCAGCGCGCACGTCCTGGTCACGGTGAACAGCCGCCGCCGCGAGGCGCTGGGCGATCTCGTCGGCGACCTGCGCCGCCGGGTGGAGCAGGGCGGGATGGCCGTGGTCCACGAGCAGCGCGCCGAGATCTCCGCCGACAGCCGGGACCAGTTCGGATTCGCCGACGGTCTCGCCCAGCCGTTGGTGGAGCACAGCGGCATGTCGACCCACGCGGGGCGGGGTACACCGGGCCGGTGGTGGGGTTGGAAGCCGGTCAAGCCGGGGGAGTTCGTCCTCGGGTACGAGGACGAGGACCGGATGCTTCCCGACGCACCCGCCCCGCCCCTTGGCGACAACGGCACCTACATGGTGTACCGGACGCTCTACCAGGACGTGGCTCGATTCCGGCGCTTCCTCCGTGACGTGGGTGGTGCCTTCCCGGGGGGCGAGGAGATGCTGGCCGCCAAGATCGTCGGCCGGTGGCGCGACGGTACGCCCTTGGTGCTGTCGCCCGACCGTCCCGACCCTTCTCTCGTCGCCGACCGGGCCCGCATCGACGACTTCCGCTACCGCGACGATCTCGACGGGTACCGCTGCCCCATCGGGGCCCACATCCGCCGGGCGAACCCACGCGACGCCCTGGGCTGGGGCGGCGTCCGCACCAAGCGGCACCGGATCATCCGCCGCGGCATGCCCTACGGCCCGCCACTGCCGCCCGGTGCGCTCGACGATGACGGCGTCGACCGCGGGCTGGTCTTCGTCGCCTTCAACGCCGACATCGAGCGGCAGTTCGAGACCATCCAACGTCAGTGGTGCAACGACGGCAATGTGTTCGCCCTCGGCCGGGACCGGGACTTCCTGCTGGGCGGCCCCGAGGGGCAGGGCAAGATGACCATCCAGGGCGATCCGCCGTACTACGTGACTCCACCCATGCCGTTCGTGCAGACCAGAGGCGGCGAGTACCTCTTCGTTCCCGGCCTCGACGCCCTTCGCGCCCTGGCGGCCGGCTTCCAGTAGGCCGGCATCGCCCCGGCTCTCAGTCCCGAATCTCCTGACCGGAGATCATCCACTGGGCCGTCCGTTCGGCCAGGGCGGCGATCGTGAGGGACGGGTTGACGGCCAGGGGCCCGGGGATGACCGACCCGTCCGATACGAAGAGCCCGGGGTGGCCCCACACCTCGCCCCGGTCGTTCACCACACCGGTCGATGGCGAGTCGCTCATGATGGCCCCGCCCAACGGGTGGGCGGTCAGCAGCCGCCGCAGCGGCCAACGCCAGGGCATGCTCATCACGTACGTGCCGCCGAGGGCGCCACTCAGGCGGCGCATGGCGTCCTCCATCTCGTGGAACATGCCTCGGCTGGCCGCCGGGTCCCAGTCCAGCCGAAGGTGGCCGCGTGCATCGAGGCGCATGCGGCCGTCGCCGGCGTCCGTGCCCATGCCCAGGTAGGGCAGGAACCGAGGGACGAAGGAGCCGTCGAACAGGCTGCGGGCGGGAAATGAGGCCCCGTCCCGAGCGGCTCGCACGTATCCGGTGGCCGCATGGGTCAGGCTGCGGACGCGGCTCGGAAGGGGGAGGGTTCCGTCGAACAGCGAGGTGAGGGCCGGCGGATAGCCCAGGTCCTGGAGCTGGATCAGGTGGGCTGACCCGGGGCTCTGGACGAACGCTCCTGCCGTGATGCTCGGCCCGTGGCTGGAGTCGACCAGCCGGTCGGCACCCTTGGTGCCGGCGAAGAGCATGTCCCCGTTCGCCGAGAACCGCCGGCCGACCCCGCGGGGGAGCCGGGGTAGCGTCCGGGTCAGGTCGCGGGCCCGGAGGAGCAACTCGGTCGAGCCGAGCGCTCCGGCGGAAAGGATCACCGTCCGGCCCGCCACCCGGCATGGCTCGGACTGTCCCGGGCGTTCGGGGTCGAGGCGACGGGCGGTCACCACGTACCCGTCGCCGTCGGGCTCGATGCCGTCCACCGTGTGCAGGGGGCGGATCTCGAGGCCGTGCTGCTCGCCCATGGGCAGGTAGGTCATGTCCAGGCTGTTCTTCGAGCGGGGCCGGCACCCCAGCATGCAGTCCGCCGTGTAGGTGCAGGGCGCCTGCACCAGCCCGCTGATCGGATGGCGCCGCGTGTCGCCCGTGTGGATGGCGATGGGGACCAAGCTGGGGTCGTAGCCCGCGCTCCGGGCGGCGGCGAGGAACGCCTCGGTGCGGGGGGGAAGACGCTCACCGGCCGGAGGTTCGAGCGGTGCAGGCGTCATGACCGCCTCGGCCCGTTCGTAGTAGGGGTCGAGGCCGCGCCGGGTGATGGCGGCCGGCCACTCGGGGCGTTCGAAGATGACGTCAAGTGCCCGCAACTGGACGTTGAAATAGTGCAGCGAGCCTCCTCCCACCCCGCAGCCCTGGATGACGTCCATCCGGGCGAACACGCGGTAGTCGAGGAACCCGTAGCTGCCCGTCTCGTCCCATACGGCGGCGGCCGCCTGGCTGAACGTCCGCGGGTACTCCGCGGGTGACCAGCGCCGACCCCGCTCCAGGACGCACACGGAGCGGCCTGCCTGGGCCAGCCGGGCGGCCACGACGGCCCCCCCGAACCCCGACCCGACCACGATGACGTCGTACCGGTTCAGCTGTCAGCCGCCCCGTTCCCGGGCGCCGCCCCCGCGACCGTGGCGGTCGGGCTGTCTCTCGCCGGCGGCGAGGATGCGTCGTGGGGGTCCCACGGAAGCGTCTCCTCCAGGTCCGGCCGTGCCGACCAGTCGAGGATCTGTGCTTCCATCTCCGCGTCGGAATCGAACCGCTCCGGCTCGTAGCACCCCAGGGGGAAGAGCGTGGTGCGGATGGCGCAGCGGTTGCAGAACGTGCACGGCCGCGCCGGCGCCTCCGCACCCTGTTGGAACAGGTGGAGCAGATTCGGGTTGGCGAGGAGGGGTCGGGCCATCGACACCAGGTCGCATCCGCCGGAGGTGAGCGCTTGCTCGATCACCGAGCGCCTCTGGAATCCGCCATTGGCGATGACCGGCAGCCCGATCTGCTGGCGGAAGCGGCGGGCGTCCTCCAGGTTCGCCGCCTCCGCGCTGGCCGCTCCCCACCCCACGCTGAGCACCTTTCGCAGAACGCCGGCCGGGATGGCGTTGAGCAAGGTGGCCCGTACGTTGGCCTTCGTCGACAGGTGCCTGGTCGAGTTGGCGAACATCTGCACCTCCTCGAGCGGGAAGTCCCCCGGCGTCTCCCCCGGGTTGATGAACCCGTAGCCGTTGCTCACGTGCAAGTAGTCGACGCCCAGGTTCTTCAGCCACGAGGCGTACGTCAGATAGGCGTCGATGTCGTTCCCGGAGAAGAAGTGCCGGAGGGGTCGGGAGACGGGCCACCGGAGGTTGAGCGGCTGGGAGTTGCAGTCCTTGGCCGAGATTCGAACGCCGACGAGGAAATCGTCCCCCACCTGCCGGCGGACGGACGCAAGCACCTCCCGGAGGAATTGGAACCGCTTCTCCGGTGAGCCCCCGTACCTGTCGGTCCGCCGGTTGATGGCCGGGTTGAGGAACTGGTGGATGAGGTAGCCCTTGGAGGCGGTCACCTCCACACCGTCGGCGCCGGTCTCTCGCACTCGGCGGGCGGCCTCGCCGAACTCGTGCACCGACTGCTCGATGTCGGCAATGGTCATCTCGGTGCGCCGGTTGCGGTACCCGTAGAAGAGGTCGAAGCCGTCCGAGGGCCCGTAACCGTCCTCCTTCTGGCTGAAGAGGCTCGTCTGGACATGCGAGCCGCCGTCGCCGATCTGGATGATGTAGCGGCAGTCGTGCCGGTGGACGGCCCCGATGCCCTCCCGCAGGTGCCGGACGAACTTGTCGTCGCTGATCTGGGGGTACTCGAGAGGCGACCAGCGGCGACGGTTGACGTTCAGCGTGGCCGAGACGATGGCGGCTACTCCGTTCTCGGCGAATCGAAGCTCGAAGTTCTTCCACGCATTGCTGACCGTTCCGTCGTAGTAGGCGGTGCGACCGCCGATCGACGACCGGAGGATCCGGTTCTTGAAGGTCACGTCCTTGATGCTGAACGGCTCGAAGATCATCGCGGCCTCCTCGCGCTGAGTGGCGGTCATCTCAGCAGTGTGTCGTACCGGCCGCCTCCGTGCCTGAGACCAGGGACCCGATCAGAGAGGAGGAGACGTTCGCCGGCGCCGCGAGATGCCACCCAGGGTGTCCCGCCAGAGGCGGTTCGGCCAGTAGAGGGCGGGAAACGCCCGCTGGACCTGCAGCAGCAGGAGCGCGTTGTCGACGGCCGACTCCTCGATGAGCCGCTCGGCCGGCGCCGCCAGTTCGCTGTTGCAGAGGACGAGGTATGAGTTCCACGACCTCGCCCGCCACGCCCGGATCAGCTCGCCGGCGAACACCTCGTCGCTGTCACAGAGGGCAGCGTCGGCCGCGTTCAGCAAGAAGTCGTACTGATCCGCCACCTCCCGCTGGACCGCGTCGATCGACGATGCCAGCACCGCGTTCAGGATGAGGTTGTCGCGCCGATAGACGTCGAGCTCCTCGTCGGCGATCCCGGTCGGGATGGTCGCGCGCAGCGAGTACGGCAGGTCGTAGTTGATGTGCGCGTTCATTCCCAGGAGGATGTCCTGGATGATCAGGGTGCGCTTGGCGATGGCGCTGCTGAACGCCAGCTGCCAGGGCCGTGGGCACTCGCCCCCTGCTTCGTGCAGGTCGAAAGCGTCGAAGTAGCGGTGGGCGAACTCGCAGTCGAGCTCGACGATCCAGGGAGGATTCTCGAAGATGCCACCCTTCGCGATCGCCGCCAGGATCCCCTCGGTGGTACGGAGGTAGGTCTTGGCGAAAACCGCCCGCCAGTCGCCGGCGCGGTGGAGAGCGCGCCACCGCCTGGTCATCTCGTCGATGACCTGTTCGATGGTTTCGCACCGGGGTGCCGGCGAGCCCACCGGTTACAGCGCGATCCGGGACAGGGTGCTGTCGCCCGTGTTGACCACCCAGACCGAGTCGGCGTCAGCCGCCACGTGCAGGGGACTCGACCCCACCCGGATCGTGCGCTGCAGCTGGCCGCTCCGGTCCTCGATCTGTGACACCGTGCCCTCGGACTGGTTCGCGACCCAGAGCGAACCCCGTGCCAGCACCATGCCGCTGGCTTCGGTCCCTGCGGTAGCCGTCCCGAGGACCTTTCCCGTCGACGGGTCGAGTCGGAAGATCGTGGATGTCTGGCACGTGTCCTGGACCCACACAGTGGTGTCGTCGGCGACGATCCGGCCCGGGCATTCGCCGGAGGAGCCGTCGCCGACGACGGCATTCGACGTGGTGTCGACGCGGGCCACGTTGGAGTTGGCTCCGTCGGTCACCCACAGCGTCCCAGCGCCGTAGGCGAGATAGGTGGGCTTGCCCCGTACGCGCACAGGGGTCATCGCCCCGGTCGCCGGGTCGATACGCATCACGACCCCGTCGCCCTCGACGCTCACCCACACCGCACCAGCGGCCACGATCACCGTGTGGGGCTGTGACCCGACCTTGTACGTGGCGGTCACGGCGTTCGTGGCCGGGTCGACGCGGGCGAGGGTGCCCGCCTCCGGTACGACGGCCCACACAGCTCCGGCGCCCACGGCCAGCGCCACGGAGCCGTCGCCGGCTCCCACTCTCACCGTGTTCGTGATGCGGGTCGTGGGCACGTCGAACCTGGCGACGGTGGCGCTGTCCAGGCCGAGCCACACCGTGCCCTCGGCCGTGCCGATCGACTGCGTGCCAACGCCCAGTTCGAACGTGGGAACCTCAGGCGGCGGGACGGCGCGGTCGCCGCTCCCTCCTCCACGGAGGAGCGACGCGGCGGCGGCGATCACGACGACGAGCGCCAGGGCCGCTGCGGCAAGGACGGCGGGCCGGCGGGGCCACGGACCGGCCGCAGTCGGCGCGGCCGTGATCTTCGGCCCTGCCGGCATCGGCGCCGGCATGGCGGCCGCCGCCCCGGTCGATGCCGCTTCGGTGGGAGCCGCAGGCGCAGGTGTCACCACCATGGCGGAGGGAACGACGCCAGAGGCCGACAGCACGGCTCCCAGGGCCACTGCGTGCTTGGGGTGGACGTCGACGGCCACCGGCCTGCCGATGGCGGCGGCGACGAGCTGGCCCACGAGCGGGATTCGGGAGGATCCGCCCACGAGCAGCACCACCTTGACCTTGGCGGGTTCCACGCCGGTGGAGCGGATCGACCGTTCCAGCGCGGAGATGGTGTCGGCCAGGGTGGGCCGGATCATGCCCTCGAACTCGCCGCGAGTCAGGCGAATCTCGGTCTGGACCGACGGGAGGAGCACGGGGATGGAGACCTCCGTGTCGGCCGAGAGCGCCTCCTTCGCCGTCGTGCACTCAGTGCGGAGGCGGGCCATGGCTTTCAGAGCCGCGGGGTCCTCGGGATCGAGTTTCGCCAGGGCGGCGCCCACGAAGCCGGACACGTGGGCGAGCACCGCCTCGTCGAAGTCGATGCCCCCCAGCCGCTCGATACCCTCCGGCTCTCCCCACGAGGGTGAAGCCGTCCTCGGTCCTGGCCAGGACTGTCGCGTCGAAGGTGCCGCCGCCGAGGTCGTAGATCGCCACCATCTCGCCCGGTTCCACACGCTCTGTCGCCGCGTAGTGCAGTGCCGCGGCCTCCGGCTCGGTGACGAGCCTCGGATCCCGCCCGGACAAGCCGGCCGAGCGCACCGCCTGGCGGAGGAGGTCGGTCTTGTAGGGCCCCCAGTTCGCCGGGTACGTGACGGCGATGCGGTCGGGCGGCGAGCCCTGCTGGGCGGTGGCCTCTGCGACGACGTGGCGCAGGAGCTGAGACGTCAGCGCATCGGCCGACCAGGGTGCCCCTCCGAGCAGTATCGCGGTGGTATCCCCGAAGCGACGCTTGAACTCGCGCGCCAGCCGACCGGGCTCGACGAGCCCTCGCCGTGCTGCGGCGTCCCCGACGAGCCAAGAGCCGTCCTCGCGGAAGAACAGGAGGGACGGAATGGCGGCGGCATGGTGGCCGAGCGAGACGATCTCGGCCCGTCCGTCCCGGGCCACGGCGACCGCCGAGAACGTCGTCCCGAGGTCGACTCCGAGGCAGTAGCCCACGGGCGGGATCGTACAGGGCTGCTCGAGCGGCCAGGATGGTGCACATGCCCGCCGAACCGGCCCCGGGAACCGATGCGGCGGTGGTGTCTCCGGCGTTCACCGAGCTGCTGACCCTGCTGACGCAGGTCGCCGAGCTCTGCCTCGCCCGGGGCCGGGGGGACCTCGCCGAGCGGCTGAACGCCCGCCGGGACTTCGTGGCGACGCCGTCCGTGCGCGTCGTCGTGGCGGGGGACTACAAGGCCGGCAAGAGCACGCTGGTGAACGCCTTGGTCGGTATGGAGCTGTGCCCGGTCGACGACGACGTGGCGACCGTCGTGCCGACCTTCGTCCGCTACGCGGAGGAGCCGACCGTCCTGGTTCGCTCCGACGGCCACGAGGGCGCGCCCGTCACGGCGAGCGTACCGTTCGATCAGCTCTCGGACCATGTGTCCGAGAAGGGCAATCCGGCCAACCGCCGCGGGCTTCGATCGGTCGAGGTCGGCGTGCCGTCGGCGCTGCTGCGGGACGGCATCGTGCTGGTCGACACGCCGGGAGTTGGAGGTCTCGGCTCCGAGTACACCGCGGCCACCCTCGCCTCCCTCTCGATGGCGCACGCCGTCCTCTTCGTTTCCGACGCCACGCAGGAGTACACAGCGCCGGAGCTGGAGTTCCTTGCCGCCGCTCGCAAGGCCTGCCCGGTGGTCATGCCCGTGCTCACGAAGGTCGACCTCTTCCCCGACTGGGAGGTGGTCAGGGCCAACGACGAAGCGTGGCTGGCCCATGCCGACCTCGACCCCGAGCTGGTGACGATATCGGCCGGTTTGTCGCTACGGGGCCGGCATGCTGCCCGGCTCGACCTCGAGGCCGAATCGGGCCTGGCGGCGCTGATCGACCGGCTGCACGAGCTGGGCCGGCGGGGACGGGCCCACATGGCGGTGACCGCCGCGGCTGACGTCCATTCGGTGATCGGCCAGCTGGCGGCACCGCTGCGGGCCGAGCAGGACGCCCTCACCGATCCGGAAGCCGTGCTGGCCGAGCTCGTCGCTGCGGAGGACGAAGGCCGCCGGCTGGCAGGCGGCGCGGCAGAGTGGTTGCTGATCCTCGACGACGGCATCAGCGAGCTGGACGACGAGATCGAGCAGGAGCTCTCCAGACGTTTGCGCGACGTCCAGCGGGAGGCCGCGCAGACGGTGACCACGACCGACCCCTCGTCCACATGGGATGAGTTCGAGGCCAACCTGATTCGTCACACGAGTGCCCAGGTCGGCGCCGGATCCCAGCTCCTCGTCGACGGGGCGAACCAGCTGGCCACGCGCATCGCAGAGCACTTCGTGCAGCACGAGGCCACCATCGCTCCGACGCTGTCAGGTCCCGCCTCCGAACCGGCCTCCGCCGAAAGCCTCAGCTTCGACAACAGCAGCCGGACGGCCTGGCGGAGCGAGATACTCGAGGCGGGCTGGGGTGGTGTGGGGGCAATGGCCGACATCGTCGGGGTGCTCTCCATCAGCGTCCTCAACCCCTTTGCGCTGGTGGTGGGTGTGCTCATGAGCGGAAGGTCGCTGCGCCAGGCGCGCCAGCGCGAGCTCGAAAACAGTCGCAAGCAGGCCATGGAAGCTGTCGTCCGCTACATCACCGACGCCAAGCAGCAAGCCGATCGCGAACGGCAGTTGGCGTTGCGTCGGATCCGCCGCGATCTGCGGAGCAGCTACCAACGCCGTGCGGACGGGCTGTACCGGTCGGCCAGGGACTCCGTCATCGCCGCCCGTCGCGGGCTGGAGGCGGACCATGCCGGCCGAGAGAAGCGCGCCGCCCAGATCGCGGCCGAGCTGGCACACCTCCTGGCCTTCGACGAGCGGGCGGAGGAGCTGGCTGCCGCCAATCGTCCTGTCGAAGGAACCGGCAGCTGACCGGGTTCATTGCCGAGGTACGCGCCGTTGTGCGAATGGCGCAGACGGTCTACTCCGGGACACCGGCCGAGCGCGGCGTGTCCGAGATCCATACCCGGCTGGAGGGACCGCTTCGTGTCGCGGTGTCAGGGAAGATCAAGGCGGGGAAGTCGACCCTGCTGAACGCCCTCGTCGGCGACGAGCTGGCTCCGACCGACGCCAGCGAATGCACCCGGTTCGTCTGGTGGTTCCACGACGGCTTGACCTACCGGGCCGTGGTGCACCCCCGGCACGGAGACCCGGTGGCGGTACCCTTCTCCCGCGACGCAGGTGCGATCCAGGTTGATCTGGGCCGGTTCGAACCATCCGACGTCGAGCGGCTCGAGATCGAGTGGCCGAGCAAGGCGCTCCGGACCATGACGCTGATCGACACCCCGGGGATCGCTTCCGCCACCCCGGGACTCGCCGAGGCCGCCCGCGACTTCCTCGCGCCCGAGGACGAGCGCCCGGCGCCCGCTGACGCCGTCCTGTACCTGATGCGTCATGTCCATTCCGCCGACGTGCGTTTCCTCGAGGCGTTCCATGATGACGAGTACGCCCACGCCAGTCCGCTCAACACGATCGCCGTCCTGTCCCGAGCCGACGAGCTGGGCGTGGCCCGGCCCGACGCCATGGAGTCAGCGGAACGGGTCGCTGACCGTTACCGCCAGGACCACAAGCTACGGCGGCTGTGCCAGGCCGTGGTTCCTGTCGCGGGGTTGCTCGCCCAGGCGGCGGTCACCCTACGAGAGCAGGAGTACCGCCTCGTTTGCCAGCTCGTCGAGCTTCCGGCTGCGGAGCTGGACGAGCTCCTCCTCTCCGTCGGCCGTTTCAGCCTCCGGCCGTCATCGGTGGCGTCCAGCCAGCGTGCCGCTCTGCTTCGGCGTTTCGGTCTGTACGGGGTCCGGCTCGCCTGCGCCTTGGTGCGGGACGGGTCGGCGACCACGGCCAGCCAGCTCTCGGCCGCCCTGCTCCGAGCGAGCCGGCTCGAGGAGCTACGAGACCTTTTGGCGTCGCAGTTCGCCGCCCGCCGGGATCTCCTCAAGGGCAGGGCTGCGCTGCTCGCCCTCGACGCCGTTGTGCAGCGCCACCCGGTCCGCGGGAGTGAGGCGGTGGACGCCGCCGTCGAGCGCATTCAGTCGGGAGCGCACGAGCTGGCCGAGGTGCGCCTGCTCAATGCCTTGCGCACCGGGGCGGTGGTCCTGCGCGAGCCGGACGCCGCCGAGGCAGAGCGACTACTCGGGGGCGACGGCGCCGAGCCACACCGTCGGCTCGGGCTCCCTCCCGGCGCCGACGGGCGCTCGATGTCCGCCGCCGTCTCCGAGGCGCTGGCGCGATGGCAGCGGCGAGCTGAGAACCCCCTTGCGCCGGCGGCGTCGGTGAACGCCGCCCGAGTGGTGGTGCGGACCTGTGAGGGACTCGTGTCGGAGCTCGGCGCGGTGAGGACCGAGCGCTCCCGGTGACGCAAGGGCGAGCGGCGCCAGGCCCCCACGTCAACGCTTCTAGCTGCGCTAGAGCCGTCGGTCCGACCGATATGAGGCAAGTTTGGGCCGACTGATTTGTTCGCGTCCCCGGGTCACTGTGGCGGGGCGTGGTGGACCAAGGTCGCGGCGGCGGGTGTTTTGGCG
>Ga0247719_1000579_pt1:5000-20761 | contig 20761 bp, 19 predicted proteins | sample 41E_DmetaG_FD_189046 | JGI IMG/M metagenome (GOLD analysis project Ga0247719, IMG submission 189046) | Soil microbial communities from hillslope of Landscape Evolution Observatory, University of Arizona, Oracle, AZ, United States - 4-1-E_D | ecosystem: Engineered > Artificial...
CCCAGGTCAACCCGGTCTGCGCCTTCAACCGATGGCCGTGGATGTAATAATTCAGGCCTCCGTAAAGCTCGTGATAAAGGTCGCCACGGCCCCGGGTAGTGACATTTTCGTAGCGGGCCAGGCGCAGCCCGTTGCGATACTCGCTTTTTAGGAAGGTGTAGCGACCGGCGAGCTGAAGGCTATCGGTGAGTTTCAGCCAAGGCAGGGCAGTCGCACCCACGCCATCGCTTTGCCCGAGGAACCCGTCGGCGCCGACGAAATCGCCGGAGAATCCCCAGCGGCCCGCATCGAGAAGCAAGACGAGGGCCCCGATATGCTCGAACGGGCGGGTGAAGTCGCTGTCCGCATCGGGCTTGTTGTTGTAGACATAATCGGCGCGCAGCGTCGCCCGCTTGACGCCGAGCGCCTGGGCAAGGTCGTGGCCGACGCTGGCCAGCCAGAAATAGCCTGCGTCGAATTCGCCCAGGCCCCGGTTGCGCCGTCCGCCGCTGTAGATGCCGCTATTGTAGCTCCACTTGCCGCCGCGGCCGCTGAAGCTCACTCCGGGAGCATATTCCTCGGTGAACCAGAAGTTGTTGGCGACATTGCTGCGATCGATCGTCAGCAGCTCGTTCGACGAAGTCGCGCCGTCGAGCGTGAACTTGACCGAATGCTTGCCCGCCGTGAGGCGCGCCGCTTCGCTGAACCGCCAGGCGATGTAGGCGTCGGTCAGGCGGCTGAACAGCGGCCCTCCCTCGAGGTCCAGGTCAGCCTCTAGGTGCGCATCCAGCCTTTCGAACATCCTGGCGCGAGCACCGGCACGGGCCCTTCGCGCCACCAGGTCGCTGCCATCGCCGATTGCAGAATCGAGAACATAATGGTCGAGGTGCAGCCGGCCGACCAGCCGAAACTCGTTGAGCACATCGGCCTCGGAGTCCTTGTGAAGAGTCATGGCGCTCCAAAGCGGCTCCAGACGACTGGGGCTTTTCTCCTTGGGCGCGGGTGCATCGACCGGGGCCGACTGAACCTCATCCTCGGCCGGCGCCGGCGTCTCGCCGGAACCCTGCGTCAACGCCGAACCAAGCATCGTCGCACCGATTGCGAGCGCCGTCAGATCCATCCCTGCTGTCCCATGTCCTTGCCACCCTGCGGTTAGGTGCGGCCGGCGTCAGGCGCATGACTCGATGTTTGCATTTTTGTTACGGTCAAACAAAAGGGCGGCAGACCAAAGTCCGCCGCCACTGTTGCATGGCTCTAGACGCGGTCACGCCGCCGGTGCGACATCGCCTTCTTCGGCGGCCGGGCGAACACGCCGCGTTCGGCGACGCGGCGGCGGCGCGTCCTCTTCGACAGTGCCGGGATCATCGGCGCCGATCGCCGGCGGAAGAACGTCCATCGCAATCCGCTCGTCCGCGCCAGCAAGCGCCGGAGCGCCGTTGCGCTCGCCGCCGTCCTGCGGCGATCGCTCGCGATCGAACCGGCGGCCGCGATCGCGGCGCTGAGGTCGCTCCGGCCGGCCGTCGCCGTCCGAAGCTTCAGTGCCCTGATCGTCGGACGAATCGCCGAATTCCTCGTCGCCATCGTCGTCGTCGAGGTCCTCGCCCCGCTGGCGACGCTGTTCCCCGTAGCGGGCGCGGCTCTCACCGAGCAGGCGATGGTAATGTTCCGCATATTGCAGATAATATTCGGTCTGGACCCGGTCGCCGGCGAGCTGCGAATCGCGCGCCAGGCTCTTGTATTTTTCCAGAAGCTGAGCGGCGTTGCCGCGCTGCCTATTGTCCTGGCGGTTGCCCTGCGGTCCGCCGAGATTCTGGCCCCGTTGCCCGCCGCGGCCGCGCCGGCGGCCGCCCTGTCGATTATTGATCAAATGCCTACTTCCCTAAATGCAGAAGCTAGTCCCCGCTTTGGCCGGTCAGACAGACGCCAGGGGGCGGTCTGACCTATCGTTCCGAGCAGCGCTCACGCGCGAGCAAACGGCCGATTGCGTCGGGGGTAGAACGAGGCGCGCCTGAGCTTTCTTCGAACAGCGGACCCGGTCCTGAGACAGTCATGTAGTGACGAATTCCACCAATTCCAAGCGATTTCGTTCAAACCCAGGTTAGCAGCACGGCGCGGTCGCGGCCGGCGAAATCCTGGGCAATCCGGCCTGCCAGCGCCTGGCCGGCGAACAGTTCGAGCACCTGGCTTGCCTGATCGTGACCGATCTCGACGGCGGCCAGGCCGCGCCTGTCGAGCAAGGCTGGAAGCTGCGGGGCCAGCACCCGATAGGCGTCGAGTCCCTCCGCGCCGGCGAACAGCGCCTCGTCGGGCTCGAATTCGCGAACGCCCGGCCCGAGCTCGGCGCCTTCGGCAACGTAGGGTGGATTGCACAGGATAAGATCGAACCGCTCGTTAATCCCGTCGGCCCAGTTGCCGAGCCGGAATTCGGCACGGTCCTCGAACCCCAGACGGCGCGCGTTCGACGCGGCATAGGACATGGCCCGGCGTGACAGGTCGACGCCGATCCCGGTCGCTTTTGGCCACACGTCGAGGGCGGCGAGCAGGAGGGTGCCGGGGCCGGTGCCAAGGTCGAGAATCCGCCTTGGCGGGTCGATCCCTTCGAAATGCTGAATCGAGCAGGATATGAGCACTTCGCTGTCGGGCCGCGGCACGAGAACGCCGGGGCCGACATGCAGATCGATGTTCCAGAAGGCTCGGCGGCCGGTGATATAGGCAATGGGTTCGCCGGACTTGCGCCGCTCGACCATTTTCCAGAAACGATCGGGCACCTTGCGGTCGGGTGGGGACAGCAGCAGCCTATCGCGGTCGATGTGCAGCGCTTCGGCCATCAGCAATTCGGCATCGAGTCGGGCGGTATCGCTCGATTTGGCGAGCATCTGGGTTGCGCGGGCGAGCGCTCGCGGGATGGTGGACATCAATCGGCGAAACGCCGGGCGAGCGCATTCAGTCCCGATTGAATCTCGCTTTCCGCAATCCAGAGGCCGCCGAGCATGACGCCGGCGCGTCGCTGGACGTTGGCGACGTCGGCCAGCGGATTCGCCTCGAGCAGGATCAGGTCTGCCCTCGCGCCCGCTGCGATCACACCGTGGCTTTCGTCGCCCAGGAATTGCCCGACGTTTCGTGTTCCGGTCGCCAGCGCCTCGAACGGCGTCAACCCAGCCTCGACCAGGATGCGCAGCTCGTGGTGGATGGCAAAGCCGGGAACGTTGAACCATTGCGGCGAATCCGAGCCGAGCAGCAGGCCAGCGCCGCCGTCGTGCATCGCCTTGATCAGCCGCGAGCGAAGCTCAACGAAGCGCCGCGCCTGAACGCCGTTCCATTGCGGGCTGGATTGCAGATTGGCGCGAGCGGCGACCCAGCTCTCGCGCATCGGTCGTGGCACGAAACGCAGCTCATCCCGGCCCGCAAGGAGGTTTCCAGGGTCGTGAAGCATGACATGGTGGACCAGGCTTTCGGTAGGCACCTGCCAGCTACCTGCCTCCCGAGTCCGTCGGACGGCCTCGGTGATCCGGCTTTCGTCCGCACGCACACTCTGGGCATAGCCGAAGAATCCGGGTTCGCCGGCCTCGGCTCCAGGGGCGAGGAGCAGCGCCATGTAGCCGTCGAGATGATCGACGGTGCGCTGCTCGGCAGCCAGGGCTCGGAGGATCCCGACCGCATCGGGGACATGGCCGCCGAACGGAATCTGGGCGACACGCGCAGCCTCGGCGATCGCATCGTAGCGCGGCCGGTCGAGGCCGGGGTGAATCTTGAGGAAGTCGTAGCCGGCCGCAGACTGATCGACGACCATGCGCCTGCCCGCTTCCGGCGAAGTGACGCTGTTGCCATTGAACGAGGGCCCCGACAGGAGCAGCCGCGGAGAGAGCAATTGCCCGCGCTCGGCGCGTTCGCGGAGCTCGAGATGATGCGGCGCCCCGAGCATCGAGCGGGCGAAGGTGATGCCATTGGCGACGTACAGAAACAGAACGTCGCGCGTCCATTGCACCTGCTGCGGATTGGGCGGCACATGCGCATGCATTTCGGCGAGGCCGGGCATTAGATAGCGGCCGGTGCCATCGATCTGCGGCAAGTCGGCGGGAAGCGTCGTGACCGCAGTCGCGCCAATCGATTCGATACGGCCATCGCGAACCACCACGGTCCGGCCCGGGATGACGCGCTCGCTGTCCATCGGCACTACGGTAACGTTCACGAAGGCGATCGGCCCGGGTCGGGTGGCAGCCGCGGCAGGAGCGATTAGGTGGGCGAGCGCGAGGAGCGCGAAAAGCAGCGGTTTCATGGCGCACATTGTCCCCGCGCGGGGCGTCGGGCGCAAGCAGCGCCTCGGCGAGGCGTCAGGCCTCTTCGACCTGCGACAAGCGCTGCGCTTCGTCCTCGGCGGTGAGGGCGTCGGTCAGTTCGCCCAGGGCTTCGCCTTCGAGCACTTGCTCGAGCTTGTGCAGGGTCAGGTTGATTCGGTGATCGGTCACCCGCCCCTGCGGGAAATTATAGGTGCGAATGCGCTCCGACCGGTCGCCGGAACCGACCATCGACTTGCGCGCTCCGGCACGCTCGCTGGCGAGGCGCTCGCGCTCCATTTCGAACAGCCGAGTCCGGAGCACCTTCAAGGCCTTGGCCTTGTTCTTGTGCTGCGACTTCTCGTCCTGCTGGATGACGACCAGGCCGGTCGGAAGATGGGTTATTCGAACCGCGCTGTCGGTGGTGTTGACCGACTGGCCGCCCGGGCCCGACGAGCGATAGACGTCGATCCGCAAGTCCTTCTCGTCGATATGGACGTCGACATCCTCGGCTTCGGGAAGGACAGCGACGGTCGCCGCGGAGGTGTGGATCCGTCCGCCGCTTTCGGTCACGGGCACGCGCTGGACCCGGTGGACCCCGCTTTCGAACTTCAGCTTGGCGAACACGCCGGCGCCGCTGATCGAAGCGATGGCTTCCTTGTAGCCGCCGACTTCCGATGCGCTCGCCGAGATCAGCTCGAATCGCCAGCCCTGGACCTCGGAGAAGCGCTGGTACATGCGCAGAAGATCGCCGGCGAACAGGGCCGCCTCGTCGCCGCCGGTGCCGGCGCGCACCTCGAGCATCGCCGCGCGCTCATCGGCGGCGTCGCGGGGCAGTAGCTTGAGGGCGAGCGCCCGCTCCGCATCGGGCAGCTTGCGTCGGATTTCCTCGGCCTCATGCTCGGCCATTTCGCGCAGTTCGGGCTCGGCCGTGGGATCGGCGACCAGCCCGGTCAGCACGTCGAGCTCGGCGCGCAGCCGGCGGACCTCGCGGGCGGCCGCGGCGACCGGCTCGATCTGCGCATATTCCTTCGACAGCCGAACGAACTCGTCGGGAGCAACATCGCCGCGCGCCATGGCGTCGGCAAGCTCATGCTTCTTGGCCTCGATCGAAGCGATCCGTTCCGACGAGATCCGAGTCACGCCAGCAAGGCCTTGGCCAAATCGGCAAGTGGAACCGAACGCTGCTCGCCAGTGGCGAGCTCCTTGAGCTGGACTTCGGCGCGGTCGAGCTCCTCGTCGCCGAGGATGGCCGCATAGCGGGCCCCGGACGAATCGGCACGGCTCAGCCTCTTCTTCATGTTGCCGCGATAGGCCATGTCGGCGGTGACTCCGCTTCGCCTCAACTCGGCGAGCAGGCGCAATGCTTCCGCTTCGGCCCGCTCCCCAAGCGGAACAATGACGATATCGGGCGTTTCGCGCTTGGGCGCGTCGATCATCATCGCCAGCCGCTCGATCCCGGCCGCCCAGCCGACCGCCGGCGTGTGCGATCCGCCCAGCGCCTCGATCAGCCCGTCGTAGCGGCCGCCGGCGAGGACAGCGCCCTGTGCGCCCAGCCGGTCGGTGACAAACTCGAACGCGGTATGGCGATAGTAATCGAGGCCGCGGACCAATCGTGGCGCTCGTTCCCAGCGAATTCCGGCGGCATCGATCCCGGCCGTCACCTCGGCGAAGAAATCGGCTGCTTCAGCCGTGAGGAAATCGTCGATCACCGGAGCGCTGTCGACCACCGGCCAGTCCTGGTGCGCCTTGCTGTCGAGGATCCGCAAGGGATTGCGCCCCAGCCGCGCCCGGCTGTCATCGCTCAGTGCGGTGGCATGGGCCGAAAAATGCTCGAACAACGCGCTTCGCCACGAATCGCGAGTCTCGGGATCGCCGAGCGTGTTGAGCTTGAGCACTGCCGTCTCGCCGAGGCCGAGCTCCTTCAGAAGCTGGTCGGCGAAGGCGAGCAGCTCGACGTCGGCGGCGGCTTCGCCGGCGCCGATCACTTCTGCATCGAGCTGGTGGAATTGGCGGAAGCGGCCCTTCTGCGGCCGCTCGTAGCGGAAGGCGGGGCCGTGAGTCGCGACCTTGAGCGGAGCGAACTGCTGCCAGCCTTCGGACAAGTAAGCGCGGCAGATCCCGGCCGTGAACTCGGGCCGCAGCGTGACCGACTCGCCGCCGCGGTCATCGAACGAATACATTTCCTTGGAGACGACGTCGGTCGTCTCGCCGAGCGAGCGGGCGAAGACGGCGGTGTTTTCGAGCACCGGCACCTCGACCCGCTTGAAGCCGAACAACTGGCGCACGCGGTCGAACGTCGCGACCACCGTGGCCAGTCGGTCGGCATCTTCCCCAATCAGGCTCTGGGTCCCCCGGACCGGCTGAAGCGTGGCCATCGCCGCGCCCTTGCACATTTTTCCGCCGTTCGGGAAGCGTCCGCGAGCTAAGGCTGGGGCGGCTGCTCCGGCTGCGCCGGCGGCGCCTGCTCCTGCTGGCGGCGCTGCATCTGCTGGCGGAAGAAGCGCGGTGGCGGCAGGAACAATTTGCGGAAGGTAACGCTGACCGTGCGGCCGAGCGGGTCGAGCAGGTCAGCTTGGTAGCCGAATGGCACGTCGCCTGCCGAATCGCGCACCCGCGGCTTTGAATCAAGGAGGTTGTTGACCTCCAGCCGAACCGAGCTGCCGCGCATCCAGGGATGGCGCGTGACCAGCTCCAGCCGCTCGCCGAGGTTGGCGAACAGGCGCAGATCGAAGGTGGCGAGCGGCGAGAAGCGCAGCGACTCGCCAGCGGCGGTGTCGACCCGGGTTCCGCCGCGCCAGTTGGCGGATGTAAAGGCGCCAAGGCCATTGTTCATCCAGCCGGCCCGAGCCTCGAGCTCGTGCCGTGGCCGGCCGCCGAATTGGCCGACCGCTTCGCCGCGCAGATAGTCGAGCCGAGGCAAACCGTCGCGGATAGTCACTTCGTCGACCAGGTTTGCGGTGTGGGTCAGCGAGAAGGTGAGCCGGCCGCCCTGCTGGCCGCCGCCGAACATCCCGCCGCCGGGCCCGCCGCCGAAGCGGAAGCCCTGGCCACCGCTTGGGCCGCCACCACCTGGACCGCCGCCCGGCCGGCCCTGCGGAGTGCCGTCAGCTCCCCGTGGTCGCTGCGGGATCGGGATGCCCATGGCCGCGGCGCGCTCGCGCAGCCGCTGGATGGTTTCCGGCGAGGGCGGCGACGAGCGCAGCGGCCGGGTGAAGTCGAATCCCCAGCGCAAGGTGTCGCGGCGCGCGCCGTCGAAATTGACCGGCCGGAGGTCGACTCCGGTTAGCTCGCCGTCGGCGTTACGGACGAATCGGTCGGGGAAGGCCGCTTCGAGCGCTGCGCTTGCCCCCGGGAGACCCGACACCGGCCGGTCGAGCCGCGAGCGCACATATTCGGCGCGCAGGCGAAGGTCGGTTTGTTCCAGCGGCCGCCAGTTGCCGCCGAGCTTGAGGACATTGCGCTTGTCGGCGAGCAAGTCGGGATTGCCGCCGGTGATCGCGGTCACCAGCACCGTTTCGCCGCGGGTGAAGTCGAACACGCGCGAACCGGGCGTTTCGAGGATCGGGTCGCCGAGCTGCTGTACGCTTGGAGCGCCTTCCTCGCGGGTCCAGCTGGCGATCAGGTTGAGCCGGTCGACAGGCGACCAGTTCGCCCCGGCGCCGTAGGTGACCAGGCTGCCGAAGTCCGACAATTGCTCGAGCTCGGCATTGGCATTGAGGGTGAGGTTGCCAAGCGCTCCCAGATCGCTGTCGCGGCGGGAGACGGGCAGGTCGAAATTGGCCGAGGCGCTGCCTGCGGTTCGGCCCAGCGAGTTGGAGCTGGAGACTCCCAGGCGCCGGCGCTCGCTGTCGAGGTGGAGCGCGCTTGCGCCCACCCGGAAGGTCACTCCGGCATCGCCAGCCGGCAGTGCGAAGAGCCTGCCATTGGCCGTGACATTGGTGGTTCCGGACGAGCGATTGGTCCGCGCGCGGTCGGTGACGGCTTGAGTGCGGTCGGTTTCGGTGACGCTTCGCACCAGCTCGCCATTGCCGGTCGCAGACCAGCGCCAACCGCCGCCACCGACCCAGTTCAATGCGAAGCCCGCTCCCGCGCTGTCGCTCGAGGTCTGGCGTTCCAGCGCCCCGAGCAAGGCCTCGTCGAGCCCGATCAGGGACCGGCCCTCGCTATGCTCGAGCTCCGCGTTGACCGTTGCCGAAACATCGCCGAGCACCGTTCGGTTGACGGTGGCGGCTCCGCGCACCAGCCGCCGCGAGCCGAGCAGCGACCGCGCGGTTCGCCGATCGCGGGCGCCGGGCTCGATCGGCTGGCGGAGCGCGATGTCCCGCTCGGCCTCGGTCAACATGCTGTTGCCTTCGGCGCGCAGGTTGATCGTCGTCCGGCCATTGTCGCCGATCATCAGCCGGGTGAGATCGACATTGCCACCGGCATAGCCGCCCTCGGTAGCAACGCGCGGCTGGATTGCGGCCACCGTCGAGCGAAAGCGCGGGCGAAGGACGATGTTCACCACCCGCTGGTCGGCGCGAAAGCCATATTTGAGCGCGACTTCCTCGGGCAGCACCTCGACCCGAAGGATCGCCTCGGTCGGGATGTCACGAAGCTCGCGGAAGCCGGAGACACGCTGGCCGTCGAGCAGCATGATCGGCCGCCCGCCGCCGCCGCGGCCGCGGGCGCTGCCGATCTGCGGAGCGATGGCTTCGAGCAATTCGGAGATGCTGGTCGCGCCTGTCGCGCGGATGTCGCGTGCGTTGAGCACGTTTTCGGGCGGAATGTCGCCAATCACGATTCCCCGCCGCTGGCCGGTAACGACGATGTCGTCTTCGTCAAACTCGTCGATGGGCTGTGCCGCCGCCGGCTGGGCAACGGCGACGGGCTGCGAGGGCGGCGGCGCCTCCGCCGCTGGATCCTGGGCGGCGGCCGGGGCGGCGAGGCCGAAGGCGAGGGAGGTCGAGACTAGCAGATAGCGGCGGGCGGTCATCATCATCCTTTTGTTCTTGGCTCGCAGGCGGCGCCCTGCTGGTGCGCGAAAGTTGAACCTGCCATGTATCGCTCGGTTGCATCGACGAACGGGAGTCTGACGAGGATGAACGGCAAGATCGCGCTGGCTGCGGCGCTGTTGCTGGCGGGCTGCGCCGGCGGGGCCGAATCGGTCGAGCGAGCCGCCCCGCTTGGCGGCGGGGGAGCGCAAGCGGAGAGGGAAACCCGGCTGGCGCTGGCGATGATCGAGCGGCACAATCCGAGGCTCAACGCGGTGATCGCGGTCGATCCCACCGCGATCGACCAGGCGCGGGCGATCGATGCCCGCCCGGTGCGAGGGCCGCTCGGCGGGCTTCCGGTGCTGATCAAGGACAATATCGACACCGCCGGGCCGTTGCCGACCACGGCCGGAAGCCTGGCGCTGGCCGGCAACGTCACCGGCCGCGACGCCCCCCTGGTCGCCAAGCTGCGCGAAGCCGGGGCGGTAATCATCGGCAAGGCCAACCTCAGCGAATGGGCGAACATCCGAAGCAGCGATTCCATCTCCGGCTGGAGCGCTCTCGGCGGCCAGGTCCGCAACCCCCATGCGCTCGACCGCAACCCGTGCGGATCGTCGAGCGGAAGCGCGGTCGCGGTCGCTTCGGGAATGGTGCGCCTGGCGGTCGGCACCGAGACCGACGGATCGATCACCTGCCCGGCCGCGGTCAACGGCGTCGTCGGATTCAAGCCGACCGTCGGCCTGGTCAGCCGCACCGGCATCATCCCGATCAGCGTCAGCCAGGACACGGCCGGGCCGATGGCGATCAGCGTCCGCGACGCGGCAATGCTTCTGACCGCAATGGCCGGAAGTGATCCCGCCGACCCGGCCACCGCCGAGGCCGACCGGCGAAAGGTCGATTATGGCACGGCGCTCGAGGCGAACGCGCTTCGCGGCCGGCGCATCGGCGTCATGCGCTTCGCTTCGGGCTTCGGCACCAACGCTGCGTTCGAGGCGGCGCTGGCCGTGCTCCGGGCCCAGGGCGCCGAGCTTGTCGAGATCAAGGAGGGGCCGCGGCGAAGCGCCTTTGGCGCCGACGAGTTCAAGGTTCTGCTGACTGAGTTCAAGGCCGGCCTCAACGCGTATCTGGCGACAACTCCGCCGAGCGTCACCACGCGCACGCTCGCCGACGTCATCGCCTTCAACCAGGCGAATGCGCCGGCCGAAATGCCGCTGTTCGGCCAGGACATTTTCGAGCAGGCCGAAGCGACCAGGGGCCTCGACGACCCCGATTATCGAAAGGCGCGGGCAGCGAGCCTCAAGGCGACCGGCGAGGAGGGGATCGACAAATTGCTGCGCGACCATCGGGTCGAGGCTCTGGTCGGTCCCACCATGCCGCCGGCGTGGAAGATCGACGCGGTCAACGGCGACACGATTTCGGGCGGCGGAGCGGGCGGCCTGGCGGCGGTCTCCGGCTATCCGCACCTCACCGTGCCGATGGGGCTGGTCAGGGGCCTGCCGGTGGGCCTGAGCTTCATCGGCCCGAAATGGTCCGACTCGCTGATCCTCTCGCTCGGCCATTCCTTCGAGCAAGGGCGAGGGCCTCTCGCTCCGCCCGAGATGATCGACTCCATCGAGCGGCGCCCCGACATCGCCCGAGCGCTCGAGCCCGCGCGCTAGATCGGTTGGGTCGCTGGGCGCATTTCCCGAGGTGGCGTGCAGTCGCGTCAATGTTGTTGGGCTGCAACGCTGTGAGTCATTGGATGTTTCGGCAAGCCATCAAGCGTCAGGTGAACAGGCGCTCAGGCCGGCGATGCGTGAGCCCGGAGTTGCTGCTCAACGAACGTCAGCCAATGATAATCGAAATCACCGTCGAGGTCGCGGTACTGAGAAATCTTCGCAAGCCGCACCTCATCGCAAATCGTCACGATTCGGCCGTCGCAGGCGATCAAGCCATCGGAGATGAGCGCGGACCACATGCGGCTGGCGTGAACCGGCGTAATACCGGCGAAGTCCGCCACCTGCTCGCGCGTCAGATGCAGGTAGAACATGTTCTGCACCGTGCGGTCTGCCGAGCGCAGGCGATGCAAGATGTCGAGCAACAGAAAAGCGACGCGCCCTTTCGCCGAGTTCCTGCCGAGACTCACAAGCCGATCGCCTGCGGTGATCCGCTCGGCCTGCGCGAACATATACATGATTGCCGTCAGGCGAGGCATTGAAAATAGCTGCGCAAGCATCTGCTTGGAGAACGGGGAGATCACCGAATCGGAAAGGGTTTTGATATCTTCCGCGTGGTGCCGCATCGGGATGCTCGGCATGGCTAGCAGGTCGCCGGGAAAATGCAGCCGCCGGACCTGGTGGATGCCGTCCGGAAAGCTGCTGTAGCTTATGACCCAACCGGTCATCAGCACATAGGCGTGATCGGCTGGATCGCCTGCCCTGGCGACGACATGACCTCTGCGCACGCGCGTCGGACGCTGCTGAAGATGTTCAAGGAACTCCAACTCCTCGGTGCTTATCCGGAAGCGCTTTCGCACCCGATCGACAAACGCTGCCACACGCCAGCTCCTAGCCCGATAGCTTCGTCATGCATTGAGAAAGCACGTAACAAATATCATGCCGCGGAACTCGGCAGCAAGGATGATGCATTGTGTCCTTAGGCCAAGGAACTGGTGGAGGATGACAATGTCGTCTCAAATCGCGCTCGACACAGCAGTTACTCGCCGTCGACTCGTTCAAGTAGCCGGAGTTACGCTCGTGAGCACGGTTGTGCTGGGCGCAGGCGGCTGCGCTCCGGCAATGCAGGCGCTCGGCGCACCTGCCTTTCCGCGCGTGGACACCGGCCCCATTTCCCCGATGACCGTGGCGGGAGTGCCGGTCGGCGCGTTGAACGGAGGCACCAAGCCCATCTACGTCGCCCCTCCCGGCAACATGGATCCGCTCACGCATTCGGTCGCCGACACGTTGTTCTGGGGCGACATCATGATGGAGCATGCGATGTTTTTCGTAATGCTCATGCCAGGACCGGAACTGGCGGGTCCCCGAGGCGAAGCGGAGCGGTTCCAGCGCCAGTTCAGCGATCACCTGACAAATTTGCGCCGCGGCAGGATGGGGCCAGGCGATCACGTTACGCTCAACAATCGCACGTTGAGCCTTGCCAACGCCTTTATTGATTACAAGGCGCGGATGGAGGCGGCTCAGACCAGTGGTCAGATGCGCTCGCTCGTCTGGCCGATGTTCTTCAGCCACACCCGCAAAGAGGCGGCCCGTTTCACGCGCCGTCTCGCCCAGCTCAACCGGGGCGATGCAAGTTTCGACCGGCGTGAGGTGGTGCCCTTCTGGGCCGACAAGATGGAAGAGCATTCTCTCTTCGTCGACCATCTTCTCGAACCGAGCGAGAAGGCGCTAAAGGGGGTCGCCCAGACAGCAGCGGCGGCTTTCGATAAGCTGGAGGACGCACCGGTCACAAGCAAGGATCCGGCGATGGCGGCCGTCCAGACCATCATCGATTTCAAGACTGCGGCCGAGAAGGGAATCCAGGCGGGTCAGATCAAGAGCATTATCCACCCGGCGCTTGCCGACCATGTCCGGCGCGAGGCGGTGCGTTTCAAGGACGAGCTTACGCGCGCCGCCTGAGTGTCATCAGGCCGGAGCCTTTTGACTCGACTTCGGCTGGGCCTGGCAGTGCAGCATCGTCCTGTCCGGTCCAGCTTATCGAAGCGAGCGCAACTGTCCGCAGTGGGTCGAAGCTGACGCCCCCTTCACGAATGACGGATCAACCCGGCCGCACCGCCCCCGCCCACGGGCACCGCAGGGCGCTTGCCGGCATTCCATCCCGCCCAGCCAGTCAGCGCCCCGAGGACAAAGCCATCGGCAATCGCACCGCTATCACCAGCAGAGAGCGGAAATCAGGTTCGGCGCAGAGGCTCGTGGCCGGTACATGACCGCCGCTGGCTCCTCTGGCACTTAGGCCCATTCCGAGCGTTGGCGAATGACACAATCACAGGGAGTATTGAAATGAACATCGACACGCTTGCCGGCGAAGGCACCCGGACCAAGGGCCGGTTCAAGGAATCGCTCGGCGATGCGGTTGGAGATTCAGAACTTCAGCGCGACGGCGTTGCGGACCAGCTCGCCGGCAGCACGCGAAAGGCATTCGGCTCCTTGAAGGACTTCGCCCGGGATCAGCCGGTGATCGCCTTCGCGGCGGCGGTCGTGATCGGGATCGCGCTGCTTGGCGGAATTCGCGGCAGATAATGGGCTGAAGCTCGAGAATTGGAGCTCGAGCTTTTGCCGAAAACTGCGATCGGTGAAGTGGCCGTTTAGAGCCCTTTCGTCGCCCCTACCGAGGCCTGACCGTATCGGCTAAAGTCGAACCGAAATGAAAGATTCATTTGCACGGCAAGTCGCGGCGATGGGAGACGAGGATCTCATCCGAGCGATTTTGGCGGAAGTCAGCCGAATTACGAACATGGGTTTCGTCGCCGTCGCGCGGGTTACCGATGAGCGCTGGATCGCCTGCCAGGTGGCCGACGAGATAGAGTTTGGATTGAAGCCGGGCGACGAGCTCGAGATTCAGACGACCATTTGCAATGAAATCAGGCAATGCGGACGTTCGGTCGTCATCGACCATGTCGACGCCGACGCCGAGTGGCGACGCCACCCCGTGCCGGCGCGGTACGGGTTCCAAAGCTATGCATCCTTTCCGATCGTTCTCGCCGATGGCAGCTTTTACGGAACGCTGTGCGCGATCGATCCCAACCCTCGCGCCCTGAGCGCCCGGGCAATGGTTGCGGTCCTGCGTCGGCAGGCCGAGAGGATTGCCGAGATAATCTCGTCGAAAAACAGTCCCAGGCAGGAAGGACCGGTGAATAAACCGAAGCAATCCGCCTAGTTTCGCACGCTAATGCCGTCCGCGCCTGAAAAAGACGGTGGCTAGGCCGCGAGCCTGAGGCCGGCGATGGCCAGGACGATCACCAGGATCAGAACCACCCGGACCGGAGTCGCCGGCTCGCCGAACCACAGCATTCCGACCGCGACCGTCCCGACCGCCCCGATCGCCCCCCATACGGCATAAGCGGTGCCCATCGGGATGGTCCTGGCGGCATATTCGAGCAGGGCCATGCTGATCGCCACCGAGGCGAGGAAGGCGATGGTCCAGGGGATGTTGCGGAAGCCGTCGACGAAGCGCAGCGAGGTGGTGAAGCCGATTTCGAACAATCCGCCGAGGATCAACCAGAACCAGGCCATGTCTTTCTCCTAAGTGGCGGCTTCGAGGACCGGGCTCGCTTCCTCCGGCCGGCGGGCGGCGAGGAAGCAGCCGGCGACAATCATGACCGCGCCGGCAAGCGTGAAGGGCGACACGCTTTCGGCAAAGAACAGCCAGCCGAGCAGGGCCGCCCACAGGAAGCTCGTATATTCGGTGGCGGCTAGATAGCTCGCCTCGGCGCGGGCATAGGCCCAGGACAGGAGCAGCAGCGAGCTGGTCGCAAGCAGTGCCGCGAGGAAGATCAACGGCCATCGGTCGGCCGGGGGAAGGTCGATTCCGACGATCGGCACGAGGGCGGCAAGCACGAGCGTGACGATAAGGCTCTGGAAGAAGGCGATCTCGTTCGGGCCGGCGACGAGCGCCTGGCGGCGCATGATGATGATGTTGAGCGCGTAGCAGACCGCCGAGGCGAGGATGGCGAGGCTGCCGATGGTCGCTTCGCGGCCGAGATCGGCCTGGGCCTGGCCGATGAAGATCACCATCACTCCGCAAAAGGCGACCACCGACGCAGCGACGGTGCGCTTGCCGACCCTCTCCTTGAGCAAGGCGGCGGCGAGGTAGAGGGCGATCAGCGGCGAGATGAAGGCAAGCGCGATCGCCTGGGCGAGCGGCACCCGACCGAGGCCCCAGAAGAAGAGGAAGCCCATCACCGTCGAAAGCAGGCCGCGAATGACGTGGATCTTCATCGTTGGGCGCGATGGCCAGCCGCGGCGGCCGGGCAGGTAGAGCGCGCCGGACAGGAACACCCCGATCAGGTTGCGCCAGAACATGGTGGCGAAGGTGCTGATGGCGATCACCAGCCCCTTCATCACCGCGTCCATGCCGGAGAACAAAGCGATGCCGAGCATCCCGACGAGGAAGGCGGCGGTGTGGGCGGGACGGGGTGCGGGCATCGCCGCGGCGCCTAGCCGCGAACTGGCCGGCGGAGAAGGAGGCTTATTCGGCCGCGTGGAGGGTTGGTGCGGTCATCGCCGCTTCGAGCTCGGCGGCCTTGGCCTCGACGAGGCGGACGATATGGTCGACCATCTCCTCGTCGCGGACGTGGTGGTCGGTGACCCCCGACAGATAGACCATATGCTTGCCCTGGCCGCCGCCGGTGATGCCGATGTCGGTCTCGCGCGCTTCGCCCGGGCCGTTGACGACGCAGCCGAGCACGGAGAGCGACATCGGCGTCTTTATGTGCTGCAGCCGCTCCTCGAGCGTCTGGACGGTGCGGATGACGTCGAAGCCCTGGCGGGCGCAGCTCGGGCAGGAGACGACCCGCACCCCGCGGCTGCGGATTCCA
>Ga0247719_1000580_pt1 | contig 20755 bp, 16 predicted proteins | sample 41E_DmetaG_FD_189046 | JGI IMG/M metagenome (GOLD analysis project Ga0247719, IMG submission 189046) | Soil microbial communities from hillslope of Landscape Evolution Observatory, University of Arizona, Oracle, AZ, United States - 4-1-E_D | ecosystem: Engineered > Artificial ecosystem >...
TGTTACGGCCCGCCGCGGTGCCCTGCCCGGCCTCGCAGGAGGCCGGGCAGGGGTTCACGCGCGGTTCTGGGCCGTGCGCGAACTAGTCGCCCATCGAGCTGATCGAGTGCCAATCAACCATCAGATAGCCAGTCGGCGCAATCCCCGCAGCTAGACTGGCGCAGTTGGCGCCGGATTGCGTCAGAAGATAGGAATTGCCAGGGACCGTTTTCCACGAGGTCGGGATACCCGATCCCTTGGTCGGAGCAGGATTGCAGACCGCCGGACGACCAATCTCGGTGCCGTCGCCGCCGGTTTCGTCTTCATATTCCGTGACATAGCTATGCGCCGGATTTGCACCTGCCCTGCCGGGGATCGACCCGGGCTCCATCGCATCGCAATGCAGCTCGTAGGTTACGCTGGTGAGATTATATTCCACCAGCGCATGAATGGTTCGGTTTGCCGGGTTGATGCTGAAGCCGATCAACGTTCCATTGCCGTCGTTCTCGGTGTCCGTGATCTCCACGAGACGACCGATCCAATACCACATGGCGTTGGGCAGTTTGTTCGGCGTGTTAAACGAATTGTCGGCATTCGCGATGCATTGCAGTTCCAACGGCCCCGGCGCGGGGGGTACCGGCCGCCTCGCGGACGCAGCTGAGATCGGTGCGAGGCTGGTAATCACGAGGGCGGCAGCTCCCGCCAGAAGTGCTCTTTTCATGACTCGGTCTTCCTCTTCTTCGGTAAGAGATAACGCCCCCGCGAGCCGTGATTTTTGCGACTCGTTCGCGCTAATAATTTGTTAACCCTTTGGAAAAACGCCCGTAACTTATCGAAAGTTAAGTGAGCGAGGTTAATCGCGGGCGCCGCCCCGTTTTGGCACGGAAATCCGCCGTTTCCGTGCAACCCCCTGATTTGAATTAGTCAAAAAGATTTGGGCATTTCGGCTCAAGCCCTGCGGCTGCCGCCGATCAGTTCGTCGGCACGCATGGCGAGTTCGGTCCGATTCGCGACTCGGGCCTTGTCGAAAATGGAATGAAGATAGACCTTAACCGTCCCCTCGGTGACCCCCAGGCGGCGGGCGATCTCCCGGTTGCGGAGCCCTTTCCGAACCAGTCCGACCAGTTCGCATTCGCGCGGAGTGAGTGCGGGCCCGACGCGTGCCGGTGCTGCCGGGCGGGGTGGCCGGCGCTCGAGATCCGGATCGATCCAGCAATCTCCGGAGCGGACCGTTTCCAGGCAGTCGAGCAGGAGCGCTGGGTCGGAGCTCTTGAGCAGGATTCCTTCGACCTTGAGCGCCAGGGCCTCCGCAAATCCCTTGTCGTCGATCGACGCGGTCAGCAGTACCACCGGCAGGGGGTCGCCACGCTCGCGCAATCGGCGAAGGACGTCGAGACCGGTGCCACCTGGCATCTGGATGTCGAGAATGACGATTTCGGGCCGATGACGGTCGATCGCGGCAATCGCCTCCTCGCCGCTGCGAGCCATTGCAACCAGGTCGTAGCCGCTGCCGCCGAGCAGCGAACTCACCGCCGCCTGGATCATCGGGTGGTCGTCGGCGAGCAGGACGCGAGTCACGCGGCATCACCGAGCGGCAGGGTGATCGTCACGGTGGTGCCGTCGCCGCGGCTGACCAAGGCCAGCGTTCCGCTCGCCTCGTCGACCCGCTCGCGAAGCGACCGGGGCTCCTCTTTCGCCAGCCGGTCGTCGACCGTCCCGTCGTTGCTGACGTCAAGCCGGAGCCGATTCTGGTCGGCCGACAACGCGACTCGGACGGAACGGGCGCTGCCATGGCGGACGGCATTGGCGACGGCTTCCCGGACCAAATGGTGCGTATCGAGGTGAATGCGCATCGGCGCTCCGGCGTCCGGCACGTCCGCCGAGAAGGCGCAGGAGATGTCCCATTGCTGCGCCAGCCGTTCGCACAGCCGATGAAGGTCGGCGGCGAGACAGGGAAGTGCGACCTTCTCGTTGCGCAAGGCGCCGATCGCGGCCCTGAGCTCCTGCTGTTCGTGGAGCATCAGCTGCTTGAGGTCCTTGAGGTCGCCCTCGACCTCGGTGCCGCTGCGCGCGGCGCGCCTGATCGCTTCGATCCGGAACGTCGCGCCGGCGAGGAACTGGACAATGCTGTCGTGAAGGTCACGAGCGAGCGATAGCCGCGCCTGATTGCCCGCGCTGTCCTGAACCGCGGCGAGCAGCGCGTGCCGGTCCAAATAGCTGGCGACCGCCGCCCGGACACGGTCGCCAACGTCGAGATGATCGATGCCGAGGTCGGCGACGCTGCCCAGGAACAGGCCTCCCTGGCCGCTGTCGCAGCGGATCGGGACGGCAAGGCCCTCGTCGAGGCCGAAACGCCGAAGCAAAGCTTCGTCCACGGCCTCGCCGGCAGCGAGAAAGCGCATTCGGCGGCCCGGCGACCGAGCCAGGGCCCGGTTCCGGGCAAGGTCGAACAGGCAGGGCCGGCGGGGGAATTGGTTGTCCTGCCCAACCCCGTCGATCGGCTGGCGACTGACCGTGCCGCCAGTGCAATGCACCGCCACCAGTTCGCCAGAGCTCGCGCCCTGCCAAATCAGCAGCCCGGAAGCCGCTTCGGTCCTCTCGACGGTCGAGCGGATCGCCCGCTCCAGCGGCGGATCGTCCAGCGACGGGTGCGGCAGGAAATCCTCGATCGGCTCGGACGAGGCGAGGCCCTGGTTGACTCCGAACCAGATGAGCAGGCCCGACAGGATCACGAGGTGGCCGCTGCGAATGATGAAGCGCTGAACCTCGAACTCGGTGTCGCCGATGTCTCGCGCGAGAAGGCCCGCGGCCATGTAGAGGGCAATGACGGCGACCGCGGTCAAAGCGGTCTCGCGCCAGCTCCAGCGGATCGCCGCCGACAGGATGAGGAAGACGAAAAAGACGAAAAACGGGCTGGTATAGCCCTCGGTGGTGAGCACCAGGGCAGTGAAGACCGCGATATCGAGCAGATGGACCGGCGCCGCGAGCTTCGCGTCGAGCCACCAGTTGCGATAAGTGAGGGCAAGCACGGCCAGCGCCGATGCGACATAGAAGATGAGCAGGCCGTAGGTGGCCGTGGCCGCCTGCGCCGGCTGGCTTCGGTCGATCCAGATGGCGAGCAGGAAGACGGCAGCGAACAGCAGGCGCCCGAGCGCGATGACCCGTCCCGACCGGCGCCTGAGCACATCCCCGAACATCTGCTACGCAGCCCCCAGCCGAACCGCGTTCAAACTCCGCCAGATAGCGCCGAAGTCAAGCCTCGGTCGACCGGTCGGGAGCACGGTCAGGCGGGTGGCGCGCCTCGATTTCGCTCTTCAGCCTGGCCGATGCCGTCACCCGTGACGAGTCACGCGACAGCCCGAGCGCCTCGGCGACCGGTTGCCCGAGCAGCGAATCGCCGAGCGCCAAGAGCACAAGCCATTGGGTCGTCTCGGGGACGTCATGGCCCTCGTGGCCGACGGAAAGACCCCGGACCAGTTGGCCGATCGCCTCGAGGATCGGGTCGAGCGCGTCGCGGTTGCCGGTGAGGATCATCCAGGCGGCGAGCGCGCCCGCCCCCTCGCGGCCGAAGGCGTCGAACGTCTTGTCGACGATCTCGCGCGGGTCGGCCTTGCCCTCGCGGGCGAGCTCGACGCTTCGGGCGATGCTTCCCGTCACCTGCGCCGCGATCGACCGCGCAAGCTCGGCCTGGAGCCCGGCGGCGGAGCCGAAATGATGAATCACATTGGCGTGGGTCCGACCGACCCGAGCCGCCACCGCCTTGAGCGTCACCGCCTGCGGCCCCTCCTCGATCAGCAGCGCCCGGGCCGCCTCGAGCGCGGCCGCGCGGCTGTCTTCGGGAGCGAGGCGTCTACCGCTTATTGACATCTTTGTAAGTTATTATAGCCTCTGCCGATGACCAGTGCGATTCTGCCGACTCCCCAAGACCTGACCATTACTCCGCGCGATCGCCGATTCGAGCGCGGCGAGCTCGAGCAGCGCCTGTGGCACGGCGGTCGGGTCGAAGCCACTGCCATCTACAACGCGCTTTCGGCGACCTTCCCGGTCGGTGAAGCATTTTTCGTCGAGAGCGTCCGCAAGTTCGCCGACGGCGCGCCGGCCAAGCTCGCCGAGGAGATCCGGGGCTTTACTACCCAGGAAGCGATCCACAGCCGCGAGCATGCCGCCTTCAACGGCCGAGCGGCGGACGCCGGCTACGACTTGACGAAGCTTGACCAGCGGGTCGACGAGCGCCTGGCGATCACTCGGGCGAAACCGCCGATCGTCAGCCTCGCCGCGACGATGGCGCTCGAGCATTTCACTGCGATCCTCGCCCACCAGCTGCTTGCCAATCCCCGCCACCTCGATGGAGCGGACGGGCAAGCGGCCGAGCTGTGGCGCTGGCACGCCTGCGAAGAGATCGAGCACAAGGGCGTCGCCTACGACACCTGGCTCCACGCCACCCGCGACTGGAGCCGGTGGAAACGCTGGAACGTCAAGGCGAAGGTCATGCTTTACATAACCCGCAACTTCGTCGTCGACCGCACCGCCGGCGCGCTCGAGCTGATGCGCCAGGATGGCGTGAGCGGCGTTCGCCCCTGGGCGAAACTGCTGTGGTATGTCTGGGTCCGGCCCGGCATGTTCCGCAAGGTGGCGATGGCCTGGGCCAAATTCTTCCTGCCCGGATTCCACCCCTGGAACGAGGACGACCGGCATTTGCTTCGCGCCTATGACAGCAGTCCCGGTGCCACGTCGGCGCCCAAGCCGCGGAAGACGGTGAGGCGGGCCGTCTGATCAGGCTGCCAGCGCCTCATCCGCATCCTGGCCGCGAACTGCGAGCCGCAGCCTGAGCAGCCGCGCCGGCACTTCGATCCCGCGCGCGCAGCTCATCCTCGGAGCAGTGATCCCGACCGGCTCGAAGCCGAGCTTCTCCAGCACCCGGGCCGAGGCCGGGTTGTCGAGGAAGTGCGAGGCTTCCAGCTGCTCCAGGCGAAGCGTCCGGGCGATGTCGACCAGCGCCGTGCCGGCTTCGGTCGCATAGCCGCGATTCCAGAAGGGCCGGGCGATCCAATAGCCCATTTCGACGAGGCCCGAAGGCCGCCGGCCGAGTCCGCAGGCGCCGACGAGACGCGGCGCGGCGTCGGTTCGCTCGAAGATCAGCAGCGAGGGAAGCACTGGATCCCTCGGGCTGGCGAGGAACGCCTCGGCGTCGCGGAGGGTGTACGGCCATGGCGCGGTCGCAAGGTTGCGAACGATTGCCAAGTCGGCAATCGCCTCGGCCAGCGCCGGCGCGTCGTCCGCCCAGCCCGGGCGGAGCAGCAGCCTTGGAGTCCTCGCGAACATTGTCATTCTCCTCCCGAGGGCCGTGAAGCCGCTTCGTGACAGTTTCGGGAGAAGAAAAAGAAAGGGAGAAGAGGGGGCTTCCCTCTTCTCCCGTCGAGGTCCGAAGACCTTCCTTGGGCTGCCCCCTCCTGGGGCGGCCCTTTAGCGACCTGCCCCTATTCGTTCGCTCCGGCTGCCGACGGCATGACATGCACGTACTTGCGGCCGAGCTTGCCGTCGCGAAACGCGACGCAGCCGTCGGTAAGGGCGAAAAGGGTGTGATCCTTGCCCATACCGACGCCCGTTCCGGGGTGCCATTTGGTGCCGCGCTGGCGCACGATGATGTTGCCGGCCCGGGCTGCCTGCCCGCCGAACAGCTTCACGCCGAGGCGCTTGCTCTCACTGTCGCGGCCGTTCCGTGACGAGCCGCCTGCCTTTTTATGTGCCATGTCGAATTACTTCTCTTTCGAGCTTTTCTTGGAGGCGCCCTTAGCAGGTGCAGCATCCTTTGTCGATGTCTTCTCGGCCTTAGGAGCCGCCTTCTTGCCTTCGGTCTTGGCGTCAGCCGACTTTTCGGACGGGGCCTTCACGGCCTTCTTCGAGGCTGCGGCCTTCGCGGGTGCAGCATCGGCGGCCGGGGCAGCATCGGCGGCGGGGGCCGCTTCGCTCCTGGGCTTCGCCGCCTTCTTCTCTTCCTTGCCGATGGCGACGATCTTGAGGATCGTGTGCTGCTGGCGGTGCCCTTTCTTGCGGCGGTAATTGTGGCGCCGCTTCTTCTTGAACACCGTGACCTTCTCGCCCTTCGCCTGAGCGATGATTTCGGCGGCAACGGTCAGCCCGTCGGTCGACTTGAGATCCGATCCGTCGCCGGCAAGCAGGACGTCGCCGAGGGTGACTCGGTCCCCGGCATTGCCATCCAGCTTCTCGACGACGATCTTGTCCCCGGCGGCGACGCGATATTGCTTGCCGCCAGTGCGCACGACTGCGAACATTGGCCTTGTCTCTTCCAATAACCCAGGGCGCGGAAAGCTCGGCTCCCGCGCGGAAAGCGTGCCGCCTATGGCAGCGGTCCCGCCCTGTCAACGGCGGAGTGACGCGGCAGGCCTGTGGCGAAGTGGTCACAGTGCGGCACTTGCGGCAATGGCGCGCAACTAAAGCCTTGCCTAGGCGCGGTTTTAGTCATTCCCTGCATCCAGCCGGTTGCGAGCTTCCGCCTGCGCCGGGCCCAGACACGGGGGATTCGTATGATTCGTACCATCGCCGCTCGCGCTTTGCTCCTCGCCGGCCTCAGCCCCATCGGTCTGGCCGCGCCCGCCCTCGCCCAGCAGAATCAGGCCGAGGTGCCCGAGGCTTCTGCGGAAACCACCGCGCAACGGGATGCTGACGCGACCATCGTCGTGACCGGCACTCGGCGAACCGACCGAACCGTGGCCAACAGCACTGTCCCGGTGGATGTGCTGACGGCCGACGACCTGACCCAGACCGGCTTCACCGAGGTCAACCGCGCGCTTGCCCAGGAAGTGCCGAGCTTCAACTTCCCGCAGCCGTCGATCACGGACGGCACCGACGTCATCCGGCCAGCGACCCTTCGCGGAATGTGGCCGGATCACACCTTGGTGCTGATCAACGGCAAGCGTCGCCACACTTCGGCGCTGCTCAATATCAACGGGTCGGTCGGGCGCGGTGCCGCTGCAGTGGACACCAACCTCATCCCGTCGATCGCTTTGTCGCGGGTGGAAATCCTGCGCGACGGCGCGGCCGCGCAATATGGCTCGGACGCGATCGGCGGAGTGATCAACTTCCATCTGCGCAGCGCTCCCAGCGGCGGACGCGCGACCGCGACCTACGGACAATATTTCACGTCCGTCGAGGGCGTTCAAACCTATTCCGGCGTTCAGGTCGGGCCCGGCAACACGCCGGTTTTTGCGCCGGACAGCACGGCGGGCACCCCAATTCTAGCGCTGGATTACACTGGCAGGGATCGGAAGCGCCGCGACGGCCAGACGCTGACCCTTGCCGGCGTCATGGGCTTCGGCATCGGAACTGGAGGAAGCTTCAACATTGCCGCCGAATTCCAGGACCGCAATGACACGAACCGAACCGGTGCTGACCCGCGTCAACAATTCTTCTCAATCGGCAGCGCGCTCGATCCGCGGGAGCTCACCTTCAATCGCTTCAGCCACCGCTTCGGCGATCCCGAAACCCGCGACACGAAGGTGTTCGCCAATTTCGCAATGCCGCTCGCGGTCGACGCCGAAGTCTACAGCTTCGTCACCTACAACGACCGCCAGGGCGAAAGTGCTGGTTTTTATCGTCTCGCTCGCGATGCCCGCAACGTCCCGGCCATCTACCCTGAGGGCTTCCTGCCGCTAATCGTCACCGACACCGACGATTATGCCGGGACCTTGGGGCTGCGCGGTTCGGTCGGCGGCTGGCGCTGGGATGCGTCGGGCCAGTACGGCATGGACCGGGTCGATTTCACGATCGAGAACAGCCTCAACCGCTCGTTCGGCGCCGCGTCGCAGACGACCTTCGATTCCGGGGGCCTCAAATATGACCAGGCCCTGTTCAACGTCGATTTCAGCCGCGACATCGGCATTCAATTCGCCGAAAAAACGACGCTGTCGGTCGGTGCCGAGTATCGCCAGGAAGGCTTCGACATTCGCCCGGGCGAACCCGCCAGCTACGAGAGCGGCCCGGCAGGCGGCGCCGCCGGTGCCCAGGTCTTCCCGGGATTCCGGCCGATCATCGGTGGCCAGCGTGTCGACCGGCGCCGGACGCGCAACAACCAGTCGCTCTATGGCGAAATCGACACCGACCTGTCGCGCATGTTCAACGTCCAGCTCGCGCTGCGCTATGAGCATTACAGCGATTTCGGTTCGGACCTGAACTGGAAGATTGCGTCTCGTGTCGAGCCGACCGACGGGTTTGCCCTGCGCGGGTCGATTTCGACCGGTTTCCGGGCGCCCTCGTTGCAGCAGCAATATTATGCTGCGCAGGCGACCAACAACGTCGGCGGAGTCCTGCTCGAAACCGTCACTTTGCCGGTCAACAACCCCGTCGCCCAAGCCCTCGGGTCGAGCCCACTCGAGCCCGAGCAATCGAAGAATTACTCGGCAGGCCTAGTCGTCACCGCGATTCCTCGACTCAATGTCACGCTCGACGCCTACCAGGTGGAAATCGACGATCGGATCGTCGTGACCGAAAACCTCGGCGCCTTTGGAACCGCCGCGCAGCAGACCGCAGTGCGCAATATCCTGGCGGCAGCGGGGTTCCCGACGGTTACCGCCGCCCGATTCTTCATCAACGGCATCGACACGCGCACGCGCGGTCTCGACCTCGTCGCCACCTACCGGCCGCCGGTGGACTTCGCACGAGTCGCGCTGACCGGCGGGCTCAACCTCAACAAGACCAAGATCACCCGCAATGCCGCGGCCCCGGGACCGCTCGCGAACGTTCCGGGCCTGATCCTGTTCGGCCGCCGCGAGTCGCTGCGCATGACCCACGGCCAGCCTCGCAGCAAGCTCAACTTCTCGGCCGATGTCGATAGCGGCTGGGTCGGCGGAACGTTGCGGGTCAACCGCTACGGCCGCGTGCTGGCGGCGGACAACGATCCGTTCAACGACGTGCCGATGTCGCCCAAGACCATCACCGACCTCGAGCTGCGCTTTTCGCCCTTCGGCGACCGGGCCACCCTCGCGATCGGCGGCAACAACATCTTCGACGTCTATCCCGACAATGTGCCGCGTGGACGGATGATCGACCCGGCGACCGGGCTTCCGCGCAACCAGGGCGCAACCAATTACGTGACCCCATTCAGCAGCTTCTCGCCGTTCGGGTTCAACGGCCGCTACCTCTACAGCCGGCTGTCGGTGAATTTCTAGACGTCAGGAGCGGGGAGGGGGACACCCTCCCCTTCCTAGTGCCGGTGAACGGGGCGCAGCTCGTAGCGCCCGCCGACGAAACGGTCGAACATGGCAGCGATCGCCGGGTGGTCGACGGGCTCGTCGCTATCGTCCGGGATCAGATTCTGCTGGCTGACGTAAGCGACGTAGCTGGTTTCCTCGTTTTCGGCGAGGAGATGGTAGAACGGCTGGTCCCGGGACGGCCGGATGTCCTCCGGGATCGCCTCGTACCATTCCTCGCTGTTGGCGAATGCCGGGTCGACGTCGAAGATCACGCCGCGGAAATCGAACAAGCGGTGGCGGACGACATCGCCGATTCCGAAGCGCGCTCGACGCACCGAGATTGGCTGTCCTTCCGGGTTCATGGGCGGGAAACGATTGATGTGCGACATGGCTGCAATCTAGGAAGCGCGCAAGGCTAGGCAAGCACAAGCGGCGCTGCTAGAGGCGCGCCCGACCTGGCCGGTCTCTCGGTCCGAGCGCCTTGCAGACATTGCGGAGAGGTGGCTGAGTGGTCGAAAGCACCGCACTCGAAATGCGGCGTACGGGCAACCGTACCGTGGGTTCGAATCCCACCCTCTCCGCCATCTAGCCGCCAGCCGCGCTCAGATTTGCGCGCCGTCGGCTTGCCGATCGCTCAGCCCGACCGCGCGCACCCTGAGGGTGGCGAGCGCCGCAACCAATAGTGCGGCGGCGGCGAAGGCCATCGTCCAGATCGGCTCGTCCGGGAAGAATGCCTTCATGATCGATCCCATGACGGTCGCCACCAGGAGCTGCGGGACGACGATGAAGATATTGAACAGCCCCATGTAGACGCCGAGCTTGCGCTGCGGCAGGGTGGAGGCGAGGATGGCGTAGGGCATGGCAAGGATCGATGCCCAGGCGATGCCGACGCCGACCTCGGCCAGCAGGAGGTGCTGGGGGTCGCGGAGCAGGAAGAAGCTGGCATAGCCGGCAGCGCCGCACAGCAGGCCGACGGCGTGCGTTTTCACCTTGCCGATACGCCGCGCGAGAAATGGCAGAAGCATCAGCGCGGTGAGCGCGGCGACGCCGTTATAGACGGCGAACAGGACTCCCACCCAGTTTCCGGCACTCTGGTAACCGGCGCTCGCCGGGTCCGGGGAGTTGAAGAAATATTGGGCGACGACCGGCGTCGTGTTGATCCACATGATGAAGAGCGCCGACCAGCTGAAGAACTGGACAAGGGCGAGCTGCTTCATCACCGGCGGCATTCCGGCAAAGTCGCCGACAATGCTGGCCAGCATGTTGCTGCCGCGGCCGCGCCTCGCATAAGTGATGGCAAGTGCGCTCAAGGCGCCGTAGCCGACCAGCAGCGCGCCGAGCAGGTACATCTCCTTTTCCAGGCCCAGCCCGGCAACCGAGACCAGCACCGCGGCGCCGGCCGCAACCCAGGCAAGGCTGCCGCGGAACGTGCGCGCGCCAAGCGCTCGGACGGTGTCCTCGCTGCTCGGATGATGCGCGTCGTCGCCATAGGCGGCGAGCTCGTCGGGGGCATATTCGCGGGTGGTCAGGACCGTCCACAGCACAGCCAGGAACAATGCGCCGCCCCCGAACCAGAAGCTCCAGCGGACCGTGTCGGGGACGCTGGCGTCGCCGGCGAGATTGGACACTCCGAGATGCTCGAGCGCCCAAGGGAAAATCGAGCCGACGACCGCGCCGACGCCGATGAAGGCGGTCTGCACTGCATAGCCGGCCGTATGCTGTTCCTTGTCAAGCATGTCGCCGACGAAGGCGCGGAACGGCTCCATTGAGATGTTGAGGCTGGCATCGAGCACCCACAGCAGGATCGCCGCGAGCAACAAGACCTCGGACAGCGGCATGATGAACAGCGACAAAGCGGCGAGGATCGCCCCGGCGAGAAAATAGGGCCGCCGCCGGCCAAGGCGCCCGAGCCAGGTGCGATCGCTGAGGAAGCCGACGATGGGCTGGACGAGGAGGCCGGTCAGCGGCGCCGCGATCCATAACGCGGGCAGGTCATCGAGGCTTGCTCCCAGCGACTGGAAGACCCGGCTCATGTTTGCGTTCTGAAGGGCGAAGCCGATTTGAATCCCGAAGAAGCCGAACGAGATGTTCCACAGCCCAGTCCATTTTTGCCGTGGCTTGGTCTTGCGGGCCGTCGCCATAGCCGTCGCTTCGTCCATATGCCCGCCTCCCGTCATCGCTCCCGCTCGCGACGCTGGCAGGTTAAACCGCCGATGCCAACGCCTCCGGTGCGTTGTGCGGTGCAACAGCATAGGTATTCATGGGCACGGCCAAGTTGCGAGCTGGATACCGGTCAGGGCACACTAGAGCCGCGAACCTTCAGGCACACCGGCAGAAGCTGGCTTGCGGTCGTCTCGTCCTCAATCCGCTTGATGAGAGCCTCGACCAATGCCACACCGGCGGCCTTGGCGTCCTGCGCGACGGTCGTGAGTGGCGGATTGGCGTAGATTGCCGCCGCAAGGTCATCGAAGCCGACCACCGAGACGTCGCCGGGAACGTTGAGGCCAAGTTCCTGAAGGGCGTGCATGGCGCCGATTGCGGCGAGGTCGGACGAGGCGAAAATGCCGTCGGGGAGGGGGCCCCGCCGAGCGAGCTCCGCGACCGCCGCGCGTCCCTCGGCTTCGCTTGGGCCGGCCGGCACCGCGAGTGCTTTGTCGACTGTTGTTCCGGCCTGCTTATGTGCGCGGCAATAGCCTTCCCATCGGTCGCGAAACTCTGGGTATGCCTCCGTCGCCGTGCCGATGAAGGCGACGCGGCGGCGGCCGACGTCGAACAGATGGCGGGTCGCGTCATACCCGCCTTGCTCATTGTCCGAACCGACGACGGCACCAAACTCGGCGGCGCGTGGATTGCCCCAGCAAATGAAGTGGGTTCCGTGTGCCACCAGCTGCTCCAGTCGCGGCCGGTGCAGCAGATAGTCGCCATATCCCAGCAGGATGATTCCGTCGGCCTTTCGGCTGTCCTCATAATCAACGTGCCAGTCATCGCTGAGCTGCTGAAAACTGATGAGCAGGTCATATTCACGCGCTGCGCAGGCGCGGACCATCGAGCCGAGCATCGAGAGGTAGAACGGGTTGATCAAAGTGTCGTCCGGTGTCGCGTCCTCAAAGAAGAGGGCAGCAAGGGTGCGGGCATGGCGCCGGCGCAGCCCCGACGCATTCTTGTCCACCTTGTAGTGGAGCTGCTCGGCGGCGGCGAGCACTCGCGCCCGGGTTTCGGCGCTGACCGACGGATTGCCGCTCAGCGCACGTGACACCGTCGGCTGGGACACTCCCGCGATCGCCGCGATGTCGAACGAAGTTGGGCGCCGGCTGATCATGACAAGCCCAGCGTAAGTCGCGTGAATACGTATGTATAGCTGCTCCTGCCGTTCCGCCGGGCGGAACTGCTGATATCGTGTGCGATGGAGAGAGGCTTGTCGGGACATGGGCGATTTCAGCCGTGACCGCAGCCGCACGAGGGGGAACGAAATCACATGAGCGCCACCAACTCACGTTCGCTGCTTGCGAGTGCGGCAAGCCCGTTGGCAATCTGCACGGCATTGATGGTCAGCACGTCGCCTGCGCTCGCGCAGACCACGCCGCAGCCGGACGTCGATGCGACAGCCGCAGAGCCGACGCAGCAAGAAGCTGCATCACCGGCGCCGGCGCAGACTGAGGGCGAAGCGATCGTCGTCACCGGATTTCGCGCCGCCCTCCAGTCTGCGGTCAACACGAAGAAGCGTCAGGAGCAGATCGTTGAATCGGTGACCGCGGAAGACATCGGCAAGCTGCCCGACGCGTCGATCGGCGAATCGATTGCACGGCTTCCCGGCGTGACATCGCAGCGTACGCAGGGGCGAGCAAACGTCATTGCCGTCCGCGGCTTCGGGCCCGACTTTTCCCAGACGCTGCTCAACGGCCGCGAGCAGACTTCGACGGGAGACAATCGCGGCGTCGAATTCGACCAATACCCGTCGGAAGTCGTCAGCCAGGTGGTGGTCTACAAGACGCCCTCGGCCAGCCTGGTAGGGCAGGGCCTGGTCGGCACCATCGACATCCGGACCATCCGTCCGCTTGACGTGGGGAGCCGGGTGATCGCCATCGGCGCGCGCGGGAATTATGCCGATATTGGCAAGCTGAACGCCGGCTCGACTGACAAGGGCTTCCGGGTCAACGGGACGTTCGTCGACAAGTTCGCGGACGACACGATGGGCATCGCTCTTGCTGCGTCGTACGTCGACGAACCCTACCACAACCAGGAATATAATTCGTGGGGCTTCTTTACGCCTGACTCGACCGGCAATGTGCTGCCTGCTGGTTTCAAGCCCTTCGTCACCTCAACCGGTCTGAAGCGCTATGGAGTCAACGGCACCTTTCAGGCGGAGCTGTCGCCGCTGGTGACCCTGACCGCCGACGGTTTTTATTCGAACTTCAACGACGATCAGTCGAAGCGCGGCATCGAGCTTCCGGTCGCCTGGTTCGGGACCACCGGCGACCCCGCGACCTTCACCGTCGAGGACGGTCAGTATGTCGCCGGAACACTTCAGAACGTGCAGGGTGTCGTGAGGAACGACGTATTCCAGCGCAAGGCCGATCTTTATTCATTCGGTCTCAACTCGGCGTTCGATCCCGGCAACGGCTGGAAAGGCTTCGTCGATTTCGGCTGGTCGCGCACCGACCGCAACGAGCTCAGCCTCGAGAGCTATTCGGGTACCGGCTATAACTGGGATAACCCGTTCAACGAGGGGGACGAGTTCGCGGCCGCAGATCCGACGGACACGATCGCTTTCCAATGCGGGACGAGAGGGTGTCGCTTTACCCCGACTCTCAACTACAGCGATCCCAATCTCATCAAGCTGACCGACCCGCTCGGCTGGGGCGGCAGCCGTGTGCAGGCCGGCTATTACAACAACCGCATCGTCAAGGACGATCTTAAGCAATATCGGGCCCAGATCGAGCGCGAGTTGGGAACCGGCTTCCTCAGCTCCATCCTCGCCGGTGTCAGTTTCACCGACCGAAACAAGTCGCTTCGCCCGGACGAATCTTTCGTCATGCTTCCCGGCGGCGCGACCACCGCCAACATACCGCAGCAGTTCCTTCTCAGGCCGACGAACCTTGCCTATCTCGGGCTCGGGCCGATCGTCAGCTACGACCCGCGCAAGCTGATCGGCGCCGGTGTGCTGATTCTCGAGGAGCACACACATCCCGACATCGCGATGAAGGCCTATGATGTCGCCGAGGACCTGTGGACCGGGTACGTTCAGGCCAACATCAACGCCCAGCTCGGCAGCACCGACCTCACCGGCAACGTTGGCGTGCAGATTGTGCGGGCCAAGCAATCGTCATCGGGCATTGCGTTCGCCGGCGGTGAGCGGGTGAACGTCACGGCGGGCGACAAGTACACCCACGTGCTGCCCAGCCTGAGCCTGTCGGCGCGCATGCCCAACGATATTATCCTCCGGCTCGGCCTGTCGCGCCAGATGCAGCGGCCGAGGCTCGACGACATGCGAGTGGCGATGGGTTACGGACTGTCAAACACGCCGCAGGGCGTGGTCATCGAGGGCGGCGGCGGCAACCCGCGCCTCAGACCCTATGTGGCCAATGCGGCGGACTTCAACGTCGAGAAATATTTCGGCGCAAGCGGCTATGTCGCGCTTCAGCTGTTCTACAAGGACATCAAGAGCTTCATCTTCACCCATAAATTCGAGTTCGACTATACCGGCTTCCCGCTGCCCGCCGGCCCCCCGCCGGCGAGCATGATCGGCTTCCTGACGGCACCGTTCAACACCGGGGGCGGCAAGCTTTACGGCGGCGAACTGGCCGCGACGCTGCCGTTCGGGGTGATCACGCCTGCTCTTGAAGGCTTCGGGGTCACCGGCGGTGTCGGCTATACCAAGAGCCGGGTAAAGGACCCGGACGGCAACATCACCTCGATTCCAGGCTATTCGAAATGGGTGGCCAACGGCACTGCCTTTTTCGAGCGCTGGGGTTTCAACGCCCGCGGCAGCGTCCGCTACCGCTCCAGCTTCCTTGGGGACTTCACCGGCTTCGGCGGATCGCCGACTCGCCGCCAGGCGCTCGAGGAGACGATCATTGACGGGCAGATCGGCTATGACTTCGGCCCGGGCTCGATGATGCCGGGGCTCTCGGTGTACGTGCAAGGGCAGAACCTGACCGACGAGCGGTTCGGTTCGGTCGTGAGCACGTCCACGCCCATGCAGGTGATCGACTACCAGACCTACGGGCGCCGTTTCCTCGCTGGCTTCACGTACAAGTTCTAAACTGCTTCTGGGCGGCGCTGCTTCTTGATTGCGGCGGGGCCGCCTGAGGCCGAAGAGACGGAATGGCGAAACGCATCACCAAGATCGTGATCGCGGGCGGCGGCACTGCCGGCTGGATCACGGCGGCCATGCTCGCGCGGTTCCTGGAACGCGGCTATCGGATCCAGTTGGTGGAATCGGAGGCGATCGGCACGGTCGGCGTCGGCGAGGCCACGATCCCCCAGATCAATCTGTTGAATTCCGTGCTCGGAATCGACGAGGTCGAGTTCGTCAAGGCAACGAGCGCGACCTACAAGCTCGGAATCGAGTTTGTCGGTTGGCGTGAGCCCGGCCATTCTTACATGCACAATTTCGGAATCGTCGGCCGTGGCTCCGGTCTGACGCCATTCCCTTTGCTTTGGTTGCGAATGCACGCGGCCGGCCGGGCTCGGGAGTTCGGGCGCTATTCGCTGAACGAGGTTGCGGCGCGCGCCGGCAAGATGGCGAAGGGTGCGCCCAAAGACGGACCGGTTCCGGAACTCGTCTACGCCTTTCATTTCGACGCCTCGCTTTATGCAGCCTTCCTGCGCAATTATGCCGAGAAGCGCGGGGTCGAGCGCATCGAGGGCCGCATCGAACATGTCGAGCGCAATGCCGAAAGCGGCGATCTCGAGGCTTTGGTGCTCGATGGCGAGCGGCGAATCGAAGGTGATTTGTTCATCGATTGTACCGGCTTTCGCGGCCTGCTGATCGGCGAGGCGTTGGGCAGCCGCTATCTGGATTGGTCGAACTATCTTCCGTGCGACCGGGCGCTGGCGGTGCCGTGCGAGCGCAGCCCGGCGTTTCGCCCGCACACGCAAGCCATCGCGCATCAGGCTGGATGGCAGTGGCGAATCCCGCTCCAGCACCGCACCGGCAATGGCCATGTCTATTGCAGCGCCTTCATTTCGGACGAGGAAGCGGCCGCGACCCTGGTCGCCAACCTCGATGGGAAGGCGCTCGACGAGCCGCGGCCGCTGCGGTTCACGACCGGTCGGCGCGAGCAATTCTGGGTGGGCAATTGCGTCGCGGTCGGGCTTGCGGCGGGCTTTATGGAGCCGCTCGAATCGACCAGCATCCACTTAATCCAGTCCGCGGTCACGCGGCTGCTGACGTTCTGCATGCCGCGCGGCCCGATCGATCCGCCGGTTCGCGACAATTTCAATCGCCTTTCGGCGATCGAGTGGGAGCGCATTCGGGATTTCCTGCTGCTCCACTACAAGGCCAACAAGCGTTTCGGGCAACCCTTTTGGGATCATTGCCGTTCGATCGAGCTGACAGACAACCTCGCCGCCAAGATCGACATGTTCAAGGTCAGCGGCCGCGTGCTTCGCGAGGATGGCGAACTGTTCACCGAGGAAGCCTGGACTCAGGTGATGATCGGGCAAGGCATCGTCCCCAACAAATGGCATCCGCTGGCCGACATCGCCGACGACGACGAGCTGAGCGGCTATCTGGAATCGATTGCCTCGGCCTACGCGGCCCGGGCCGCGCAATTTCCAACCCACGCTCAATTCGTCGAGCGCATGGTTGGAGTCGAGACAAGATCAAAGGAGAATGCGGCGTGACCCAGGGCAGGTTGAACAGCAGGTGCGCACAGCGATTGGCTCTGCGCCTGGGAATGGCGGCGCTGGCTGCAGCTTTCGCAGCGGCCGCATCCGCTCAGCTGTCCGACTTTCGGCAGCGCCCGCCGGAAGACGAGATCATATACTTCCTGCTTCCTGACCGGTTCGAAAACGGCGATCCTTCGAACGATCGCGGCGGCTTGCGAGGGGGCCGCCTGCAGACCGGGTTCGATCCGACGCACAAGGGCTTCTTCCACGGCGGCGACCTCAAGGGGCTGACCTCTCGCCTCGACTATATCCAGGGCCTCGGCGCCACCGGCATCTGGCTCGCGCCGGTGTTCAAGAACAAGCCCGTGCAGGGGCCAGCGGGAGACGAGAGCGCCGCCTACCATGGCTACTGGGTAACCGACTTCACCCGGGTCGATCCGCATTTCGGCAGCAACGGAGACTTCAAGGCCTTCGTCGACGCGGCGCATGCGCGCGGGATGAAAGTCTATATGGACATCATCACCAATCACACGGCCGATGTCATTCAATCGGTCGAATGCACCGTCCAGGGTCAGTGCGCCTACCGGAGCATCGGCGACTATCCCTACCAGCGGCGCGGCGGTCCGAACGGTACGCCGATTAATCCGGGATTCGCCGGCGAGGGCGACCGAACCGCGGAGAACTTCGCCAAGCTTACCGATCCCAATTACGCTTACACCGTGCGCGTGCCGGAAGCCGAGAAGTCGGTGAAGGTGCCGGCCTGGCTCAACGACCCGATCTACTATCACAACCGCGGCGACAGCACCTTCCGCGGCGAGTCCAGCCGAATGGGCGATTTCGTCGGGCTCGACGATCTGTTCACGGAAAATCCGCGCGTCCTGCAGGGGATGATCGAGATCTACGGGAGCTGGATCGATCGCTTCGGCGTCGACGGGTTCCGCATCGATACGGCGCGGCATGTGGACCCGGAGTTCTGGCAGCAGTTCGTGCCGGCGATGCTCGAGCGAGCACGGGCGCGCGGCATCCCCAACTTCCACATTTTCGGCGAATATGCGAACGACGACTTCGAGCCGGGGAAGATCGCCCAGGCCACCCGCCATGACAAGCTTCCGGCGGTGCTCGACTTCGCCTTCAAGGAAGGCGCGCTCCGGACGATCGCCGGCGGCGCGCCGACCGAGGTGTGGCGCGACTTCTTTGCGCAGGACGTGCTCTACGAGGGCGGCGAGGCCGCGGCGCTCCAGCTTCCGACCTTTATCGGCAACCACGACATGGGCCGCTTCGCCCACCATGTCCGCAAGGCCTTCCCGCAGGCGAGCGACGAGGAGGCTCTGAAGCGGGTGATGCTCGGTCATGTGCTGCTGCTGACCGCGCGCGGGGTGCCGACCATTTATTCCGGCGACGAGCAGGGCTTCGTCGGCGATGGCGGCGACCAGGACGCGCGCGAGGACATGTTCCCGAGCAAGGTCGCGATCTACAACGACAACAAGCTCCTGGGCACGAACGCGACGACGGCGCAGAGCAATTTCGACCGTTCGCACCCGCTCTACCAGCTGATCGGCAGGCTTTCGCAGGTTCGCCTGTCCACGCCGGCGCTGCGCCGCGGAGCGACCGTCTTCCGCGAAGGCTCGGATGAGCCGGGATTGCTGGCCTTCTCGCGCATTCTCGAGGGCGAGGAAGTGCTGGTTCTGATCAACACGTCGACCAGCCCGATCGTTCGCAACGTGGTCGTCGACACCGCGTCCGAGCGGTTCCGTTCACTTGCCGGCAGCTGCCCCGCGGCCGCTCAGGCGCCGGGCAGCGTGCGCATCAGCCTGCCGCCGCTTGGCTACGCCATCTGCCATGCCGCACGCTGAACTGGCTTCGGCGACCGCTGTCGGAAACAGGGTCGAGCCCTGGTGGAAGGGCGCGACCATCTATCAAATCTATCCGCGCAGCTTCTGCGACACGAACGCGGACGGGATTGGCGACCTTCAGGGGATCGCTCGCCACCTCGATCATGTCGCGGATCTCGGCGTCGACTGCATCTGGATCTCGCCCTTCTATACCTCACCGATGAAGGATTTCGGCTATGACGTCGCCGATTATCGCGCCGTCGATCCGGTCTTCGGGACCATCGGCGACTTCGACGCGATCGTCGCCCGAGCCCACGAGCTTGGGCTCAAGGTGATCATCGACCAGGTCTTTTCGCACACGTCCGACGAGCATCCGTGGTTTGTCGAGAGCCGCTCGAGCCGGGACAATGACAGGGCCGATTGGTATGTCTGGGCCGACCCCAAGCCCGACGGATCGCCGCCGAACAACTGGCAGGCGGTGTTCGGCGGACCGTCGTGGACGTGGGATGCTCGCCGCGAACAATATTACCATCACAACTTCCTGACAGAGCAGCCTCAGCTCAACTGCCACCATCCCGAGGTTCAGGAGGCGCTGCTCGACGTTACCCGATTCTGGCTCGACCGGGGCGTCGACGGATTCCGTTTCGACGCGGTGAACTTCATTATGCACAACCGGGCGCTGACCGATAATCCGCCGGTCGCCAATCCGGTGAAGCGGACTCGGCCGTTCGATTTCCAGCACCACTTCCACAACCAGTCCCAGCCCGAGATTCCGTTGTTCCTGGAGCGTCTGCGCGAGGTCATGGACCGGTACGGCGACCGTTTCGCCCTGGCCGAGGTCGGTGGCGAGAAGGCGCTGACCGAGATGCGCGAATACACCGCCGGGCCCAACCGACTGCACAGCGCTTACGGCTTCGACTTCCTCTACGCCGAGGCGATGACTCCGGAACTTGTTGCGCGCGCCGCCAATCATTGGCCGGATCGCGACGGCATGGGATGGCCGAGCTGGGCGTTCGAGAATCACGACGCGCCGCGTGCCATTTCGCGCTGGGTGGCGCCCGAGCATGCCCGCCAGTTTGCCTGCATGAAGATGCTGCTGTTGGTCTCGCTGCGCGGTTCGATCATCCTTTTCCAGGGCGAGGAACTGGGTCTCACCCAAGTCGATGTGCCGTTCGACCAGCTGCAGGATCGCGAGGCGATGGCCAATTGGCCGCAGACGCTGAGCCGAGACGGGGCCCGGACGCCGATGCCGTGGACCGCCGACGCGCCCGGACATGGCTTCACGGCGGGAAAGCCGTGGCTGCCGTTCGGCCCCGACCATCCCGCGCTGGCGGTGGACCGGCAGGCGGCGGATCCCCAGTCGATCCTTTCCTTTGCGCGCCGCTGCATCGCTCTGCGCACTTCCAATCCGGCCTTGCGGTGGGGGACGATCGAGATTTTGGAGGCGGGCGCGCAGAAATTGGTGTTCGAGCGGGCCCATGCCGATCAGCGCTTGCGCTGCACGTTCAACCTCTCCGATGTCGAGGTGCCGCTCATGCCGCACAACGGCCCTCTCATCAGCGCCGGCCAAGTGCTTGCCAATGCCCTCGGCCCCTACGCCGCCTTGATCGAGGAGTTGTAATGCGTTTCCTTCTGGCCCTGCTCGCGCTTCTCGGCGCTGCCCCGTCAGCCGCGCAAACGCGCACCGTCGCAACCCACGCATCGCCCTCGGGCACGCTCACCCTCGAGGTCACCATCAATGGCGAGGGCCGCGTCGGCTATGCGGTGGCGCGCGCAGGCCGGCCGGTGATCGGCGAAAGTCATCTCGGCTTCCTGTTCACCGACAGCCGGCAGATGCTTCGCAACATGGAATTGCTCGGCACCACGACCAGCAGCCGCGACGAGACTTGGGAGCAGCCCTGG
>Ga0247719_1000582_pt1 | contig 20701 bp, 19 predicted proteins | sample 41E_DmetaG_FD_189046 | JGI IMG/M metagenome (GOLD analysis project Ga0247719, IMG submission 189046) | Soil microbial communities from hillslope of Landscape Evolution Observatory, University of Arizona, Oracle, AZ, United States - 4-1-E_D | ecosystem: Engineered > Artificial ecosystem >...
GCCCCACCGGCGAGCCGGAACCGGTGGCGCTTGCCTCGTCGACGGCGGGCACCCGGGTCCTTCGGACCGCGCCCGCCGCGTGCCGGTGGGGGCCCCTGCCCCACCGGCGAGCCGGAACCGGTGGCGCTTGCCTCGTCGACGGCGGGCACCCGGGTCCTTCGGACCGCGCCCGCCGCGTGCCGGTGGGGGCCCCTGCCCCACCGGCGAGCCGGAACCGGTGGCGCCGTAGCTAGCCGGCCGGCGGGGTCACGAGGTCGGCGTGGAGCTTCTGGCTCTCCGGCGTGGGCTCGAGGTCGATCTCGACCAGGCGGGCCTGGAGCCGGCGATAGGTGGCGGCGGCGTCATCCGGCCGGCCCAGCTTGGACTGCAGGCGCATGATGCGCCGGTAGATCTGCTCGGCGTAGGGGTCGACCTCGACCGCCCGCTGGAGGGCCTGCCAGGAGCCGCGGGCGTCGCCGGAGGCCCAGCGGATGTCGCCCAGCCACACCTGCACGTCGAGCACCCGCTGGCGCAGGTCCTCGCGGGGCGTCTCCGCCCACGCCCAGTCCTGGCCGGCCAGCAGGTCGCCGGTGTAGGACTGGGCCACCCGGTCGTAGGCCGCGGCCCGCACGAAGTCGTCGCCGCCGCCCGCACCCTCGGCCAGCGCCTGCTCCAGCCGCCACAGGTCGACGTCGAACAGCGGCTCCACCCGGTAGCGGTCTCCGTCGCGCTCGATGACCTTGAGCTTCTTTTCGCCAGTGGCGTCGCGCAGGCGGCTGCGCAGGTTGCCCAGGGCGGTCCAGAACCACTCCGAGCCCCGGCCGGGGTCGGCCTCGGGCCACAGGGCCTCGACGGCGGCGTCGAGGGTGGTGCCGGCCGGGTGGAGCAGGTAGAAGGCCAGGAGCTCACGGGCCTTGGCCCGGAGCCCGGCGCGTATCTCGGTGCCGTCGACGTCGATGCGGTAGGTGCCGAGCAGCTGCACGTTCACCGCCGGCGACTCGGCCATGACCACCTCGAACGGCTCAGCCTGCTCGACGACGGCGGTGATCACGTCGTCGTCGGTGCGGGCGCTGGCCAGCACGGCCAGCAGCTCGCTGGCCGCCTCACGGCCGAGGGTGTAGAGGCGGGCCCCGGCCAACCGGGGGGCGAGGCCCTCGTGGCCGACCTCGGCCGCCCGCTCATTGGCCTCGAGCCGGATGCTCACCGCCTGATCGGCGGCGGTGTCGACCAGCACGGCCAGCACCCGGGGGCCCTCCCCCTTGACGACCAGCTCGATCAACGACTCCAGGTTCTCGGGGGAGGGCTCGCGGGCCACGACGAGCACGGTGGCGGGCGACGTCGGGGTGCGCTCCTGGCCCAGGTGCTCGAGGCATGCGGCCAGGTCACGCGGCTGGCTGAGCCCGGGGACCGCCAGCCCCGGCGGCAGCAGGTCGCCGACCACGACGGCCTCACCCTGGCCGGCGCTCTGGGCCAGGAACGACGTGGTGATGAACCGGGCGACGTCGGCCGCCGCAGGGCCGAGCACCGAGACCATGCCGATCTCGGCCAGGTCGACGGTGACCTCCTCGGCGTCGCGGAAGCCGACGGCCATGGTGGTCGGGCTGGTGGGCGCCGGCCCCTTCCCGTTGGACGCCTGGCCCGGCGGGCGGATGGCGGCCAGGTCGGCCCGGGCCCGGGCGTAGCGGTCGATCCGGCGGGTGACGTGGGTGGCGAACGGATCGCGCCGGTGCAGGCCCGGCGAGGGGGTGTTGGCCCGGCGCCGGCGCCGGCGGCGCAGCCCCGCCCGCCTGAGGGCCTCGCTGACGCCGAGGGCCAGCGACGGTCCCACGACCAGGCCGGGCATGGTGCAGGCCAGCGGGTCCTCGCCCACGCCGCCGTCGGCCGCGGCCACCGGCGCCGGCCGGGCGGCCGGCGGGGCGCCGAAGGCCGAGGCGGCGACATCGTCGGTGGGCTCGTCGGCCAGGGCGCCCTCGGGGACGGGCTCGGCCGCTGGAGCGGCGTCGGCGTCGGCCGGCCGGGCGCCGTACATGTTGGCCTGGGGCGCGATCTGGGCCTGGGCCGGCGTCATGGCCGGGGATGCGGCCGGGGCCGGCGGCGGGGTGTGGGTGGCGAGCGCCTCGCGCACCGCCGCCTCGACCAACCGGGGCAGCTGCTCGTGCAGCCCGTCGCGGATGGCCCGCAGCTGCGTCGCCTCCTCGCGCAGGCCGGCGGTGATGGCCTCCACCTCGCGCAGGGCGGCACGGAGCTCGGGCTGGACGGCGTCGGCGACCACCTGGGGGAGCCGCTCGTTCATCTCCCGCTCGATCTCGCGCAGGCGGGCCGACTCCCGGCGTAGCTCGGCACCGTCCTCCTGGAGGCCGCCGGCGTCCCGTCGCATACGGGACGCCTCGGTGCGCAGGGCGGTGACCGAGCCCTCCAGGTCGGCCAGAGCGCCGTTCATGTCGACGCCCCTGTTGGCCGCCAGGTCGGCGACCACCGCCTGCTGGTGGGCCAGGCTGCTGGCCACCGCGTGGAGCTGGGCCTTCACGCCGTCGAACTCGGCCCGCATCCAGTGCAGCACCCGGGCCCCGTTCTCCCGGGACAGCATCCCGCCGGCCTGCTGCTGGGTGGCCGGCTGCTGGGCCATGTGCTGGGCCGCGGGCTGGCGGGTCGCCGGCGCCGCCGCCTGCGGCCCCGCCTGGCGGGCGAGCGGAGGCTGCGCCGCCGGCCGTGAGGTCGGCGCGGCGACGGGGACGCTGCGGGCGAATATCTCGGGACAGCCCGAGAACTTCCCCCTGCAGACGGTCTCGCACATCGTGCACGTGCAGGCTGACGCACCCGCCTTCATCGGGTGGTTGCAGCCACTCGTGATCTGGCAGCCGAACTCGTGGCACCAACCCATCGGGCGTCCATCGTAGGTCCCGATGGGGGGTACGTTCCGGGACCGTGCCTCCTGCCCTCGACCGACACCTCCCTCTGGCCGTCCTTCCCACCCCACTGGAGCCCGCCGACCGGTTGGGCGCCGCCCTGGGGATGGAGCCCGGGGCCTTGTGGGTCAAGCGCGACGACCTGACCGGCCTCGGTGCCGGCGGCAACAAGGCTCGCAAGCTCGACTACCTCTGCGCCGATGCCCTCGACAAGGGCGCCGACGTGCTGGTCACCGGGGGCGGCCCGCAGAGCAACCACGTCCGCATGACCGCAGCGGCGGCCAACCACCTGGGCCTGGACTGCGCCGTCGTCATGGCCGGGCCACGGCCGGAGACGTCGACCGGCAACGTCCTGCTCGTCGAGATCCTCGGGGCCGACCTGGCCTGGACCGGCTATCGCGAGGGCATGGACTACCAGCAGATCGAGGCCGCCATCGACGAGGCCGCCGACCGGCTGGAGGCCGGCGGGCGCCGGCCCTACCGGATGCCGATCGGCGGGGCGACCGCCGTCGGCGCCCTGGGCTACGTGCGGGCGGCGGCCGAGCTCCGGGAACAGGCCGCGGCCCTCTTCGGTGACATCGGGCTGGTGGTGACGGCCGCCGGATCGGGTGGCACCCACGCCGGCCTCGCCGCCGGGCTCGGTGACCTCGAGCTGGTCCTCGGCGTCGACGTAGGCGCCCGAAGCGACCTGGACACCGCGATCCCGGCCAAGGCGGCCGAGGCCGCCGCTCTCGCCGGCCTGCCGGCGCCGGCGGGCGCGGTACGGGTCGATCACCAGCGGGTCGGCCGGGGTTACGGGGCCCCCACCGACGAGTGCCGGCGGGCGGTGCGCCTGGCCGCCAGGTCCGAGGGCCTGCTCCTCGACCCCGTCTACACCGGGAAGGCGCTGGCCGGCCTCGTCGCCGCCCGGGAGCAGGGCTCGGTCGGGCCGGCGACGCCGACCGTCTTCCTCCACACCGGCGGGCTGCCCGCCCTTTTCGCCGGCGCCTACGCCACCTGGGGCCGGGACGGGGCAGACTGAGGCAATGGCCGCGGCGTTCACCGACGATGGTCGCCCGAGCCCGCTGGTGGGTGCGCTCGGCGCGGTCACCCTCATCTGCCTCGTCGCCGCGCTGGTGCTGGTGTTCCAGCGGCGCGACGACCCGGCGCCACTGACCCCGGCCACCGGCGGGACCGGCCGCATCGTCTTCGCAAGTGACCGCGGCGGCCATCTGGACATCTACGCCGTCAACCCCGACGGTTCCGGCCTGGTCCAGCTCACCGATGTACCGGGGGACGACCAGACGCCGAGATTGTCACCCGACGGGTCGAAGATCGCCTTCGAGTCGAGGCGCAACGGCAACTTCGACATCTTCGTCATGAACGCCGATGGCACCGACCAGGTCCAGCTCACCGACAGCCCAGCTGACGACGTGTTCCCGCAGTGGGTGCCCGACGGCGGGCGCATCACCTTCGCCAGCGCCCGGAACGGCAACTTCGACATCTTCGTCATGCACGCCGATGGCGAGAACCAACAGCGGGTGACCCGCGAGGCCTCGACAGACACGGCCCCGGCCTTCTCCCCCGACGGGACCAAGATCGCCTACGGAAGCCTGCGGGAAGCCAACGAGGACATCTACGTGATGAACCTCGACGGCACGAACCAGACCCGCCTGACGGAGGATCCCGCCGCTGACCAGCTTCCGGTGTTCTCCCCCGACGGGACCAAGATCGCGTTCCAGCGGGCCCGGCCGGACGGGAACGCCTTCGACGTGTGGGTCATGAACGCCGACGGGAGCGAGGAGCGCCAGGTGACCCGGACGGAGGCGTCGGCGGTGGCCCCCACCTGGTCGCCCGACGGCACCAAACTGGCATTCCACACCTCCCGCCGCGGCGGGATCAGGATCCTCGTGGTGAACCTCGACGGCACCGGCCTGGCCCAGATCACCGGCGGCTCGGGCTACAACAGCTACGTCCCCGACTGGCGCGACCCGGCGATCAGGCCGCCGGCCCCGGCCACCACGGTCGCCCCCACGACCACCACCACGACGCGGCCCCCCACCCGCCGGCGGTGACCCGTTTTCCCATTTCGTGATGCTTCGCCGTAGTCTGGCGGCGCAATGACGGACACCGCCCTGCCAGTCCCGGTGACCGCCCCCGCGGTCGCGGGCCCGGGCCGGAGCAAGCTGGCGGCCTACGTCGCTCTCACCAAGCCCCGGATCATCGAGCTGCTGCTGGTGACGACGGTGCCGGCGATGATCGTGGCCGAGCGGGGCATGCCGGCGACCTGGCTGATCCTGGCCACCCTGGTCGGCGGCACGCTCGCCGCCGGCGGCGCCAACGCCACCAACATGGTGATCGACCGCGACATCGACAAGCTCATGCGCCGCACCCGCAAGCGGCCGCTGGTCACCGGTGAGATCACCCCTCGCAACGCCCTCATCTTCGCCGTCGCCCTCGAGGTGGCCGCCGGGGCGTGGCTGGCGGTGGTCGTCAACCCGCTCAGCGCGGTGCTGGCCCTGTCGGCCACCCTCTTCTACGTCTTCGTCTACACGCTCTGGCTGAAGCGGACCTCGACCCAGAACATCGTCATCGGCGGCGCCGCCGGCGCCGTCCCCGTCCTGGTGGGCTGGGCCGCGGTCACCAACGAACTGGCCGTCGCCCCGTTCGTGATGTTCGCCATCATCTTCGTCTGGACCCCGCCCCACTTCTGGGCCCTGGCCATCCGCTACAAGGCCGACTACGCCGCCGCCGAGGTGCCCATGCTGCCGGTGGTGGCCACCTTCGACGACACGGCCAGGCAGATCGTGGCCTACACGGTCGTCCTGTGGGCCACCAGCCTGGCCTTCTGGGCCGTGGGGTCCATGGGCTGGATCTACCTGGCCTCCGCCGTGGCCCTGGGCGCGCTCTACACGTGGAAGGCCGTCGCCCTGGCCCGCAGCCACCGGCCCGACTCGGCCATGAAGCTGTTCAAGTTCTCCATCACCTACATCACCCTGCTGTTCGGGGCGATGGCAGCCGATCAGCTGCTTCTTCACTAGCTCGGTTTTGGCGTTCCTCGTCCCGGGCCCAGGCCAGGGCCACCACCAGGACCGCCACCAGCAGCACCAGGTCGCCCGCCACCCACATGATCCCACCGGCCAGCCGCTGGTCGCCGAGCGGGTCGACCCCGCCGGCGTAGTGGGGATAGAGGACCCGCTCGGTCGAGAAGATGGCCAGGGCCAGGAAGGTGTTCTGGGGCATGGCGACGACGAGGTAGAGCAGGCGCAGCGGGTACGACATCGTCGCGGCCGGCCCCACGACCTGGGCCCAGAACAGGACGGCGCCGCCGAGGAGCAGGGCATGCTCGAAGACGTGGACGGGCAGGTTCTCGGTGGCCGCCTCGTAGAGCGGGGTGAAGTGCACGAGCCATCCGGTGGCGGCGAACACCAACCAGGCAATGAGGGGGCGGATCCGGGGCAGGCGCACGCCGGCGGCCAGCAGCGGCGCCGCCGCCATGGTCATGGCCACGTGCTGCACCATGTGGGCGGCCAGGGTGGCGTCGGCCCGAGCCTCGACCGGTGGGCTCAGGGCCACGGCGACCATGGCCAGCCCGCCGGCCAGGCACCAGCGGCGCAGGCGGTCGTCTCGGCTCGTCCGGGGTGCAGAAGGGGGCGCACAGGCACGCTACCCGCCCGAGGAGGGCGCTCAACTCGAAGGTTCCGGGGTGGTCTGTATAAAGTCCGGCGACGATGGCAATGACCGACACCGAGGTCGAGGAAGCAGCGCGGCCTGAAGGCTCCGGGCCGTCGCAGCCCGTGCTGGACCTTCCCGACCCCTGGCCGAAGGGCTCCGACCACAAGTACATCGGGTCGCTCTACGTGGCCGCCGCCGTGGTGTTCCTGGTGGCCGGCGTGGCCATGGCCCTGCTGATGCGGGCCCAGCTGGCCACGCCCGAGGCCGAGATCCTCGGCGAGCGGACCTACCGCCAGCTCTTCACCCTCCACGGCGTCTTCTCCGTGTTCCTGTTCCTGCTGCCGGTGTGGCTGGGCCTGGCCTCGGCCATCGTGCCCCTCCAGGTGGGGGCGGCCCGGATGGCCTTCCCCCGCCTCCACGCCATGTCGTTCTGGCTCTTCCTGACCGGCGGGATCATGGTGTGCATCGCCCCCGCCCTTTCCGACGTGTTCCACGGTTGGGCGCTGAACGACCCCATCCCCGTGAGGCTCGGCCTTCCCGGCCAGGGCCCCGACTTCCTCCTCCTCGGCCTGGTCCTGGTGTTGATGGCCGCCGTGCTGGTGGTCATCAACCTCATCGTCACCGTCCTGCAGCTGCGGCCGCCGGGGATGACGCTGCGCCGGATCCCGGTGTTCAGCTGGTCGATGATGGTCTCCGGCGCCGTTCTCCTCTTCGCCCTGCCCGTCCTCATCGGCGCCTTCGGCCTGCTGTTCGTCGACCGCCACTACGGCACGTCGATCTTCAGCGGCTTCACCGGCAGCCGGGGCGGCAACCCCCTGCTCTGGCCCCGCCTGTTCTGGTTCGGCGCCTATCCCATGCTGTGGGCCCTGCTGATCCCGGCCCTCGGCGCGGTGAGCGAGATCATCTCCACCTTCACCGGCCGGCCGCTGTTCAACCGGGCGCGGGCCTCTGCCGCCCTCGTCGCCGTCGGCGTCCTGAGCTTCGCCGGCTGGGGCAGCGAGGTCGGCACGCTCAACCGGGGAGCGCGGCCGCTGTTCATCCTGGGCGCCCTCGCCGTGCTGGCGCCCGTCGCCCTGCTCGTCCTGAACTGGCTGATGACCCTCCGCATGGCCGGTGGCGACGGTGACGGGGCCGGACGCATGGGGTCCACGCCCATGCTGTGGGCGTTGGGCATGATCCCGGTGCTGGCCCTGGGCCTGGCCGCCTCGGTGGTGTCCGCCGTCGACGCCGGCCGTGACGCCCACGCCAACTACTGGCAGACCGGCCAGCAGCACGCCCTGTTCTTCGGCGCCGCCACCATCGGCGCGGTGGCCGCCATCAGCTACTGGGGGCCGAAGATCTGGGGCCGCCGGCTCTCCGACGCCCTGGGCAAGCTCGAGATCCTCGCCGTCGTCGGGGGCACCGTGCTCAGCGTGGCCGGCATGCTGCTGCTGGGCATCCAGGACATGCTCGTCCACACCGCCACGTTCGATGACGGCGACGAGTGGGCGCTGGGCAACCTGGTGGTCTCTGCCGGCGCCGCCATCATCGGCCTCGGCCTGGTCGTGTTGGTGCTGGACCTCCTGGGAAGCGTCGTGCTCCGTCGCGGTCGAGCCGCCGGCGCCGACCCCTGGGGCGGCCAGACCCTCGAGTGGGCCACCACGTCGCCTCCGCCCCGCCACAACTTCGACGCCCTGCCGGAGATCCGCTCCGCCACGCCGCTGCTCGACGTCCGCACCGCCCCGTCCCAGCCTCCTGAGGGGACCGCCTAGATGTCCATGGTCGCCGTCTCGGGCACCGAGAACCTTCCCGCCGTCGCCTCGAACCAGGCGCCGGTCGTCCTCCCCACCGGGGAGCCGCTGCCCGGGCCGGTCCCGGGCCGGCCCCGCCGGGGCTCGAGCACGATCGGTACCCTCCTGTTCGTCACCGCCGACGCCATGGTCCTGGCCGCCGTCGTGGCTGTCTACCTCGGCATCAAGGAGGGCGCGACCACCTGGCCGCCCCGGGGCGTGTCGGTCAGCACCTACCTGCCGACGATGATCACCATCACCGCGCTGATGTCAGGGTTCTCGGTGCAGTGGGGCATCTTCGCCGCCCGCCGCAACGACGGGCGCAACGCGTCGATTGCGCTGATCCTCACCCTGTTCCTGGGGCTGGCCGTGGCCAACCTGGAGTGGCTGACCTTCGTCCGCACCGGGTTCGGGTTCAACGACCACACCTACGGCACCCTTTTCGACATCCTCACCGGCTACCACCTGCTGCACCTGCTGGCCGCCATCGTGGTGGTCCTGGTGCTGGCGTTCCGGACCATGGCCGGCCATTTCACCGAAGACCGCCACGACGCCCTCCGGGCCGGCGCCGTGTTCTGGCAGTACACGAACGTGGTGTGGTTCATCGTCGTGACCGTCCTGTTCCTCCTCAGCAGGCACGGCTAGGCGGCGATGTTCACCCAGACCTCCAAGCTGTTCCTGCCCGTGGCCGGCGCCGCCGCCTTCCTCGCCGTCGTGTACCAGATCATGACCCGCGACGTCTTCGGCGGCGTCCTGTACCTGATGGTCGCCGCCGTGGCGTTCGTCCTCGGCGTCATGCTCTCCACGGTCCGGGAGAACGAGTACGCCCCCGTGGTCGCCCCCGACGCCCCCCCGCCGGTGGTGCGGCCGGTGTACGTGCGCCCGCTCCCGGGCGGCGGCGGATGGCCGGTTCTCGCCGGCCTGTCGTTGGGCCTGGTGATGATCGGGCTCATCCAGCATCCCCTCTTCACCTGGGCCGGCGTGCTGGGCGCCATCACCGCCGGCGCCGGCTGGCTGGCCCGCAGCGCGGCGGAGTCCACCGGGCGGCCGATCAGCCTCATGCCCATCGGCCTGCCCATGCTGAGCCTGGCCACCATCGCCAGCGTCATGTACTTCATGTCCCGGGTCCTCCTGGCGGTTTCGGAGACGGCGTCGTGGGTCATCGCCCTCCTGGTCGGTGTGGTGATCCTGGGGGTGGCTTCGGTCGCCGCGGCGCGGCCCAACATCAGCGGCCGGACACTCGCCGCGGTGCTGGTCATCGGCAGCGTCGTGATGGTCGGCGGCGGTGTGGTCGCCGCCGCGGTCGGCGAGCGCCACATCGCGCCCCACTCCGAGGAGCACGCCGGCGACGCCGCCCTGGTCCAGCTGGGGGCCAAGGACATCGCCTTCGAGCACGACACCATCACCCTGGCCGCCGACACCGAGGTCGAGATCCGGTTCGACAACAACGACCGCGACATCCAGCACAACATCACGATCCTCGGCCCGGACCCGTCCAGGCCCATCTTCCGGGGTCAGCTGGTCACCGGCGTGGCCACCGCCACCTACACCTTCCACTCCCCGCCGGCCGGCGAGTACCGGTTCCAGTGCGACGTCCACCCCGCCCAGATGAATGGGACCGTTCGGGTCGTTTAGGCTGCGAGGCCGCCGGTATTGCCTCTAGCGGCTAACCACAGTCGTTGCAGCGACCGGTGACGGCGAAGTGCCTGGGCTGCACGGAGAAGCCCCACTCGTCCTGAAGGCGGGCTCGCAAGTCGGCGAACACGGCCACGGGGACCTCGACCACCGCCCCGCAGGCGTCGCACACGAGGTGGTGGTGGGCGTCGCTGGCCAGGTGGTAGACGGCGGGACCGTGGCCCAGGTGGACGTGGTCGACCACGCCCAGGCGCTCCAGCTCGTCGAGGAAGCGGTACACGGTGGACTCGTGCACGTCGGGCTGGCTGACCTGGACCCGGGCGGTGAGCGTCTCGGCGGTGATGTGGCCGCCGACGCTCAGGAACGTCTCCAGGATCGCCCGCCGGCAGGTGGTGACCCGGCCACCCCGGGCCCGCAACAGCCCCAGGATCGGCTCTGCCTGCTCTCGGACGGCCATGGGGGAAGTGTAGTGCCCGGGACGCTTGTGGCGACCAGCCTGCGATAGCATGCTGGAAGTGGGTAGGCGAAAGCAGCTCGTCGCCGGCGTCGCCCTCGTCGTGTCGTTCCTCGCCGGCGGGTGCGGGTCAGGGGGGTCCTCCGGGGCCGACGACCCGGCCAAGCTGAACGTCGTCACCACCGTCTCGCCCATCACCAGCATCGTGTCCAGCGTCGCCGGCGGCCTGGTCGAGGTGCGCGGCCTCGTCCCGGAGGGGACGAACTCCCACACCTTCGAGCCTCCGCCCAGCGCGGCGCGCATCCTGGGCCGGGCCGATGTGATCTTCGTCAACGGGCTCAAGCTGGAGGATCCCACCCGCGAGCTGGCTGCCGCCAACCTCAAGGCCGGCGCCGAGGTGGTGGAGCTGGGCGACCGCACCATCGGCCCCGATCAGTACCTCTACGACTTCTCGTTCCCCCGGGAGGGCGGCAAGCCCAACCCCCATCTCTGGACCAACCCGCCCTATGCCAAGGACTACGCCCGCATCGTGCGCGACACCCTGGCGGCCCGGGATCCCGCCAACGCCGGCGCCTACGGGGCCAACTTCGACCGCTTCGCGGCGAAGGTCGACGAGCTGGACGGGGCCATGAAAGCGGCGACTGCCACCGTGCCCAAGAGGGAGCTCCTCACCTACCACGACGCCTACGCCTACTTCGCCCGGCACTACGGCTGGAAGGTGATCGGCGCCATCCAGGTGTCGAGCTTCGAGGAGCCCACGCCCCGGGAGGTCGCAGGGCTGATCCAGCAGGTCCGCCAGGTCGGCGTGCCCGCCATCTTCGGCTCCGAGGTCTTCCCGAGCCCGGTCCTGGCCCGGATCGGATCCGAGGCCGGCGTCCGTTACGTGGACAAGCTTCGTGACGACGACCTGCCCGGAAAGCCCGGTGACCCCGACCACTCCTGGCTGGGCCTGATGAGGTTCAACTTCGTGACCATGGTCGAGAGCCTGGGCGGCGACGCATCCGCCCTGAAGGCCGTCCAGCTTCCGGACCTCCCCGACACGGCGGTGTATCCCCAGTGACCCTCGTGCGGCTGGAGGGCGTGACCTGCGCCTACGCCGGCACCGCGGTCCTTCGCGACGTCGACCTGGAGATCGCCGGGCCCCACTTCCTGGGCGTGGTCGGTCCTTCCGGCTCGGGCAAGACGACCCTGCTGCGAGCCGTGCTCGGCACGGTCCGGCCGGTCGCCGGCCGCATCTGGCGCCGGCCCGACCTGCGGGTCGGCTACGTCCCCCAGGTGGAGGCGGTGAACTGGAACTTCCCGGTCACCGTGGCCGAGGCGGTACTGATGTCGCGGACCACCGGGCGGCGCCTGCCCTGGCCGTCGGCGGCCGAGAAGGCCGAGGTGGCCGAGGTGCTCGACCAGCTGGGCATCGGGGGCCTCGGCGGCCGCCACATCCGGGAGCTGTCCGGCGGCCAGCAGCAACGGGTCTTCGTGGCCCGGGCCATGCTGCGCCGGCCCCAGCTGCTCCTGCTCGACGAGCCCACCTCGGGCGTCGACGTGCGCACCCGCCACGACATCCTTCACCTGCTGGCCGAGCTCAACGCCGGCGGCCTGGCCGTCGCCCTCACCACCCACGACCTGAACGGGATCGCCGCCCACCTCCCGCAGCTGGTGTGCCTGAACACCGAGGTCACCGGCCGAGGCACGCCGCGGGAGGTCCTGACGCCGGCGGTGCTGGAGCGCACCTACGGGGCGCCCATGGAGGTCCTCGAGCACGGCGGCATGCCGATCGTCGTCGACGCCCCCGAACCGGTGACGAAAAGCGGGGCCAGGGCCCCGCTGAGTGTCACCGGTTCGGGGAGGGACGGGGCGCAAGCCCCATGAGCTGGATCACCGAGCCGCTGGAGTTCGCCTTCTTCCGCCACGGCCTCCTGGTCGCCACCATGGCCGGCGCCCTCTGCGGCCTCATCGGCGTCTACGTGACCCTCCGGGGCATGAGCTACATCGGCCACGGGCTGTCCCACGCCATCTTCGGCGGGGCCGCCGCATCGGCACTCATCGGGTTCAACTTCTACGTGGGCGCCGGCCTGTGGGGCATGGCGTCGGCACTGGCCATCGGCCGGGTCACCCGCCGGCGCATCATCGGCTCCGACGCCGCCATCGGGGTCGTCACCACCGCGTCCTTCGCCTTCGGCATCGCCCTGCTCGGCCTCTACGGCCAGGTCCGGCGCAGCATCGACGCCGCCATCTTCGGCAGCATCCTGGGCGTCACGATGGCCGACGTGTGGGTCGTGGCCGGCGTGACCCTGGCGGCCACCGCCATCGTCCTCGGCTTCTACCGCAAGCTGCTGTTCACCACCTTCGACCCGGAGGTGGCCGACGTCTCCGGCGTGAACACGGCCCGCATGGACGCCCTGCTCATGCTCCTGCTGTCGGTCTCCATCCTGGCGACCATGAAGGTGCTGGGCGTGGTCCTGATCGCCGCCACCCTGGTCATCCCGGCGGTCGTCGCCCGGATGCTCACCAGCAGCTTCGGCCGCATGCTGTGGCTGTCGACCTTGATCGGCGCCGGCTGCGGCTTCGCCGGGATGGTCCTCAGCTACCACCTCGACGTCTCCTCCGGGGCCACGATCGTGCTCGTCGGCGCCGCCCTGTTCGCCGTGGTCTTCGCGCTGACCGGTCCGGGCGGGCGCCGGCGGGCCGGCGGGCTGGCTGAGCACGAGGCGCCGGGGCTGGTGAGCCGCCCCGGCCGCTGAGCGGCCCGGGCGGGGGCGCCGATTGGACGCGCTCGCCCGTACCGGACAGTGTAGGAAGCGCCGTGCGACGCAACCGCCGTTTGGCCGCCCTCAGCGCCACCCTCCTGGTCCTCCTCGCCGCCTGCGCTGAGAACGCGCCCCAGGACACCCTGAAGGCCCAAGGGCCGATCGCCAGGCAGATCAACGACCTGATGAACCCGGTCTTCATCGTGGCCGGCCTGGTGTTTGTCCTGGTCCAAGGGCTGGTCCTGTTCGCCGTCATCAAGTTCCGGGCCCGCCCCGACTCCCCCGAGCCTCAGCAGATCCACGGCAACACCCGCCTGGAGGTCGGCTGGACACTGGCGCCGGCCCTCATTCTCCTGGCGGTGGCCGTACCGACGATCGCCACCATCTTCGACCTTGCCCGCGAGCCCGAGAACCCGGTGCACGTGACCGTGATCGGCCACCAGTTCTGGTGGGAGTACCGCTACCCCGACCTGGGCGTGGTGACGGCCAACGAGCTGCGCATGCCCGTCGGCCGGCCGGTGGAGCTCACCCTCAACAGCGACGACGTGATCCACAGCTACTGGATACCGGCCCTGGCCGGCAAGCAGGACGTCGTGCCCGGGCGCAACAACCGCATGCAGCTGATCGCCGAGGAGCCCGGGCACTACCTCGGTCAGTGCGCGGAGTTCTGTGGCGACTCCCACGCCAACATGCGGGCCAAGGCCATCGCCATGACCCCCCAGGACTTCGACGCCTGGGTCGCCAGCCAGCGGGCGCCGTCGGTCAAGGCCTCCCCCGGCACCGCCGGCGAGGCCGGCGCCCTCCTCTTCTCCCAGAAGGGCTGCGGCGGCTGCCACACGGTCGAAGGCGTCTCCGAGGGCACCATCGGGCCCGACCTGACCCATTTCGCCAGCCGGACCACCTTCGCCGGCAGCATCTACGACACCAACGACGCCAACCTGCGCCGCTGGCTGCGCGATCCTCAGGGGGAGAAGCCGGGGAACGCCATGATCATCCCCGGTGCCCCCCTGACCCCCGACGAGATCACAGAGCTCATCGTCTACCTGAACACCTTGCGATGATGCAGGAGTACGTAGTGCAGGAGGCTGTCTAGATGGCAATCGTCACCCCGGAGCGGTCCGGGTCGCCGGCGCTCCAGCAGCCCCTGAACGCGCCGGTCCGCTTCCTGCGCCGCCCGACTGGCTACACCAAGGGCCTCTGGGGATGGATGACCACCGTCGATCACAAGAAGATCGGCATCATGTACTCGGCGTCGGCGTTCATCTTCTTCCTGATCGGCGGCCTCGAGGCCCTGCTCCTCCGGGTCCAGTTGGGCGCCCCCGACCAGACCTTCCTGCGGGCCGACACCTACAACCAGCTCTTCACCATGCACGGCACCACGATGATCTTCCTGGTCATCATGCCCTTGTCCGCCGGCCTGGCCAACTACCTGCTGCCACTCATGATCGGCGCCCGCGACGTCGCCTTCCCCCGCATCAACGCCTTCGGGTTCTGGGTGTTCCTCGTCGGCGGGCTGTTCATGTACTCCAGCTTCTTCCTGGGCGGGGCGCCCAACGGGGGCTGGTTCGGCTACGTGCCTCTGAGCCGGAACATCCCCGGTCACAACATGGACTACTGGGCCTTCGGCCTGCAGATCCTGGGTATCGCCTCGCTGACCGGCGCCATCAACCTGATCGTCACCGTCATCAACATGCGGGCGCCCGGCATGAGCCTCATGCGCATGCCCATCTTCGTGTGGATGAGCCTGATCGCCCAGTTCCTCCTGCTGTTCGCCATCCCCGTCATCACCGTCGCCCTGTTCCTCCTGAGCTTCGACCGGCTCTTCTCCACCAACTTCTTCAACGTGGCCGCGGGATCCGACCCTCTCTTATGGCAGCACCTGTTCTGGTTGTTCGGCCATCCGGAGGTCTACATCCTGATCTTGCCAGCCATGGGCATCGTGTCCGAGGTGCTGCCGGTGTTCTCCCGGAAGCCGCTGTTCGGCTACCAGGTCATGGTCTTCTCGGGCATCGCCATCGGGTTCATGGGCTGGGGCGTGTGGGCCCACCACATGTTCGCCAGTGGCCTCGGCCCGGTGGCGGTATCGGCCTTCAGCGCCTCCACCATGTTCATCGCCGTGCCGACGGGGGTGAAGATCTTCAACTGGATCAGCACCATGTGGCGGGGGAAGCTGACGTTCACGACGCCGATGATGTTCGCCATCGGCTTCGTGGCCATGTTCACCATCGGCGGCCTCTCGGGCGTGACCCACGGCGTGGTGCCGGGTGACACCCAGCAGACCGACACCTACTACATCGTGGCCCACTTCCACTACGTGCTCTTCGGCGGGAGCATGTTCGGCCTCTTCGCCGGCGCCTACTACTGGTACCCGAAGTTCGCCGGCCGGATGCTGGACGAGCGGCTCGGGAAGATCCACTTCTGGCTGATGTTCCTGGGCTTCAACATGACCTTCGGACCGTTCCACATCCTGGGCCTCCAGGGCATGCCCCGGCGCATCTACACCTACCCGGAGGGGCGGGGGTGGGACGTGTGGAACATGGTCTCCACCATCGGCTCGTTCATCATCGCCCTGTCGATCGCGGTGTTCATCCTGAACATGTGGAAGAACCGCAAGCCCCAGGAAGTGGGCGACGACCCGTGGGACGCCCGCACGCTCGAGTGGACCATCCCCTCGCCGCCGCCGGAGTACAACTTCAAGGAGATCCCGCTGGTCACCAGCCGGGACGAGCTCTGGCACCGCAAGTACACCGAGGACGAGCACGGCCGCAGCGTCCGCCGCGAGGTCGTCGCCGAGCAGCCCAAGATGGAGGGCACCGAGGTCGAGCCGTCCGGCGCCGAGGGCAACGCCACTCCGGACCACGTCGATGGTGAGGAGGCGCACGAGGGGTCGGGCGAGGAGCACGAAGAGCACATCCACATGCCCTCGCCGTCCTACTGGCCGCTGGTGACGTCGCTCGGCCTGCCCGTCATCAGCTACGGCATGATCTACAAGACCTGGGCCGTCGCCATCCTCGGCGGCGTCCTGACCGTCGCCTCCCTGTACGCCTGGGCCCTCGAGCCCGCCACCGCCCCCGAGGACACGCCCGTCCACGGCCCCGACACCTCCGGTGATGACCTGGAAGCGGTGCCGGCGTGAGCGGCCCGGGAGGCCGGTCCATGGACATCTCATCGGGGCACCCTCGTGAGAGGGTGGGCCGATGACTACCACCGTCACCGCCTCCTCCGGGTCGCACGCCGAGGTCGACCCCGGGCACCCGCCGACATCGACCGGCCTCTCCAACGAGAAGGTGGCGATGTGGGCCTTCCTGGGCTCGGAGTGCCTCCTCTTCGGCTCCCTGATCTCCACCTATCTCCTGTTCAAGGGCCAGAGCCAGCCCGGCACCATCGGCCCCGACGACGTGTTCGACATCCCGTACACGTCGGTCAGCTCCTTCGTCCTGCTCATGAGCAGCCTCACCATGGTGCTGTCCCTGGCCGCCATCCAGCGGGGCGACCACCGCCTCACCCGGGTGTGGATCCTGACCACCGCCCTCCTGGGGGCCAGCTTCGTCGCCGGCCAGGCGTACGAGTTCACCGTCTTCGTCCGTGAGGGCATGAACCTGCGGGTGAACCTGTTCAGCTCCAGCTTCTTCGTCCTCACCGGGTTCCACGGGGCCCACGTGACCATCGGCGTGCTGATGCTGCTCTCGCTGTACAGCCTGTCGATGCGGGGCAAGCTGCCGACGTCGAAGGCGGAGACCGTCGAGCTGGTCGGCCTCTACTGGCACTTCGTCGACGTGGTCTGGATCGTGATCTTCACCCTGATCTATCTCATCCCATGAGTGGCCCCACCACGCGAGACGAAGCCACCGGACCGGTCGTCGAGGTCCCGCCCGAGGAGGGCGGCACCCACCACGACCACCCGGGCGACTGGAAGTACATCAAGATCGCGCTGATCCTCGCCGTGATCACCGCAGTCGAGGTCGCCTTCTCCTACTGGGAGGCGGTCGAGGGGATCCTGGCGCCCAGCCTCATCGCCATGTCGATCCTCAAGTTCGTCATGGTCGTGGGCTACTTCATGCACCTCAAGTTCGACAGCCGCCTGTTCCGCCGGCTGTTCGTCGCCGGGATCGCCCTGGCCATCTTCTGCTTCACCGTCATGCTGACGACGTTCGGCGTCTGGTCGAGGTGAGCTAGGCCCCGCCGTGGCCGCGGTCCCGTTTCCCCACTGGCACCCGCACGTCGACGTGTGGGTGCTGATCGGCGCCTTCGCCGTCCTCTATGCCCTGGCCGTGCGCCGGGAGCGGGCCCGCCGCCCCGGGGATGCGGTGGTCAGCCGGGCCAAGGTCACCTGTTTCGCCGCCGGCCTGGGCGTGATGTGGCTGGCGTCGGACTGGCCCATGCACGACGTCGCCGAGGGCTATCTCTACAGCGTCCACATGGTCCAGCACCTGCTCCTGACCCTCGTCACGGCCCTGCTGCTGTTGGCGGGAACGCCGGCGTGGATGGCCCGCAACATCCTGGGTGGCGGGCGGATCCTGCGGGTGGTGCGATCGCTCAGCAAGCCGGTGTTCGGGCTCATCCAGTTCAACGTGGTGCTCGTGCTGAGTCACTGGCCGGTGGTGGTGGAGGCCACGGTGCGCTACCACCCGTTGCACTTCGTGGCCCACGCCGTGCTCCTCGGCTCGGCGGTGCTCATGTGGATGCCGGTCGCCAGCCCACTGCGCGAGATCCGCCGTATCAACCCGCCGGCGCAGATGCTCTACCTGTTCCTGCAGACGATCGTGCCCACCGTGCCGGCGTCGTTCCTGACGTTCAACGACCAGCCGCTCTACAAGATCTACGCCACGTTCCCCCGGCTGTGGGGCATCTCCGCCCTTACCGACCAGCAGACGGCGGGGCTGATCATGAAGATCGTCGGAGGCCTGTACCTGTGGCTCGTCATCGCCCTCATCTTCTTCCGCTGGTACGAGAGCGAGGAGCGCCAGTCCCAGCGGGAGAAGGACGGCGTGCTGCTTTGGGACGACGTCGAGCACGAGCTCCTCGCTCCGCCCAAGACCCGTTGAGGTTTCGTTTCCCCGGTGACCTGGGCAGGAGACCGCCTCGTAGGACCGAAGTACACCCGCCGTCGCTGAGACTGCGCGCGTGGCCACGGCCGGCGGTAGGTGCGAGAAACACCTATTGAAGACAGACAGTCAGTGCCAGGAAGATGGAACTGACCGCCGTTCCGGCGGTTCGTTCATTCACGCGTTTGGGGGAACCTTTCGATGCAGACGAGACTTTCGCGCCGCTGGTTCGCAGCGGTGGCCGGCGCCGCCGCTGCAGCCGGTGTGCTCATTCCGGTAAGCGGAGCCTGGGCGCCGCACGTGGCGCAACTCCAGGTCACGCCCACCACGTTCAAGGCCGGTGAGACGGTGACCGTGTTCGGACCGAGCGGGTATGGCGCCACCAACCCCGTCGAGATCCGCGTCGACTCCGCCGACGGCCCGGTCATCGGCACCTTCAGGACCACGGGGTCCGGCTTCGCTCAGTGGGGCCCCGGCACCGTCACCATCCCGGAAGACCTCAAGCCGGGCATCCACACCCTCTGGGCCACCCAGAAGCTGGAGGAGTCCGAGAAGCTCATCCGGGGCATGCCGACCAAGACGATCGTCCAGGTCCTCAACCCTGACGGCTCCAACCCCGTCCTCGGCCAAGACCTCTCCCCGCAGCTGGAGCAGCGGCCGACCGACCTGATCGAGGACGAGCCGGTCAGCACCGGCGCCCTCATCCTCGTGGGCCTCGGCGTCGCAGGTATCGCCATGTTCATCGCCGGCGCCGCCGCCCTGATGTCGTCCCGCCGCCGGCCGGCCGGTACGCCCGAGACGGTTCGGGGCAACCGGTGAGCCGCCGGCGCCTCATCGCCCTCGGGGCCCTTCCCCTTGTCGCCCTCGTGGGCGGCCAGGGGGTGGCCACCGGGGCGGGCGAGCCGAGGGTGACGGCGTCGGTTCGGGCCACGGGCGAGGACCTCGCCCCCACCCGTACCTACGGCGCTCCGTTCCTCGCCGTCAACCCCGAGAACCCGAACGTCATCGTGGCGGCCACGCCGGAGATGCGCACCCGGACGTGCCGGTTCATGCGCACCCTCGACGCCGGCCGCTCGTGGAAGCTCATGGACGCCTTCCCGTCGCCCCAGAGCTACCCGTTCTGCTTCCACACCTCCGGCACCAGCACCCAGACGCCGATCGCGTTCGGCCGCGACGGCGCCGTGTACTACGGGCTGAACGGCTGGGACAACCAGGACGTCGGCACCGGCGCCGAGCACGCCGGCACCTACGCCAACTTCAGCGTCCTGGTGGCCAAGACCACTGACCTGGGGGAGACGTGGAACCCGGTCATGGTCCGTGACGCCCGGGGCAAGACCGGCGCCGGCCAGGCCGAGAACAACCGGCCCATCAACGGCTTGGCCGTCGACTCCAAGACCGGCAGCCAGGACACGGTGCACATCGGCTGGAGCCAGAGCTTCCCGCAGGCCACGCCGGCCGTGGCCAGCCAGACCATGATCGCCACCTCCACCGACGGCGGCCGCACCTACGGCGAGCCGGTGAAGGTGGTGGGCGACTACTACAGCGCCGTCGCCAACAAGCCCGACCCCGAGAAGTGGGGCGGCAGCAGCCCGACTCTGACCGTCGACGACAAGGGCACGCTGTACGCCATCTTCTACGCCACGGCCACGGGGCAGCCCGCCGGTTCGCAGAACAACGCCATCCTGCTGGCCAAGTCCACCGACAAGGGCAAGACCTTCCAGGTCAGCGAAGTGGCCCCGCCGAGCGGCTTCTACCAGGCCGGAGCCATCATGGACTGGTCGCCCAAGGGCGGTCCCGACGGCACGCTGCACATCGTCTACGAGGACAAGATCACCAAGCCCGACCTGGGCGACCGTGACGTGTTCACGCGGCGGTCCACCGACGGCGGCAGGACCTGGTCGGAGCCCAAGCAGCTCAACGACGACGTGCCGCTCGACCCGAAGGACACCGGGCACTCCCAGAACAACCCCAGCGTGAGTGTGGCCCCGAACGGTCGGGTCGACGCCGTGTGGTGGGACTTCCGCAACGACCAGGGCCAGTTCATCAACGACGTCTACTACTCCTATTCGGAGGACAACGGCGCCACCTGGGCGAAAAACCTCCGGGCCAACGACAAGTCCATCGACCGCCGGATCGGCGTGTGGAGCAACGGCTACGACATGCGGATGCCGGTCGGGGTGGCCTCCACCAACAAGTTGGCCGTCTTCGCCTGGGACGACACTCGCAACGCCGACCGGCTGACCGAGGGCCAGGACGTGTACACGAGCATCGTGCAGCACGAGGCCCTGGGCGCCGGCAGCAACGACGCCCTCCGCTACGCCGTCGCCGCCATGGCCGGCTTGGCGGTCGTGGGCATCGTGCTGCTGGTGGTCAGCATGATCACCGGTAGGCGCCGCCCGCAGACGGCCACGGCAACGGAGCCGGCGGCCACCAAGGGCAGAGTCAGCTCCTAGCCACTCGGGGGGCTTCGCCCCCCGAGCACCCCCCCACTCGGGGGGCTCTGCCCCCCGAGTGG
>Ga0247719_1000584_pt1 | contig 20658 bp, 20 predicted proteins | sample 41E_DmetaG_FD_189046 | JGI IMG/M metagenome (GOLD analysis project Ga0247719, IMG submission 189046) | Soil microbial communities from hillslope of Landscape Evolution Observatory, University of Arizona, Oracle, AZ, United States - 4-1-E_D | ecosystem: Engineered > Artificial ecosystem >...
TGTGCCCGACTGGCTGCTGTGGAACGCCGGCGCCACCTACACGGTCGCCGCCCTCGACCGGTCGCGGGTGTCGCTGCGGCCGTAGTGCGGGTGCACCAGCGTCAATAGGTCGAATGACTCAAGTTCCGGCCCCCGGCGGTCGATAACGCGACGGGCGGATGTCACTGTGAGTGACAGGAGGGTCACTTGAGAAGAAGCAAGGCCATCGGGTTCGGGCTCATCGGGCTCGCACTCCTCTGCATGGTCGGCGCCGCGGTCCTTCCCGTGAGCCCGGCCACCGAGCGCTTCGGCCCCTTCCGGGTCGACATCAGGGGCGACAACTGCGGCCCCGCCGGCTATGTGCTCTCTGGCGAGGGCAACTCCGTCTGCAAGGAGGCGGCCCAGAGGCGGATCCTGACCACCTCCGGCGTCGGCCTGCTCGTCCTCGCCTTCGGCATGGCCCTGTACGCCGGCGGCGACGAGCCCCGAGGGTCACGCATCCACATGGGGCCGCCGAAGGTCAGCCGGCGGGAGGCACGTCGCAATCGAGGCAATAGACGTTATATGCCCGGTTGATCACCGGCTGGGCCACGTTGCGGACCTGGATGCCACCGGGCGTGAAGCCTTTCTCGGTGCCGCCGTGGGCGTGGCCGTGGATGGCCAGGTCGGCGCCGGCCCGGTCGACGGCCTCGCCCAGGAAGTAGCTGCCGAGGAACGGGTAGATCTCCAGCCGCTCGCCGCGGAGGGTGCCCTCGGTGGGGGCGTAGTGCATGAGGGCGACCCGTCGGTCCACGCCGGCCCCGGCCAGCTCCTCCAGCGCCTCCCGCAGCGAGTCCGCCGCCTCCTGCGCGTGGCGGACGAACGCCTTCATCATCGGCTCCCCGAAGTCGCTGCCACTGGCGCCGGGGAAGCCGGTGCCGAAGCCCTTGACGCCGGCGATGCCCACCGGGGTGCCGTCGACGTCAACGACCGTTGCCGTGCCTTCCAGGAGCTCCACGCCGGCGTCGGCCAGCACGTCGGCGACCTCCTTCTCCCGGTCGGAGTGGTAGTCGTGGTTGCCGAGCACGGCCACGATCGGCAGGGGCAGCCCTCGGAGCTCCTCGGCGAGGACGGACGCCTCCTCGGCAACGCCGAGGCGGGTCAGGTCGCCGGCCAGCAGGAAGACGTCGGCCTGCTCGGCGATGTCTTCGAGGTGGGGGCGCAGGGTGCCGGCGGAGTCGGGGCCGAAGTGGATGTCGCCGACGGCGGCTACACGAATCATCGGTTCGCCTCCCTTCGGGGGCGCCCCCGTGAGTGCTTGCCGGACCGGCCTCCATTGCGCTCCGGCACGCAGCCGGCCGGGCCGCTCATGAAATCCTCTCCACGCGCGGTGCGTCGCCGAGCTCGGTGACGACGGTCTCGTTGTGGACCTCGTAGTCGGGCAGGACCTCCCGGGCGACGACACCGACGGCCTGCCGGCGCTCCTCGGTGGGGACCTGGCCGGTGAGGAACACCTTGCCGGCGGCGATACGCACCTCCACCCCCATCTCCGCCACCCGCTCGTCGGCGGTCAGTGCGTCACGCACGCGCTGGGTCACGTAGTCCTCGGGTTCGGCGGTCATGAGGCGAAGATGGCGTCGAAGAGGGCTTTGACCGGTCTCACGGGCACTCCCAGGTCGTTGGACTGGGCATACAGGAGGAGGCTGAGCACCCGCCGGGCGCCGTGGCGGCGGGCCCGGCACACCAGGTAGTCCCAATCCAGGTCCGAGCCCGTGATCACGCCCAGGGCGTCGTGCCAGTGATGGGGCATGTGCTCGTCCGCAGTCAGGGCCTTGATGATCAGCAGATCCTCGGGGGCGATGATCCGGCAGGCGCAGCCCCGCACGTCGACCACCCGGGCGTGGGCCAGCATCTCGTCGTCGAGGTAGATGTCGCCGGTGGAGCGGAAGATCACGTCGACGAGGATGTCCTCCTTGAACCCCTTGTAGAGCCAGCGAGGATCGGTTTCCTGGGTGGTGAAGCCGCTGGCCTCGAGCGCGTCGAGGGTCAGGCGGGCGTTGTCGGGCTCGACGAAGAGGTCGATGTCGTTCGTGCCCCGCGGGCGGCCGAGGGTGGCCGAGCTGATCCCGCCCATGAGCACGTAGGGGATGTCCTTGTCCTCGAGGGCGGCTATGGCGTCACGAAGGACGCCGAGGAAGAGCTCCTCGTCGACCTCACGGTTGTTGGGCGACCTTCCATGCCCCATAAAAAGGGGACTACCCCGAGCGACGGGGTAGAAACAGGCGCATGAGTGATCTCGAGGTCCCCGAGCCCGACGCCGCAGAGCAGGCCCAGCCGGTCGCGAGCGTCGCCGGCTTCATGGAGGTGTCCTCCGATCCAGAGGCGCCCGAAGCCGACGCCTACGAGCAGGCGATCGAAGAGCCGGTCGACGAGGAGGAGAGCCTCCGGTAAGCGGCCCGGGAGGTGGCGCCAGCGGTCATCCGAGCTTGGAGCGGAGGAACTCCAGCGTGCGCACCCACGCCTGGCGGGCCGCCTCCTCGTCGTAGACCTCGGGACGGCTGTCGTTGAAGAAGGCGTGGCCGGTGCCGGGATAGGTGAAGAGGCGCACGTCGGTGCCGGTCTCGGTGAGTCGGGACTCGAACGCGGCCACCGCCTCTGGTGAGGCGATGTCGTCGTGCTCGGCGTAGTGACCCTCGACGGCTGCGGAAAGGGCGGACCAGTCCGGCTCCACCCCGTCGGGGGCGATGCCGTAGAAGGGCACGGCGGCGCGGACGGCGTCGGGTCGCAGCGTCGCCAGCCACAGGGCGAGGCCGCCGCCCATGGAGAACCCGACGACCCCCACGCCCTGGCCCCGGACAGCCTGGTGAGCCTGCAGGAAGTCGGCGGCGCCGGAGAGGTCGCGGGCCGCCCGCTCCAAGTCGAGGGCCATGGCCACCTCGGCCGCTTCGTAGGGCTCCCGGTTCGGCACCGTCCTGCCGTGGTACAGGTCGGGCGCCAGAGCGGTGAACCCCTCGGCGGCGAAGCGGTCGCAGACGTCGACGATGTGGTCGACCAGGCCCCACCACTCCTGGACGACGATGACTCCCAGGCCGGCGCCTTCGCTGGCCGGCGCCAGGTAACCGCCGCCGGTAGCACCGTCGCTCGGGAACTCCACCATCCGGCCCATGGCCGGAACCTACCCGGAACCGGTGGCGGTCAGTTCCGGGGCGTCCGGGCAGTCGACCGACTCGAGGGCGTCCGCCGGGCTGAGCGGACCCTCCGGGCCGACGACGGCCGTGGCTAGTTCGAGAGGGACCACCTCCCAGTCGGTATCCCAGGGGTCGCCGAGGGCGGTGACCTTGTCGACCAGGGCGCCCCACAGCCGGGCGGGAAGGACGCGGCCGGCGCCGGCGACGACCCAGACGGGAATCTCCTCGGTGTAGGCGACCGCGGCGGCGGCGTGGGACCCGGAGACGGCCAGGAAGCCTCCGGGGCCCACGGCCGACGCGTCGAGCAGCACCAGCGTGCTGCTCGCCACCGCGGCCCCGATCCCGCCCTCGGGGACGAGGGAGGCGTCGGAGCCGGCGCGGTCGAGGGCCGCCACGAGTGGCGAGCCGTCGCCCAAGGCGTCGACGACCAGGGCCCGGGCGTCGCCTCGCCGGCGAAGGGCTTCGGTCACCTGCTCGGGCCACCCCAGCACCGTCAGCACGGCGTCGTCCGGGAGCGAGGCGGCCACGACGGCGGGTGTCGGGTCCTCGCGCAGCAGCTCCGCCGACAGCCACGCTTCGGTCCCCGGGTCGGCGGCGGCCACCACCCGGGCGGCCAGCCACCACATGGGGCCCGACGCCGGCTGGCGCTCGACGAGTCGCCGGCAGGCCAGGACCAGGGCCCGGGGATCGTCGGCGCACCCGGCGAGGGCGGCGGCGGCCTCCCGAGCCAGGAGGCCAGGCTCTTCTCCCGACGCCCGGGCCACCATCCGCAGCCGCTCCATCGGGTGCACGGTCAGTGGCCGGGCTTGAACACCATCAGGAAGAGGATGACCACCCAGAGGACGTTGACGACGGCACTCACCGTGGCCGCCTTCTTGCCCATGGCCTGCATCTCCTGCGACTGGGCCCCGTCGGCCCCGGCCCGCATGGCCACCATCTTGCGGATGGTGGGCACCTGGATCCCGGTGGCCAGCCCCATGAGCACGAAGTACAGCAGGAACGAGAGCGAGATCCATGCCTCGCTGAACCTCCACGTGTCGTCGCTGAGGAGGATGAGCAGGATGCCGAGGATCGGCACCGCGCACACCGCCACGGTGGGGATGCGGCCGGTGACCCTCAGCGTCGTCTCGGCGACGGCCAGCCCCTCGCGTCCCGGGAGGCTCCGGGCCTCGTTGCCATAGAAGCCGGCGATGAACATCGCTCCGAAGCCGATGATGGCCGAGAGGATGTGAAGCACCAGCACCAACCGGTAGAGGTCGCCGTCGACTCCCATTGGATCCTCCTGATCTCGCTCCCAGGAACATAGTTGGGTTACCTTCCTCCCGCCGTGGCAACGAACCCCGCCCCCGATCTGGCCCTCGTTCCCGTGAGCGGCCACCCGCGCACGGTCCGTGAGCTGCTGACCACCTTCCATCTGCTGCTGGTCGCAGTCGACCCGGCCAGCGTGCGCAGCAAGTGGATCATCCCCACCGCGGCGCGAGTGCTGTTCGAGTACGAGCAGGCCGACTGCCGGGTGGCGTGGCTGGTGGCCGGCGGCGATGCGGCCGACGCCCGCAAGCTCCTCGGACGCTGGGCCACGGAGATCATGACGTTCGTCGACCCCGAGCTGACCACCACCAAGGGCCTGGGCTTGGAGAAGCTGCCGGCGATCGTCCATGTGAGCCAGACCCTCGAGGTGGTCAACGCGGTCGAGGGCTGGGACCCGCCGGCGTGGCGCGACCTGACCAAGGAGCTGTCCCGACGGATGTCGTGGAGCCGGCCCCACATCCCGGCGCCGGGCGACCCGGGGCCCTTCGACGGTGCCCCGCTGCCCCGTATCTGAGCGGGCCTAGGGTCGGGGCCCCTCGGTGAGCGAGAGGGCGGCCAGGACCAGCAGGGAGGTCGGCGCTTCTCGAAGCTCGCCCAGGATGTAGGTCGAGCGGTTGACCGTCTCGAGGGCCGACGTGACGGTCGGGGCGTCGACCCGGCGACGCCTGAGCTCCGACGCCAGCACTGTCGCATGGACCTGCACGAGGGTGGACCTCCCTTGCCCGGCTGTCCCCACAACCCTCTGCCTTCCGGCCTGTGGAGCACAAGACGGTAAAGCTGTGCTCAACGCTGTGGAGATTGTCGGTCTACAGGACGCCGCCCCTCGTCATCGCCACCACGTCGAGGATGCGATCGACCTCACCTGGGCGCAGCAGGCCCTGGTCGAGGACCACCTGGCGCAGCGTCTTGCCCTCGGCCGCGGCCTGGTGGACCACCGCGGCCGCCTGCTCGTAGCCGATGTGGGGGGTGAGGGCGGTGGCCAGGGCGGAGGAGGACTCGGCGAAGGTCCGGCAGCGGTCGACGTCGGCCTCGATGCCGGCCACGCACCGGTCGGCCAGCAGCCGGGAGACGGTCGCCAGCAGGTGCACGGACTCCAGCAGGTTGCGGGCCATCATGGGCATGGCCGTGTTCAGCTCGAAGGCGCCGGCGGTGGCGCCGAAGCCGATGGCGGCGTCGTTGCCGACGACCTGGGCGGCCACCTGGTACACCGCCTCGGGGATCACGGGGTTGACCTTGCCCGGCATGATGGAGCTGCCCGGCTGCAGGTCGGGCAGGCGGATCTCGGCGATGCCCGCCCGGGGGCCGCTCCCCATGAGGCGCAGGTCGTTGGCGATGCGGGCGAGCGAGAGGGCCACCGTGCGCAGGGCCCCCGACGCCTGGACCACGGCGTCACGCCCGCCTTGGGCCTCGAAGTGGTCCCCTGCTTCCCGTAGAGGCAACCCTGTCGCCGAGGCCAGCCGCTCGATGACCGCCCCGGCGAACAGCGGCGGGGCGTTGATGCCGGTGCCGACGGCGGTGCCGCCGAGGGCGAGCTCGGCCAGGTGGGGCAGGGTGCTCCGGCACCGTTCCACGCTGTGCTCGGCCGCGGTGGCGTAGCCGGCCAGCTCCTGGCCCAGCGTCACCGGGGTGGCGTCCATGAGGTGGGTGCGCCCGGCCTTGACCACGCCGGCCGTCTCGGCCGCCTTGTGGCGCAGGGCACTGGCCAGGTGCTGGAGGGCGGGGACCAGCTCCCGCTCGATGCCGAGGGCGGCGGCCAGGTGGATGGCCGTCGGGAACACGTCGTTCGACGACTGCGAGGCGTTGACGTGGTCGTTGGGATGGACGTGGCGACCCAGGCGCTCGGAGGCGAGGCTGGCGATGACCTCGTTGGCGTTCATGTTCGACGACGTGCCGGAGCCGGTCTGGAACACGTCGATCGGGAAGTGGTCGTTCCACCTGCCGGCGGCGACGTCGGCCGACGCGGCGACGATGGCGTCGGCGATCTCGCCGTCGACCACGCCCAACCGCGAGTTGACGACGGCGGCCGCCCCCTTGATCGACGCCAGGGCGGCGATCAGGCGGCCGTCGATGCGGACGCCCGAGATGGGGAAGTTCTCCATGGCCCGCTGGGTCTGGGCTGCCCATTTGGCCCAGGCCGGGACCTGAACGTCACCCATGGAGTCGTGCTCGGTGCGGGTCGTGTGATCGTTTGCCATTTGTGTTCGACCGTACCCCCACCTACTCCTTGCAGCTGTGGACAAGGGCGTCTAGGGTTCGGCCGAACCGAGAAGCCCCCCGGCGACATTGTGAGGCAGATGACTTCACGGCACCGGCGGCTCGGCGTCCTCGTCGGGATCGCGCTGCTTTTCCCCATCATGACGGCGCCGGCTTCTGCTGACCCCCTCGCGGACAAGCGGGCCGAGGCGGCCCGCATCCGGGAACAGCTCGAGCGCCAGGGGGAGAAGGTCAGCGTCCTGGCCGAGCAGTCGAACCGGGCCCAGCTCAAGGTGTCACAGGTCGAGGGCTCCCTGGCCAAGACGACGGCGGATGTCGCTCGCTCCGACGAGCACCTGCGGTCCGTTCGCGCCCGCCTGGCCACCTCCGCCGTGCTGGCCTACGTCCACGGCGGGAACAATGCCCTCATCGGCAAGCTGGTCCGCGGCAGCCACGACAACATGGTCGTGCGCACGCAGTACCTACGGGTCACCGCCGCCGACCAGCGGCGGGTCATCGGCGAGGTCCGGACGGCCAAGCAGGACTTCGAGCTCCAGAAGTCGCGCCTCGACTCGGAGCGCAAGGCCGCGGCCGAAGCCGCCGAGCAGGCCGCGTCGGCCAGTCGCGCCGCCCAGGAGGCCGAGGACGCACAGCGGGCCGTCCTCGGTCAGGTGAACGGCGAGGTGGCCGAGCTGGTGGCGGCCGAGCAGGCCCGCCGGGAGGCCGAGGAGGCCCGCAGCCGGCCGGTGGCGGTGGTCGCCACCTCTGCGCCCCCGGTGACGGAGCCGCCCCGGGTGCCGACGGCTGCGGCACCCCAGTCCCAGGCCACGACGACGGTGCCGGCGCCGGCTGCCGCCACCGCCCCGGCGGCATCCGGCAAGGGCGCCATCGCCGTGGCCGAGGCCCGCAAGCAGCTGGGCAAGCCCTATGTCTACGGCGGGTCGGGCCCCGACAGCTTCGACTGCTCCGGTCTCACCGCGTGGGCGTGGAAGGCCGCCGGCGTGCGGCTGTCGCATTCCGCCTATACCCAGTACTTCGAGACCACCCGGGTTCCGGTCGACCAGGTCCAGCCCGGTGACCTGCTCTTCTTCGGCAAGAACGGCGTGGAGAGCATCCACCACAACGCCATCTACATCGGCGGCGGCGACATGATCGAGGCCAGCCAGACCGGAACGCCCATCCGCATCAGAGGCTGGAGAGCCGGCGACCTGGTAGGCGCCGGCCGCCCGGGCTGAGGGGCGTGGTGCATTTCCGGCTGTGAATGTGGGCCAGATCGGCCCATTCCACAACCGGAAATGCACCAGGACGACTACGTCGGCCGAAGGACGACGATCGCCATGTCGTCGGACATGTTGGGGGTGTGGGCGATGGTCGCCAGCTCGATGCGACGGGCGATGCCGGCGGCGCTGCGGCCGGCGCAGGTGGACAGCAGGGTCGCCAGCCGCTCCTGGCCGAACTGCACACCGTCGGCATCGCGGGCCTCGACCACCCCGTCGGTGTAGAGAACCAGCGCGTCGCCGGGGCGCAAGGTGACGGCGACGTCGCGGAAGTCGGTGCCCGGCAGCATCCCCAGCAGCATGCCGGGGGCGGCGTCGAGCACAGTGACCGACTCGTCGTCGTGGAGCACCAGCGCCGGCGGGTGACCGCCGCCGGCGACCAGTACCTGGACCCGGTCGGCCATGGGCGTGACGCAGGCGAGGACGGCGGTGAGGAAGCGATCGTCGGCGTCCTGGCGCAGCAGGGTCTCGTTGAGGCGGTGCAGGACCGCCGCCGGGCTGGGCAGGTCGGCAGCGATGGCCCGGATGCTGTAGCGGGCCACGCCCGTCACCGCGGCGGCGTCGGGGCCCCGCCCGGAGACGTCGCCCAAGACCACGGCCCAGCGGTCGCCGCCCAGGGGGAAGGCGTCGTAGAAGTCGCCGCCGACGTCGCTGAACCCGGCGGCGCGGTAGCGGGCGGCCAGGTCGACCCCGGGAATCCGGGGCAGGACCGGCGGCAGGAGGGTGGCCTCCAGGGCGGACGCGACCCGGTCCCGCTCGGCTGCCACCTCGGCGTGGGCGATGGCCGCCCCCAGGTGGGTGGCCAGGCCGGAGGCGAGGCGTTCCGCCTCGGCGCCGAAGGCGTGGGGCCGGGGATGGCCAAGGTAGAGAATCCCGGCCAGCTCCCCGTCGCCGTCCGGCACCGGCACGATGACCCAGCTGCGGACGAGCCGGCCATCGGCGAGGGTGCCGTAGGCCCGGCTCAGGCGGTCGTCACGAGCCCAGGCCGCCACGTCGGCCACCGAGTGGGGCTGGCCATGGAGGCGGGGCCCGGCCAGCAGCGGGGCGTTGCCGATGTCGGGCCGCTCGGCGAAGTCGCTCCAGTCGGCGCCGGTGAGGACCGGCTCGGCGTCGGCCTCGGCGGGGACGTAGAGGGCGAAACGGGCCCCGGTGAGCTCCCGGCACGCCTCGGCCACGCCGGCGACGAGGAGGGGCGTCTCCCGTTCCGCCAGCAGCCCCGGCAGGCGGACGACGAGGTCGAGCAGCCGCCGGCGCTCGTCGTGGAGCGCCTCGATGGCCGCCTTCGCCGTTCGCAGCTCCTCGGCGTCGCCGGCCCGCACCCCATCCGGGTCCTTGGTCACGGCATGACCGGACGGGGCTTGGTACGGGCGACCTCGAACCAGACGGTCTTGCCACCGCCGCTGCGGCGCAGCGATCCCCACCGGTCGGAGAACCCGGAGAGGATCGACATGCCCCGGCCCGACGTGTCGGCGGGGCCGGCGTCGCGGGGGACGGGCAGCACGCCGGAGGTGTCGCTGACCTCGACGCGGATGACCGCCGGCGTGACGTGCACCATCACCCGAGGGCTGCTCTCCGCATGGACCACGGCGTTGGTCACCAGCTCGCTCACGCACAGGACGATGTCGTCGATGCGGTCGCCGTCTGTCCAGCCGTCCAGGGTGGAACGCACCAGGTCGCGAGCCTCGCCGGCACTGCGCAGGTGGGCGGGCAGGTCCTCGGTGGCCTTGGCCAGCACGGCCTCCAGCCGGTCGACCACCCGGGTGACGTCGTTGATGGCCGCGGGCAGGTCCGTGGGGGCGAGGTCCTTGCCGATGTAGCCGATTGCGCCGGCGGCCGCAGCCGCGATGGCCAGCTCCTCGGGGGGGCGGCTCGACACCAGGACGACCCTCGAAGGGGCCAGCTTGGGCACCGTCTCGAAGGCGCCCGGCAGTGAGACGTCGAGCATGACGACGTCGGGCGCGCCGGCGCCGGCCACTTCCACGGCCGACGCGGCATCGGCGGCCTCCAGCGCGGGGGCGAAACCCGCGGCACCGTCCAGGCCCAAGCGGACGAGGAGCCGGTAGTCCGGGTCGGCGTCGACGACCAGAACGCGCGTCACTGTTGCGCGGTCGGCAGCGTGAAGGAGATGGAGGCGCCGGCCTCGGGAGGACCACACCAGATCACCCCGCCGTGACCCTCGACGATGCGCCGGGCGACGGCAAGGCCGGCGGGGGCCTCACCGCCGCTCCCGTTCCCGCCCAGGGGCAGGAGGGTGAAGAGTCGGGGCCGAACCTCGGCGTCGATCGGCCTGCCGTCGTTGGCCACGGTGACCGTCGCCAGCACCGGCCCGGCCTCGGCTTCGACTCGCACGGTCAGGGGCCGCACGCCCCCGTGGCGGATGGCGTTGTCGAGCAGGACCCCGAACAGCTTGACGAGCTGCGCCCGGTCCCCCCGCACCTCCGGTAGCTCCCTGGCGGTGACCCGCACCCCGGCCCGCTCCAGGGCGCCGGCCCGGGCGCCGGCGGCCTCGTCGACCACATCGTCGAGGCGGAGCGGCTCCAAGTGGAAGACGTCGCCAGAGACCCGGGCGTAGTCCAGGAGGCCGGCCACCCTCGCCCGGGCCCGGGCCACGTTCGCCTCCGTCCTCGTGATCAGCAGGCGCGCCTCTTCGCCCAGCCCGTCTCCGTGACGGGCGACGATCAAGTCGAGGAGTCCGGCCACGTTGTCGAGCGGTTGCTGGATCTCCGCCGCCGCCGCCGACGCCAGCCGCGCCAAGGCGGCGTTGGAACGCTCCAGCTCGCCGTTGAGCCGCTCCACCTCCCGGAGCTGTTCGGCCAGGGTGGCCCGCTGGCGGTCGAGCTCGTTGCCCTGCCGCCACAGCTCGAGGAACACGGCGACCTTGGCCCGCAGCGCCTCCGGCGAGAACGGCTTGTAGACGTAGTCGACGGCGCCGCTCCTGTACCCCTGGAGGTGATGCTCCGCCTCGCCGCTGATGGCGGTGAGGAAGATGATGGGCACGTTGCGCGTCTTGTCCCGCGCCTTGATGAGCTGGGCCGTCTCGAAGCCGTCCATGCCCGGCATCTGCACGTCGAGGATGATGACGGCGAAGTCCGACGACAGGAGTGCCCGGAGCGCCTCCTCCCCCGAGCCGGCGCGCACCAGCTGCGCTTCCAGAGGATCGAGGACGGCCTCCAGGGCAAGGAGGTTGTCCGGCCGATCATCGACCATGAGGACGCGGGCCGGCGGGGTGCTCACCTGTGGAGCCAGACCCGCAACGTGTCGAGCAGCTGGTCCATCTCGACGGGCTTGGTGACGTAGTCCGACGCCCCGGCGGCGAGCGACTCCTCCCGGTCGCCCCGCATGGCCTTGGCGGTCAGGGCGACGATGGGCAGATCCTGGAAGGCGTCCATGTCCCGGATGCTGCGGATGGCCTGGTAGCCGTCCATGTCCGGCATCATGATGTCCATCAGCACCAGCTCGATCCCGGGCGTGCTGGTGAGCAGATGGATGCCCTCGGCTCCCGAGTCGGCGCAGACGACCTCCAGGCCGTGGTCCTCGAGGGCGCTGGTGAGGGCGTAGAGGTTGCGCACGTCGTCGTCGACCATCAGCACCTTGCGCCCCGACAGGTCGGTGGCCCGCTCCGCCGCCGTGCGGTGGGGCGTGAAGGGGACGATCGCCCGGTCGGTGGTCGCCGGTGCCGGCGCCGGCAGCGTCGAGGGCACGGCCGCCATCACCGGCAGCAGCAGTGAGAAGGTGCTGCCCTCGCCGGGGGTGCTGGTGACCTGTATCTCGCCGCCGAGCAGGCGGGCGATCTCCCGGCTGATCGACAGCCCCAGCCCCGTGCCGCCGTAGCGCCGGCTCGTCGTGCCGTCGGCCTGCTGGAACGCCTCGAAGATGACCATCAGCTGGTCGGGCTTGATGCCGATGCCCGTGTCCGAGACGGAGAAAACCACGACACTGTCGGCGGAGTTGAGATGAGGGTGGCCGAAGCGCATGCCGGCCGGCGCCCGCCCCACCCGCAGGGCGACGGTGCCCCGCTCGGTGAACTTCAGGGCGTTCGAAAGCAGGTTCTTCAGGATCTGCTGCACCCGGTGCTCGTCGGTGGTGAGCGTCTCCGGCGCCCCGTGGTCGACGCTGACGGCGAAGTTGAGGGCCTGCTGGTCGGCGATGGGGCGGAACACCTGCTCGAGGTCGTCGCACAGCGACTGCACCTTCACCGGGGCGATGGCGATGTCCATCTTGCCGGCCTCGACCTTGGACAGGTCGAGGATGTCGCTGATCAGGCTGAGGAGGTCGTTGCCGGCGTCGTAGATGCTGCGGGCGAACTCGACGTGGCGGTCGCTCAGGCTGCCGTCGCTGTTCTCGGACAACAGCTTGGCCAGGATCAGGAGGCTGTTGAGCGGGGTGCGCAGCTCGTGGCTCATGTTGGCCAGGAACTCCGACTTGTACTTCGACGACAGGGCCAGCTGCTCGGCCCGCTCCTCGAGCTCCCGGCGGGCCAGCTCGATCTCGGCGTTGGTGTGCTGGAGCTCGCGCTGCTGGCGCTGCAGCTCCTCGGACTGGCTCTGCAGCTCCTGGGCCAGGCTCTGTGACTGGGCCAGGAGCTCCTCGGTCCGCATGGTGGCGACGATGGTGTTGAGGACGATGCCGACGGTCTCGACGATCTGATCCAGGAAGGCCCGGGTCAGGTCGGTGAACGGCTTGAACGACGCCAGCTCGATGATCGCCAGCACCTGGTCCTCGAACACCACCGGGAGGACCACGAGGTTGAGCGGTTCCGCCTCAGTCAGGCCCGTGGCGATGCGAGCTGCGCCGGCGGGGACGTCGATCAGGATGGTCTTCTTCTCGATGGCCGCCTGCCCGACCATGCCCTCGCCGGTGCGCCACTCGCTGGGCAGGCCGTCCTTGGCCCGGTAGCCGTAACCGGCGATCAGGCGGAACACCGTGTCGTCGGGGTCGCCGCCGGGCTCGGCCATGAAGAAGGCCCCCTGCTGGGCCTGCACCAGTGGGGTGAGCTCGCTCATGATCAGCTGCGAGAGGGCTCGCAGGTCGCGGTGGCCCTGCAGCATGGCGCCGATGCGGGCCAGGTTGGACTTCAGCCAGTCCTGCTCCTCGTTGCTCCTCGTGGTCTCCCGGAGGGTGACGATCATCTGGTTGATGTTGTCCTTGAGGTCGCCGACCTCGCCGGCGGCGTCGACGGTGATGGTGCTGGTGAGGTCGCCCTGGGTCACCGCGGTGGCCACATCGGCGATCGACCGCACCTGGGTGGTCAGGTTCGACGCCAGCTGGTTCACCGACTCGGTGAGTCGCTTCCACGTGCCGGACACACCCTCCACCTCGGCCTGGCCGCCCAGCTTCCCCTCGGTGCCCACCTCGCGGGCCACACGGGTCACCTCGGCGGCGAAGGCGGACAGCTGGTCGACCATCTTGTTGATGGTGCTCTTGAGCTGGAGGATCTCGCCCCGGGCGTCGACGGTGATCTTCTGGGACAGGTCGCCCTGGGCCACCGCGGTGGTCACCTGGGCGATGTTGCGCACCTGGTCGGTGAGGTTGTCGGCCATGGAGTTCACCGAGACGGTGAGGTCCTTCCACGTGCCGGAGACGCCCCGCACCTCGGCCTGACCACCGAGCTTGCCCTCCGTGCCCACCTCCCGGGCCACACGGGTCACCTCGTCGGCGAAGGAGCCGAGCTGGTCGACCATGGTGTTGATGGTGTCCTTGAGCTCGAGCAGCTCCCCCCGGACCTCGACGGTGATCTTCCGTGTCAGGTCGCCCTTGGCCACCGCGGTGGTGACCTGGGCGATGTTGCGCACCTGGCCGGTGAGGTTGCCGGCCAGCTGGTTCACGTTGTCGGTGAGGTCCTTCCACGTGCCGGCGACGCCGGGCACGGTCGCCTGGCCGCCGAGCTTGCCTTCGGTGCCCACCTCCCGGGCCACACGGGTGACCTCGTCGGCGAAGCCCCGGAGCTGGTCCACCATCGTGTTGATGGTGTCCTTGAGCTCGGCCACCTCGCCCCGGGCCTCGACGGTGATCGTCTGGCTCAGGTCGCCGCCGGCCACCGCGGTGGTCACCTGGGCGATGTTGCGCACCTGGGCCGTCAGGTTGGCGGCCATGTAGTTCACCGAGTCGGTGAGGGCCTTCCACGTACCGGCCACGCCGGGCACGTCCGCCTGGCCGCCCAGTCGGCCGTCGGTGCCCACCTCTCGGGCCACCCGGGTGACCTCGTCGGCGAAGGACCGGAGCTGCTCGACCATCGTGTTGATGGTGTCCTTGAGCTCGGCCACCTCGCCGAGGGCCTCGACGGTGATCTTCTGGGACAGGTCGCCCCGGGCCACGGCCGTGGTCACCTGGGCGATGTTCCGGACCTGGCCGGTCAGGTTCCCGGCCAGCTGGTTGACGTTGTCGGTGAGGGCCTTCCACGTGCCGGCGACGCCCGGCACGTCGGCCTGGCCGCCCAGGCGCCCTTCGGTGCCCACCTCGCGGGCCACGCGGGTGACTTCGCCGGCGAAGGCCGACAGCTGCTCGACCATCGTGTTGATGGTGTCCTTGAGCTCGGCGACCTCCCCGAGGGCCTCCACGGTGATCTTCTGCGACAGGTCGCCCCGGGCCACGGCCGTGGTGACCTGGGCGATGTTGCGCACCTGGCTGGTCAGGTTGCCGGCCAGCTGGTTGACGTTGTCGGTCAGGTCCTTCCAGGTGCCGGAGACGTCCTTCACGTGGGCCTGACCGCCAAGGCGGCCCTCGGTGCCCACCTCGCGGGCCACACGGGTGACCTCGTCGGCGAAGGAGCCGAGCTGGTCGACCATGGTGTTGATCGTGTTCTTGAGCTCGGAGATCTCGCCGCGGGCGTCGACGGTGATCTTCTGGGACAGGTCGCCCTCGGCCACCGCGGTGGTCACCTGGGCGATGTTGCGGACCTGGGCCGTCAGGTTGCCGGCCAGCTGGTTGACGTTGTCGGTGAGGTCCTTCCAGGTGCCCGACACCCCGGGCACCTCCGCCTGACCGCCCAGGCGGCCGTCGATGCCCACCTCTCGGGCCACACGGGTCACCTCGGCGGCGAACGCCCCCAGCGTGGTGGTCATGGAGTTGATGGTCTCGGCCAGCGCCGCCACCTCACCCTTGGCCTCGACGGTGATCTTCTGGGTCAGGTCGCCCCGGGCCACGGCCGTGGTCACCTGGGCGATGGAGCGCACCTGATCGGTCAGGTTCAGGGCCATCACGTTCACCGAGTCGGTGAGGTCCTTCCACCGGCCGGCGACGCCGGGCACGTCGGCCTGACCGCCGAGGCGGCCCTCGGTGCCGACCTCACGGGCCACCCGGGTCACCTCGTCGGCGAACGCGCCGAGGGTGTCGGTCATGGAGTTGATGGTCTCGGCCAGGATGGCGACCTCACCCTTGGCCTCGACGGTGATCTTCTGGGACAGGTCACCACGGGCCACGGCGGTGGCCACCTGGGCGATGGAGCGCACCTGGTCGGTCAGGTTCGACGCCATGACGTTCACCGAGTCGGTGAGGTCCTTCCACGTCCCCGACGCGCCGTGGACGTCGGCCTGGCCGCCCAGGCGACCCTCCGTGCCGACCTCCCTGGCCACCCGGGTCACCTCGTCGCCGAAGGAACGCAGCTGGTCGACCATGGTGTTGACCGTCTGCTTCAGCTGGGCCACCTCGCCGCGGGCGTCGACGGTGATCTTCTGGGAGAGGTCTCCGTTGGCCACCGCGGTCGTCACCAGGGCGATGTTCCGCACCTGATCGGTCAGGTTCGACGCCATGACGTTCACCGAGTCGGTGAGGTCCTTCCACGTGCCAGAGGCCCCGTGGACGTCGGCCTGGCCGCCGAGGCGGCCCTCGGTGCCCACCTCCCGGGCCACCCGGGTGACCTCGTCGGCGAAGGACCGCAGCTGGTCGACCATGGAGTTGACCACCCGGCCGATGCGCTGGAACTCACCCTTCACCGGGTGGCCGTCCATCTGCAGGGCCATCTTCTGCGACAGGTCTCCGTCGGCCACGGCGGAGATGACCCGGGCCACCTCGTTGGTGGGCCGCACCAGGTCGTCGATGAGCCCGTTGACCGAGCCGGCGGCCGCCGCCCACAGCCCGCCGGCGCCGTGCAGCTCCACCCGCTCGGTGAGCTTGCCCTCGCGGCCGGCGGCCCTCGCCACCCGGGCCATCTCCTTGCTGAGCTCGGTCTGGCGGTGGGTCAGGGCGTTGAAGCGCTTGGCCACCTCGACGTACGGCGCCGCCCGCCGGGTCGTCAGGCGGACGCCCTCCTCGCCGGCCTCGGCCGCGGCCAGCGCCTGGCACAGCTCGCCCAGGAACTTGTCGAGCGCAGGATCAGCCTTCCCCTCGCCGGCGTCCGGGGCCCCGGCGTCCAGGTCGATCGCGGTCATGGCTTTGATCGTCCAGCTTCGACCGGCATATCCGTCACCCCTCCAGCGCGGCCACCAGCCCCGACACCAGTGGCTGCGGGCATCTTCCACAGCATCGGGCGGCCTGTTGTACGTCGACAAGAGCCAGGCTACCGAAGCGGGCGCGAAGCGGCAGTTCGCCGCCGGGGGAACGGGGCGCCGGCCGCAGGACGCCGCCGGAGGCGGCCCCCACCGGGCTGGTGGCGAGGAAGAAACGGCGAAGGCCCGCCCGCTCCGCCGGCGGGCCGGAGCGCAACTACCTCGCCGAGCAACCTCCGGTTGCGACGGCGATCACCGATAGACCCCGTTGTGGCCGACGCTGTAGCGGCCGGGCTGGGGGAACAGGCTCACCCCGTGGGCGCCGGCGCCGGTGGGGATGGTGGCGATGACCCGCCCGTCGGTGGTGTCGATCACCGAGACCGAGCCGTGGAACCGGTTCGAGACCCACAGCTGAGCCCCGTCGCCGCTCACCTGGATCATGTCGGGGCTGCCCCCGACCCGCCAGGTCTGGCGCACCGACCGGGTGGCGAAGTCGATCACCGAGATGGTGCCCTCCATCCGGTTGCTGACGAACAGCGTGGCCGCGTCACGGCTGACGTTCAGCCCGTGGGCCCCGGTTCCCGTGGGCAGGAACCCGATCTCGGTCATCGTCTCAGGGTCGACCAGGGAGACCCCGTGGCGCCCTTGGTTGGCCACGTAGAGCACGGTCCCGTCGGGGCTCGTCTTCACGTCGATGGGCAGAGAACCGACGTTGACCCGGCCGACCAGCTCCATGGTCTCGGTGTCCACCTTGACGACCTGGCCACTGAACTCGCAGCTGGCGATGAAGTAGCGGCCGTCGGCGGTGAAGTCGCCGTGGTCCACGCCGGCCCAGGGGACCCCCACGCTCTTGAGGAACGTCCAGTCGGCGGCGTCGTAGAAGTCCAGGCGCTGGTAGCGCTCGGCCACGACGATGGCCTTGGTGCCGTCGGGCGTGAAGTACAGGTTGTAGGGGTCGGTGATGGGTATGTTGCGCACCGCCCGGCCGGTCATCGGGTCGATCTCGGTGAGGGTGTTCCCCTCGGTGTTGTTCACGTACAGCTTGGTCAGGTCCCAGGACGGCGTGACGTGGTGCGGTCGGATGCCGACGCTGAACCGGTCGACGACCCGCATCGTGGTGGGGTCGATCACGCTGACGGAGGCGGCGTCACTGTTGGGGACGTAGACACGGAGGGGCACGTTGGCGACGGCCGGGCTGAGGTGGGGCGTGAGCGTGTGGGAGTAGATGTTCACCGGGCCGGGGGCGACGGCCGCCGGCTGGGTGTCCACGACGGGCCACGGTGGCCCTGCCGGCCCCGGCACCACCGGCCCGACCCGCATGGCGGGCTGAGCCAGCTGGCTGGAGGCGGTGGGCTCGACGGCGGTCTCGCCGTCGGCGACGGCGACCGGCGCGGCCAGCCGGCTACCGGTGGGGCGAGAAGCCCGGAGGTTCACGGGGGACAGCGCCTGCGGAGGCGCCAGGGTGACCGGGAGCGTCTCGGAGCCGTCGGTGACAGCCGGCAGAACGCCGGACTCGGTCATGGTGGCCACGCCACAGCCGGCGAACGTGAGCACCATGACCAAGAACGCAATGAAGCCGCGCGGGGTCATGGAGCAGGAAGATTAGCGGCCCTGCGGCCCAGGTCCCGGTTATCGTGCCGCCGGTGATCCGGGACCGGGTGCACGTCGCGGTTTCCGGCGGAGGGGATGCGGGCGAGGCGGCGTGCCGGCTGGCCGAGGACGTCGGCCGGGAGCTGGCCCGCCGGGGAGCGGTGGTGGTCACCGGAGGTCTCGGTGGGGCCATGGAGGCCGCCTGCCGCGGCGCCAAGGCCGAGGGCGGCACCACTGTCGGCATCCTCCCGACCCACGAGCGCGCCGACGCCAACCAGTGGGTCGACCTGGCCGTGCCCACCGGGCTGGGCGAGGCCCGCAACGCCCTCGTGGTCCGGGCGGCCGACGCGGTGATCGCCGTGGCGGGGGGGTTCGGGACCCTGTCGGAGATCGCCCTCGCCCTCCGGGTGGGCACCCCCGTGGTCGGGCTCCAGACCTGGCAGCTCGGGCGTGAAGGCCAGCCGGTCGAGGCCATCGTGGTGGCGACGACGCCGGCCGACGCCGCGGAGCGGGCGGTGGCCCTCGCTATGGAGCGGCGCGCACCGCCGACAGGATCGTGACGTAGTGGCAGGCGCAGGCCACCGCCACCATGGCGTGCCAGATCTCGTGGTACCCGAACCAGATGGGTGAGGGGTTGGGCCAGTGGGTGCCGAGCACGATGCCGCCGGCGGTGTAGATCACCCCGCCGATGAAGAGCAGGGCGACCTGGCTGCCGTTCAGCTGGCGGCTCAGCTCGGGCAGAGCGAGGACCATGGCCCAGCCCAGGCCGATGTAGCAGAGGAGTCCCACCACCGCCTTCTCGGCGATCCCCGACAAGGCCATGCAGAAGCCCAACAGGGCGCCGACCCACACGGCGGTCAGCACGACCGTGCCCGTGCGGCCCGGGAGGGCCAGCAGGCAGAGAGGTGTGTAAGAGCCGGCGATCATCACGAAGATCGTCCCGTGATCGAGCCGCCGCATACGGCGACGGCCCGCGGAGGACCACTTCCGCCGGTGATAAACGGCGCTGACGCCGAACATGGCACTCATCCCGACGGCGTAGACCACGCCACCGAGGCGGGCCCGCCCCGACTCCGCCCCGGCGATCACCAGGCCGCCGGCGGGCACCGAGAGCACGAAGCAAACCAGGTGCAACCAGCCCCGTAGGCGAGGCGGAAGCGGATCGGCAGGATGATCGGTGGGGAGCTGGTGGAGGGTGTCGGGCACGCGCCGCCCAGGGTACGGCTACGCCACGTGGATCCGCACCTCCTCGTGGCGGTCGGCCCGGCGCAGGTGAGCGGCGATGGCGACGCTGGTGAGGGCCGCCCACGCACACCACAGGGAGGTGAGGGCGCTGCTCTCGACCCACACCAGGACCACCACGGCCGCCAGGTTGGCCACTCCGAAGGCGGCAATGCGGCGCTCGCTCGACAGCATCGGCGGCGCGCAGGCCACCACCGCGTAGACGCCGGCCAGGAGCCCGCCGTAGTCCATCCCCAGCCGGTACGCGAGGTGGCTGCCCACTATCTCCACGTCGACCGGCGCGTGCAGCAAGCCGAGGAGGTAGACGCCGGCCAGGGCTGCGCCCACCATCGCCAAGTGCCCCATGGTGCGGCGCCGCCCGGGATCGGGCTCGACGGCCCGCACGGCGAGCGGCACGAAGACCGGTAGGACCACCAGCGCGACGGCGAGGTAGAGCCACATCGCCTGCCTGCCGATCGACGGGTCGATGTCGCCCGTGAGCCACAGCCACACCGGCACTTCGATGAGCAGATGGGCGCCGAGGAGCACCGGGAGGGCGCCCAGAGCCCGTTCCGCCGGCCGGCGGACCTGCCGGAGGGCATCGGCCCCGATGGCCGTCACCACGACTCCGGCGACGAGGTCGGCCTCAGCCGAGAAGCACATGACGAACTGCTCCCTGCTACGTCGATGGGTGCGTCTGCATGCTGAAACGGCGACACCGATTTTACCGCCGCCCCACCGTTCTGGGGTCGGCTCAGCTCGTCTTGCGCAGGATCACCAGCGAGCGGGGGGACATGGCCAGCTCCTCGTCGGCCAGCAGGATGATCCCCTCACGGTCCAGCCGGGGAAGGGCGTAGCCGATCGACGTGTCCAGCACGAGCTCGAAGGAGCTGGCCCACTTGCCGTTGGGCAGGCAGAACTCCACCGGGTCCGGCCCGTTGAGCAGGAGCAGGAAGCTGTCGTCGTGGATCCGCTCCCCACGGGGACCGGGCTCGGAGATCTCGTCGCCGTTGAGGAACATGCCGAGGGCGACGACCTGCCCGGCAAGCCACTGGTCCTGGTCCATCTCGGTGCCGTCGGGCCCGAACCAGCCGATGTCGGCCAGCTCCGAACCGTGGATGGGCCGGCCCTGGAAGAACTTGCGGCGGCGGAACACCGGGTGGTCACGGCGAAGGGCCACAAGCCTCTTGGTCACCGCCAGGAGATCGGTCGCGTCCTCGTCGAGGTCCCAGTCGATCCAGTTCAGCTCGTTGTCCTGGCAGTAGGCGTTGTTGTTCCCGCCCTGGCTGCGGTCGAGCTCGTCGCCGGCCAGAAGCATGGGCACACCCTGCGACAGAAGAAGGGTGGCGAGGAAGTTGCGCTGCTGGCGCTTCCGGAGGTCGATCACCTGAGGGTCGTCGGTCTCACCCTCGACGCCGCAGTTCCATGATCGGTTGTCGTCGGTGCCGTCGCGGTTGCCCTCGCCGTTGGCCTCGTTGTGCTTGTGGTTGTAGGCGACGA
>Ga0247719_1000586_pt1 | contig 20629 bp, 23 predicted proteins | sample 41E_DmetaG_FD_189046 | JGI IMG/M metagenome (GOLD analysis project Ga0247719, IMG submission 189046) | Soil microbial communities from hillslope of Landscape Evolution Observatory, University of Arizona, Oracle, AZ, United States - 4-1-E_D | ecosystem: Engineered > Artificial ecosystem >...
GCGACCGCCGCGCAATATGGCGCCGATTTTCTCGTCATCCTCGTCGACAATGGCAGCTACGGAACCATCCGGATGCACCAGGAGCGCGAATATCCGACACGTGTCAGCGGCACCGACCTCGCCAACCCCGACTTCGCCACCCTCGCCCGCGCTTTTGGCGGCTGGGCCGAGACGGTCGAGCGCACCGAGGACTTCGCCCCTGCCCTCGACCGCGCGCTCGGCGAGAAGGGCATCCGCCTCCTCCACTGCAAGACCGACGTCGAGCAGATCAGCAATCAGACGACCATCGCCAAGCTTCGCCAGCACTCACGAAAGGGCTGATCGGCACCAATGCCATCAACGAGCGTCTGTTCGGCATGACCCCGTCCGTGTCCCGGCTGCTCGAGCCGATCCGCTCGAGCTACTGGTTCGTGCCGAGCGTGATGAGCGTGGCGGCGATCGCCCTCGGAATCGTCACCGTCTGGCTCGATTCCGGCCCCGCGGCGGACTGGCTGGACGGCCTTGGCTGGTACCAGAGCGTCAAGCCCGACGGGGCCCACGAAGTCCTCTCGACCATTGCCGGATCGATGATCACCGTCGCCGGCGTCGTCTTCTCGATCACCATCGTCGCCATTTCCTTCGCCGCCAGCCAGTATGGCCCGCGAATCCTGACCAATTTCATGAGCGACCGGGGAAACCAGGTGACGCTCGGCACCTTCGTCGCCACCTTTCTCTACTGCCTCGTCGTGCTTCGCACGATCCGCGGCGGCGACGAGGATTTCGTTCCCCAGCTGGCCGTGATGGTCGGCCTTCTGTTCGCCTTGGCCTCGATTGGAGTGCTGATCTATTTCATCCACCACGTCACGCAGAGCATCCACATCAACACCATCACCTCGCGGGTCGCCCGCCAGCTGGTGGGTTCGATCGAAAGGCGCTTTCCGGCCTGCGTCGGCGACCCCCCGGACCAGAGCGACGACCAGCGCGCCGCTTTCCGACGCAAGGCGGAGGAAGCGTTCGGCAACGGCGATGTCGCCAGGATCGCCTCGAACAAGGACGGCTATCTCCAGGCGGTTGACGATGATCGCCTGCTATCGATCGCCTGCGAACATCGATTGCTCCTTCGCCTCGATCACGGTCCCGGCGAATTCCTCTATCGCGGCGGGACCGTGCTGCTTGCCCATCCGTCCGGCCGGGTGTCGGAGGAAATCGCCGACGAACTGAGGAAAAGCTGGACGGTCGGATCGGACCGCACGCCCGAGCAGGACATCCTGTTCCTGATCGACGAGCTCGTCGAGATCGCCGCCCGGGCGCTGTCGACCGGAGTCAACGACCCCTACAGCGCCATGACCTGCACCAACTGGCTGGCGGCGGGCCTCGCGGAGATTGCCCGGCGGCAGTCGCCCTCCCCCTACCGTCTCGACGACAAGGGGGAATTGCGCCTGATCGTCGAGCCGAGCCTGTTCGATGAGCATCTCCAGCGCGGGCTGGGCCGGCTTCGGCCCTATGCGGCCCGGGACGTCAATGCCGCCACCCATTTCCTCGCGGCGATCGCCGGCCTTGGCGAGCAGAACCTGTCGGCCCGGCAGCGCGAATTGCTCGGCGAGGAAGCGGACGCCTTGCTCGACCTTGCCCGGCGCGAACTGGACGGCCCCTCGAAGGACCGGGTGGAGGAGCAGATGGCGATCACCCGGCGCGCGCTCGACCAGGCCGAGCCGGCGTATGGCAGGTCGCCTAGAGGCCAAAAGGATATGTCTGGTCCTCGCCAGGCCGCTGCTCGCCCGGCAGCGGAGTGACTGCGCTGGTCTGGTCGAACCACAGCCAGGCGTCATATTGCCTGGGCAGGATCGCCTCGGAATAATGGCTCCAGCGCTCGGTCTCCGGCCGGTAGATGACGCCGATGTAGCGCTCGAGCCGAGGGTCCATCAGTTCCTCGATCAGCTCCTTGTCGGCGCAGCCCTCCCGCAGGTCGAGCAGGAACCGCTCGACGCCGCTGGCATGGGCCAGGCGCTCGTAACTGTCGGGCAGCGACGGCCGGACCGGCTTGATTCGCATCGGCTCGTCCCAGTCGTCGGCGGCGGCCACCGTGCCGCTGTGCGTGCCTAGGCCGATCAGCCGCGCCTGCTCGCCAAACCGTTCCTTGGCGAGCTGTCCGATGTTGAGCTCGCCCCGCCTTCGGCCCATGTCGGTGTAAGCGGCGTTGCCGATGTGGCTGTTGTGCGCCCACACCACTGCTTTCGAATCTGAGCCCTTGGCGTCGAGCAGCTGGCAAAGCGTTTCGAACATGTGGGTGTCGCGCAAATTCCAGCTTTCCGCCGCCCCCTCGTACATCGCCCGGTAATAAGCCTCGGCGTTCTTGACGAGCCGCGCATTGGCCTGCGCGTCGAGCCATTCGTCGCACTCCTCGGCGATACAGTCGACGTCGCGCTGGAGCAGCTCCTTGAGCATCTGGATGACGCCGAGCTCGCAGCGGGCATAGCCTTCGAAGATCGCCATCCGGCCGTAAGCGGCCGGGTTGTCGCGCCACGGCTCGAGGCAGCCATAGCGCTGCCTGGCGATCTTCGCCGCATCCGGGTCCTGCTGCTCGAGAAAATCGATCACCGCCCGCATCGAGGCGCTGAGGTTATAGAGGTCGAGGCCATAGAATCCGGCCATGTCCTCGTAGGAGCGGCCGCCGTTGAACTGGCGCAGCCAGCGGACGAAGGAATCGACTTCGGAATTGCGCCACATCCAGGTCGGGAAGCGCTCGAAGGCACGCCCCTCGCCTTCTCGGCTCGGCCGGTGCCGAACGTATCGGTCGATGCTCGCTGCGTCGGGCCAATCGGCTTCGACGGCGACGATATTGAAGCCGTGGCGCTCGATCAGGCGCTTCGAGATTGCCGCCCGAGCTCGATAGAATTCGCTCGTGCCGTGGCTCGCCTCGCCGAGCAGGATGACGCGGGCGTCGGCAAAGCGGTCGAACATTGCCGCGAACGCAGGATCGTCGATTTCGGGCAGGGATTCTGCCGAGCGGCGGATCAGGTCCGGAAGCAGCTCGGCCTCGGCGTCAAGCATCGCGCCAGCCCTGCTCACCGATCAGCGGGACAAAGCGGACCGAGCCCAGATTTTCCTCGATCAGCCTGCCCTTTGGGCCCTTGGTCACCTTGACCAGCTCCTGCACCCAGCCCGGATCGCCGACGGGCATCACCAGCCGCCCTCCGTCGGCGAGCTGATCGATCAGCGGTCGCGGCACATGGCTGCCGCTGGCGGCCGCGGTGATGGCGTCAAACGGCCCGTGCTGCGGGGAACCCTTGGTGCCGTCGCCCTCGACGATGATCACATTGTCGTAGCCGAGCCGTTCCATCCGCTCCCGCGCCACGACCACCAGATCCCGGTGGCGCTCGATCCCGATCACCTGCCGGGCGATGCGGCTCATTACCGCCGCGGCATAGCCCGAGCCGGCACCGACCTCGAGCACCTTGTCCCCCGGTCGCATTCCGGCGGCCTGGATCATCAGCCCGACGATGTAAGGCTGGGAGATGGTCTGGCCGGATTCGATCGGCAGCGGGTGATCGCCGTAGGCCAGGTGCCGATATTCGTCGCTGACGAACTCCTCACGCGGCACGGCGAGGAAGGCTTCGAGGATGTAGGGCTCGTCGATCCCGCGGCGCCGCAAATGGCGCTCGATCATCCGCTCGCGCTCGGCGGTGAAGTCCGTCATGGTCGGGGCCATGGTCCCACCTCGGACCGACAACCCGTCGCGGCAGCGCACGTTCCCGGAAGCCTACCTCGGCGCTGTGCCGGTCACTCGACCGTCACGCTCTTGGCGAGGTTGCGCGGCTGATCGACGTCGGTGCCCTTGAGCACGGCAGTGTGATAAGCGAGAAGCTGCACCGGGACCGCGTAAACCAGAGGCGCGATCAGCGGGTGAACCTCGGGCATCTCGATGGTCGCCATGCAGCCCTCGGCCGCCTGGTCCAGCCCCTTCGAATCGCTGATCAGGACGATCTTGCCGCCCCGCGCCCGCACCTCCTGCATGTTGCTGACGGTCTTTTCGAACAGGGGACCGGAAGGGGCGATGACGATGACCGGCACATGCTCGTCGATCAGCGCGATCGGGCCATGCTTCATTTCGCCGGCGGCATAGCCTTCGGCGTGGATGTAGCTGATCTCCTTCAGCTTCAGCGCGCCTTCGAGCGCCATTGGATAGTCGGGGCCGCGGCCGAGATAGAGGACGTCGCGAGCCGGTGCGATGAGATGCGCCATGGCTGCGATGTCGTCGTCGTGACCGAGCGCGGCGTTGAGCGCGGCCGGCGCCTGCTGAAGCTGGGCGACAATGTCCTTCTCCTCGTCCCTGTCGATCCTTCCCTTGGCGCAGGCGAGGTTGGCCGCAAGCGCGGCAAGCACGGCCAGCTGGCAGGTGAAGGCCTTAGTCGAGGCGACTCCGATCTCGGGCCCGGCATGGGTCGGGAGCAGGAGATCCGCCTCCCGCGCCATCGAGCTGGTTGGGACGTTGACCACCACCGCGATCCGCTGCCCTTGCGACCGGGCATGGCGCAGCGCCGCCAGCGTGTCGGCCGTTTCTCCCGACTGACTGATGAACAGGGCCAGCCCGCCAGGCTCGAGCACCGGCTGGCGGTAGCGGAACTCGGACGCGACATCGATGTCGACCGGCACCCGGGCGAATTGCTCGAACCAATATTTGGCGACCATCCCGGCATAGTAACTGGTGCCGCAGGCGACCATCGTCACCCGGTTGATCGCGGCGAGGTCGAGATCGCCGGCAGGCAATGCAACCCTTCCTTCGAACGGCCGGAGGTAGCTTTGCAGGGTCTGGGCGACCACCACCGGCTGCTCGAAAATCTCCTTCTGCATATAGTGGCGGTAATTGCCCTTCTCGATCCGTGCCGCCGAAGCGCCGGAATCGACGATCTCGCGCTCTACCGGCTGGTTTTCCTGATCGAAGATCGCGATTGCGTCGCGGCCGACCACCGCCCAGTCGCCCTCCTCGAGGTAAGCGATGCGCTGCGTTAATGGGGCCAGCGCTAAAGCGTCGGAGCCGAGGTAATTCTCGCCCTCGCCATATCCGACGGTGAGCGGCGCTCCCAGCCGCGCCGCAATCAGCAGGTCCGGATGCTCGCGGAACAGGAAGGCGATGGCGAATGCGCCCTGCAGCCGTGGAAGCACGGCCGCCACCGCTTTCTCGGGCGACGATCCCTTCTCGATCTCGCGGGCGACCAGGTGGCCGACGACTTCCGTGTCGGTCTCGCTCTCGAATGTTCGGCCATCGGCGATCAGCTCGTCGCGCAGCGGCTTGAAATTCTCGATGATCCCATTGTGCACCAATGCGACCGGTCCGACCACGTGCGGATGGGCATTGCCGACCGTCGGGGCGCCATGCGTCGCCCAGCGGGTATGGGCGATTCCGACGATGCCGGCGAGCGGCTCGCGCTCGAGCTCGCGGGCAAGATTGTCGAGCTTTCCCTCGGCCCGGCGGCGCTTCAGCTGGCCATCATCGATGGTGCAGATGCCGGCCGAATCGTAACCGCGATATTCGAGCCGCTTGAGCCCGTCGAACAGGCGGCCGGCGACTTCTTCACTGCCAACGATTCCAACGATTCCGCACATTCCAATGGCCTTAGGCTAGAGTTTGTAGGGGACCCGGATTCCCGGCATCTTCACTGGGAAGTCCGCGATGTTCCGCGTGACCAGGATCGACCCCGTCACTTGAGCGGTGGCAAGGATTATCGCGTCCAGCATTTTCATGCGCGAACGGTGGCGGATGTCCGCGGCGGCGCTGGCAATCCGGGCATCGAGCTCGACGACTTCGAACGGCGCGATCAATTCCTGCACATAGTCGCGGGTCTCGAGCGGTTCTCCAGCGAGCACCTCGAGCCAGCTGATCCTGCTGATTCGATGCCGCCGGTAGCGCGAGAGCTCCGCTTGGGCTTCGGGCCTTTCCCGAAGCCAGTCGATCAAGATGTTCGTGTCGAAGACCGGATCCGCCATTCAACCGCTCATTCGGGTTCGCGGTCTTCGCGCATCCGTCGCTGATATTCGACGGCGTCGCCAATATCGTCGCGGTTGCGCCAATAGCCGAACCCGCGGCTGATCCAATCGTTGCCGCTGCGCCCGCGAAGATAAGCGCGGACGGCCTCGCGCACTTCCGCTGCGCGGGAGCGATTGTGGCGCCGCGCGAGGGCGTCCAGCCGTTCGACGTCCTCGTCGGGGATATCGATCAAAGTGCGCATGGATATATCGATATCATATCGTGATATCGGTTCAAGCCTTATCTGGCCTTGCCGCTCATCCGCTCCCGGAACCGACGGGCCCAGCCTGCGATGCCTTTTTGATCGCTGCGCTCCAAAGCCAGGCTGTCGGGCTCGACGTCGCTGGTGATCACCGATCCGGCTCCGACAATCGCGCCTTCGCCGACGACCACCGGAGCAATCAGGGCGCTGTTGGAGCCGATGAAGGCGCCCGCTCCGATCGTCGTGCGGTGCTTGGCAAAGCCGTCATAATTGCAGGTGATGGTTCCCGCGCCGATGTTGGCGCCCTCGCCGACCTCTGAATCGCCGACATAGGACAGGTGGTTCGCCTTGGCGCCGGCGGCCAGATGCGCATTCTTAAGTTCGACGAAATTGCCGACCCGCGCCCTGGCGCCGACCCGCGTCCCAGGTCTCACTCGGGCGAATGGACCGATGCTCGCTCCCGAACCGATCACCGCCCCCTCGATGTGGCTGAACGCCTTGATGATGGCCCCATCGGCGACTTCGACCCCGGGCCCGAAGACGACGTGCGGCTCCACGGTTACGTCGCGGCCGAGCCGGGTGTCGAACGCGAACCAGACGCTTTCCGGGTCGATCAAGGTGGCGCCTTCGTCGAGGGCGTGCTCGCGCCTGCGCCGCTGCCATTCGAGTTCGAGGTGAGCGAGCTCGGCGCGGCTGTTGACGCCGGCAGCTTCGTACGGATCGCCTTCGATCACGACCGCCTCGCGCCCTTCGGCGGCGGCGATGTTGACGATGTCAGGCAGATAATATTCCTGCGCGGCATTATCGTTGCCGACTTGTCCGAGCCATCGAAACAGGTCGCCGCAGCGCACCGCCATCATCCCGCTGTTGCACAGGGTCACGGCTCGCTCTTCCTCGGTCGCGTCACGGAACTCGACCATCTTGGCGATCCGGTCGCCCTGCCCAAGGATGATTCTGCCATAGGCCGCGGGGTCCGGCGGCCGGGAGGCGAGAACGACCACTCCCGGTCCGTCATCGCCGTCGAGCCGATCGAGCATTCGAGTCAGGGTCTCGGGCGCGACGAACGGCGTGTCGCCGTAAAGGACGAGGACGGCGCCCTGGTAGCCGGCGAGCGCGTCGCGCGCCTGGAGGACAGCATGGGCCGTGCCCTTCTGCTCCGCCTGGTGGGCGACGGTGACGTCGCGGCCATTGAGCGCGACCTCGACCTGGTCGCGGCCCTTGCCGACGACGACGACCCTCTTCTCCGCTCCGAGCCCGTCGACCCGGTCGAGCAAATGGAGAAGCAGCGGCCTTCCTGCGATCGGATGAAGCACCTTGTGCGTGTCGGAACGCATTCTCGTGCCCTGTCCGGCGGCCAGGATCACGACTGCGAAACTCTGCGGCCTGTTCATAATGGCGGGAGCAATGGCACGGCACCGACGGGAGCGCCAGTGGCCCCCATTTCCGGAATCGAAAAGGGGCGGCAACCTGCAAGGCGCCGCCCCGATCGAAAGCGTGGATCGCCCCTAAAAGGCGTCGAAATAGGCCTCGTTACCGACAAAGCCCATCTTGTCGACCCGCGCCCGCTTGGTGATTGCAAGCACCTGGTCGACCAGTTCATAGCGGGCCGTCGGCTCGGGCTGCAGATGGAGCTCCGGAGTCGGATTCATTTGCTGGGTCTGGTCGAGATAGAGCCGCAGCTGCTGCTGGTTCACCGGAGTGCCGTTCCACAGGATTTCGCCGGCCCCCGTGACGACGATCTTGTTCTTGACCGGGTCGATCGGCGGCGGGTTCGTCTGATCCGTGTTCTGCGGCAGGTCGAGCTTCACCGCATGGGTCTGGATCGGGATGGTGATGATGAACATGATCAGAAGCACCAGCAGAATGTCGATGAGCGGGACGACATTCATGTCCATCATCGGAATGCCTTCCTCGTTATTGCTGGTGGTTTGCTTCGCCATGGCGATAGTCTCCTAAAACGCTACTCAGCCGCCGCGAGGAAGCGGTTCTGAAATGAAGCCGACGCGCGCGAAGCCGGCGCGCTGCATGGTGAAGATGGCTCCGCCGATGCATCGGTAATGGGTGTCGACGTCGCCGCGGATATGGACCTCTGGCATCGTCTCCTCGGTCAGATTGTCGACGCCGCCGACCCGCTCGATCTCGGTCTCCAGCTTGTTGACCGCCCGGTCGAGCAGCTCTTGGGCGTTAACCTGCTGAAGGTTCCAATATACTTCGCAGCTTCCGTCCGGGCCATTGCGAACCGACAGGTTCACATTTTCCGGCTTGGTCGTGGTCGGCTCATATTCGACCTGCGGCAAAGTCAGCGGAACCGATTCCAACACCACCGGAACGGCGATGATGAAGATGATCAGCATGACCAGCATCGTGTCGGCCAGAGGGATGACGTTGATGTCGGAGATCGCTTCGTCTTCGTCGCCCTCGCCGCCTACTCTCATTCCCATTGCAACTGCACCTTCAATCTATGGGCCGGTTCGGTGGCCGGGAACGGAGCACCGCTCCCGGCCGTCATTGTCCGTTCTTAGGCCGTGGGCGTCTCGGCGCCGGTGCGAGCAGGCTCGCCCGGCCGCTGGGTCGGGGTCGCTCCGGTTCGCGCCTGCGCGGTGCCCTTGGTCGCGGGACCGGCGAACAGCGGCTTCACCGCGCCCTTCGACATCATGAAGCCGTGCACGTCGTTGGTGAACGCCGCGAGGTCTTCCATGATCGACTTGTTGCGGCGAATCAGCCAGTTGTAGGCAAGCACGGCGGGGACCGCGACGACCAGGCCGAGCGCGGTCATGATCAGCGCCTCGCCAACCGGGCCGGCGACGGCGTCGATCGACGCCTGACCGGCAGCGCCGATCTTGATCAGCGCCCTGTAGATGCCGACGACGGTTCCGAACAGGCCGATGAACGGGGCCGTCGAGCCGACCGTGGCAAGAAAGGCCAGACCCTCGGCGAGGCGCGAGCCGATCGCGCCCTGGCTGCGCGCCAGGCTGTTGGTCATCCAGTCATGCTGGTCGATCGGGTCGGTCAGCTTGCCATGCTGTTCTTCCGCCACGAGCGCATCCTCGACGATCGAGCGATAGGCGCTGCGCTGCTCGAGCTTGTTGGCAGCCTCGCGGAGATTCGGCGAGTTCCAGAAGCTCGCCCGGACCTTCCGGCCCTGGCTGATGATCTTCTGCTGCTGCATCAGCTTGGTGAACAGGATGTAGAAGGAAACGACCGACATCAACACCAGGATGAGGAAGGTCGTCCAGGCGATGACACCGCCCTGGTTGAGAGCCGGCAAGAGGCCGTAGGGATTTTCGCCGTGGGCAGCGGCTGCAGCTAGGAGATGGACCATGTTCGTCTACTTTCCTCTCAAGAAAACCTGAATCGCGCGGCGTGCTATTGCAGGCGCCAAACGATCCGTTGGGTATGTGTGTCCGAAGTCGGGTTGCCGTTGCTGTCGCGAGCGGGCGTGAAGCGCGCCCGGCTGGTCAAGATCCGGCAGGTCGTGCTGTCGAGAGTCCGCGAACCGCTGGACCCCGTGACGTCGCAGCCGGTGACTCGGCCGTTGGCGCCAATCGCCAGTCGGACAGTCACCGTGCCCTGCTCGTCCCGCTCGATCGCGCTTTGCGGATAGTCGTCGTTCCGGATCAGGCCCTGCAGGCTGCCGACGGCGCTCTGCGCCTGCACCTGCTTGACCGGTGGCGGAGGCGGCGGCGGCGCAGGCGGAGCCGGCGGCGCGACCGGAGCGGTCGGAGTGACGACCGGCGGCGGTGCGACCGGGGTCGACACGATCGGCGGCGGAGCGACGTTGGTTCGCACGATCGGCGGCGGAGCGACGACCGGCGGCGGAACGTCCGGAACCCTCTCGGGCGGGGGCGGCGGCTTCTCCTCGGGAGGCGGCGGCTCTTCCTCGACGTTGAAGGTCTTCAGGTCCTCGGCGGCCTTTTTGATGACGTTGTAGGCCAGGCCGGTGACGATCCCGTAACCGAGCACTGCATGCAGGATAGCGACGATTATGATCGCCGCCGTGCGGTTGCCGCTCATTTCTTTACGTTGGGCGTAGGCCATTAACCCGACATTCTCCTCGACACGCCGCGAGTTTCCCCGCGACCAGACCGGGCGTTTGGACGCGCGCCCTGCCCTGCTGATTGGCGCGGCTGATGTATCATCATATCATCCGCCGCAAGCGCGCTTCCTTATCGCTGCCATTATTACCGTGCAACGACTTTTGTTCCCAATGACTCGATAACAGGGTCACCCTGCCGGCGCCGGGCCGTCGAAGGACGCGATTTCAACTCCGACCCCGCGGGCGTCCGGATAGATGTCCGGTTTCGCCGTCGCGACGCGAAGGGCGCGGACTCCGCGAAGCGCTGCGACGCGCTGGAAGATGGCGTAAGCCAGTGTCTCCTGGAGGTTGTAGCGGCGCCCGGTGGCGAGCTGCTCGACTTGCGCCTTGAGGAAATCATAGTCCCAGGCGAGGCCCGGATCGTCGTCCGGCGGGGGGAGCGGGTCGTCGAGCCAGATCTCGACCGTGACGAGCAGCCGCTGCGGCCTGCCGATTTCGTAATCATGGAAGCCTATGTCGGCCATGACCTCCAGTCCGTCGAGCAGGATTCGCGACGAGCGCACCACAAGCCATTCGGGAATAAGGCCCTCGAGCGGGCGTTCCGGGGTCAAGATGCACCTCCCTCGTCGAGAAACTGGACGTCGCGCTCGAGTCCGAGAAACCGATGCCCGCCGTCGATGGTCAAAATCTGCCCGGTGATCACCGGTGATTCGGCCAGGAAACGGATCGCCGCGATCACATGCTCCGGCTCGACTCCCCGGCCGAGCGGGTTGGCGGCGTGCATGCGCTCGAAATTCCTTTCGCTCTGCCCCGCCGATCGAAGCATCAGCGCGGGAGCGATTCCGTTCACCCGGATCCCCTTGGGCGCAAGCGACCTTGCAGCAAGCTCGGTCAGTCCGGCCAGCGCCTGCTTGGAAAGCGTATAGCTGAGGAAGTCGGCATTCAGGCCGGAAAGCTTTGAATCGAGCAGGTTGACGACGAGCGCCTCCTCTCCGGCCCGGTGAGCATGGGCCAGCGCCGAGGTCAGCAGCAGCGGCGCCCGGACGTTGACCGCCATGTGGCGGTCAAACTCGTTCGGGCCGGGCTCGCCCAGCGAATCCCAGGCAAAACGGGCTGCATTGTTTACCAGCAGCCGAACCGGCGGAAGCCCCCGTGCCGCTGCAAAAATGCGCGTCGCGCAATCCTCCTGGCCAAGATCGGCCACTGCCTTGACCGTCCCGTCAGGCGCGTCGTCCTGCGCTCTTCGCACATGGGCGACCACCGTCCAGCCGTCCGCCAGAAGCGCTTCGGCAATGGCCCGGCCGACGCGCCTGGCCGCGCCGGTGACGATGGCGGTACGGGGCTCTGCGTCCATGTCTTCCTGTTGTCATTGCGATCGCGGGGAAGCAATCCGGCAGCGCAAATCGATTGCGTCGTCGCCCCGCTCCTCGCAAATGACCGCCAATGCCCGAGACACGTCCCCCGATCGAGCTCGCCGGACTCAGCCTTGCCGATCTCGACAGGATGATCGGCGAACGCCGGTTGCCCCCGCTCGACCAATGGGACCCGCCCTATTGCGGTCACAGCCGAATGCGAATCGCCGGCGACGGCACCTGGTATCACGAAGGACGCCCGATCCGCCGGCCGGCCATGGTCCGGCTCTTCTCGACCGTCCTGCGCCGTGAGCCGGACGGGCGGCACATGCTGGTAACTCCGGTCGAAAAGCTGGAAATCGATGTCGACAGCTGCGCCTTTCGAGCGATCGGGATGGAAAGCGAAGGCGAACGACAGGATCGCCGGATCGCCCTGAAGCTGGACAGCGGCGACGCGCTTATCCTCGGGCCGGATCACCCGCTTCGGATGGAATCCGGCGACCATGGCCCAAGGCCGCGGGTCGCGGTTCGTCATGGGCTCGAGGCCGAGCTTGGTCGTGCCGTCTATTACGAGCTCGCGGAAATCGCTTTGGCCGAAAACAATCAGCCGCCCGGAGTTTGGAGCGAAGGCGCATTCTTTCCGCTCATTCCCGCGACATGACGCTCGCCGATCGGCTGCGCTCGACGGTTCGCCAGCCCGCCCCGGCCGGGCTGCTTGCCGGCGACCTTCCCGAGCAAGCCTCGACCCAGGTCGAGGCCGCCGTCCTCGTCGCGGTGACCGACCGGCCCGATCCTGGATTGATCCTCACCGTCCGGCGGGATGATTTGCGAACCCATGCGGGCCAGATCGCCTTTCCTGGCGGCCGAATCGATGCCGGGGAAACCGCCAGCCAGGCAGCGGTGCGCGAGGCCTGGGAAGAGCTCGGGCTCGATCCGGCGTCGGTCGAGCCGATCGGCGAGCTCGATCGCTACCGGACGATCACCGGTTTCCTCGTCACTCCGGTGCTCGCCGTCGTTCCGCCCGACCTGCCGCTGGTGCCGCACGATGGCGAGGTCGCCGATTGGTTCGAGGCGCCGCTCGCCTTCGTCACCAATCCGGCCAATCATCGCCTGGACAGCGCGCTGTTCGCTGGGCGGCAGCGCCATTATTACCGGATCGACTGGAACGGCAGGCCAATCTGGGGGGCGACGGCGGCAATGTTGGTCAATCTGTCTCGAAGGCTCGACTGGCGGTGAAGCTCGACGCCGCCCGCTTGCGCCGCCGCCGCGGAATGCAGCGGCTCCTCGCCGCCCTTGGCGGCGACGAGGGCCTGACTCGCTATGTCGGCGGAGTGGTTCGCGACGAATTGCTCGGACTGCCGGTAAGCGACATCGACCTTGCAACCAGGCTAATGCCCGATGACGTCGTTCGCAGGCTCGAGACTGCCGGAATCAAGGCCATTCCGACCGGAATCGACCATGGGACCGTCACTGCGGTGAGCGATCGCCAGCCGGTCGAGATCACCTCGCTTCGCCGCGACGTGACGACCGACGGCCGGCGCGCCACGATCGCCTATACCGACGATTGGCAGGAAGACGCGGCGAGGCGCGACTTCACCATCAACGCCCTGATGGCCGACCCCCTGTCAGGCGAAATCCACGATTATTTCGGCGGCATCGCCGATCTGAAGCAGCGCCGGATCCGCTTCATCGGCGAGCCTCTCGCGCGAATTGCCGAGGATCACCTGCGAATCCTGCGTTTCTTTCGCTTCCACGCGCGATTCGGCGCCGGCCCGCCCGATTCCGCCGCGCTCGACGCTTGCGCCAGCCGCGCCAACGACCTGATGGCGCTGTCCCGCGAACGAATCGCCGACGAACTGATCAAGCTCCTTTCGGTCGAGGATCCCGGCGAGACTGTCGAGGTGATGATCGGCAATGCCATCCTGCGGCCCGTCGTGCCGGAAATCGGCGGGCCGGGCCTCGACCGGTTGCGAGCACTGATTGTGGCCGAACAGCAAGCCGGGATGGCCATCGACCCGCTGCGCCGGCTTTCCGCCCTGCTTCCCGCGGACCCGGCGATCGCCGAGAAAGTCGCTTCTCGCCTCAAATTGTCCAACAAGGCGAAAAAGCGCCTTGCCAGCGCGGCCGACCCGGATCTCGGCCCGTCGCCCCGCGCCCTCGCTTACCGTCTCGGGGTTCAAGGCGCGGTCGACCGGCTCCTGATCGCGGGCCGGACAAGCGATGCCGCCGCGATAGCGGACTGGCAGGTGCCTCGGCTGCCAATCGGCGGCGGCGCCTTGATTGAGCGGGGCCTGCCGCAGGGGCCGATCGTTGCCCGAACGCTGAGATTGCTCGAAGACCGCTGGATCGCGGCCGGCTTCCCGACCGGCCCGGACTTTGAGCGACTACTCGACGAGGCGCTCGAGGCCTCGCGATAGTCGGCAACACCATCGACGCATGGTTAACCGAACGGTGACCCTCGTCTGCTAGGCAAGGCTCCCAATCGGGAGCTGAAGCTAGTGAGGCGCTTTGCCACGGCCGTCGGAATCGCACTCGCGCTCGTGCTGGCGCCGTCGAGCGCGGCTGCCCAGCAGGCGACCGCCAACGCCACCGTCCAGGCAAGCGTCGTCAAGCCGCTTATCCTCACCTGGGTTCAGGATCTCGACCTCGGCACCGTCCTTCTCGGGACCGGAAGCTGGTCGACCGCGACCGTCAGCCTGTCGCGCAATGGCGGCTTCACCTGCGGAGCCAACCTCACCTGTTCCGGCGCCCGGCAGGTCGCGATTTACAATGTTTCGGGAAGCAACAAGCAGGTCGTCCGGATCAACGCTCCGAACGTCAGCCTCGTCAATCAGGCCGACCCCGCTCAGACGCTGACCTTGGTGGTCGACAAACCAGCCTCGGTCACCCTCACCAATTCCGGGCCGCCCGGAAGCAATTTCTCGCTTGGCGGGTCGATCACCCTCAGTTCGGCCACGGCTGCCGGAACCTATGTCGGCACGTTCAATGTCACTGTAGAATATCAATGACCAATGCGGTCATTGCATGGTACGGCTTCCCGCGACGGGGGCTGTATGCGTACGTACCGATTGTATCGGATCGACGGTTCCGGGCGGATTGAATCGGGCACTGTCATAGACGCGTCCGACGACGATGACGCCATCGCTCAGGCATCGGTCATGCTGGAAGGCCGGCGGGGCGAATTGTGGCTCGGCCAGAAGCTGGTCAACAGCTTCCCCGCCAATCGCTGAGGTTCAATTTTCCTCGAAGTAACGCTGGCCGCGCGCTTTCATCGCTCCTTCGAGCAAGCGTTCCGAAGTTTCCTCGGCCGCGTCCGGGGTGAACCGGACATCGACCGCTTCGGGCCCCTTCATCCGCACGGCTCCATCTTCGGCCTCCACAATGCTTGGCTCATCGTAAATCCTGCCGCTCTGCATGATATCTCCCAGTCGACCCCCTCATCGGCTTTGCGAAAAAATGATCGCAGACTGCCAAACGACTGCTGGCGGCCGCTGTTGCTGTTGTTGCGCTTGTGGAGCGACGAATACTTGCCACTCGGCGGCCCTCAGAGCCAGAAGGGGCCGCGATACCGCTTAGAACATGCTTTCGGACGAAAATTGCGCTCCGGCCTTGCCGTCCAGCGCCCAGCGCACCTGGGCGTCGATGGTGCCTACGCGCGGAATGGCGATGCGAACGCGCTCGCCGATCCGGAACGTATCGCCCGCCTCGATCCGGCACCCCTCATAGGAGAGGTTGGTGAGCGTGACCGTCACCTTGTCGCCGTCGGTGCGGTGAATGACCGCGTCGATGCGCGCGTCCTGGCGATCGTTGCGCGACACCCAGCCGTGAATGCGTTGCTGCTGCATTCCCAATCCCCACCAACAGTCGCCAGAGCATAGGGCCACCGGGTAAAGAGAGGATTAATCAGGGAAAAATGCGCGCCAGCGATGTGCATCCAGTGGCTTTGAAGCCGGCCGGTTCACCCCCGCTTGCGCGACTTCCAGTATTCGAGCGCCGCCTCGGCCTCGAGCGGCTTGGCGAAATAATAGCCCTGGCCGCTCGCGCAGCCGAGGGTCGCCAGGGTCGTGGCGAGCTCGACCGTCTCGATTCCCTCCGCCGTGGTCGACATGCCAAGAGCATCGGCGAGGCTGAGAACCGCTCGAACGATGGCGACGCTGTCCGGGTCAACCATCATTCCCGACACGAAGCTTCGGTCGATCTTGAGCACGTCGATCGGCAGTCGCTGAAGATAGGCGAGGCTGGAATAGCCGGTGCCGAAATCGTCCATCGCCACGGTGGCGTCGAGCGCCTTCAACGCGTCGAACACCCGCGTCGCCCGGCCCGGGTCCTGGACGATCGAGCTTTCCGTTAGCTCCAGAGTCAGGCGATTGCCGGTCAGCCCGCTCGACCTCAGCGCGCTGCCGACGACGTCGGCGATATTGTCGCGGGCCACCTGGATCGCCGACAAATTGACCCCGACGTAGAGCGGAAGCTCCTCGCCGGTCTGCCGGTCCCAGTCGGCAAGGGTCTGCGTTGCCTTGTCCATCGCCCAGCGGCCGAGCTGCAGGATCAGGCCCGATTCCTCGGCGACGGGGATGAATTCGGCCGGGCTGATCTCGCCGCGGTCCTCGTGGCTCCAGCGCGCTAGCGCCTCGAAGCCGGCGACCTGGCCGGACTTGAGGTCGATCAGCGGCTGATAGAAGAGCTGGAGCTGGTCCTTGTCGAGCGCTCGGCGAAGCTCGGTCTCGATCGAGAAGCGGCGGCGAGCCAGGCTCGCCTCCTTGGGTTCATAGACTTGCGGCCGGCCGGCCTGCTTGGCCTGCTTGACCGCGAATTGCGCGTTTCGAAACAGCTCCTCGGCATCCTGGCCGGTCTGCATCAGCGCAATGCCGATGGCGCATTCGACCCGGATTTCGAGTTCCGAAAGCTTGAACGGCGCCGACATGACCTCCTGGATCCGCTCGGCGGTCTTGAGCGCGTCGGCGACGCCCCGCCGAAGCGAGACGAGAATCCCGAATTCGTTGCCGCCGGTCCTCGCCAGAACGTCGCCTCCGCGCAAGGCGGAGATCAGCCGCCGGGCGAAGGTGATCAGCAGCTCGTCTCCGGCAAGGCTGCCCATGCTCTCGTTGATCCGGCTGAATCGGAGCATGTCGACGATCAGCACGGCGTGATCGCAGTCGCGTGCGACCTTGTCGCCTGCTTCCTCGATCGTCTCGGTGAAGGCGAGACGGTTGGGCAGGCCGGTGAGGCTGTCGCGCAACATCTCGGCGCGAAGGGCTCGCTCAGCCTGCACCTCGAGCGTCCGGTCGACCACGCTCAGCAGGCATCGCGCCTCGCCCTCGGCGGTCGGCGGAAGCGGTGCCAGCTTCAGCTTGAGGAATCGGCGCTCCGGCCCATCGCCCTCACCCAGATCCAGCTCGTCGGCGGCATCCGATGGGCTGGCGAGAAAGGCGCGGATGAAAGCGCCGCCGGGGCCCTGAGCATAATTGCGGAACATCTCGACGAAGGAAACCTGGTCCCCGTGGCATCCAGCGAGCGCGAGAAAACGCTGATTAAGGGCATGCACCCACAATTTTTCGCCGCGGATGGAAAAGATGCCAGCCGCGATCGGAAGAGCCTCGATCAGGCAGTGGTCGTCATCGCCTCCAACCGGAACCACCTCGAAGGGCGGCCGCACGGGGCGCGCCGAAGCGCGCTCGCCGACGGGTTGAGAGGCAGCCTGCATGGCGAAGCTATTACGCCCACGAGGTTAACTCCGCGTATCCAAGCCCTGTTACGCTGGATTGTTGATCGAAATTGCTCCACAATCAGCAAAAGCGGTTGTTTCTCGGGAATCCGATAGGCGGCATCCGCCCGGCCGCCCCCCGCGCCGCTCGCCATGGACTGAGGTCGCTCTCCGTCCGAACCCGCCCGGATTCCCCGCCGAGCATCCAGCTCAGGCCATCGGCAAGCCGGAAGGCGAGCACGTCGCCCAGCCCGCCGTCGCGATAGCGCTGCAGCGTTACTCCCTGGCCTCGGCCAAGCTCGGGCAGCTCGCTAAGCGGGAAGACCAGCATTTTCCGGTTCTCGCCGATGACCGCGACCGCGTCGGCGCCCTCCGGGATCGGCCGGACGACGGCAACCTGCGCTCCGGGCCGGAGGTTGACCAGCTGCTTGCCCTTGCGCGTTTCGGCCAGCGTTGCCTCGCCGCTGGTGACGAATCCCCGCCCGTCGCTCGATGCGACCAGCAATTTCATATTCGGCCGGGCGACCATGAAGGCGGCGATCCCGACCTCGGCGTCTAGGTCGATGAATAGCCGGACCGGTTCGCCGAAGCCGCGGCCGCCGGGCAGCTTGTCGCCGCTCAGCGTATAAACCCGGCCATTGGCGGCGAACAGCGCCAGCCGGTCGGTGGTCTGGGCATGGAAGTGGACGCTCGGGCCATCGCCTTCGCGCCACTTGAGGTCGGCGATCTCCTCGAGCGCGACATGGCCCTTCATCGCCCGGATCCAGCCGCGCTGCGACAGGATCACAGTGATCGGCTCCTTCTCGATCATTGCCGACCAGTCGATCTCCCGAGCCGTCGGAGCGACTTCCTCGATCCTGGTCCGGCGTTCGTCGCCGAACTTGTCCTTGACCGTCCCCAGCTCTTTCTTGAGCCTGGTGCGCTGGCGCCCCGGGCTCTCGATCAACTTGGCGAGCTCCTCGCGTTCCTTCGACAGCCGGCCGCGCTCGCGGCCAATTTCCATCTCCTCAAGCTTGCGCAGCGAGCGAAGCCGCATGTTGAGGATCGCCTCGGCCTGGCGGTCGGAAAGCGAGAATTCGGCGATCAGCACCGGCTTGGGCTCGTCCTCGCCTCGGATGATTGCGATCACCCGGTCGAGGTTGAGATAGGCGACCAGGAAGCCGTCGAGCAGCTCCAGCCGCTCGTCGATCTTGCCGATCCGCACCTGGCTCTTGCGAACCATTACCTCGACCTGGAACTGGAGCCAGGCCGACAGCGCCTCCCGAAGGCTCATCACCAGCGGCGTGCGATTGGAATCGAGCACGTTGAGATTGAGCGGAAAGCGCACCTCGAGATCAGTCAGCCGGAACAGGCTTTCGGTCAGAAGTTGCGGATCGACCGTCCGGCTGCGGGGCTCGAGGATCAGCCGGACCTGCTCGTCGCTCTCGTCCTTGACGTCGGCCAGGATCGGCAGTTTCTTTTCGGCGATCAGGGCTGCGATCTGCTCGATCAGCTTCGATTTCTGAACGCCGTAAGGCATTTCGCTGACCAGCAGGTGCCAGCCGCCGCCTTTCTCCTTCTCGACCTCGACCCGCGCCCTGAGGCGGAAGCTGCCGCGGCCCGTCGCATAAGCGTGGGCGATCGTCTCGCGGCTGTCGACCAGCACTCCGCCGGTCGGAAAATCGGGCCCGGCGACGAAGTCGAGGAGCGCCCGGTCCTCGGCCCTGGGATTGTCGATCAGGTGGATTGCGGCATCGAGCAATTCGGTCACATTGTGGGGCGGGATCGACGTCGCCATCCCAACCGCAATCCCTGACGCTCCATTGGCGAGCAGATTGGGGAACAGCCCGGGAAAGACCTCGGGCTCTTCCTCCTCGCCATTATAGGTCGCCCTAAAGTCGACCGTGCCCTCGTCGAGCCCGGCCATCAGCGCCATCGCGACCGGAGTCAGCCGGGCTTCGGTATAGCGGTAGGCGGCGGCATTATCGCCGTCGATGTTGCCAAAATTCCCCTGGCCGTCGACCAAAGGATAGCGGAGCGCGAAATCCTGGGCGAGTCGGACCATCGCGTCATAGACCGACTGGTCGCCGTGCGGGTGATATTTGCCGATGACGTCGCCGACCACCCGGGCGCTCTTCTTGAACGCCCCGGCCGGGTCGAGCCGCAGCAGCCGCATCGCCCAGAGCAGCCGCCTGTGGACCGGCTTCAATCCGTCGCGAACGTCGGGAAGCGAGCGGGCGGTGATCGTCGAGAGCGCATAGACGAGGTAGCGCTCGGAAATGGCGGCATCGAACGGGACTTCGATTTCGGAATCGGTGGGTTGCATGACCCTTGACTAGCAAGCCCCGGCCGCTCCCGCCACGGCGGCTTTGCACACATTCCCGATGGCGATCGGGGAACACCGGCAGGCGCCAGGCTTTGTGCCTCCGTCCCACACAAGAGGAGAGTGACGTGAAGAAAACGGCACTTGTCTTTGCCGCGGCCGGCACTGCCGCATTGGCCGCTGGCTGCGCGACCAGGGCGGATCCCGTCCCGCCTGTCCCGATGGTCGATCCCGCCTCTCCGCTGGCTGCTCCGACCTACATGCGCATGGCCGCCAGCAGCGACCTGTTCGAAATCCAGTCGAGCCAGCTGGCGCTGCAGATGTCTCAGAACGCCGCGGTTCGGAGCTTTGCCCAGATGCTGGTCACCGATCACTCGCGGATGAGCAGCCTGATGATGGCCGCCGCACAGTCGGCCGGGCTCATGCCGCCGCAGCCCGCGCTCATGCCCCATCACCAGCAGATGCTCGACCAGCTGCGCATGGCCCAGCCGGGAACGTTCGACATGGCGTATCAGAGTGCGCAGGTCGCCGCCCACCAGGAGGCGCTCACGCTTCACCAGAATTATTCGAACGGCGGCGACCATCCGGCGCTTCGGGGCATTGCGGGCCAGGCTGTTCCCGTCATTCAGGCCCACCTTAACCATGCCCAAATGTTGTCTGCGCCGCCTCCGCCGCCGCCCGCGGTACCCGAATATCGTCCGCCGCGGCCAGGAGAGCGCGGCTAGCCGGGCGCCAGATCAGGCGGCCCGACCGGCATCGGCCATGCGCCGGTGCATGCCGGCTGCCTCGGCATGGGCCTGGTCCATTGCCGCCAGCAGCCATTCGCGGAAGCGCTTGACCTTGGGCACCATCCGCCGCTCCGCGAGATAGACTAGCCAGTAGGACCAGCCGCGGCTTGAGACGCAATCGGCAAACGGCATCACCAGCCGCCCCTGCGCGATGTCGCCGGCCCAGAGGAACGGGGTCAGCAACGCAAAGCCCTGGCCGCCCATCGCCGCGTGCCCTTCATTCGCTTGGTTGTCGAGGCGG